>Ga0307478_10001036_pt1 | contig 25565 bp, 22 predicted proteins | sample atmos_gasesECM4C_2_FD_203713 | JGI IMG/M metagenome (GOLD analysis project Ga0307478, IMG submission 203713) | Hardwood forest soil microbial communities from Morgan-Monroe State Forest, Indiana, United States - atmos_gasesECM4C_05 | ecosystem: Environmental > Terrestrial > Soil > Temperate...
ATGCGACCGATCCATTCGTCCAACCGGGCCTCGGTCAGCACCGTCTCGTAGCGCACCGCCGGCGCGTGCAGCGCCGGCGACGCCTCGGCCATCTGCGCCCCGGAGGCGGCCCGGGCCTCCTGCGCCGCGTTGTCGTCCAGCGTCCTGAGCCAGGTGCGGAACTCGAAGCGCTCGTACAGACGCTTGAGCGCCTGCGCATCGGGAGGGCGCGCCCGCAGCGCCTGCAGCGTCGGCACCTGCGCCGACAGATCGGCGTCGGTCCGCACCGTCACCAGCTCGCGCGCGGTCGCAAGCCACCCGATCGCCTTCCTGAGGTTCTCGCCGACCGCGCCGCCGACCGCGTCGGCATGCTGCACCAGCTGATCGAGCGAGCCATACTCGGACAGCCAGCGCACCGCCGTCTTCGGCCCGACCTTTTCGACGCCCGGCACGTTGTCCACGCTGTCGCCCACCAGCGTCAGATAATCGACGATCCGTTCCGGCGGGACGCCGAACCGGGCGATCACGCCGGCCCGATCGAAACGCCGCGGCGGGCCGCCGTCCCGGCTCATCGTGTCGAGCACCTCGATCTGATCGTCGACCAGTTGGGTCAGGTCCTTGTCGGTGCTGACGATCACGACCCGCATGCCGTCGCGCCGGGCCCGCTGCGCCAGGGTGCCGATCACGTCGTCGGCCTCCACTCCTGGGATCTCCAGCACCGGCCAGCCCAACGCCTGCACCGCCTCGTGGATCGCCTCGATCTGGGAGCCCAGATCCACGGGCATGGCAGGGCGATTGGCCTTGTATTCTGCGAACAGGTCGTCGCGAAAGGTCTTACCTTTTGCGTCGAACACGCAGGCCCGGTACTCGGCGGGTGACTGCTCGTCCAGCACGCGCAGCATCCCGATGAAACCCCGGATCGCTCCGGTCGGTTCACCGGCCGAAGTGCGCAGATCGGGCATCGCGTGGAATGCCCGGTACAGGTAGCCGGAGCCGTCCACCAGCAGCAGTGTTTGCATCAGGAGCTAACCATGATCGATCGGCAAAAGAATATCCCCACCCTGCGCGCGATCGCGACGCTCGACCGCGCAACCAGCGTCAAGGCCCGTGAATCCTGGCAGATATGGGGGATTATCTCGGAGTTTGTCGAGGCTTCGGAGCGATTGTCCGAGATCCGCCCGGCCGTGTCGATCTTCGGCAGCGCCAGGACCCCGGCCGGCTCGCCGCGCTACGAGCTCACCATCCAGATCGCCCGCAAGCTGTCCGACGCCGGTTTCGCGGTGCTCAGCGGCGGCGGCCAAGGGATCATGGAGGCGGCCAACAAGGGCGCCTTCGGGGGCGGCTCGCCCAGCGTGGGACTGAACATCGAGCTGCCGCACGAACAGTGCAGCAACCCGTACCAGGACATCTCGCTGCGGTTCCGTCACTTTTTCGCGCGCAAGGTGTCCTTCGTCAAGTACGCGTCGGCCTACGTGGTGATGCCCGGCGGGTTCGGCACGCTGGACGAGCTCAGCGAGGCGCTGACGCTGATCCAGACCCACACGAGCCGCAGGATTCCGATCGTGCTGGTCGAGGCGGCCTACTGGCAGGGTCTGCTCGACTGGATGCGCGATCGGATGGTCACCGAGGCAATGATCGACGAGAAGGACCTGGACCTGATGCAGGTGGCCGAAGACCCCGACCAGGTGGTCGACGCCATTTTTGACTTCTACGAGGCGCGCGGGTTCCTGCAGACGGCCGCCGAGCGCGAACAGCTGCTGTACCTGTAGGCCTGGCGCGAGCCCGCGCCGATCCAACATTTGTGCGGCCGGCACGTACAATATCGCCATGGGCCTGACCCGCTCGCTGCTTTCGCGCGCCGGGGTGCCCGCGGTGCGGGCGCTGGCGCCGTGCTGCGTTGCGGCCGCGGCCATGCTGGCCAGCGCGCCGGCCCGCAGTGTCGATGATCTTCCGCCGCCGCTGCCCGCCTTCGCGCCCGACGCTTCGGCGGGCAGCCCGCCCGCTGACCAGGCTGCCGGCGGCAGCCCGCCCGCGCCGCCGGCTGCTGAACCGGCTGCGGTGCGGGCGCCCGAGCCGGCGCCGGCCAAGACCGAGCACGATGTGAGAATCGAGCAAAAGCACGTCGGCCGGCGCGTATCCGAGGTGATCGTGACTCCGGCCGGGTTCACGTACCACTACACGATGATTCATCTGGACGATCAGGATCGGGGAACATCGCCGCTGCAGCCCCACACCGAGCTGTCGGTGCCGCGCTTTTTCCGGATCGATTTCTGACTCACCCGGGCTTTCGTCTGCACCGCGCGCCATGGCCGTCTTTACCGCGCTGACGCGCGATGAAATCGTTGCGCTGCTCGGCGGCTACTCGGTCGGCGAGCTGGTGACCTTCGAGGGCATCCCGTCCGGCATCGAGAACACGAACTTTTTCCTTTCGACCACCGGGGGCGAGTTCGTTCTGACCGTGTTCGAGCGGCTCGGAGCCGCACAACTGCCCTTTTATCTGGGCCTGATGAAGCACCTGGCGCTGCGCGGGCTGCCGGTGCCGGAGCCGGCCGCAACCGCCGGTGGCAGCCTGCTCACCCAGGCGCGCCGCAAGCCGGTCGCGATCGTTACCCGGCTGCCGGGCCGCGCGGTGCTCGCTCCGACGGCCGCGCAGTGCGCGCAGGTCGGGCACTTCCTGGCCGAAATGCACCAGCAGGGGCGCGACTACGCGCCGTTCCAGCCGAACCTGCGCGGCATCGGCTGGTGGAAGAGCACGCTGCCGAAGCTGGAGCCGCTGATCGCCGCCGACCAGTTCCAGGAGCTGGCCGAGGAGGTCGTGTTCCAGGACAGCTTCGTGCGCAGCCCGCAATTCGAGCAGCTGCCGGCCGGCCCGGTCCACGCTGACCTGTTCCGCGACAACGTGCTGTTCGACGGCGGCCACATCGGCGGCGTGATCGACTTTTATTTCGCAGCCTGCACGGCGTGGCTGTTCGACCTGGCGGTGACCATGAACGACTGGTGCGCCGATCCGCACAGCGGCGAGTTCGACCGCCCGCGCGCGCTGGCGATGCTCAAGGCCTACCACGCGGTGCGCCCGCTGACCGAGGTGGAACACAAGGCCTGGCGCACCGCGTTGCGCGCCGCCGCCCTGCGGTTCTGGATCTCACGCCTGTACGACCTGCACCTGCCGCGCCCGGCCGCGCTGCTCAAGCCGCACGATCCGGCCCGGTTCGAGCGGATGCTGCGGCTGCGGGCGCGCCAGCCGGATCTGCCGTGGGTCTCGTGACGGCTCGCCGGAACCCGCTGCATCCCGGCGCTCCCCCTCACGGGGTCGGAGAGGCGTAAATGCGTTCGACGGCGCGCAGGATCTCCTCGACCTTCTCGAGCACCTCGGTGATCGGCGCAAGTCCGTCGGTCATGAGCTGAAGATCATCAGTTGCCACGGCGAGATTAAGACCATCGTCGAGGCTTCGAATGGCCGCTGTGGGCAGAAGCATGGCGGTCCCGGACGCGTCTGCAGAGCCGACGGTGACAACGATGACCCGGCCCTGTCGGCCGTCAATATGGAAGGTCCAGCCCTCCCCTGCTTTGTAACTGTCGCTCTGGTTTGGGTCACCGTGACCGAGCCTCTTCAACGATTCCTCGACCGTCGAGTCCAATGCGTCGATCCCGAGCACACCGCCATGGCACAGCCACACGGAGTAGTTCGAGTGACGCCCGTCTTTGCGCCAGATCACAAAGTCCCGTCGTTCCCGGCATTGCGGGTTGTCCCATGGCGACTGAGGCGAACTTTCTTCCTTGACCTCCAAGTCCGACTGGGGCATGAACGATTTGATGAACTTGGCGTCCACTCTGGCAAGGCTGACCTCGGCAGCGGTGGAGGAAGTAAAGGCTATCGCGGTCGCTGCCAACAGCCACCACTCGACCAGGAACCGAGCCGAAATCCGATTCCGTCGGATGGCCGCCGACCTCGAATGGCCTGCTGTTGCTCCGTTTCCCACCGCAGAGGCTTTGCGCACCCGTTTCAAGCCCGCTCGAGCTTGGCCACCGCCAGCAGCAGCTCCTTGATTCCCGCCGCGCCGAACTGGATCTGGGCGCGCGCGTCGCCCCCGTCGCCCTGCAGCCGGATCACGACGCCATCGCCGAATTTCGGATGCCGCACGCTCTGGCCGACCTGGAAGCCATGGTGTGCACCGGCACCCGCCGCACCCACGACGGCGCCGCCCGGCGCTGCCGGCGCGCTCCAGGACGGCACCGCTTGCACCGTTGGGCGCCGGCGCGGCGCCAGCCAGCGCACCGATTCGGGCGGAAGCTCGTCCAGAAAACGCGAGCGGATCCCGTAGCGGGTCTGTCCGTGCAGCAGCCGCGCCTGCGCAAAGCTCAGGAACAGGCGCTTGCGGGCGCGCGTGATCGCCACGTACATCAGGCGCCGCTCCTCTTCCAGGCCGCGGTCGCCCTCGTCCAGGCTGTTTTCGTGCGGAAACAGGCCCTCTTCCAGCCCGGTGATGAAGACCGCTTCGAACTCCAGGCCCTTGGCCGAGTGCACCGTCATCAGCTGCAGCGCATCCTGCCCCTGCCCGGCCTGGTTGTCGCCCGCCTCCAGCGAAGCGTGCGCCAGAAAGGCGGTCAGCGGCGAAACCGGCTCGGTGGCGGCCCCGGCCTGCGAAGCGGCGCCAGCCGCGAAGGAGGCCTGCTCGCTGCCGTAACCCTGCTCCACCACGAAGCTGGTCGATGCGTTGACCAGTTCCTCCAGGTTCTCGAGCCGGTCCTGGCCATCTTTCTCGTTCGCGTAGTGCGTGCGCAGGCCGCTTTGCTGGATCGCCGTGGCAACCAGCTCGGGCAGGGGCTGCGTGGCTGCCGCCGCCTGCAGCGCCTCGATCAGCTTGCCGAACTGCGCCAGGCTCGCCCCGGAGCGCCCCGCCGGCGAACCGATCGCGGCGTACAGGCTGGTCTTGCCGGCGTCGGCAGCGTCCTGCAACTGCTCCAGCGTGCGCGCGCCGATGCCGCGCGCGGGAAAGTTCACCGCACGCGCGAACGAGACATCGTCGTGCGGGTTGCTCGCCAGCCGCAGGTAGGCGAGCGCGTTCTTGACCTCGGCCCGCTCGAAAAACCGCAGCCCGCCGTAGACCCGATACGGCAGGCCGGCGGTGAAGAGGGCATGCTCCAGGATGCGCGACTGCGCATTGGATCGATACAGGATCGACATATCGGAGGGCCGCATGCCCTCGCCCTTGAGCTCGCGCACCTGCTCGACGATCCAGCTCGCCTCCAGCGCATCGGAGCCGGCCTCGAACAGCACGGCCCGCTCGCCCTGCCCGGCCGCGGTCCACAGGTTCTTGCCCAGCCGCTGCGCGTTGTGGCTGATCAGCCGGTTGGCCGCCTCCAGGATGTGGCCGTACGAGCGGTAGTTCTGCTCCAGCTTGATCACGCGTGAAACGTGGAACTCCCGCTCGAAGTCGGCCATGTTGCCGACGTTGGCGCCGCGGAACCGGTAGATCGACTGGTCGTCGTCGCCGACCGCGAACACCGCGCTGTCCGGTCCGGCCAGCAGCTTGAGCCACTGGTACTGAAGCACGTTGGTGTCCTGGAACTCGTCGACCAGGATGTGCCGGAAGCGCTGCTGATAGTGCTGCCGCAGCGGCTCGTTGCGCGAGAGCAGCTCGTAACTGCGCAGCAGCAGCTCGGCGAAATCCACGGTGCCCTCGCGCTGGCACTGCCGCTCGTACGCGTCGAACAGCTCCACCCAGCGGCGGTCGCGCCCGCCGTCGGATCCGACCTCGCGTGCGCGCAGCCCCGCCTCCTTGGCGCCGTTGATGAACATCTGCAGCTCGCGCGGCGGGCAGCGGGTGTCGTCCACCCCCGCCGCCTTCAGCACCCGCTTGACCGCGGCGAGCTGATCCTGCGAATCCAGGATCTGGAAGGTCTGCGGAAGCTGGGCGTCCCGATGGTGCATGCGCAGCAGGCGGTTGCACAGCCCGTGGAACGTTCCGATCCACATGGCGCGCGTGTTGACCGGCAGCATCGCGCCGATACGGTCGATCATCTCGCGGGCCGCCTTGTTGGTGAACGTGACGGCCAGGATCTGCTGCGCGCTGACGTGTCCGCCGTGGATCAGCCAGGCGATCCGCGTCGTCAGCACGCGCGTCTTGCCGCTGCCGGCGCCGGCCAACACGAGCACGTGCCCGGTCGGCCCGGTGACGGCATCCAGTTGCTGGGGATTGAGGCCTTCGAGGAAGCGCTGCACGGCGTCTATTTTAAGTGGCTTTGGCGCATGCCACCGCGCCGTCGACTTGCCCTCCGAAGCCCGTTCACCCTGCGAAGCGCGCAGCGCGAAGCAGGGCAGAAGGAGGGTGGGCCTGCCCTCCTTCGCGCCAAGGCGCTTCGGAGGGCCGCCCGCCTTCGCGCCGGAGGCGCGAAGGCGGGCGGATAGAATCCGGGTGCGTGCGCGACAAATACGTTCCCGAGGAAGTCGAAACCGCGGCCCAGGCCCACTGGCGGTCGATCGAGGCCTATCGGGCGCGCGAGCACGCGCGCGGCGCGGCCGGCCGCGTCAAGCCCAAGTACTACGTGTGCTCGATGTTGCCGTACCCGAGCGGACGGCTGCACATGGGACACGTGCGCAACTACACGCTGAACGACGTGATGTATCGCGTCCAGCGGATGCGCGGCTACAACGTGATGACCCCGATGGGCTGGGACGCGTTCGGCCTGCCGGCCGAGAACGCCGCGATCGAAAACGGCATCCCGCCGGCCCGCTGGACCTACGACAACATCGCCGAGATGAAGGCCCAGATGGAGCCGCTCGGCCTGGCGTTCGACTGGTCGCGCGAGCTGGCGACCTGCCAGCCGCAGTATTACCGCTGGAACCAGTGGCTGTTCCTGAAGATGCTCGAACGCGGCATCGCCTATCGCAAGACGCAGGTGGTGAACTGGGATCCGGTCGACCAGACGGTGCTGGCCAACGAGCAGGTGATCGACGGCCGCGGGTGGCGCTCCGGAGCGCTGGTCGAGAAGCGCGAGATCCCCGGCTACTACCTGGCGATCACCCGCTACGCGGACCAGCTGCTCGATGCGCTCGGGCGGCTGGACGGCTGGCCGCACCAGGTGCGGGCGATGCAGGAGAACTGGATCGGCCGCAGCGTCGGCGTCAATTTCGGCTTTCCGTACGAAATCGATGGCGAATCGCGCCTGCTGCGCGTGTTCACGACCCGGGCCGACACCATCCTGGGCGTCACTTTCGTCGCCGTGGCCGCCGAGCATCCGCTGGCCCAGCGGCTGGCGCGCGACGACGCCAGCCTGGCCGCATTCATCGAGGAGTGCCGGCACGGCGGCGTGGCCGAGGCGCAGCTGGCCATGCTGCAGAAGCGTGGCGTGCCGACCGGCTTTCACGTCGCGCACCCGTTGACCGGCGAGCCGGTCCCGCTGTGGATCGGCAACTACGTGCTGATGGGCTACGGCGAAGGCGCCGTGATGGGCGTGCCGGCCCACGACGAGCGCGATTTCGAATTCGCGCGCAGCTACGGCCTGCCGGTCCGTCAGGTGGTGGCCGTGCCGGGCGAGACGTTTTCCGAGGAGCGCTGGCAGCCCTGGTACGCGGACAAGCAGCGCGGCGTCTGCATCAATTCCGGGCCGTACGACGGGCTCGCTTACGAGGCGGCCGTCACGGCGATCGCGGCCGATCTGAGCGCCCGCGGGCTCGGATCGGAGCAGGTCCAGTACCGGTTGCGCGACTGGGGCATTTCGCGCCAGCGCTACTGGGGCACCCCGATACCGATCATCCATTGCGACGCCTGCGGCCCGGTGCCGGTGCCCGAAAAGGACCTGCCGGTGGTGCTGCCCGAGCACCTGGTGCCGGACGGCAGCGGCAATCCGCTGAACCGCTACGAGCCGTTCCTGAAGTGCGCTTGCCCGCGCTGCGGCGGCCCCGCGCGCCGCGAGACCGATACGATGGACACGTTCGTGGACTCGTCGTGGTATTTCATGCGGTACTGCTCGCCCGACGCCAGCGAGGCCATGGTCGACGCGCGCAACGACTACTGGATGCCGATGGACCAGTACATCGGCGGCATCGAGCACGCGGTGCTGCACCTGCTGTATGCGCGCTTCTGGACGCGCGTGATGCGCGACTTCGGCCTGGTCTCGTTCGACGAGCCGTTTTCGCACCTGTTCACGCAGGGCATGCTGCTGAACGAGTGCTACTACCGGGACGAGGACGGCGGCCGGCGCCGCTGGTTCTACCCGCACGAGGTCGAGGTCCGCCTCGACGAGCGGGGCCGGCCGCTGAGCGCGATCGCGCGCGAAGACGGCCGGCCGGTGATGCTGGGCGGCATCGAGAAGATGTCCAAGAGCAAGAACAACGTGGTCGAGCCGCGCGACATCATTTCGCGCTACGGCGCCGACACCGCGCGCGCGTTCGTGATGTTCGCAGGCCCGCCCGACCAGAGCGCGGCCTGGTCCGACTCGGGCGCCGAGGGAACGTACCGCTTCCTGCGGCGCCTGTGGCAGTTCTGCTTCGAGCAGCGCGAGCGCGTGCTCCACGCGGTCCCGCTGGATCCTGCTTCGCTGGATACGGCGCAGCGCTCGCTGCGGCGCGAGGTGCACGCGCTGCTCAAGCAGGCCGACTTCGACTACGAGCGGATACAGTACAACACCGTGGTGTCGGCGGTGATGAAGATGCTCAATGCGCTGGCCGATGCGGGCGGCAGCAACGCCGCGCAGTCGGGCGCGCTGCTGCGCGAGAGCCTCGGCATCCTGCTGCGCGTGCTGTACCCGATCGCCCCGCACATCTCCCACGCGCTGTGGCTGAAGCTGGGTTTTGTCCCCGAGCTGGGCGACCTGCTCGATGCGCCCTGGCCCGGACCCGATCCGGCTGCGTTGCAGATGGACGTGATCGAGCTCGTGGTGCAGGTCAACGGCAAGCTGCGCGGATCGATCCGGATCCCCGCGGGCGCCGACCGGCCGGCCATCGAGTCGGCCGTGCTCGCGGATGCCTCGATCCGGCGCCATCTGACCGGGGCGGTCAAGAAGGTCGTCATCGTTCCCGGAAAGCTGGTCAATGTGGTGGTTTGAAGCGCGCCGGGCTGCGTGCCTGCTGGCGGCGCTGGCACTGGCCGGTTGCGGCTTTCACCTGCGCGGCGAGCAGAAGCTTCCGTTTGACACGATCTACGTGAACACGCCGCCGAACTCGCCGCTGGGCGCCACGCTGAGCCGCCAGATCCGCTCGGGCACCAACGCGCGCACCGTCCAGCTGGCCTCCGAGGCAACCGCCGTGCTGGACATCCTCGGTGAAGCGCGCGACAAGGAAATCCTGACGTTGAACTCGCAGGGGCGCGCGGTCGAGTACAAGCTGATCTACCGGCTGCGCTTCCGGCTTCACGACGGCAAGGGGCGCGAATTCATCTCGGCCACCGAGATGCGCGCACAACGCGACATCTCGATCAACGACTCCCAGGTGCTGGCCAAGCAGTCCGAGGAGGAACTGCTGTACCGGGACATGCAGACGGATATGGTGCAGCAGCTGCTGCGGCGCATCGCCGCGGTGCGAACCCATGCAGATCAAGGCTGAGCAGCTGCGGGTGCACCTGGCCAAGGGGCGCCTGGCGCGCCTGTACGTGGTGTCCGGCGACGAGGCGCTGCTGGCGATCGAGGCGCAGGATGCGATCCGCGCAGCCGCTCGCGGCGCCGGGTTCGCCGAACGCGCGCTGGTGCAGGCCGACGCCCGCTTCGACTGGTCGCTGCTGCAGCAGGCGGCGCGCTCCGGATCGCTGTTCAGCGAGCGGCGGATCATCGATGTGCGGCTGCCCTCGGGCAAGCCCGGCAAGGAAGGCGCCGAAGCGCTGACCCAATACGCGGCCGACACCGCCGAGGACACGTTGACGCTGCTGAGCCTGCCCAGGCTGGACCGGGCCGCGCGCGACTCGGCCTGGGCCCGGGCGCTGGAGGCGGCGGGCGTGTGGGTCGACGTGGCCGCCGTGGAGCGCGCGCTGCTGCCCGAGTGGATCGAGGCGCGGCTGGAGCGGCAGCGCCAAAGCGCCCCGCAGGAGGCGCTGCAGTTCGTGGCCGATCGGGTCGAAGGCAATCTGCTGGCCGCGCACCAGGAGATCTCCAAGCTCGCGCTGCTGTTTCCGCCCGGGGGCCTCACCTTCGAACAGGTTCGCGACGCCGTGCTGAACGTGGCGCGCTACGACGTGTTCTCGCTGGCGCAGGCGCTGCTCGAAGGCGATGGCGCCCGGATCGGACGCATGGTCGAGGGGCTGCGCGCCGAGGGCGAGGCGCTGCCGCTGGCGCTGTGGGTGGTCGGCGAGGAGCTGCGCACGCTGCTGCGGCTCAAGCACGAAACGCAAAGCGGCAAACCGTTCGCCTCCGCCGCCCGCGAAGCGCGCCTGTGGGGCGCCCGCGTGGCCGCTGCCGAGCGGGCGCTCAGCCGCCTGTCGGCCTCGAAGCTGGCCTCGCTGCTGGCCCGCTGCTCCGAACTGGACCGCATCGCCAAGGGACTGCCGGCGCCGCGTTGCGACAGCGATCCGTGGCTAGAATTGGCGGATATCGCCTTGGCGGCAGCAACCCGATGACCCTCATCATGGCCACACCCTCGCCGCCGGACGTACGCGAGTACGTGGTGTCGGTCGCGCGCACGGCGCGCGATGCCTCCAGGCGCATCGCGCGCGCCGACACGGCCGTCAAGGACGCGGTGCTGCGCACGCTGGCGGGCGCGATCCGCAGCCGCGCCACCGAGCTCGCCGCGGCCAACCAGCGCGACCTCGCCAAAGCGCGCGCAGCGGGTCTTGAGCCGGCGCTGCTGGACCGCCTGGCCCTGAGCGAGCGGGCGATCGAGCGCATGGCGGGCGGCGCGGAAGACGTGGCGCGGCTGCCCGATCCGATCGGAACGGTCAGCGACATGCGCCCGATGCCCTCCGGAATCCGGGTCGGGCGCATGCGGGTGCCGCTGGGCGTGATCGCGATCATCTACGAGAGCCGGCCCAACGTGACGATCGACGCGGCCGCTCTTTGCATCAAGAGCGGCAACGCCGCGGTGCTGCGCGGCGGATCGGAGGCGATCGAGTCCAACCGGCTGCTGGCCGAGCTGTGCGCCGGCGCGCTGAAGCAACATGGCTTGCCGCATTCGGTGGTGCAGTTGATCGACACGACGGACCGCGCCGCCGTCGGCCACCTGATCACGCTGCCGGAATACGTGGACGTCGTGGTGCCGCGCGGCGGACGCGGACTGATCGAGCGGCTGATGCGCGAGAGCCGGGTGCCGATGATCAAGCATCTGGAGGGCATCTGCCACGTCTACATCGACGAGGGCGCCAATCCGGCCAAGGCGATCCGGATCGCCGATAACGCGAAGACCCAGCGCTACGGCGTGTGCAACGCGATGGAAACGCTGCTGGTGGCACGCGCCATTGCGCCCGAAGTGCTGCCGCCGCTGGCCCAGCTCTATGCGAGCAAGCAGGTCGAACTGCGCGTGTGCCCGGAAACGCGCCGCATCCTGGCCGCCGCGGGCGTGGCGCAGCTGAAGGACGCGACCGAAGAGGACTGGCGCACCGAGTACCTGGCCCCGATCCTGTCGATTGCGACGGTGGCCGGCCTGGACCAGGCGATCGCCCATATCAACCGCTACGGCAGCCGCCACACCGACGCGATCGTCACCGAGAACCACGAGCGCGCGATGCGCTTCCTGCGCGAGGTCGATTCGGCCTCGGTGATGGTCAATGCCTCCACCCGCTTCGCCGACGGGTTCGAATTCGGGCTGGGCGCCGAGATCGGAATTTCGAACGACAAGCTGCACGCGCGCGGGCCGGTCGGACTGGAGGGACTGACCTCGCTGAAGTTCATCGTGCTGGGAAACGGCGAGATACGGACTTGATGCATGGTGCCAGTGCTATGGATCGAGGCGCTGCACATCGTTCTGGTGACCAGCTGGTTCGCGGGCCTGTTCTACCTGCCGCGCATCTTCGTTAACCTGGCGCAGGTGCCCGAGCCCGGGCCCGAGCGCGACCGGCTGCTCCTGATGGCCGGCAAGCTGTATCGCTTCATCACGCCGATCGGGCTGCTCGCGATCCTGTTCGGGCTGTGGCTGTGGCTGGGCGCAGGCATCGGCCGGGGCGAGGGCTGGATGTACGCCAAGCTGGTCGTGGTGGCCGCGCTGATCGCCTATCACGTCGCCTGCGGCCGCATCCTGGCCGCGTTCGCGCGCAACGAGATGCGGCGCTCGCACGTCTGGTTTCGATGGTTCAACGAGATACCGGTGTTGCTGCTGCTGTGCGCGGTGATTTTGGTTGTGGTGAAGCCGTTTTGAGCGGGCTGCCCTCACCCCCTCCCCTCTCCCGCTGGGCGGGCGAGGGGCGACCGAGCGTCTCACCTCCATCGGTCACGCACAGAGAGGCGGCGTTTGATCGCCCCTCGCCCGCGCCTTCACATTGGCTGGGGGAGCACGAGGGGGCCAGCCCAGCCCCCTCGTTCTCTTCCTCTCCTCCTTTTTCGGCCGAAGGCCGGAAAAGGGGAGGGGGTGAGGGTGCAAAGCCGTCGACCGGCTTCTTCGCGGTGTGCCCGCGCGGTCTGCAGGATCTGCTGGCGGCCGAGCTGCAGGCCTGCGGGGCCGCCAGGGTCGCGCCGGCCTCGGGCGGCGCCGGCTTCGACGGGTCGCTCGCGACCGCCTACGCGGTCAACCTGCATTCGCGCCTGGCCAGTCGCGTGCTGTGGCGGCTGGCCGGCGCCGGTTACCGCGACGAGTCGGACCTTTACGAGCTGGCGCGGTCGGTCGCCTGGGAGGAGCATTTCAAGCCGTCGCAGACCCTTCGGGTCGATGTGACCGCGACCCGCTCGCCGCTGCGCAGCCTGCAGTTTGCGACGCTGCGGATCAAGGACGCGATTGCCGACCGGATGCGCGAACGCTTCGGCGAGCGGCCGTCGGTGGACCGCGCCGCGCCCGACGTGCAGGTGGTCGCGCACCTGTCGCAGCAGCGCGCCGATCTTTACCTCGACCTTTCTGGCGAGCCACTGTTCAAGCGCGGCTGGCGTCTGGAAAAGGGCGAAGCGCCGCTGAAGGAGAACCTGGCGGCGGGCCTGCTGGCCGGGGCCGGCTGGACGCCGGCCGTTGCGCTGCACGACCCGTTTTGCGGCAGCGGCACGATTCCGATCGAAGCCGCATGCATCGCGACCCGGCGCGCGCCCGGATTGGGGCGCCGCTTTGCCTTCGAGCGGCTGCTCGGGTTCGATGCGCGCGCCTGGAGCGATATCCAGGGCCAGGCGCGCGAGGCGGTGGACGAGCGCGCCCAGTTTCGCATCAGCGGCAGCGACATCTCGACCCGCGTGATCCAGACCGCGCTGGCCAATGCGCAGCGGGCGGGCCTGGCCCGATCGATCCGCGACGGCACGCTCGGTTTCAGCGCGGGCGATGCCCGCACGGCGCCGGCCCCGGCGGCGGCGGGACTGATCGTCACCAATCCGCCCTATGGCCAGCAAAGCGAGCCCAAATCGGCCACCGTGGCGCGCCTGATGGCGAGCCTCGGAGACCAGCTCAAACAGGGCTATGCCGGTTGGGACGCGTGGCTGCTGTCGGGCGACCGCGATCTGCCGGCCCAGCTGAAATTGAAGGAGGCGCGCCGCACCGTGCTGTTCAACGGCCCGATCGAATGCCGCTTTTACCGCTTCGAGCTGGTGGCCGGCTCGTACCGCCGGATGCCCGCCGCGGCAGGCTGACCGTCAGCCCGCCAGGCCGAGGTGCTCGATGCCGCGGTGGATGCCGGCCACGCCGCCGAACAGCTTCGAGTTCAGCTTGATCTGCAGGCGCAGATCATTGACCGAATCGGCGTTGCGCAGGGCGTCCTCGTAGGTGATCAGCTCGCGCTCGTGCAGATCGAACAGGGCCTGGTCGAAAGTCTGCATGCCCTGTTCGCGCGAGCGCTTCATCACCTCGCGGATTTCCTGGATCTCGCCCTTGAAGATCAGCTCCGAGAGCAGCGGCGAGTTCAACATGATCTCGACCGCGGGCACGCGGCCCTTGCGGTCCTTGAACGCGATCAGGCGCTGCGAGACCATCGCCCGCAGGTTCAGGGACAGGTCCATCAGCAGCTGCGAGCGCCGATCTTCGGGAAAGAAGTTGACGATCCGGTCCAGCGCCTGATTGGTGCTGTTGGCGTGCAGCGTGCACATCACCAGGTGCCCGGTCTCGGCGAACGCGATCGCGTGCTCCATCGTCTCGCGCTCGCGCACCTCGCCGACCAGGATCACGTCCGGGGCCTGCCGCAGCGTATTGCGCAGCGCCACGCTCCAGCTCTCGCAGTCCACGCCCACCTCGCGCTGCGTGACGATGCAGTTCTTGTGAGGATGGACGTACTCGATCGGGTCCTCGATCGTGATGATGTGACCCTGGCTGTTCTCGTTGCGGTAGCCGACCATGGCCGCCAGCGTGGTGGACTTGCCCGATCCGGTCGCTCCCACCACCAGCACGATGCCGCGCTTGGCCATCGCCAGGTCGTTGATCAGCGTGGGCAGGTTCAGCTCTTCCGCGGTCGGGATGTGATCGGCGATCACTCGCAGCACGATGCCCACCTTGCCCTGCTGCACGAAGGCCGACACGCGGAACCGCCCGATCCCGGTCGGGCTGATCGCGAAGTTGCATTCCTTGCTCGACTCGAATTCCGAGGCCTGCCGGTCGTTCATGATCGAGCGCACCAGCTCGGCCGTATGCTGCGCCGTCAGCTGCTGGTTGGACACCGGCAGCACCCGTCCGTCGACCTTGAAGGCCGGCGGAAAATCGGCGGTCAGGAAAAGATCCGACCCCTTCTTCGACAGCAGCAGCTTCAGCAGGTCATGCACGAAGCGGGTTGCCTGATCCCGTTCCATGGCGTCCTCCGTTGTTCGGGCGCGGGGCGGTCAGCCCGCGAAATTCTCCGGGGTCTTCGCGTAGGTGCGCGCCTCGGAAACGGCGATTACGTTGCGCCGCACCAGCTCGAGCAAGGTCTGGTCCAGCGTCTGCATTCCGTACTGGGCGCCGGTCTGGATCATCGAATACATCTGCGCCACCTTGTTCTCGCGGATCAGGTTGCGGATGGCCGGCGTTCCGACCATGATCTCGTGGGCCGCGACCCGGCCGCTGCCGTCCTTGAGCTTCAGAAGCGCCTGCGAGATCACCGCCACCAGCGATTCCGACAGCATAGCCCGGACCATCTCCTTTTCCGCCGCCGGAAAGACGTCGACCACGCGATCGATGGTTTTGGCGGCCGACGACGTATGCAGCGTTCCGAACACCAGGTGGCCGGTTTCGGCCGCTGTCAACGCCAGCCGGATCGTTTCCAGGTCGCGCAGCTCGCCCACCAGCACCACGTCGGGGTCCTCGCGCAGCGCCGAGCGCAGCGCGTTCGCGAACGACAGGGTGTGCGGGCCGACCTCGCGCTGGTTGATCACGCATTTGCGCGGTTCGTGCACGAATTCGATCGGATCCTCGATCGTCAGGATGTGGCCGTACAGGTTGTTGTTCACGTGATCGACCATCGCGGCCAGCGTGGTCGACTTGCCCGATCCGGTCGGCCCCGTCACCAGCACCAGGCCGCGCGGGCGGGTCGAAAAGTCGGCGAAGACCCGGGGCGTCTGCAGCTCTTCCAGCGACAGCACCCGCGACGGAATGGTTCGCAGCACGGCCGCCGCGCCGCGGTCCTGGTTGAACGCGTTGACCCGGAAGCGGGCCAGGCCCGGCAGGTCGAACGAGAAGTCGCATTCCAGGTGCTCGTCGAACTGCTTGCGCTGGGCATCGTTCATGATGTCGTACACCATCGCATGAACCTCGGTGTGGTCCAGCGGTGGCAGGTTGATCCGGCGCACGTCGCCGTGCACGCGGATCATGGGCGGCAGTCCGGACGAAAGGTGCAGGTCCGAGGCCTTGTTCTTGACCGAAAATGCGAGAAGTTCGGATATGTCCATCGACAGCCGTTCCACGGGCGCAGGGCGGAAAGGCGCGCGCCGCCCCGTCACGCGCCCTCGGCCTAATCAAACTTAGCCCAGCGCCGGGCCGGTTGATCTAAAGGATTATGGCCAGTTTGGACACTACCACGCAAGCTCGGCTGCGCCAGGTGCGCGAACGGATCGAGCGCGCCGCGCTCGCGGCCGGGCGCGATGCGCGCACGGTGTCCCTGGTGGCCGTCAGCAAGGCCTTCGGCGCCGACCGGATCGCAGAGGCGCTGGCCGCTGGACAGTACCGGTTCGGCGAAAACTACCTCCAGGAGGCCGTCGCCAAGATGGCCGAGGTCGCGCGCACCGAGCCGGGGCGGCGCCTGGAGTGGCACTTCATCGGTCCGATCCAGAGCAACAAGACGCGCGAGCTGGCCGAAGGCTTCGACTGGGTCCAGTCGCTCGATCGCCTCAAAATCGCGCAGCGGCTGAGCCGGCAGCGCCCGCAGGGGCGGCCACCCTTGAACGTGCTGCTGCAGGTCAATATCAGCGCCGAGGCCACCAAGCACGGCGTGCCGCCGCCCGAGCTGGCGGCGCTGGCGGGGCAGGTCGCCGCGCTGCCCGGGCTGCGGCTGCGCGGGCTGATGGCGATCCCGGAGCCGGCGGTCGAGGTGACCCATCGGCGCGCCGCCTTTGCCAGAATGCGGGAGCTGCTCGAGCGCTTGCGCGGCGGGCTGGGCGGCGCCGGCCCTGACCTGGATACGCTATCGATGGGCATGTCGGACGACCTGGAAGCGGCCATTGCCGAGGGATCGACGATGGTGCGCGTGGGCACCGCAATTTTCGGAGCAAGAGCATGAACATCGTGTTCATCGGCGGCGGCAACATGGCCACGGCGCTGATTGCCGGGCTGCTACGGGAAGGCCTGACGGCGGCGGCAATCCGGGTGGTCGAGGTCGACCCCGGGCGGCTGGCGGCCTTGAAGCGCGAGCTCGGGGTCGACGGATCGGCCGCACCCGATGCAGCACTGCGCGGGGCCGATGCCGTGGTTTTCGCGGTCAAGCCGCAGCACATGCAGGCCGCGTGCACGCAGTGCCGGCCATGGCTCGGCGACGGCTTCGCGCTGACCATCGCGGCCGGGATCCCGGCCGCGTCGGTGGCGGCCTGGAGCGGGCGGCTGCAGGTGGTGCGGGCGATGCCGAATACCCCGGCTCTGATCGGAGCCGGCATCACCGGCCTGTGGGCCGGCACCGGCCTGTCGCCGCAGGCGCGCAGCCTGGCCGAGCGGATCATGAGCGCGGCGGGCGACGTGGTCTGGTTCGACGAGGAGGCGATGCTCGATGCCGTCACCGCGATCTCGGGCAGCGGACCGGCGTACGTCTTCTTTTTCATCGAGGCGCTGCAGGCGGCCGCGGAGGCGATGGGCATGACGGCCGAGCAGGCGCGGCACCTGTCGGTTGCGACGTTCCGGGGAGCTGCCCTACTGGCCTCGCAGTCGGACGAGCCCGTTGCGGCGCTGCGCGAACGCGTCACGTCCAAGGGCGGCACGACCGCCGCGGCACTGGAAAAGATCAGCGCGTTCGGCCTGCGCGAGCGCTTCATCGAGGCGGTGTTCGCTGCGCTGGAGCGCAGCCGGGAGCTTGCGCGGACGTACGGTGAAAGCGACCGCACGCTCTAGTGCGCGGCGGCGGCGCAGCGATAGGCGACGCCCACCGCGGGCGCGGTCGTCACCAGCACGACGTCGCCCTCCAGGCCGATCGCCTGGTTCTGCATCTGGCGCACATACTCGTCGCTGCCCACGCTGAGGAAGGCGTTGGCGTTGACATTGCCGACCGCCTTGCAACCGGTCACCTCCTCGGGATTTTTCGTGATCTTCACCGGATCGGCCCCGGGCCCCCGCACAACCAGGTTGGCGCATCCCGCGCACAGCGCGAGCGCGACGACGGCCATCGCCAGCGGTTCCCATCGGGTCGGGTCCAAGGGGCTTCCTTTGTATCGATGCGGTTCGCGAGCCATACTACGTACAAACGCCAAGGAGGTGATCATGCGGGCTTGCGTATTTGCCGTAACCGGCGGGCTTGCCTTTTGCCTTTCCGTGCTCGTGGCGCCGGCGGGTGCGCAAACCGACGCCAAGGGCTTCGTCCGGCTGGCGCCCGAGCAGGCCGAGTGGAAGGATGTGCCCGGCGGCCACGGCGTGCAGCTGGCCGTGGTGTCGGGCGATCCGGGCAAAGCGGGCCTTTACATCATCCGGGTCAAGTTTCCTCCCGGAATCATGAGCGCGCCGCATTTCCACCCGGAGGATCGCCACGCGGTGGTGCTCAAAGGCACCTGGTACACCGGCACCGACGATTCGTGGGACCCGGACCGGACCGTAGGCCTGAAGCCGGGCGCCTACATGAAGCATCCGGCCGGGGCCGTTCACTATGACGGGGCCAAGGACGAAGAAGTGATCGTCCAGATCGCCGGATTCGGCCCGTCGGGCACGACCGAGATCTACTCCGGCGAGAGCCGCTTCGGCGTGCCTCACAAAATGAAGTGATTTCGCGGGGCGCGGGCCGCTGGCGCCGTGCAGGCAGCGCGAGCGCGTTCACGGAGCCGGCTGCTTTACGACGATGCCGTCTTTCATCACCATCACGACCCGACGCACCGCCGAAATGTCGACGGTCGGGTCGCCCTGCACCGCCACCAGGTCGGCGAGCAGGCCGCGACGGATGCGGCCGATGCGGTCGGACTGGCGCAGTATCTTCGCGTCCACCGCGGTGGCCGCGAGCAGCGCGTCCGCCGGCGCCATGCCGTCGCGCACCATCCACTCCAGCTCGCGCCCGTTGTCGCCATGGCGGAACACGCCGACGTCCGATCCGTTGCCGATCACGACGCCGGCCTTCAGCGCCAGCTGGAACGCCCGCGCGGCTGAGGCCATCCTGGGCGAGGCGGGCTCGCCCCGGTGGTAGTTGTCGAAGTACTCCGAATACGCCTCCGCCGCCGTCAATGTCGGCAGGTAGGCCACCGTCTTTTCCGCCATCAGGCGAAACGTCGGCTCGGTTCCCCCGTAACCGTGTTCGATCGAATCGACACCCGCGACGGCGGCCCTGCGCATGCCTTCATCCGACATCGCGTGGACCGCCACCGGCCGCCCCAGGTCGTGGGCCGCGTCGACGACCGCTTTGAGCTCTTCGACTGAAAACGTCGGCCGCGCCTCACCGGCCGGCCCCACGGAATAGTCCCCATAGACCTTGATCCAGTCCGCCCCGTCCGCGGCCTGTTCGCGCACGGCCCGGACCAGGTCGGCGGCGCCGGAGGCTTCCTGCGCGCCCTGCGGCAGGTGGCGGTCGAAGTTGTACTCGCGCCGCGCGGGACCGTACGCACCCACTGCGACGATGGCGCGCGTCACGACCCACAGCCGTGGGCCGGGCACGATTGCGTCGTTGATCGCCTTCTTGATCACCACATCCGACGCGCCGGCGCCCTCGGTACCCAGGTCGCGCAGCGCGGTGAACCCCGCCAACAGGGTGTCGCGTGCGTGGTTGGTGGCCCGCACGATCCGATACCCGGTCGACTCCTTCAGGACCTGGTCGTCCCACAGCGCCTCGTTGTACGGATGCAGGAACAGGTGCGAGTGCGCATCGATCAGTCCGGGCAGCAGCGTCGCTCCCGGCAGATCGATGGCGCGCGCCGAAGGCGGCACGGCCACCATGGCCGAAGGACCGGCCTCCAGGATGCGGTTGCCCGCGACCACGACCACCCAGCCCGGATGGGCCAGGCGGTCTTCGGCGGTGAAGACACGGTCCGCGCGCAGCACGATGGGTTCGGCCCGCGCGAGGTTGGTCGCGGGCAGGAGGGACAACAGACAACCGGCAAAGATAAGCGCCTTGTCCATCGGGCGGCCTCGGACCCGGCCACCCGGCCGGGCCCGATCGGATTTACGCCAGACTCAGTCTCGGTCCCGGGCTCGCTCCGCCAGCGCGCGCACGAACACGTCCGCGTCGAAGGTGCCCAGCCCGGAGGCCAGATCGTAGCCGGGTCCCGCGGCATATCCGTCGACGGTATACGTTTTGCCGTCACTGTTCGTGAACGGACCGAAGCTGTTGTTGCCCTGGGTAATGTCGACGTAGCTGGCACGACGCTCGCCATATAGCTCGTACAGCGCAGGGCCGAGGTGCCCCAGCCGTTTGCCAGCCAGCTGATCGGCCATCGCAACGATCCCCGCGAACAGCGGAGAGGACTCGCTGGTGCCGCACACCAGGTGGTAGCCGATGCGGGTCGGCAGGAACGAGTAGTAGAAGACGACCACACCATCGCACGAGCCGCTCATGCTGATGTCCGGCGTGCCCCTGGCTCCGTGAACCACATCCCGGACTCCGTCCTGGAACTCAGGCTGATCGAAAACCGCCGACACGCCGCCGCCGCCGGCACCGCCGAAATCGTTCCAGACAACGTCGGGCGCCAGTCGCTTGCCGGAGTCGTCAAGCGTGAGCATGGAGCCGCCCACCGAGGTCACGAGCGGATCGGACGAAGGCCAGGAAATCACGCGCATCGGGTAAATGTCGCTCAGATTGAGTTCAACGCCGGTCGCGCCTTGATCGCCCGATGAGGCCAGCACCGTCACGCGGTGTTTTCTGGCATTTTCGAATGCGCTGCGCAGCCCGAGGATCGACGCGGCGTCGGGGAACGTTTCCTCAGTGGCACCGAAGCTCTGGCTGATCACGTCGCCCAGTTCGTGGTCGATCACGTAGTTCTCGGCCGTGACGATTTCCGGGAAACCCTGGACACCTTCGGTCTCCGAGACCGGCGTTTCGACCAGCAGGATCGCTGCTCCCGGCGCAATGGTGTGCGCCCATTCGACATCCAGCGTCGTCTCCGCGGCCCAGCCGGCCATGTCGGAATTGGTCGGGTCGAATTGAGGCACCTGGCCTGCTGGTTGAATGATCGTCAGGCTCGGGGGGTCGGGCAGGCCGAACGCTTGGTCGAAGACTTGCAGATCATGGCCGATCGTGGGCGAGCCGAACGAATCCACGATGATGATGGTCGTGCCGCGTCCGTCGATGCCGGCTGCATGGAGCGGGCCCAGGTTGTAGGCCTTCTCGAACTGGGCCGGCTGGTAGCAGTGATAGCCGAAGTGCGCGAGGCAATAGGAAGTCGTCGGCGGAGATGAAAGCGTCGGAACGTTGTCGAGCTCGATGTGCAGCGGCCGCGGAGCAACCGCGGTGTGTGATGCCGACTTCCCGGGCGATGTCTGCGCGCCAACTGACAGACTGAACATCAGGGCGAGCGCCGCCGCAAGCGACGCGCAGGCCAAGGCGGACGCACGCATTCTGCAGTATTCGTTCATCGGACCCTCTCCCTTTTTGGACGTTCTTGCTCTGATGAAAGCTCGTCGACTCCGCTGCAGCAACACACCTTCGCACAGCGGACCGCACCGCCAGCATTTCGCCGCCGCGAGATGGCGTCAATGGGTAGAAGGGTGAAATCGAGCGAAACGCTCTGAAACGCGGTAGTCGAGTGGTCATCGACCGGGATCCGTCGCGGTCAAACAAAGCCCGCGACTGTCCCCAAAAAAATCGCCATCCCCAGCCAGTGGTTGTGCAGGAACGCGCGAAAGCAGGCCTCGCGCTGGCGCTGGCGTATCAGCGCGACGTGATAGACGGCGCACCCGGCTGCCACGATCCATCCGGCGGCGAAGCCCGGCCCCAAGCCCTCGCCCCAGGCCAGCAGCGCCATCTCCGCCAGATACACCGCGTAGCACACGGCGACCATCGCCACATCGGCGCGCCCGAACAGGATCGCCGACGAATGCAGGCCGAGCCGCACGTCATCGTCGCGGTCGACCATCGCATACTCGGTGTCGTACGCGATCACCCAGAAGAAATTCGCCGCGACCATCCACAGAGCCACCGCCGGCAGCCGCCCCTGCACCGCGCAGAAGGCCACCGGAATGCCGAACGAAAACGCGATGCCGAGCATCGCCTGCGGCAACGCGAAGAAGCGCTTGAAGTACGGGTAGCCAGCGGCCGTCAGCACCGCAGCGAGCGCGGCCAGCCGCGCGGCCGCGTTCAGCCAGATCAGCAGGGACGCGGCGGCCGCGGCCAGCACCGCGGCCACCGCGAGCGCTTCGCCGGACGAAACCTGCCCCGTGGCGACGACCCGCCCAGCCGTGCGCTTCACGTGCGCATCGAAACGCCGATCGGCCACGTCGTTGATCGCGCAGCCGGCCGACCGCATCAGCCAGGTGCCGGCCACGAAGATCGCCAGCAGCTTCAAGCCCGGCCAGCCCCGCGCGGCAAACCACAGCGCCGTGAGCGTCGGCCACAGCAGCAGCAGCACGCCGACGGGACGGTCGATCCGGGTGAGCTGGCCGTACAGCCGCAGCCGCTCGCGCCAGCCGGTGGGGGCCGCCTCGACCGTGTCCATGCCGCCGGGCCTCGCTCCTAGGCCGCCTGTACCGGCGCGTCGAGTTTCTCGACGCCTTCCAGCGGGCAGTCCAGCATGGCCCGCCGCAGCGACTCGACCGCCGCGGTCCGCGTGAACGAGCGCCGCCACGCCAGCACCACGCGCCGGTTCGGCGGCGGATTGCGAAACGGCAGGTAGGCGACCAGCGACTGGCGCGACACCCGCGCCGGCATGGCGGTGCGCGGCATCACGGTGATGCCGATTCCAGTGGCCACCATCTGGCGGATCGTTTCCAGCGAAGAGCCCTCGAATGTCTTCTGCATGCCAGCGGCCAACTCCGAATCGCGCGACAGCTCGGGACACACGTCCAGCACCTGGTCCCGGAAGCAGTGTCCACTGCCCAGCAGCAGCATCGTCTCATCCTGCAGCTCGGAGCTGGCGATGTTGCGCCGGCGGGTCCATGCGTGCTTGCGCGGCACCGCGACCACGAACGGCTCGTCGTAGACCGGCTGCACCCACAGGCCCGACGGCGGCAGCGGAAGCGCCAGGATCGCCACGTCGATCTCGCCGTTGCGCACCAGCTCGAGCAGCTTCAGCGTGAAATTCTCGCTCAGCAGCAGCTGCATTTGCGGGGCCTTGCGCTGAAGCTGCCGGATCAGCGCGGGAAGAAGGTACGGCCCGATCGTGTAGATGGTGCCAACCCGCAGCGGCGCCCCCAGCGGGTCGCGCCCCTGGCGTGCGATTTCGCGCACGGCCGAGGCCTCGTCCAGGACCCGCTTGGCCTGCCCCACGATACGCTCGCCGATATCGGTGAGGGCGATCTGCGAGGAGCGCCGCTCGAACAGCTGCACGCCCAGCTCCTCCTCGAGCTTGCGGATCGCCACCGACAGCGTCGGCTGGCTCACGTGGCAGGACTCGGCAGCGCGCCCGAAATGCCGCTCGCGCGCCACCGCAACCACGTACCGCAGCTCGGTCAGGGTCACGACCGGCGCCTCGCTGTCGCACGCACCCTCACCCCCTCCCCTCTCCCGCTGCGCGGGCGAGGGGCGAACCATCGCAGCAGCTCGAGAGTCGTTCCAACGGCGAGCTGTATCGCCCCTCGCCCGCGCAGCGGGAGAGGGGAGGGGGTGAGGGCTCTCTACGCATCCAGGAATTCGCTCGCCTGCGGCAGCCAGCGCTGGACGTGGCGCCGCGCGGCCTGCGGATCGCGCAGCAGCAGTTCGGCGGCAACCTGCCGAACGCGCTCCAGCAGCGCCTGGTCGCGTTCCAGGTCCGCGAACCGCAGCAGCGGCAAGCCCCACTGGCGCGCGCCCAGGAACTCGCCCGGCCCCCGCAGCCTCAGATCCTGGCGCGCGATCTCGAATCCATCGTTCGAGTCGAACACGATTTTCAAGCGTTCGCGGGCCGCCTCGCTCAACGGCTCGTCATACAGCAGCACACAGGCGCCCCGCTGCGGGCCGCGGCCGATGCGCCCGCGCAGCTGGTGCAGCGTGGCCAGTCCGAACCGCTCGGCGTGCTCGATCACCATCAGGTTCGCATTGGGCACGTCGACCCCGACCTCCACCACGGTGGTTGCCACCAGCACGTCGATTTTGCCTTCGGCGAACGACTGCATGACCGCCGATCGCTCCTGCGCCGGCAGTGCCCCGTGCAGCAGCCCGACGCTGAGCTCGGGCAGGCTGGTGCGGGCATCCTCGTAGACCCGCGTCGCGGCGCTCGCCTCGGTGTTGTCGCCCTCCTCGATGACCGGGCACACCCAGTACGCCTGCCGGCCAGCCGCCACCTCGATCCGGATCTTCTGCAGCACTTCGCCACGGCGCCGGCGCGCCACCAGCTTGGTGGCGACCGGCTGCCGCCCGGGCGGCAAGCGGTCGATCACCGAAACGTCCAGGTCCGCCAGATACGTCATCGCCAGCGTGCGCGGGATCGGCGTGGCGCTGAGCATCAGAAGATGCGGAGCAAACGTCGGATCGCGCAGCGCCAGCCGCTGCGCCACGCCGAAGCGGTGCTGCTCGTCCACGATGGCAAGGCCCAGATTGGCGAATCGGACCTCGCGCTGCACCAGAGCGTGCGTGCCGATCGCCAGCGGCGCCCGACCCTGCTGCAGCGCCTGCAGGGCCGCGCGCCGTTCGGCCGCGCGCAGGCTTCCGGTCAACCACGCCGCCTCGATCCCCAGCGGCACCAGCCACTGCTCGATGCGCCGGAAGTGCTGCTCGGCCAGCAGCTCGGTCGGGGCCATCAGCGCGGCCTGCCAGCCCGACTCGATCGCGCGGGCCGCCGCCAGCGCCGCGATCACGGTCTTGCCGCTGCCCACATCGCCCTGGATCAGGCGGTTCATCGGGACCTGGCCCGCCAGGTCGCGCTCGACCTCGGCCCACACGCGTTGCTGGGCGGCGGTCAGCTCGAACGGCAGCGATTGCAGCAGCGCCCGCGGCAGTCCGGCGCGACCGGGGTCGGCTTGCACCGCGGGGGCCGCGCGCGTCTGGCGCCGTTGCCTGGCGATCCGCAGCGCCAGCTGCTGGGCCAGCAGTTCGTCGAACTTCAGCCGCTCCCAGACCGGGTGGCGCCGTTCCACCAGGGCCCGCACGTCGGTCCGTGGCGGTGGATGGTGAACGAACCGCAATGCGGCCGACAGCTCCGGCAGGTCCTGCTCGCTGCGCACCGCCGCCGGCAGCGTGTCGTGCAGCTCGGTGGTGTCCAGCACCCGGTCGATCCGGCGCCGCAGCCAGGCCTGCGGCAAGCCGGCCGTCGAGGGATAGATCGGGGTGAGCGTATCGGGCAGCGCCGCCTCGCCAGCGGCTCGCAGCTGCGGGTGGACCATCTCGACGCCCATCCAGCCGCCGCGCACCAGCCCCATCGCCAGCACCTTGCGACCCACGGCCAGCAGCGCCTGGTGTGACGGGAAAAAGTGCAACAACCGCACCATCAGTTCACCGCTGTCGTCGCGCAGCGTCGCCACCAGCTGCCTGCGACCCCGGTACACGATGCGGCAATCCTGGACCTCGGCCTCGACCTGGGCTTCCTCGCCGGGCGTCAGCTCGCCGATCGCGGTCAGCGTCGATTCGTCGCGGTATCGCTGCGGCACGTGCAGCAGCAAGTCCCAGTCGCGCGTCAACCCCAGCCGGGAAAGCAGCTGCGCCGGCCCGCCTTCGCCGCGGCGTGCGCCGCGGCTACGGCGGGTTCGCTCGTTTGTTCTCAGGGCCAGATGGCTCGCGCTCAAAGCACCAGGATGGCTTCGACCTCGAACTGTGCGCCGCGCGGCAGGCTGGCCACACCGATCGTCGAGCGCGCCGGATAGGGCTTCGGCATCAACCCGGCCATGATGTCGTTGA
>Ga0307478_10001037_pt1 | contig 25559 bp, 17 predicted proteins | sample atmos_gasesECM4C_2_FD_203713 | JGI IMG/M metagenome (GOLD analysis project Ga0307478, IMG submission 203713) | Hardwood forest soil microbial communities from Morgan-Monroe State Forest, Indiana, United States - atmos_gasesECM4C_05 | ecosystem: Environmental > Terrestrial > Soil > Temperate...
GGTTGGCCCACCCCGCCCCCCCCCCCCAAAAAAAATTTGCGCCGTTTTTCCGCCATTACTGTGGGGGGGGCCTGGTCCACCCCCCCCCCCCCCGCCGCTCGAACGTACTACCTATCTATATATGTCGCGCCCTAGCTCGGCGAGACTGGTGTCCAGTACAGGGCATGATCGCCGCCGCTAACGAATACGTCGACCTGGGTCGATGTCTCTGCTACCGAACCCGGCGAACCCGACAGGATACCGCCTTCCGGTACGAACGCACCCCAGACGCCGCCACTGAATACCTTTTCCCAGAGCTGGTTGTCCTGTCCTTCGAGGAAGACCTGAATCTTGCCCGCGGCAGTCGATGCCGCATCGGGACCGGTGCCCGCCTTCAGGACGCCACCGAGCGGACCCCATCCACCCCAGACTCCGCCGCTGAAGGACTTCTCCCACAGCTGGTTGTCCTGACCCCGGGCGAAGACGTTCATCGTGCCTGCGCCATCCGAAACAGCACCTGGCTTCGCGGTGATGACGCCGCCCAGCGGTGTCCAGTTACCCCATACGCCAGCGCTGGATGATCTCTCCCAGAGCTGATGGTCCTGGCCCTCGATAAAGACGTCGAGGCTGCCTGCCACTGACGACTCCACATCGGGACCCGTACCTGCCGCAAGAATGCCGCCTAACGGGGTCCATCCGCTCCAGACGCCGGAAACCGAGGACCGTGTCCAGAGCTGACCATCCTGGCCGCGAGCGAAGACATCGATCTTTCCCGCCGCCTGCGATACCACACCGGGCTCAGCAGTGATGACCCCACCCAGTGAGGTCCAGCCGCTCCACACCCCGCCGCTGGCGGTCTTGTACCAGAGCTGGTTGTCCTGTCCGCGACCGAACACGCTTATGTTTCCCGCACCGGAAGACGCCGCATCCGGGCCCCCAATGAGAATGCCGCCCAAGGCCTGGAATCCGCAAGTGCCGCCGAGGCCGCCAGCATAGCCATAGCCGATGCCGCACGAGACAAGGCTGCCGTTAAGGGGAACACTCGCTCGGAATATGAAGCTATAAGCAAGAACTGCACCGACGGCCACGGCCGGAACTAACCGCTTGAGCAAGGTGTTTAACTTCACCTGGAACCCCCTATCAAAACCTTTCCTCCTAACGGCCGCAACCGGACCGCGACTCCTGCAAGAGTCCGAGCAAAGCTAGCACGCTCCCGTGCGACTGTCAATCCAATTCGATCCACACTTTGGGATCAACCACGAATCGTCCAACAATGAGGACTCTCCGTAATAGCAATCGTTTGTACAACTGTTGAGTTCCTTAGTTGTTCGCCATAACTCGGTAAAGGACGACCGAACCATAATCAGCAACACGCTTTAGACCAGCTTGCTGCTCAAGGTACTGGAAGCTCTCCCAGTCCAGCTCTTTTGCCAGCACAACATATCTAATGTTGCGTGAAGCAAGTATGCGGCCCCAGTCGCCGGTGCCGCCAGCGTTAACCAAGGCCTGCACTGCCCGTTGGTCCTCGGACCCAGGTGGCGGGATGCCGGTTACCTCCGGATCGCCACTGACGACGACAGGAATTGAGAAGAAGCCCGGCGCGGGGTTGGCGATGACTGAGTTCACGTTATGAACGAACGACAGACGCAGGTACCCGTGCCAAGGGAGGAATAGCGCGCGATCATGCTGCGGATCGGACAGCATGGCCCGGTCGGCGGCATACCACCCGCTTGGGTATTCGGAAGGCTTGATCTCACCGTGCATCCCAAACAGGAGCCCGTTGCCGTAATAGAGTGGCAGGGCAAGGGCGATGCTCGCCACGATTGTCCTGCCGAGGTCTCTCAAGGTTCTGTTCTCTAGCGAATACATGAGCCCATCGCGGATGGCGATGAACCCCAGTGGAACAAGCTGCGCATAGACGACGGCTAGGATCGCTGCCCACTTCCCAGAGTCGCGCATCCCGCGATATGGTGGGAATACTGCGTCGAGCCATCGGATGAAGGGAGCCACGTGGGGCTCAGCCACTCCGGCTTCAAGGATCAGGCCAACGAAGCCCGTGAGAACAAGCGCGATCACCCACCAGCGCAGGTTCCGCAGAGTCTCATTCCGGCTGATAAACACGAACGCAGTGCCAATTGCAGCAAGAGCTACCATCGCAATCACCACGAGCTCCCAGCCCGGTACGAACAGTTTCAGGGAGGGAAATCGGTGAACGGCCTCCGCCCAGAAGCCGTACAAGCCAAGCAGGTTCGGAATCAGTCCCACCGACGGATCCCCAACGGCGCTGTATGCGGCCAGGTCCCCAGGCCCGACCCGCGAGATTACCTGGCTTTCGTACGACCTGCCGGCTAGGTACGGCACCAGCCAATAAAAGCTGAAAAGCAACATCGCGACTCCGGCGATGACCAGGACGACGACCAGCCGGGCAACGTAGACGCGGTTGAGCCGCGAGTAGATGGCGGCGGCGACCGACCCGAAGCCGAGAAGCAAGACGCAAGCCAGGAGAAGATGGACCGCAAGCATCCCGATGACCGCGAACCCGACAGCAATCAGGAGGCCTTTGGCGATGCTCGGCGCAGCCAGCAGACGATAAATCCGCAGGGCCACCCAGGGGAGCACCGCCCAGGCCGCCAGTAGATAAAACTGACCGTAGTGGATGCGGCCATAAACAAAAGGGTTGAAAACGTAAATCACGGAAGCCGAGGCGCGGGAAACAAAGTCGCCGTACGGCAGCGCCGTGAATGCCGCCAGGGCCGCGACGAACAACGACCCTAACACCAGGACTTTTGCCGCTAGCTCGGCCGACAGAATTGCCGAGAGCGCCGCTAGGATGGCCTGGAGCGGAGCGGAGCTGGACAGCTGTGAGGGCCAACTTATCGATCGAGGCCCCGGCCAATCGGTCCCAAACAGATAGCCGGAGGCTAGCCACGGGAGCGCAACTGCGGTCGTCACCGCGGCTGCCCAAATCAACTGGAATAGCCGCTTTTCAGCCACTCCGGATGGGTTGACGGAACCAAATATGTTGTTTATTGTTGCCATGGTCTTTGCAGCGCGAGCTCAGGCGAGGAGGACCTGACTCTTTGGGGGCATCTGCCACGACGGCTCGCTTCGGTGAGCGCATCGTAATTCACAATCTGCTCGTTTCGGCGGGCACATTCGGCGCGGGCTTGCTTGGGTTCGCTTTTCAGGCCCTGATCAGCCACCGGCTCCACCCCTCGGAGTACGCCGCCGTGTTTGGAGCCATGACGCTGCTAACACTCATTACCTTGCCTGGCGCAGCTCTAACGCTGTTGATGGCGCGCGAGACTAGTCGCGACTTTGCCACCGGTCATTATGTAGCGAGCACCGCGCTTTTGCGCGGCGGTAACCGGGCGCTAATCGCCTGCGGTATTGCGCTTGCGCTAACCCTCGCCGCAGGTTCGCCGTGGATTGCCGGCTTCTTGAACGCTCCGGTCAGTTTGGTCCTAGCGGTTGCCGCGGGTTTGCCCCTTGCACTGGCCTTACCCCTTTTCCTTGGAGAGCTCCAAGGGCAGCAGCGCTTTTTCTCGTTTTCGTTCCTGACCGCTGGCCAGGCTGCACTGAAGCTCATTGCCGCCGTTGGCCTCGGCCTAGTTTTCGGGCCTGTGGGGGTCATCGGAGGTCTGGCGATCGCGTTGACGATCACATACGTCACCGCCTGGTTCCTGCTCCGACGAAAGCTCCGCAGCCGAGTTGCAACCAGGTGGCTTCGGCCCGCACTCGGGTATCTCAGCCTCGTTCTTCCCAGCACGATCGCTTTGTCAATCTTGCTTACCGCCGATGTGCTGCTTGCCAACCATTTCTTCACCAAAGATGTGGCGGGTGAATACGGCGCGGTTGCCGCTCTCGGGCGTGCAATCTTCTGGGGCGCGGCCGGCGTTGCCACCGTCCTCTTTCCGAAGATTATCTTTCACGAAACTCAGGGTCGAAGCGGTAATCGCATCGTCGCGCTGTCCTTTGGGCTCGTGGTTCTCGGAGGTTTGGGCGGTCTCGTCCTACTGGGCGTGACGTCAAGGCTTGTGTTGACAACCTTCTCAGGCAAGGCGTATCAGGGGGGCGCCGCATATCTAACCGGCTATGCTCTGGCGATGACGTTCCTTGGCTGCGCGTCTGTCCTGATCGCTACCCACCAATCCCGAGCTCGCCGGGGCTTCCTCAAGGTGCTGATCCCGATCGCTGTCGCTGAGCCGTTAGCCATCGTTGCTTTCCACCACGATCCTGTCCAGGTTGTCCAGGTCCTCATTCTGGCCATGGCTGCCCTCACCGTTGGACTCGCCGCAATGCTGCTGCGCAGTGGCGAGCCGGTGGCGATAGGTCAGCTCGCGAGAAAAGCGTTGCCCGCCGAGGTCAAGGTGTGAGCATCAAGCTTCTCGAGAACTTACCGGATCGGCTCAACGTCCCAAAGGCCGATGCGATCGAGACCCCCGGCGTCAAGCTCTCGGTTGTCGTGCCCGCCTATCGCGAGGCGCGGCACATTCGCGAAAATCTGCAGCGCCTCCTCGCAGAGCTTGACTCCGTGGGGCGGTCCTACGAGGTCATTGTTGTTTCCGACGGCAACACGGACGCCACCGCCCGCGAGGCTGAAATGGTCGTGTCTTCGAATATCAAAGTCGTCGCATACAGCCGGAACATGGGCAAGGGCTATGCGCTCCGGTGTGGCGTTTCGCGCTCGAGCGGTGAGTTAGTAACCTTCATCGATGCCGACATGGAGCTCAATCCCCATTACATCAAGGGCTTCATCGCCGTCATGGAAACCTTCGACTGCGATGCTGTGGTCGGGTCAAAGCGTCACCCGTTATCGAATGTCCACTACCCGCCAGCTCGCCGCTTCCAGAGCCTGGTGTACCAGCTGCTAATACGGCTCCTATTCAACGTGAAAGTTCGTGATACTCAGACCGGTCTGAAGCTGTTTCGCCGCCGTGTGCTAGAAGATGTCGTTCCCCTCCTCGCCATCAAACGCTTCGCCTTCGATCTGGAGCTCCTTGTTGTGGCACGCGAGCTCGGCTACCGAAAGGTAATGGAAGCACCGGTCGATCTCAACTACAAATTCGAAAGCACTGTTGACCCGAAGGCTGCGTGGCGCATCCTGTGGGACACCGCCGCCATCTTCTATCGGCTTCGCATCCGCCGCTACTATGCGAAGCAACGCGCCCTCGCCGAGCCCCAGAGGAGCTTGGCAGCGAAGCCAAAATAGGCTTCAACGCGTGCGGATCCTGATCCTGAATTGGCGGGATCTCAAGAACCCTCGCGCCGGGGGCGCTGAGGTGCTAACACACGAGATCGCCAAACGCCTCGTAAGCAGGGGTGACCATGTCGAATGGTTCAGCGCTACCTATCCGGGCGCCCCTTCCACCGAGGAAGTCGATGGCGTGCGTATCGTCCGCGGTGGGCGACAATGGACCGTCCACTGGCAAGCCTTCATGCGTTACCGCGGCAATCTTCGTGCACGCTTTGATGTCGTGGTCGACGAAGTCAACACGGTTCCGTTCTTCACCCCCCTTTGGGCGGACATCCCAGTTTTCATGTTGATTTACCAACTCGCGCGTGAAGTCTGGTGGTACGAAAGCCCTTTCCCAATCAATGCCCTCGGTTACCTTCTCGAACCGATCTACCTGCGTTGCTATCGAAGAACGCCAGTATTCACAATTTCCGCGTCGACCAGCAACGACCTGGGCAGGCTCGGCTTCAGCGGACCTGTGACCATCGTGCCCATCGGGGTGGATGCGAGCCTTCAGGCGGTTGGGCGAAAGGCTGCGGTTCCGACTTTCGTTTATGTTGGGCGGGTTTCGCGATCCAAACGAATCGGCGACATTTTGCTGGCGTTCGCCAATTTTCGCAAGGCGGAGGCAAGCGCCAGGCTTTGGGTAATTGGTCAAGGTCCGCCGAACTACGTGCGGAAGCTGAAGATGACCGCGGACAGGCTCGGCCTTCGTCGGACAGTATCCTTCTTCGGGCAATTGTCCGCAGCCGAAAAGAATCGTAGGCTGGGGGAGGCCCATGTACTTCTCATGACGTCAGTCCGCGAGGGGTGGGGTATGGTAGTCAGCGAAGCCAACGCTTGCGGGACCCCAGCGGTTGTCTACGACGTGCCCGGTTTACGGGACTCGGTACGAAACGGAGATACGGGACTCGTTGTCGGAGCAACTCCGGAAGAACTCACCGCCGGAATGCTTCTGTTGTGGAGGGACAAGGATTTGTATAGGCGCCTCGCGGATCAGGCCCTGGCAGCTAGCCATTCCGCGTCTTTCGACACGACAGCCTCCATCATTCGCAAAGAGATTGAGGCGGGCTTGCTTGAATGAAAGGGCAGGTCGATCGCTCCTCCCCTCTAGTGTCAGTCGTCGTGCCCACGCTAAATGCGGCTTCTCTTATCGACGCCTGCCTGAGTTCCATAGCCGCCCAGAGCTACCTCAACGTCGAATTAATCATCGTGGATGGGCACAGTTCGGATGAGACAGTTGATCGAGCGCGGACGTATACGGATAGGGTCTTCGTTTTTGGGCCTCGCGGGGGCGGTCAACGGGTGTTTGGCGCACCGCCGCAGCGCAATTACGGAGCAGCCAAAGCGCGTGGATCGTACATCTACTACGTCGACGCCGATATGGTCTTGCCGCCGACCCTCATAGAGGAGTGCGTTACCCAGGCGCGAATCACCGGTGCTGATGCCCTAATTGTTCCTGAGCGATCCGTTGGAATAGGTTTTTGGGCGGAGGTCAAAGCCGTTGAGCGTGAGTGCTATGTCGGCGATGATCTCGTGGAGGCGCCACGCTTTATCAGCACCGATGCGTGGCGTTCGCTGAACGGCTTAGACGTAAGCATGGGCGGAAATGACGATTGGGATTTGCATAATCGACTCCGGGCTGGCGGATGGGTCGTCGGACGTGTATCCCAAGAGGTCCTCCACAACGAAGGTCACCTGCGCTTGGGTCGACTGGCCAGGAAACGGTTCCTATACGGTCGCTACATTCCACATTTCCTGAGGCGCTACGGCATGCGTCAATCCATTCGCCACTACAATCCGTTCCGCCGATATTTCGCGCAGAGAAAGGTCCTGGCCAAGAGGCCATTACATCTCCTCGGCCTTGTGGCTATGCGAACGGTAGAGTATGCTGCCGGCGGTCTCGGGCTAATGATCGGCCTACTGGCCGAGTGGGGCGTCAAACAGTCCGGCGAGCTCGACACGTCGTACCCCGGCCAAGTGGAACGCAAGGATGTTTAGACAAGTCCTAATCACTGGTGGAGCCGGTTTCATCGGTTCCCATCTGTCCGACGAGTTGCTTCGACGTGGATATGGCGTCAGAGTCCTCGATAACCTTTCGGCTCAGGTTCACGGAGAAAGGACCACGATCCCGTCGTACATGCCGCCAGATGTGGACATGATGATTGGCGACGTTCGGGATCCTGAGGCGGTGCGTCGAGCCCTAGTAGGAGTCGACGCCGTCTTTCATTTTGCAGCAGCCGTCGGGGTGGGCCAGAGCATGTACCAAATCGCACGGTACACCGAGATCAACAATCTGGGAACAGCTACGCTCCTAGAAGCCTTGATCGAACGGCCAGTTGAGCGACTGGTAGTGGCCTCCAGCATGAGTGTATACGGCGAAGGTCTTTACCGCACAGCCGACGGCCGACCGGTGTCTGACGCCAAACGAAGCGTCGAACGGCTCAGGGAAAAGGACTGGGAACTGCGCGACGAGACAAATGTGCAGCTTCAACCAGTCCCCACTCCGGAAACGAAACCACCATCCTTGTCATCGATCTACGCACTCTCAAAATTCGACCAAGAGCAAATGTGTCTCCTAGTTGGAGTCACCTATGGGATCCCGACTGTCGCCCTGCGATTCTTCAATGTCTACGGGACACGCCAAGCCCTGTCGAACCCCTATACCGGCGTCCTTGCAATTTTCTCAGCCCGACTCCTGAATGGAAGATCTCCGTTGATTTTTGAGGACGGACACCAGCGTCGCGATTTCGTAAACGTTCGAGACGTGGCGTTAGCGGCGCGATTAGCGCTCGAAGTTCCAGGCGCATCCGGGCGGGCACTCAATGTGGGCAGCGGCCAAAGTCACTCAATACTCGAGATCGCAAACAAGCTGGCGGAAATTCTCAACCGAAGCCTCATTGCACCACAAATCACCGCAACATACCGGGCTGGCGATATTCGAAACTGTTTCGCAGACATCTCCCTCGCCCGGCATCTACTGGGCTACGAGCCGCAGGTTGCCCTGAGTGACGGCCTGATCGACTTGGCCGGCTGGTTGGAAGGGCAAACCCCGGACGACCGCGCAGCTGCAGCAACCAGCGAGCTGAAATCCAGGGGGCTAACGGTATGACGAACGGTGGTGGCCTCCATCCCAAGGTGGGACCCACGAGCATTACTAGCTAGGCCCCGGTAAGGGACTGACCATGGCGAAAGTGGCAATAATCACGGAGTCCTTCGCAGTTGATGGGAAGGTTTTTGCTGGAGGAGCGGAGCGGCACACGTATCAACTCGCGCGTCTCGCGACGGATGCTGGGGCTGACGTCACGATTTACCAGCCGTTGAAGTCCGGCAACGAGATATCGACGGTTGAGGGGGTAAGCGTCCGGTCGGTGATTGCTGATACCAGAGGGATCTGGAAGGCAGCTACTCATCAAGCCGTCGCCGATGGCTGTGAGCGCTTCCATTATCAGTACCTCGCTCACGTCCCGCGCCTAGCGGCAAAGCTTCATCCAAGTGCCACCCACCACGGGATCTATTGGGACGTCCCTTTCGACTCACGCTATGCCGCGTGGTACCCGCATGGCCGCCTGGCTCGCCTTTACTTACGACCTTGGCGCCTTGTTCACAAGAGGCGATATCTAAAGGCCGTGCGCCGGTGCCGCGAGGTTCTGGCAGCCGATACCTCATTATTGAGGCTCGTTCAGAGCGATTTACCCGATCTTAGAGATCGAATTTGCGTCGTTCCCAATTTTTCCGACCTTACTCCTACAACCAAAGCGTCCTGCGCTGCCGGTGATGTACTTGACGAGATTGACGCCGCCAAACGGGATGGTCGCCTCATCGTACTGGTCCCTCGTAACCTTTCTTTCAAACAAGGCATCGCGTTCCTGCCGGAATTGGTGCAGATCGTTGCGCAGCGGACCGATTTGCGGTGCCAGTTCGTAGTCACGGGCCAGTTTATTCGGGGATTGCCCCAGTCGGCTCAATACGAGCGCCAACTGAATAAAGCCCTCGCGTCATTACCGCCAGAATCGCGTGCACGCTTGACGTTCCTTCATGGAGTCAAGCACCGCCGTATGCCCTACTGGTACCAAGCTGCAGATATCGTCGTCCTGCCCAGCGTTGCAGGCGAGGCCACGTCATTGTCCGCAATTGAGGCCATGACCTTCGGCCGAGCCGTCGTGGCCACGAACATTGGAGGCCTCAACGATGTGATCGAGCATCGCCATACCGGCATGCTGGTCAGGGCTCGTGTCGACGAACTCGCGGATGCCATCATTACGCTCGCGCAGGACCGCGAACTCCGCGTGCGGCTTGGCGAGGCGGCCCAATGTACAGCCAAGCGTCGGTATTCGCTGGAGACTTGGAAATCTCTGGTTCTCCCCTTCATCGACCGGAACCAGTGGCTCAGCTCGGACCGATGACAAGGTCTGCGGGACCGGTGGCTGACGCCGAGTCCGTTTCCAGCCCCCGTTCGTCACGACCGTCACCCTCGACCGAGCCTGCCGGCAGATCTTCACTCGCGACTGTCCGGCGAACATTGAGCTGGTCGGGCTTTTACCCCCTGGGTTTAGCCGCTTGCGCCCTCGCCATCTACCATTTTTGGCTCACCGCGATGCCGCTTGCGGCCGGCGACTGGCCACTAATCCCCAAAGAGCAGTTGCACGCATGGTTTCCGTGGCCGACAGTTTGGTGGCCGGAGGTCGGCTTCGGGCTCAAGAACTTCTCTGGTGTTTATGAGGTTCCGATCGAGGCGATAGGCGCACTCTTGAGTCTAGGCTCAGCGGACTGGGGCATCGTCGAGAAGATCCTCTACTTCATACCGTTTGCCATCCTGTCCTTCGTCGCCCCGTGGATTCTGGCGCGAGAGATCCTCCGGAGCCCCGCTTGGGCGCTGTTATCGGCTTTGATCTTCGCTACCAACACGTACTTCGTCACCTTTTCAGCCGGTGGGCAAATGTACCTTGCCGTAGCGGAGGCGCTAGCGCCCCTTGTCTTTTTTGCACTCATCCGCAGTCTCCGGCTGCTCTCGATGAGATGGGCCCTGGCAACGGGCTTGTTGATGGGCCTCCAAGCAGCGTACGAAGTGAGGGTTTCCTATCTGACAGTCATACTCTGCGTCCTCTACGCAATCGTCCTCGTGACTGTAGAAGCGCTTCAGCGCCACGTGGCACAGCGAGCACTTCTCCTCGTCACGGCTCTGTTCGTACTGGCAGGAACGCAACTCTACTGGCTCGTGCCACTGATCACATTCAAGGGCAATGCTGGGTTGCCGATCGCCCCCGCGCCTTGGGTCGCGTTTATGCAGCTGGCAAATGGCATCGCCGGCGTTGCCCCGTACTGGACGGGTGCAGTTCCCGCAATTTTTCAGCGGGTTCCTGTCAACCCAGCATTCTTCCTCTTTCCGCTTATCGCTTTTCTCGCCCTCAACATGCGACGGATCTCGGCCGAGCTGCTCTGGCTTTGTTTTTCCGCCCTAGCTGCCGCCTTCCTGATCAAACAGACGAATCCGCCAGCTGGCGAAGTTTATCATTGGATGTTCACTCACGTGCCCGGTTGGAACCTGTTCCGGGAGGGCTCAAAGTTCTATTTCGTCATTGCAATCGCATATGCCGTGCTCATACCAAGTGTTCTCAGAGGCTGGCTAGGGTTCAAAGCGAAAGCTCGGGTTGTCCGTTTCGCAAGCCGGGTCCTTGCCATTTTTGCACTGCTCGCAATCGGGGCTCTGGCGGCTGGCAACTTGATTCCTCTCGAGCGCGGTCAAATCGGCTACACAACCCAGCCCATTGAGCGGCCGCTCGCTGTTAGGCAGCTCGATGATCTACTGACTCGTGACAACACGTATGGCGCTGTTCTTTGGATCGCGGGAGCTTGGTTCACCAATCGTTCCGGTCCAGATCCCCAGTTCGTATCCGATCACAACTTCGTCACGCGATCTGTACGCCACCCTGTGGTTGAGCTACTGGGAACGCAGGATTCAGGCGATCCGTTAACGGCCTTCTGTCGCTCTCCAACTTCCGGCTTCTGCTACCTGGACAACGGGCTGCTTCCCTTTCTGGTGCGTCAAACCGGAGCACGCTACGTAGTTGCGCCAGCCTCGTCGAAGGTTGGACGCATCGAAGTCGCTAATAGCAATTACGCCGATATTCTCGTGCGCCTCCGTTCGGCTCTTGGGAACCCCCAGCTGTTGGGTGACAGCGACCACACGCTTGCCGTGTGGAAAATGGATGTCCAGACGAATCCGATCGTTTCCTCGCCCGCCATCGCAGTCGTCAATGGTTCTCCGCGTGCGACTGAGGACAGTCTGCCTGCATTACTTGCCCTTGGGATTCCCGTCGTCTTTAGCCGAGACGTCAACGGAACGTTTTCACCAGGACTTGCAGCGTCCACCATTCAGGTGGCTCCCCGAGTCGACGGCGCGTGTGCGGTCCAGTCGGGAAATGAATACGTCTTGCTCGCCTCTAGCGCCAAGCGGTCACTGCCTGTTCACATCGGACCGGCGAGCCTTGCTCTGCCTTTTGTCGGACAGGCGTCGCGAGCACCGGGATGGTCAGCCTATGGTCCAGTCTTTCTTGACTCCGGGCGGCAGGTGATTTCAACCGAAGGGACCACGCTGGGACCATGCGTTGCCTGGTCTCAACAGACCGATGCTGTCATGACCGGTCAGATCTCGGTGCAAAATATCGACCCGGGCCTCCTTACTGCTGAGCACGTAGTCTCACCTCCCTCGCCTGCCGGCTTGAACTGGGTCGAGTTACGCCGAACCTTTGATCCGGCTTGGCAACTGAATTCTGCTGAGGCCCACCTCGTCGGTGACGGCTTGTTCAACCTCTATTTCGTTCCGGCCAAGGCGGCTGCCTTAGATTTCTCCTTCACTACGCGAGAATGGGAGGCGCTTGGTGTGGCGTTGTCGCTGCTTGTGCTCCTGGCCGTGCTTGCGGGATATCTGGCTTCTGGAAGGCTTCTCTGGAAGAGATCAACTTCTCGCCAGGGTGGTGGGAGCTTGCCTCCAGTCGGATCGCACGCTGGCTCGTTCGTCAGTGCCGGTGCCCAGGGCCTTGCTCAAGCCGGAATAGTCGTACTCGTCATCGCATCACTCTTTCAGGCTATCGGCTGGTATTCGGGCTCGACCGCGGCTAACGAACTGGTGACCTTGTCCCTCAACACCAATCCATACGCAAAAGCAACGTACTTCATCGCAGCTGCAATGCTGCTCTTGGCACTATCTGCAGTTTTACACGTGATCCGCTCTGGGTTGACCCTAGAGAATGACACGGATACCTCACGGGCGACCCGGCCGCAGGGTGACCATCTGCGGAGTTCCACTCACCAGCCGATCCGTCAGGTAGCAAAGGCCCTGCTCTCGTCGTATCGGAAACCAGAAACGATCTACAACTACGTTTCGTTACACACGGCTTTGAGAGTGGATCAGTTGATGCGGAAGACACCGACGTATTCTCCGATTGACTGGTCGACAGCACTGGGTGATCTCGATCGCCTATTAGCGCAGTCGGCTGCGTTCCTCTCCGAACCCGAGGTCAAGCAGTTGGAGAGCCACGTCCGTCAAAAGACGGCCAGCTTGGCCGGAGGTGGTCCGTGGGCCCTTGCCCTCAACACCGATTTGGCGCTTGCCAGGTGCCTCTACCTCGTCTGCCGGGCGCTGGCTCCCGCAATCGTGGTCGAAACAGGTGTTGCCTACGGTTTGAGCTCGGCGTTTATCCTCCAGGCACTGGCCTTGAATAACTCGGGAAGCTTGCACAGCATCGACCTACCGCTCCCGGGGACTGATGCGTTCGGTTCGCTCGGCGCGCTTGTACCGGCGGGGCTACGAGACCGCTGGCACCTTCACCTTGGCCCAAGCCAGCGAGAGCTGCCCAAGATCCTTGCTGCCGGACCCGTAGGTGTCTTTGTTCACGATTCCCTGCACACATATCGGAACATGGTTCGCGAGTTCCTCACCGTCTGGCCACAATTGGCCCCAGGTGGGGTCCTCGTGTCAGATGACGTCGAGGGCAATAACGCATTTAAGGAACTCCTCCTGGAAAGGCCTCAATACTGGGAGGTCATCAAGAAGGAAGGAAAGACCGATTCCTTATTTGGAGTCGCAATCAAGGGCCGGCCCTAGACGCCCTCTGACGCAAGGTCCTCGGCCATTACCCGAGTGTTTCTCGGGAGGCTAGGAATCGGTCGGAGCCCCGCGAAGACTTCTATGTCGATATGTTCCCGTGACGAGCCGCGTGAGGATCGCGCCGCCCGTGGTTTCGCTTCTTCCGACTAATGGACGCCGACGCTCCAGCCTGCCGAGTCAAACCAGTTGTGCCAAAGCTGGGTTGTCCTGGCCGCAGGCGAAGACGTCGACTCGGTTCGTTCTCATGGGGGCAATGGCATGCCGAATAGACTCTGCTCGTGACGCCGTGGCGGCTCGGCGGAGTCGAGCGGTGGTTCCTCCGGGGCGGCGCCTTCCTGCTCCCGCTAGGTTACGCGTGGGACATCTACGACCACTACGTCCTGCCCAAGTTGTTGCTGGCACGAGTCTTAGTGGTCGGTTTGCTCATCCTCTACATCGTGCGAACAATCACGACGGGAACCTGGAGCATCAAGCGGTCAGCCCTGGACCTGCCTCTGCTTGTGTTCATTGCTTCAGCCCTGTTGTCGACGGTCTTTGCCTTCAACCGGAACGTGGCGGTGTTTGGCACCTACTCGCGATACGACGGACTACTGACGATCGTGACGTACGCATTGTTGTTCTGGCTGTCGGTCCAAACGCTGGCCGGTCCGGCCGACGCCCACGCGCTACTGCGAGTCTTGCTCGCGAGCGGGTATTTGGTAGCCGCCATCGCGATCGTGCAATCGGTCACGGCCTCGGTGGGGCAGGGCACCCTGGTGCCGGCCTACGGAACACTCGGTCAGCAGAACGTGCTCGGCGCCTTTCTGGCAATGCTGTTGCCGCTCGCTTTTCGGGAACTGGTCGACGCGAAGTCGTGGAGCAGGCGCGTGGTCGCGATCAACCTTCTTATCGTGCTCGGCGCCGCAGTGGTGCTGACGCTCAGTCGGAGCGCGTGGCTGGGGACGCTGGTGGCGGCCGTCGTGCTGATCGTTGCCAACCGCCATTCCATCCGGATTGGGGTCGTCGCCGTCGCGCTCGGAGTGCTCGGGGCGATCGTCATCGCCGGACTGAGCTTCCCGGGCGGCGTGCAAATTGAGCGTCAGATCGAAGCCCGGGCGATGACCGTGTTCGACCCCAGCGTCTGGAACCCGAGACCGCCCATCTGGCGCGCTTCACTGGGGCTGATCGCGAGCCGTCCGATCCTCGGGTACGGGCCGGACAACTTCGGCCTGGTCTATCCGCCGTTCCAGCCCGAAAACCTCGGGCGCTCGCAAGTGGATAAGGCCCACGCCGAGTCGCTCCAGGTAGCCGCGACGCAGGGATTGGTTGGACTGGCGGCCTATCTCCTGGTGCTGGCCGCGTTCGTCCGCGCCTTCTGGCGAGGGCGCCCCAAGGCAGGAGCCGTCGCGATCTTCGCCGGATGGCTCGCCTACCAGGTCACGCTTCAGCTGAATTTCTCGGCGCTGGCCGCGTCGTTGCCGTTCTGGATCTTTGCGGCCGCTGCCATGGAAGCGTGGGGGGCGACCCGCAGCACGGTCGGTCGGACGATCGGACACCGCCGACTGGCCACTACTGCGGCGGGTCTCGGCGTTGCGGCGCTCGCAGCGCTCGCCATCGTCGGCACGGTCTTTCCCTACCGCGCGGACACCCGCCTGCTCGCGGCGGTGCAGGCCGACGTCGCGGGTCGGTGGGAAGCGGCCAAGGCCGCGAGCGCGGAGGCGAGGGCGCTCGTGCCCAGCGAAAGCGTTTACGCGGTCGAGGTCGGCAACATCGCCTTCGAACACAGCGATTGGGCCGGTGCATCCGCCGCCTACAACGATGCGGCTCGTCTTGGCACCTTCAATCCGCTCGTGTATCGCAACCTGGCGCTTGCGGAACGCAATCTTGGCCACTTACCCGAGGCGCTCGCCGCGGCTCGCAGGGCCGTCGAGCTCGACCGGTTCGACCCGGCCAACCAGGCCCTTCTCGCGGAGTTCGAAACGCCGAGAACGTAACCGGACGCCGGTGCAAAGCGATGTAGCAGCATGAGACAGAGGACGGGCACCGGGTGGGTCGGGAAGATTCGATTTCTTCGTGGGCGTCCCGTCCTCGCCATCGGCCTGAGCGCGCTTTCGCTGCTCCTCGTCGCCGGCGTCATCTTCTTCGTGACGTCGCCGCGCTCGGGAGCGCGTGCGGGATCGCTCAGCGCGTTGAGAGGTTCCGGCGCAACGCCGTCGCCTGCACCGTCGATCGCGAACCCGGGATTGGGTGCGACTCCGCCGATCGGCAACCCGGCCTCCGGCTCGTTCCCGCCATACGGCAACCCGGCTTCCGGCGCCTTCCCGCCGAGCGGCGATTCCGCAAGCCCCTCCGGTCCCTATCCGCCGTATTACGCGCCGGCATCGAATGGGTCGCCGGTCACGACGTTCTCCATCGATTGCCGGCTTCCGGTGTATGCTGGCGGACCCGGAAGCGGTGGATTCATCGTCTTCCCAGGCGGCAGCTTCATCGCCGATCCGAGGAGCGCCGTGAACCTGCCCTCCTCCAGCCCCGGGGCGACGCCAACGCCGCAGCCAGGACCCGGATACGGGCCGAATTTCACTGGCCTGACCTACGACCACCAGTACTCGCGGTGGTTACCGGCGCCGACCAATTGGGTCTCACCTGATGGGAGCCATTACGCCTATGCGGGTACTGACGGGATCTACATCGTGAACGTCGCCGATGGTAGTCAGACCGAGGTCGGCCAGGGACACGCCTGGGCCCTCGTCGGCGTCCAGAATGCCGGTGTCTACGCCAACAATCCAGGTCAGCCCGGCCTGTGGCTGTTTCCGTTCTCGGGCGGCTCGCGGAGCGTCAGTTCCGCCGGGTATTGGCAGGCCGTGAGCGCCACGGCGGCATACGGGACAACGACATCAGCTGTCCCCCAAGGGGCGGCGAATGCGATCATCCGCCTCGATCTCAGCACCGGCGCTATCACCGACTGGTTCACGCGCGAAGGAAAGCAGAGCTCGGTCCTCGGAGTCGATGCGCAGGGCAACGTCATCATCAACCTCTACTTCCTCAACAATTCGGGTAGCGAGATCTGGATCGCGACCGGACCGACGAGTGCATCGGCGATCGCCGGCCGGGCCTACTTCGGATTCCAGGCGAACGGAACGGCGGTCGCCGACAGCCACGGGATCTGGTTCGCCGGCTACGGCAGCACCATCTACGGCGGTAGCACGTCCGGGGTGGCTCTCTATGTGCCGGGCCGGGGCCTCTACTTCATGTCGGGCATCGGCGGCCAACTGGCCGGAGGTTGCGACTAGCCCCCACCCTGCCCTCCCCCAGAGGGGGATGGGAAATTAGTAAAAGACCAGGGACTTGCGCCAGAGGGCCCGGTCGGCGCCCTCGACGAAGACATCTATATGTCCGACCGCCGGCGAGGCGGCTGCGGGATTGGCGGCGACCACCCCGCCGAGCGCTTGCCACCGGTACCACTGGACGCCATCCCACCAGCGGTGCCAGAGCTGCCCATCCTGACCGGCAACGAAGACGTCCAACCGGTTCGGGCCCCACGAGGTCACCCCCGGCCCCGAGGCGAGCGTGCCACCGTTGGCTTCCCAGCCGCTCCACCCTGTCGAATCGAACCATTTGTGCCAGAGCTGGTTGTCCTGGCCGCGGGCGAAGACATCGACGCGGTTCGTTCCCCAGGAGACCGCAGCCGGCGCCGCGGTAATGACGCCGCCCATCGTCTGCCAGCCGCTCCAACCGGTGCCGTCAAACCACTTGTGCCAGAGCGCCTTGTCCTTGCCCTGGATGAACACATCGAGGCGGTTCGGGGCCCACGACGAAACGGTGGGCGCCGACGCCAGCCCGCCACCGAGTGGCTGCCAGCCGCTCCAGCTGGTGCCGTCAAACCACTTGTGCCAGAGCGCGTTGTCCTGACCGCGCGCCATCACGTCGATGCGGTTGGGCCCCCATGAGACCGCCGCGGGTTCGGCGGTGATGATGCCACCCAGCGGCTCCCAGCCGCTCCAGGTGGTCCCGTCGAACACCTGATGCCAGAGCTGGTTGTCCTGGCCGCGGATGAAGACGTCGGTCCGGGTCGCTCCCGTCGTGACCGACGTTGACGCCGTTGGTCCCCCGGTCAAGATGCCGCCGAGCGGTTGCCAGGGCGCCGCAAACTTGACCGAGAGCACGCTCCAGAGTTCGGGGGCGTTGCCGTCGTAACCGAGCGCCCACATCCCGGTACCTCGCAGATTGTTCGCGTTCACGAGGTCGTACTTGATGCCGAGCGAAGTGGCGTCATCGTAGTAGAGCTCGCGCCAGGCACCGTAATTTCCCTGGCAGGGATCACCGGTCGCCGGGCTCCACCAGAGCGCCCAGGGTGATTGCGCGGTCGTGTCCCAATAGGTCGCCAACGAGTTTGGACCGCTGGCAAAGCAGGTGCCGATGTCGCCGTAGGTCCTGGAGTTGGCTCCCCCCGACGCGGCGGCGTAGGCACCAGGTCGCACGGCCTGGTTCGAGCCGACCGACCACGTATATCCGTAGTAGGGCACCCCGAGGATGATCTTGGAGGCCGGCGCCTTGCCGAGGTACTGGCTCACGGAAAGACTGTCGTTGTAGGTCCAGCCATTCATCGGCGCCTGCGGCCCCGCCTGACCCGGCATATTGGAGAACACCATGTCGTAGGCCATGATGAAAAAGGCATCGACGTAGGGTTCGAGGGCGGTGATGTTGAAGAAGCCCTGGTCCCAGCTGGCGGAACCGGAATAGGTGTCGATGCTCACCATCGCGTTCGGCCACTGCTGATGAACCCGGGTCGAGAGCTCATTCATGAACGTCGTGATGCCCGCTTGCTCGGCGCAGGCCGTACCGGGACTCGGGCAGCTCCCTTCGAAATCCACGTTGACGCCATCGAGGCCCTTTGCCGAGATGGCGCTGATCGTGTTGGTGATGGCGGCCTGCCGAGACGTCTCCGAGCTGACGATCGCGTTGGCAGTCGCGGTGCTTGTCGCCTTGATCACCACGACGACCCGGTCACCCGCGGCGTGCGCGCGATTGATCATGTCGACCAGGTTCTGGCTGTTCCAGCCCGCCCAGGAACTGTCGCTGGTGTTGAAGCTGCCATCGACGTTGACGCTGATCCCGAAGTAGGCCAGCGTGCTGAGGAGGTTGTATTTCCAGTTGGTCTGGTCATTGGCGCTCAGCGCCCAGTAGGGCGCAAACGCGAAGACCTCGCGGGTCAGGTTTCCTACAGACGCCGCCGGTGCCGACGGCCCGGCCGGGGCGGTCAACGCTGACCCCGTGCGGCGGGGAACGATCGGTGACGTCGCCGGCGAGAAATGCAACTGATCGTGCGCGTGTCGGGCTTCGTCCGCCACGTGCGGCCCGATCGCGGGATCCATCATCTGCACCTTGGCCGCTGATGCCACCGTCGGTGACGCGAATGCGACACCAGCGATGATGCCGCTGAACGTGAGCAGCGCGCCAAGGTGCCTTCTCATCGCAGGTCTGCCATCCTACCGGTCGCAAGGCCGGCGGGGCAAGCCGCCAGGCTATCAGGAAGTGTGCTTGTTGGCCCCGTTACGCCGGACGAAATCGTTGACGGCGTAGTAGGCATCGATCGATTCGCCGGCGTCTCCCCAGAAGCCCTCGAGGACGTCGTATTCGGCCCCGCGCTCGGTGATGAACCAGTTGTTGACATCGGTGATCTCGAGCTCGCCACGGCCCGATGGCTTGAGCCGGGGCAGTACCTCGAAGACCTCGCTCGGATAGAAGTAGATGCCGGTCACCCCAAAGTTGCTCGGCGGCTTCTCGGGTTTTTCGATGATCTCGACGATGCGGTTCTTGCCGTCGAAGCGCGGCACCCCGAGGTGCTTGAGGTGATTCGCGTCTTCCGTCCGTGCCAGCAGCAACCGGGCCCCGCGGTCCTGCGCGAGGAAATGTTCCACACACGGGCGGATCGAAAATTCGAGGATGTTGTCACCGAGGATGACCACCAACCGGTCGTCCTCCGCGAAGCGCTGCGCCAGGCCAAGCGCCTCGGCGATCCCGCCGGGCCGTTCCTGGTAGGCATACAGCAGGCGATCGATGCCATATTCATGGCCGTTGCCCAGCAGGCGAAGGAACTCGCCTGCGTGGGTGCCACCGGTGACCACCATGAGTTCGGTGATGCCGGCCGTCACGAGTGCCTCGATCGCGTAGGTCACCATCGGCCGGTCGTAAATCGGCAGCAGGTGCTTGTTCGTAATCCTCGTCAGCGGGTGCAATCGACTGCCGGTGCCCCCGGCCAGGATCACGCCTTTCACGAGGTGGGCTGCTTCCTCTTGATCAACCGAGCCGCTCCTGTAACTCCGTACGGAGCTGGGCAAGCGGCACCCGAACCTGGGACATCTCGTCTCGCGAGCGGATGGTGGCGGCCTGGTCCTTCTCGGTTTCGAAGTCGATGGTCACCGCGAAGGGGGTCCCGATCTCGTCCTGGCGGCGATAGCGCTTGCCGATCCCCTGCGTGTCGTCGTACTCGGTCCGGAAATAGGGGCGAAGCTCGTGCTCGACCTTCTGCGCGATCTCGGTGAGCGGTTGCTTGCGGGACAGCGGCAGGATCGCGACCTGGATCGGCGCCATCCCATGGCTGAATCGGAGCACCACGCGCTGCTCGCCGCGTACCTCTTCCTCGTGGTAAGCGTCGATCATCAGGGTCAGCATCGTGCGGTCGACACCGGCCGATGGCTCGACCACGTGGGGGACGTAGCGCACGCGCGTGATGTCGTCGAAGTAGGACAGGTCCTTTCCCGACGCCTTCTGATGCGCGGTCAGATCGTAGTCGCCGCGCGCCGCCACGCCTTCGAGCTCGGACCAGCCGAATGGGAACTGGTACTCCACGTCAAAGGCGCCGCGCGCGTAGTGGGCCAGCTCGTCCTTGTCGTGCGGGCGCAGGCGCAGGTGCTCGGCCCGGATTCCCAGCGTGTGATACCAGGCGAGCCGCTGTTCCTTCCAGTATTCGAGCCACTTCATCTCGTCGGCCGGCGGCACGAAATACTCCAGCTCCATCTGCTCGAACTCCCGGAGCCGAAAGATCGAGTTGCCCGGTGTGATCTCGTTGCGGAACGCCTTACCGATCTGGGCAATGCCGAAGGGCGGCCGCATCCGCGACGAGTTCAGCACATTGCTGAAGTTGACGAAGATGCCCTGGGCCGTCTCCGGCCGCAGATACGCCTGGGTGCTGGAATTCTCCATTGGCCCGATGAAAGTCTTGAACATCAGGTTGAACTGTTGCGATTCGGTGAACTCGCCGCCGTCCTCTTCGTGACGCGGACCGCTCACCTGGTCCGCCCGGAAACGCCGGTGACATTTCTTGCATTCGACCAGCGGGTCGGTGAAGTTCTGCACGTGGCCCGAAGCCACCCACACCTTCGGGTTCATGATGATGCCGGCGTCCAGCCCGACGACGTCGTCGCGCAGCTCGACCACCGAGCGCCACCAGGCTCGCTTGATGTTGTTGCGCAGCGCGACGCCGAGCGGGCCGAAATCGTAGATGCCCTGGATGCCGCCGTAGATCTCGCTCGACTGGAAGAAGAAGCCACGGCGCTTGGCCAGCGAGACCAGCTTCTCCATCAAGCCCCCACCCCGACCCTCCCCCGGTGGCGGGGTAGGGGATTTCTCCGAAACCTCCTGCGCCATCAGCGGATCGTACGGATGAATTCGATGCTCTTCAGGTGGCGGTCGAGGTGGTATTCGAGCTGGGCTTCGAGCGCCTGCTCGACCTCGTCCAGCAGCCCCGCCGGCAGCTTCAGCCGGTCGTAGAGCGCCTCGCCGCCGGCGGCCATCAGCCGCAGCACCTTGAGCCCGTTGACCGAAACCGACGAACCGGCCTGATCGTGGGCGCCGCAGCGCGCGCAGAGGACGCCGCCGAGTAAGGGCGAGAACCAGGCCGGCGCTTCCGGCAACGCCGACCCGCAGCTGGCGCAATCCTGGAGTTGCGGCTGGTACCCGAGCAGCTCGAGGATCCGCATCAAGAACCAGGCGGCGTCGGCGCGAGCCGCCCGCTCAGGCGCGTTCAGCCGGGTGAGGGTGATCGCCACCAGTTCGAAGACGTCGTCGACCGGATGCCGATCCTCCAGCACTTTGTCGGCAACCTCGGCCACCAGGCAGGCGTAGGCGGTTCGTTGCAGGTCCCCGCTGATGTTCCTGGTATCGCCACGGCGCTCCGATTGCGCGACGACGTCCAGGTTGCGGCCCTTCGCCAGCATCATCTGCGAGCGCGTGAACAGGTCGAGGCCGCTGCCGCTCCTTGCTTTCGCCCGGCGCGATCCCTTGGCGATGGCCGCCAGCTTGCCGTGCTCGCGCGTCAGCAGCGTGAGGATGCGGTCCGCCTCGCCATAGTCCAGGCGGCGCAGCACGATGGCGTCGGCCTCGTAGGTTGGCACTGGGGCAATTCTATTGGACCCAAATTGGGCTGCCCTCGCGTTCGCCTACTATTTCGGGATCAGCGCGGTTTGGCTCGTCCTGTTTGCCGCGCTCGCCGGCGGCGCGGGTTGGGGCATCCTCTCTCTCGGCGCGGGCGAGCGCCCGGTTCCCGTCGTCGACCGCGTCCTGATGGCGCTCCCGGCCGGCCTGGTCCTGGTTACCGCGGTGAGCTTCACGGCGAACTGGCCGTTCGGCATCGCGTTCAGCGGGCTGAGCTTGATCGGGGCAGCCGCCCTGACGCTCGGGGCGGCGGTGGCGGGCGTCCGAATCTGGCGCCGGACGACCGCCCCGGCGGAGCGCTGGCAGCCCTCCTGGGAATGGGCCCTGTTCGCGGTCGGCGCCGCGGTGGTGCTGGCCTTCGCGGTTCATCTCGGCATCCTTCTGATGCGGATGCCGATCGCCGGCTGGGACTTCTACGTCTACCACTGGCACTTCACGCGCGTCGTCTACGAAACCGCGTCCCTACCAACGCAGGTGAGTCCGAGCTATATGCAGTCGGAGTACGCGTATCCGCCGTTGATGTACCTCCTGTACGCCGACATCTCCCACCTGCTCGGCCACCTTTCCCAGCTCGGGCCCCGGCTCCTCCCACTCGCCTTCACGGTCGGCACCGCCGCCGTCTGCGGCCGGATCGCGCGGGTGGGTCTCAAGCTCTCGATCGGGGCGTCGCTGTGCGCGGCAACCTTCGCGTTGTGGTCCGGCTATTACGTCTACGCGCTGCTGGCCGAGAACACCGAAACCGTCAACATCTTCTTCTTCATCGCCGCTGTCTACTGGCTGGTCCGGAGCGATATCGGCGCCTGGCCGCGCGCGATCGGCGGCGGCGTGCTGCTCGCCGGCGCCTACTGGACGAAATACAACGGCCTGATCGAGGTCGCGACCGTGGCGCCCATCGTTCTGCTCGCCATCCTGGTTCCGCTGCGGCGAGCCGCCTGGCGCACCGAGGTCGCGGTGACGGCCGGTTCGCTGCTGATCGCGCTGCTGCTGGCGGCCCCCCACCTTCTGCGCAACGAGGTCCTCTTCGGAAACCCCGCGTACCCGGCGCTGGCTCGCATCTTCGGTGGCTACCTCATCGATCCGTGGGTGATTCACCAGGCGCTCCCCTTCTGGCAGCCGGTGCCATTCTTCGACCTGTTACCGGGGTGGTGGCGCCACCTGTTTCGCAACTTTCCGGAGACCGCTCCCGTGCTGGCCTTTCTGGTTGCCGCGGCGCCGCTCGCGATCGCTAAAGCACGGCGAGGCGAGGCGGCCGCGGTGCAACTCTTTGGCGGGATCGCCGCCTACGGCGTCCTCTACCTTCTCTTCCTTCGCGCGCCGAATATCGGCGATCCCGAGCGATACCTGCTCCCGATCGTCGCCCTCGCCGCGCCGCTTGCGGGGCTGGCCTTCGACGCACTGATGCGGTTTTCGCTTGCTGGGGTGTGGGCCTTCCTCAGCATCGCGCTCATCCTTCAGTCCTACCTGCGCATCGACCGCCAGATCTTTTTCAGCGACATGAACCGGATCCTGATCGACCTGGTTGCGTTCGCCTTCGTCGTGACCATGGCGGTCACCGTCGCCATGCTGATCCGTCCGCGCCTGCCGGCGATCGCGCTTCGGATCGTCGGCCTGCGACTGCAGTTGCTGCCCCTCTTTGCCCTTCCGCTGATCGGCATCTGGGTCGCCACCGACCACCCGTGCCAGATCGGCTACTGCAACCCCTTCGTGATCCAAAACGGACTCCAGCAGCTGCCCGAGACGGCCTTCATCGCCGCCCACCTGGGCCACGACCGCTACCTGACCTTCGACGACCGCGTCGAGATGCTCGGCGGCAACCCATTTCCCGGCGACCATCCGGCGCTGGAGCGCTTCTATACGCAGCACCTCGATGGCGCCGCGGGCGTCGACGCGCTGAAGGCGCTGGGGATCCGCTACATCTACTGGAGCACGATCTTCGACCACCCGCTGATGCATGCCTCTCCGCTCTTCACCGAGCTGAATGATCCCGCGCTCTTCACGCCGATCTACGCCGACCAGGCGAAGACCGTGACCATTTACGAACTGCGATGATGTGGGCGATGCGCCGTAGGTCCTTGCCATGAGGGGCGGGCGAGCCATCGTCGCCCTGACGGTGGTCCTGCTGGCGGTGTTGGGGGCTGCGCTCCATCCGCTCGCCTTCATCCTCTCGGTACTGCCGGTCGATACCCGGCAACTGGTCGCGGCCTTGACCGAGGCCCGGGTGTTCATCTTCAACCTGCTCGCCTGGGGCATCGTCGCGCTCGTGGTCGTGATGGTCCTGTTCACGTTCCGCGGGCGCCTGGTGCGCAAGGTCTCGGCGCGGCCGCCCACCGACGACGGGAGCATGGTTCCGGCGCAACCCAGGGTCGTGGTCGCGGTGACGGCCTACAACGACGCGCAGGCGACGGCGGATACGGTGCGCGACTTCATCAGGCAACCGGGGGTCATCGAGGTGCTGGTCATCGACAACAACAGCACGGACCGGACGGCGGAGCTGGCGGCGAAGGCCGGGGCGCGCGTCATCCACGAACCCCGCCAGGGGTATGGCTATGCCTGCATCCGCGGGCTGGCCGAGGGCTGGAGTGTACCGAGCGCTGACGTGGTCGCGCTGGTCGAAGGCGACGGGACCTTCGCGGGGGACGACCTAAAGAAATTCCTCGCCTACATCGGGCAGGCCGACATGGTGGTCGGCAACCGAGTGGTCCGCGGCCTGGTGGAGCCCGGCTCGCAGATGGACCACTTCTTCACCTGGGGCAATATGGCCGTCGCCTTTCTTCTTCGGCTACGGTTTTGGGACTCCCAGTTCCTGGGGGTGGCGACCATCAGTGACGTCGGCTGTACCTTCCGCGTGATCCGGCGTCAGGCCCTCGAGAAAATTCTTCCTGACCTGACGGTCGGCGGCTATCACTTCTCGCCACACATGATGCTGGTGGCCCTGCTGCATCAGCTGACGCTGCTGGAGATTCCGATCACGTTCCGCCGCCGGGTCGGTCGTTCGAAGGGCGCCAGCCAGAGTATCTGGAAAGGGCTCGCGGTGGGCATGGCGATGATCTGGCACATCCTGACCTTCTCGCCCAAGAGGCCGCGCGTTACCGCCCGGGCGTCGCTTCCAGAAGAGGTTGCCGTCGGGCCGCGGTAGTTCGGGCCCGCTGCCGGATCGGCGTCAACAGCGCGGCGCACGCGACCGCCAGCAGGACCGGCGGAATCAGCGAGAGGTTGTGGGTCAGGCGGCTGAGTCGGAGCCACACGAGGTCGACCGCTGACGAATCGGTCAGGAAATAGGCCCGCAGGTGGTGAACGAACTGCCAGGCGCCGATCGGTGGGTAGCCGCTCAGCCGGAAGCTGCCGTCGGTCCCGTTGTAGGCGCCGCCATAGCCGCCGAGAATGTCGGTCACGGTTCCTGGCACGGCCCACAGTATCCCGCCGGCGAGCAGCACCCCGGGCAACCATCGGCGGACGCCGGCCGGTAGGGCGGTGATGCCGACCGCGGCCAGCACCGCCAGCAGGGGCAACGCCGGCAGGAAGAGGCGCAGACCCCAGCTCCACCCACCCCACCAGAAGGTCCAGAGCGACACGTTGAGCAACAGCGCCGCGCAAAGGATAGTGATAACGGCGGCCGGCCACCGGTGGCCGTCGACCCACAGGCGCCGCAGACCAAGAGGAACGAGAACGATCGCGGGAAAGGCCCAGAGCATGCCGCGCGCCGGGCTCACGAGCGAGCCGGCCAGGCCAACCAGCAGCGGCGTCGTCCAGCCGGTTGGCGACCCGAAGTTGAGCGGTCCGCCGAAACGCCCGACGTTGACCGCCAGGGTCACGACGACTGCG
>Ga0307478_10001039_pt1 | contig 25550 bp, 26 predicted proteins | sample atmos_gasesECM4C_2_FD_203713 | JGI IMG/M metagenome (GOLD analysis project Ga0307478, IMG submission 203713) | Hardwood forest soil microbial communities from Morgan-Monroe State Forest, Indiana, United States - atmos_gasesECM4C_05 | ecosystem: Environmental > Terrestrial > Soil > Temperate...
GCCCTCACCTGATGTTCTACGAAACCGCGAAAGACGGTGCAGCCTGGGGCGCAAATCTCGCAAACTCCCCACTCATGGCCGTAAATTACTGGTACATTTCCGAGCAATCTTACCCACAACTCAAGTCCTTCCCACCGCTATCCGTATTCCTGGTGGGAGTAGAGAAATGGTCCGATGGAACGCCGGCACCGAGCATGTAAGGACTCAGCGGCTAACGTTAAGTCTCGGCGGGCCAAAAATAGAAATGCAGAAGGTAGCGGCCCCCTGATACGGTGTCCGCACAACAGTCAATACTTATTACACGTTACCCATTACACAAGGAGAACACCGATGCGCTTCATGATGATCATGTTTCCGAAAGAATACACAAACGCAAAAGCCGGCTGGGTACCCGACCTCAAAAGCATGGAGGCAATGGGCAAGTACAACGAGGAACTAGGAAAAGCCGGCGTGCTGCTGGCGCTCGACGGGCTGACGCCGCCCGCGACCATGAGCGCGCGCGTCACCTTTAAAGGCGGAAAATCGAAAGTGACCGACGGTCCGTTTACGGAAACGAAGGAAGTGGTGGGCGGCTACTGGATCATCCAGGTGAAGTCGCGCGAAGAGGCGCTCGAATGGGCCTCGCGCATCCCGGGAAAGGATAACGAAATGGTCGAAGTTCGCCGGATGTTTGACATGACCGACTTCGATCCCGAGACCCAAGAGTATATCCAAAAGAAGTTCGGCGACGCCGTGGCCGCTGAGATGAGGCTGTAGTAAAAAACGCGCCGCGTCATCGGAAACAAGTCATAGGAAACAAACCGCAGAAAACAAGGAGAAGCTATGCCACAGTATCTGGTTGCTAACTACCTCCCCGACAACTTCGACCCGTCCACGGTAAGCGAAACGATGATGGAGGAGATCCACGCGCTCAACCGCGAAATGATTGCTGCCGGCGCGAGGAAGTTCGCCTGCGGCATTTCCCCGGCCGCCAAAGCCAAGACGGTGCGGAAGCGGCCCGACGGCAAGGTGCTGGTCACCGACGGGCCGTACCTGGAGACCAAGGAGCACATGGGCGGTTTCTGGATAATTGAAGCCGGTGATCTGGACGAGGCGCTGGCATGGGCGAAGAAGGCTGCCATCGCCTGCGATGTGGCCGGCGAGGTGCGCGAGCTTCTTTTCTTCCCGGCCCCGGAGAAAACAGCGAAATAGTCTGACCGCCGCGACTTCGGAATATGCGCGGTAGTGAATAATTGCTTCCAGCTGCTCATCTATCCCCAGCTGGACGACCGAACGGGCAGCTCGCATCCAGCGCCGCCCACCATCGGCCACTTTATGTGGACCGCGAATGCGAATCGTCTTGCCTGGAGCTCGCTGCTCGGCGTTCCAGCGGGTTCGTCCAGGGTGCCGGTAGCAGCCGTACCCGCCCGGGTAGCGCGCGTCGCCGGCCTGCCGCCTGCCTGGATCGGCGTCGGTGCTATCGACCTGTTCGCCGAAGAAGATAGGGAGTATGCGCGCCGGCTCGTCCATGCCGGAGTCGCAACTGAACTCCTGGTCGTGCGTGGCGCCTTCCATGGATTCGACCTGCTCGTGCCGGATGCCGAAGCCTCCAAACAATTCAGCGCGAGTTGGAAGGCTGCGCTGCGCAAGGCATTCGGCGCCAGCAAGGCTGTTTAGCAGAGAAGCCGGGTGCCCCATTTCTCGCGTTCTTTGCGAGAAGTGGGGATTTTCGCTGACAGCCTCCCAACCGTCATCACTCTGTCGAATTCTCTCCTCCCCGTAATGATTCTTTAAGCCCCATGGCATGGGGAAACTCTACGCGCCGGTGAGAGGTCATGTGTTTGACGGATGAACATTGGAACTAAACTCGGGCTTATCGTGGGCTCAGGTCAAAAGCCCCACTTCTCGCAAAGAACGCGAGAAATGGGGCACCCAGCCTTTTTGGGCGGAAGAAGAAAGATTTCTTGGACGACTTGTCGAATTCCGGCTAGCCGTTCGACTATGTGGTGAAGGCGGGGCAAGCGGCGGCCGCAACGCCGTTACAGGAAGAAGACTTGGCCCATTGTAAGGAGGAAAAAGTGCTCAAACAAATTAGCGCAATCGCAACCAAAAGCTTTGCACTGCTTCTCGTGCTTGGTACGGCATATCAGGCGGTGGCACAGGTCGCCACAACAGCGTCGACCACCACGCTGTATTCGAAGATGGCGCCAATCGACCAATACCTCATGACGGATCAGAGTGCGGAAATCGCCCTGGCGCGAAGTGCAGCACCGGACTCTATCTCGCGAGATGCGGAGGTGCAGGTTCTTGGACGTCATGGCTTCGAGACAGCGGTCAAAGGCACGAACGGTTTCGCGTGTATCGTGGCGCGGGGGTGGACGTCCGCTGCCGATCCTGACTTTTGGAATCCGAAAGTGCGGGTTCCCATGTGTTTTAACGCGGCAGCCGCGCATTCTTACCTTGTGCGCCTCGCCAAAGAGACCGAGTGGGGACTGGCGGGGCGAACGCAAGCTCAAATGACCGAGTCCGTCAAAGCCGGCATCGCCAAAAAAGAATCGCCGCCGATGGAATCCGGAGCCATGTGCTACATGCTGTCGAAGCAAGGTTACGGCGGCGACAGCAGCCCCCACTGGCCTCCGCACCTCATGTTTTTCTATTCGGACACCGACGTCGCAATTTGGGGAGCGAACCTGCCGGGTTCCCCCGTCACTGGTATGAGCGACCCAGTGGAGCACCTGACTTCGTTCGTGATTCAGGTGCAACGGTGGTCGGACGGAACGGAAGGCCGCTAAGCCCCGCGCCGACCCCTTCGACAAGCTCAGGACAGGCTCTTGCAAGAAACGCAAGGCTGCGGCACCCTCTGTGGGAATGTCGTACGCAAAGATGGTTAAAGGCGGGCCACCCACCGCGATGAGTTTTTGACCCAGCTCCGGTATTACAAGTAAGAATCGATGCTGATCCATTAGCAGGATGATGCATCGGCAGCGCTGCAACGGAGGTACATAGTGAACGAATTCGCCAGCAACGTCGAGCGTCATCGCCGCGAGCTGCTGCTCCACTGTTACCGCATGCTCGGCTCTTTGCCGGACGCCGAGGACGCGGTGCAGGAAGCTTTGCTGCGCGCCTGGCGGTATCGCGACAGCGTGAAGGAAGGTGCGCCGCTGCGCCCGTGGCTCTACCGCGTGGCCACGAACGCCTGCCTTGATGCCATTGCCCGCGATGAGCGGCGGGCGGTGCTTGCGGCCCGGGCCGCGGCGGATGATGGCTGGACCGGGAAGCCGGAAGATGTCGTGTGGCTGGGGCCGATTCCGGACTCAGTACTGGAACCAACCACCCCGCCAACGAGGACACCGGAGGCGATGACGCTGATGCGCGAAACCATCGAGATCGCCTTTCTGACGGTAATTCAGCTCCTCACACCGCAGCAGCGGGCTGCCTTGATACTGTGCGACGTGCTGGACTGGTCCGCCAAGGACGCTGCCGACCTGCTCGACCTCAGCGTCCCCGCCGTGAACAGTGCATTGCAGCGCGCGCGGGTCAGGCTCCGCGAGCGTCTGCCGTCTCGCAAGCCACCCTGGCCCGCCAACGTGGATGCCAGCGCGGCCGAGCGCGATCTGCTAAAGAAATACATCGAGGCGAGCGAAGCGGCGGACTTTCGGGCTTTCGAATCGCTCATCCGTGCGGACGCGACTTTCCGCATGCCGCCTGATTTCGGCGGGGCCGACGGCCGTGACGAGATGTTCAAGCTATGGATTGAAGCCGGATTCGGCTCCGAACGATTTGGTCGCATCCGTTGCGTTGAGACCCACGCCAACCTGCAGCCGGCAGTCGCTTGTTATCAGTGCCGGCCCGGCGATTCCACCTGGCGAGCGATGGCGCTGGAGATTCTTCGAATCGAGGACGGCTTGATCACGGAGATCGTGGTGTTCCCGCCGGATCGTTTCCCGATGTTCGGGCTGCCGATGATGATGACGATGGAAGCCGCGCGGGAGACGAACTGATGTCATTGATCCACTCGATGCGGCTAAATTTGAGAAAAATCAAAACTTAAAAGGAAATCCAATGAGAAATGTAATCTACGCCATCAACATTACCCTGGATGGCTGCTGCGACCACACCAAAACCATTGCCGATGACGAACTACTCGAACACTATGCGCGCCTCTTGCGAGATGATGCCGACCTGCTCGTCTATGGGCGTAAAACCTATCAATTGATGGTTCCTTATTGGCCGGATGTCGCAAAAGACCCTTCTTCGACAAAAGCAGATAAAGACTTTGCTCAAACATTTGTCTCCAAGAACAAAATTGTTTTTTCACGATCATTAGAGAGCGCTCAAGATAAAAATACGAAAATTGTTCGCACGAACCTGCGCGACGAAATAGTTAAATTGAAGCAAGAACCAGGCAAAAGTATTTTGGTCGGGGGTGTAGATGTTCCTTCACAACTGATGGAGCTTGGCCTGATTGACGAATATCGTTTGGTCGTTGGGCCCATCATTGGTGGGGAAGGGAGACGGTTATTCGAAGCTGTCAACCTGCCGGAGAAACGCCGATTAAAACTTGTTGAGTCAAAGACTCTTAAATCAGGATGTGTTGCGCTTCGTTACTTGAAACAGTGATGGAAAGATGCAACTTCACTGGGTCGGATCCGCTCTGCCGAAAATCCCCACTTCTCGCGCAAAGAACGCGCGAGAAATCGGGCACCCGGCGATCTGTACGGAAATCAATCCGGTCTAATGGGAAAGTGAACACGTCCTACAGAAGACCGATTGAGTAAGTGCGGGGGAAGGCCCTTAGGGCTTTGCGGGCAGGGGCTGCCAGAGCTCAATCTTGTTCCCATCCAGGTCATAGATCCAGGCAAAGCGACCGTAGGATTCATCCATTCGTTTGGGGTCAATCTTTACGCCCTCTTGTTTTAAGCGGTCGAGCAAAGCATCCATATCGTCCACGATGTAGTTGATCATGAAGGGTGCGGGGCTGGGGTCGAGATATTTAGTGGAGGCGGGAAAGATCGTCCAAACGGTAACGTGTTCCTTTTGCGGATCGTCGTGTTCGCGCCACGGAAGCATGGCGCCTGAGCCATTGTCAGCGAGTCCAAGATGCTTCGAATACCATTCGCGCATCTGATCGCGATTCGCGGATTTGAAAAAAACACCGCCGATGCCAAGGATGCGCCCGCGCTGCTCCGTTTTGGCAGGCGGCTTCGACTTTTCAGGTTGGGGAGATTTCACTTCCTGTCCTCCTATTGAGCGGGCGGAGATGAGCAACAGCGAGCCGAGCGCAATTGTAATCCACGGTGTGGGTTTCATCGGCGGATTATACAGAAGGTTCGATTGGACTGGAGAAATCGGTTCGCTGAAGGCTCGACGCTTTTCGGTCTCTCCCGAACGACGCTCTGAACGCTTCGAGCTGCGCTCGAATGGACAGCCGAGGGCGGCGGTCCCCACATAAGCAGGGTGAAGCGGATTCCTCGCGGTGAGGCTGCTCGGAATGACAAGTCCTTTGATCTTTACGGAAATTCCAGGGTTATGAATTTGGCAGCGTTCGCGCCTGTGTTGGTTATCGTGTGGGAGTAGTTGCCGGAGAGCCATTTGGAGTCTCCGGACTTAAGGTGGCCGGGATCCGACGGGTGAACGTCGTTGAGGTATTTGTCCCGCAAGTCCAAATCGCTGACGGCGACGAGAAGGTGCGGGCTGGCATGATGGTGCATGGGGACGACGGCGCCAGGCTGGAGTTCGAATTCGGTGGCGCGGATGCCGTCTTTGACGAAGAGGATTTGCTGGGTGCCGTTGGGGAGGACGGTCAGGCCGCGGTCTTCATTTTTGGCGGGGTCCCATTTGGCGGTGGAGGTGCGGAGGTTGGCGTCGTCGAGGATTTCGACGGTGACGTTGCGGAAAGGATAGTCGGCGACATCGCGGACGAAGTGGGCGAAGGTGGCGGAGACGAAGCGGACATCGCCGTCGGGGAGTTTGGCGGTGACGGGGGGCTTGCCTTTCACGTTGTTTTCGATTTCGGCTGGGCCCAGATTCACGGAGATGTAGTCGTGCCGGTGCCAGTGCATCAGGGTTTCGGTGTTGGGTGGGACTTCGACGTTAAAGACGCGGACGGATTTGTTTTCGAAGGTGAGGTGGTGGTGAGGCTCGGCGGTGATTTCGACTTCGGGAGCGGCGGCTTGCGCGGCTAAGAATGCGGTGAAGAGGGCGAGGAGTATGAGGTGTTTCATGCGGGGGATTGTAGCACTGAGGGAAGCCAGGGGCTGAAGCCCAAAATCGATCAAGGGCTTTACGCGGCGCTGAAGCGCCGCCCTTCCACGGTGATGCAGGCTCGCGTTTTGCTTGTTAAGGCAAAGGCAAAACCAAAATCCAGGTCAAAGGCAGCGGACAAGAGTGTCCGCTCCACACACACTTATTGATCACGGGTGAGGCGGATCCAGTGCTCCATTTGATCGAGGTAGTGGGAGAGGGCGCGGCGGCCGGTGGCGGTTAGGCGGTACTCGGTGCGGGGAACGCGGGCTTCGAAAAATTTCAGGCAGGAAATGTATTCGGCTTCTTCGAGTTTGCGGGCGTGGACGCTGAGGTTGCCGTCAGTGGTTTTGAGGATGCGTTTGAGGTCGTTGAAACTGAGGCTGGCGTTGGTGGCGAGAGCGCTGACAATGCCGAGGCGGATGCGTTCGTGGATCAGGCGGTCGAGTTCGGGGAGTTGGAGAGCCGGTGCGGGGACGCGCGGGCGCGCGGGAATCGCGGCCTTGGTGGGCTTGCGGCGTTGCGGCAATGATCTAGCCACCGTACCTCCGGGCAATGAGAAATCCAAAAATGATGTGAAGACCGCCGAAGCCAGCGGCCAGGAACCAGTTGGCCCAGGCTGCGGGAGCGACGATGGCGAGTGCGCCCGTGGCCATGAAACAGAGGCCCATGACGGGGACGATGGAAACCGAGTAAGCGCCGCCGGTGATGATGCCGGCGCCGTAGAGAAGGAGCCACGCCGGCGGGAGGGCGGATTCCGGGCCAGCGCGTTGCAGCAAGAAAGTGAGCAAAGCGCCGGCGATGAGCGGAGGAAACAGACCGAGGGCGACTTTGCGTCCGGGGCCGGTGAAGAGCGGGAGGCCGCGGCGGTTGGCCTTCCAGCGCATGGAGATGAAGGCGATGACGGCGGCGAGGATGGCTTCGGCCAGCCAGATTTTCAACCATGCCTGGGAGGTTGGCTGGCGCGCGGCCAGCCAGGAGGCGGCCAGCGCAGTGAGGCCGAGGATGACTTGACCCCAGCCGGGAACGGCGGTGAAGGAGGCGGAGCGCTCCATGGTATCGCGAATGAAGCGGAGGTCGGCTGCGGGATCGGGAGACGGCGTGGGGCGTGGGAGGCGGTGGGGACGGCGCAGACGATGAGGGCGAGGGTCAGGCACGACAGGAGCAGAGTAGAGCATGATTGGGTTGTTGTCAAGTACTTTGTGGTGCAAAGTAAAGCGGCTAAGCCGCGCATAATAATTGTCACGTGCTGCGTGCGGCGGAGGTCCGATGGGCTTTGCTCGACGGGCAGCCGGGGGCAGCTCTCCCCACATGAGCATCTGGAGGAGGGGTGGGTGAGGCATTGTATAGTTGTTTGCCGTCTGGGTTGAATCCTGAGGACAGAATTTAAGAAACAAGAAAGAGGGTGGGGAGTGAGAAACTTTTCGCGGCGTTTTTTAAGTCTTCTATTCGTTACCGCACTTCTAAATGCGGCTGGTTGGTCGCTTTGGGCGCAGGAGAGTTCCGGCGACCGGATTTTCTTTCATGCTCAGGTGTTCACGGGTGATCCGCAGAATCCCTATGCGGAGGCGGTTGCGATTCGTGGAGAGAAGATTGTTGCGGTCGGCAGCCTGCTTGAAGTGGCGAAGACTGCGCCGCGTGCGGAGCGGGTCGACCTGGAGGGCAAGAGTCTTTTTCCGGGATTTATCGATTCGCACAGCCACTCGATTGATGGCGGACTGAGCCGGATTTCGGCCGATGCCAGCGAGACAGTGCACGCGCTCAATGAGCTTGCGCCTTTTGTTGCGGAAGCAAAGAAGACAGGCAAGGGCATGCGCGGTGACGTGCTTGAAATCATGGGCTTGCCGCTGGAGTTCTGGTCGCATCCGGACGTGCTGAATGCCGAGTTCAGCACCGGTGCGTATGAGAAACAGAGCGTTCTTCTGCGCGGGATGGATGGACATACGGCATGGGCGAATCGCGCGCTGTTGCAACGCGCGGGGATTACTGCGGATTTTTTGAAGAAGCTTACTCCGGCAGAGCGCGGGTATTACGGGATCGACAAGAACGGGCAGCCCAATGGATTTCTGGTAGACGCGGGGACGGAGAAGGTCGAGCCGCTGCTGCCTAAGCCCACCGATGACAGGCTGCTGGCGGCGGGGCGCGCGGCGCTGGAATACAACTACAGCCTGGGAATTACGGCGTGGCTTGATCCGCTGGCCCTTGAGTATGTATTGCGGACGTACAAGCTGCTGGCGGACAAGGGAGAGCTAGCTTCGCAAGTGGTGGCTTTTCCGCAGGTTTTTGCGAAGGATCCGCGGACGGAACTGGCGGGCGTGCAGAAAACGCGCGAGGCATACAGGAACGTCCCCAATCTGCATGTGAGTGGAATCAAAGTATTCGCGGATGGAGTGGCGGAGTATCCGTCGCAGACAGCGCATCTGAGCAAACCCTATAAGAACACCGGGCGCAATGGGGATCTTCTGTTTGATCCGAAGAAATTTGCGGAGCTCTGCGTTGAGGCAGACAAGGAAGGATTGATCATTCACGTGCATGCCATTGGCGACGGCGCGGTGAAGGAGGCGCTGGATGGACTTGCAGCGGCGCGACGGGCGAACGGGAATTCCGGATTGCCGCATACCCTTACGCATGAACAGTTCGTGCAGCCGGAGGATTTTCCCCGGTTCAAGGAACTTGGCGTAGTGAGCGCTTTGCAGCTTTTGTGGGCGGAGGCGAGTCCGGACACGATTGAGATCTTGAAGCCGTATCTTGATCCGAAGATTTACGAGTGGCAGTATCCGGCACGATCGATTCTCGACAATGGCGGGATTATTTCGGGCGCGAGCGACTGGCCGGTTTCGAGCGCGAACGTGTTCTGGGCGATTTATCAGGCGGAAACGCGTAAAGGGTCGGAGGGAGTGCTGGATGCCTCGCAAGCAATGCCGCGAGAGGCGATGTTTTATGCGTATACGCGGAATTCGGCGAGAGCGATGAATGTGGATTCGATTGGGACGATCGCCGCCGGGAAGCGCGCGGATTTAGTTTTGCTGGACCGCGACGTTTTGACGATTTCGCCGGAGGAGATGCGGGAGACAAAGGTGCTGTGGACGATGGTGGCAGGCAAGATGGTGTATCGGGCGAAGTGAGAGAGAAAATCCAGCCGGCAGTAGCGTGTATTAACACAGAGTCAAAAGTTCACTTACCGCAACAGACACTAGAAATTGGCGCCGGCGCCAACTTTTTATTTCCCGCCTGATGGTGGGAAGAGACCGAAGACACCAACGCCGGTGGGGGTGCCGACGTAGACTTTGCCGTGGGCGATGAGCGGGGTGATGAACTTATTACCGGAGCCGAAGTGGTCGCGTCCGTTGGCAGCTTGATTGGTGTTGTATAACTCCTGCAGGTTGGTCGCGTTGTAGGCGTGGAGGATGGCAGGGTTAGTATTCTCTACGGCCCAGACAATGCCGTTCTGATTTTTGTTCGAGGAGATGCTGGGAGTGGCTCCGGGATATCCGAAGGCGTTGACGGTTTGCGCGACGGGCGTGGTCAGCAGCTTCGCGTTTTTGAACTGAAAAGCGAGAATGGGCTGGCTGACCGGACCGTAGTAGAGCTTTCCGTTGAAGTAGGCGGGCATGGACCAAACGCCGCCGGGCAGCGCCCCGGGGAGTTCCTGATAAATTTTGTTACTACTGGAATTGAATTTTCCCATGGAAGTGCGATCGGCGAGGTAAAGATTGGAATCTTTGCCGGCGCCAGCGGCGAGGTTCCGGGTTGCGCCGGAGGAATCTTTCATGGGCGGCAGCAAAATTGCGCCACCGGATCCGAGGTCAGTGTCGGTGTCATTTTCCTGCTGCTGGTTATCCATCTCAAAGTAATCGGCGACGGCGAGGCCGGTCTGAGTAGTGAGCCGGATGAAAGCGTTGCCATAGTCGCCGCTGCTGGGGAAGCCACTGGAATTCAAAGTGGAGTCGAAGATGCCATTGGCGTCGAGGAAAAAGATGTTGCCGGAGCTATCGGCGGTGAGGCCTGCGCCAGCCCCCCAGATGGCGCCTTCGTTCCCGTTGGGGGTGACGTTGAGAACGGCCTTTTTTACAAGCGTGGCGGCGCTGTAGCCCATGATCCATCCGGTGTAGGGGCGAATGTCGCAGTGCGACGCCCACGCCAGGTAAATTTCGTCGTTGAGAAGGAGCAGGCCCGAGCGTTCTTTGTATTGGGCGGGATCGAAGATCACGAAACCGCCGGAGCTGTTATCGCCGGTGCCGGGATATTTGGCTGAGATTTCGACTGGGCCGTTGAAGAGCTCCTTGCCGGAGGCGGCATCGAGAGCGTGCAGGCGCTGATGATAGGCGGAAGCGGAATCCTTCGACATGGCGACGGTGTAGATGACGCCGTTCGAGCCCACGGGCCGCCGGATCACGGGAGTAGAAGTGATGCCGATTTCTGGAGTGACCTGGGAGCAACCACGATCGTCGGAGGTGGTCTCGCCGGATTTTAGAGTAGAGATGTGCCAGATGAGTGAGCCGGTGTCGGCATCGAAAGCATAGACCGAATCATGTTCGGTAGCGACGATGAGCAGGTTGTGAGTGGTCGTGCCAATGGGAACGGCGGAAAGATAGAGAGGTTCGGCGTCGACCAGGCCATCGACGGAGAGGACAAACAACTTTCCGAATGAGGCGGAATTTATATTGCTCGGGGTGAGGGTGGTCTCAGAGGGGTTGAGGCCGGTGCGGGCGTTGTTGTTGTGGTAGGTGAGGACGTCCTGGGAGAAAGCGATGGGGGCGACGCCGGCGAGAGGGCAGGAAACACAGAAGGCGATTAAGATGAGCCGAAGAGCGAATGGTTCGAGGCGTGGCATCACTATCCTCTATAAAGGCACCAATTAACGGTGGCCGGGGGAAGTCGAATCCTCTCGAGCATTGGTCGCGAAGTAGGCACGAAGGGATTGGCGAAAAAAGGTAATATCCTGCTGACGATCTCCGGGTGCGGCTCGTCCGGGGCAAAAATTATGACAGAGTTTGAGGGACGAAACAAGCCGTCTGGCGCGGGGGTAATGGGTCCATTTGATGGACCCATTACCGGCGCGGGGAGTGAGTGATGGAACTGGGAAAGGTGCTGGTTCTTCTTGGAGCGTTACTGATGGTGGCTGGGGTGGTAGCGGTGCTTCTGGGGCGCACGCATTTTCCGCTGGGGCGGCTGCCGGGCGATTTCCTATATCGCGGGAAGAATACGACAGTGTATTTTCCGTTGGCGACATCGGTGGTGGTGAGCGTGGTGCTTTCGGTTGTGCTGTGGCTGGTGAGCCGGTGGCGGAGGTGAGAGTCCGAGTGAATGGCCGAGATACTAAAGGAACGCGGTTTTTTTTGGTGGTTTAACGAGCCGAGCCTGCCGTCAAACTCGAAGGAGACCTCTGTCGCTGGCCTTTTGACGATTACGGACGAGGGTCAGATCACGCTTGAGGCTGACGGCTCTCTGTGCCTAAAGGACGAATATAGGGACTGGTCGAAGCCACGAACCTTCCCGGAATCGAGGCGAATCGTAGGCTGGCTAGCGTCGAACGGCGAGCACGTTCTGCTTGAGGGTATAGAACGCACCGACTTCTCATTCTCTGAGGAATCACCGCAGCAACAGCGATTTAGTTCAGAGTTGTGTGCTCGCCGAGATAGTCCGTTCACAGAGACTTACGGTCACGATAACTTCATCGAACTTCGAATAGAGTTGACCGGTTTCGAGGAGTGGCTAGGGCTTGAGAGCATCACCGTGGATCGGGAGTATTCCGAAGGCGACGAGGTTCACGTTCGTGTTTCATATAAAGAATGGAAATTTAACTACCCAACTCTAGGGGGCAGCGTCTCGATCGAATCAGTCACAACAGGTGCGCATGCACCTTTCCTGCCTTCCGATTTCCGGACGAGGGGTGCTCAATTCACACAGCACTATTACCTCCTCTTCAGTCCTGATTCCGCCACTGATATCTCTAGCTTGCGTTATACCTACACGAAGCTCGAAGAGCTGTTGGCATTGCTTGTTGGTGCGTATAGCCGTTTGGCGTGGCCCGTTTTGGTCAGGAAGGAAGGACCGTTCGACGCCTGGAACACCTTGCATTTCTACCGCGGCGCCCCGACTGCTCAGCCCATCAACCGATACTCAATCTGGGTCTCTTTTGCGAGAGTCAGAGAGGTTTTTGGAGACGTCTTTCGGAGCTGGCTGACGGGGAGCGAATCATTCGGAGCCGGTTATTACCTTTATGTTTCGTCGCTCCGCAGCCCGCACCACTATTCAGAGGATCACTTCGTAAATCTGGTCTGGGGCGTAGAGGCCTTGCACCGGAAGTGGGTCGGTGATTCGGAAACATCCGAGCGCGTTGTCAACGAACGAAGGCGAGTGGATGACATCCTTGCCCTATTGCCGGAAGGCAGTAAGGATCGGAAATGGCTGGGCAGGAAGCTGGCGCATGCGCACGAGCCTTCGCTGGAAGCTCGTATTTTGGAGTGCCTACGCAAGCTCCCTTTCAGCTTTGGCACAGGCGAGATCGAGAAATTCGCAAAGAGCTGCGCAGACCGGCGAAACGACATCTCACACGCGGGCGGCCCGCGAGAAGGCGTGGATTACACCTCTTTCCACTCAGAGATTTTGAAGCTGGCGGATGCTCTGGATCATCTGTTTCACGCATTGTTGCTACACCAGATCGGCGTCGATCCCCAGGTTTTACTTGAGGTCATGACGGCAAGCATTGTCTCGGAGCGCATACGGACCGCATTGGCGAATGCTGGTTTACGCATCCAGGCAACCGGCGAGCCTCGACCAGCGACCCCGCCCATTCCGCCTCAGGCTTAGTTGTTCCAACTGCACTTACGCACGGGCTCTCGCTTTGGAAAGCTACTCCCGGCAGTCTAATAGGCTGCTGAAAATTCCATTCTGGCAGCGGAAAGCCGACCTCGGGCGCTAAAGCGCGGCTGATTTTAGGGGACTTAACGGCACGACTGAAGTCGTGCTCTTCCCGAGATTTGCTCAAGGCAAGAGTTTTTCAGCAGCCTGCTAAACTGCACTCAACATGTCACTGACTGATCAACTCGGATTCAGGTTTGCGCCGCCGGAGAGGCGGGTGTGGACGGTGCGCGGGCTGGTGGCGGCGGTGCGGTCGCATGTGGAGCGGGAATATTCCGACGCGTGGGTGGAGGGGGAAATTTCGAATTTTCGCGCGCAGAGTTCAGGGCATCTTTATTTCACGCTGAAGGATGGGAACGCGCAGATTAAGGTGGTGATGTTCAGTTCGAAGGCGCGGCTGCTGCGGTTTCGTCCGGCGGATGGGATGCAGGTGGTGGTGCGCGGGCGGGTGACGATTTATGAAGAGCGCGGCGACTTGCAGATTGCGGCGGAATACGTTGAGCCGAAGGGCGCGGGAGGGTTGCAGGTTGCATTCGAGCAACTGAAGGCGAAGCTGGAGGCAGAAGGATTGTTTGCGGCGGAGCGGAAGAAGGCGATTCCGACGCTGCCGGCGCGAATTGGGATTGTGACGTCGCCGCAGGCGGCGGCGTTGCGCGACATTCTGAACATTTTGCAGAGACGGCACAATACGGTGAGTACATTGATTTATCCGGCGCAGGTGCAGGGCGAAGGTGCGGCGGCCGAGGTAGCAAACGGAGTGCGGTATTTCAATGAGTTCCGCAACGACGAGACGCACAGCGTGGAAGTGATCATTGTGGGGCGCGGCGGAGGGTCGGCGGAAGATTTGGCGGCGTTCAACGATGAAGGGTTAGCGCGGGCGGTGGCGGCGTCGGAGATTCCGGTGATTTCGGCGGTGGGTCACGAGACGGATTTCACGATTGTGGATTTTGTAGCGGACTTGCGCGCTCCAACGCCTTCGGCGGCGGCGGAGTTGGTGATCCGGTCGCGGGTGGAAGTGGAAAATCAGGCAGAGGCGGTGCGGGAGCGGCTGGTGCGGGCGATGGAACGGCGGCTGCTGGAGGCGCGGCACGCGTTGATGGCGCGGGCGCAGGACGGGGCATTCGCGCGCATGATGGATTTGATCCGGCAGCGGCAGCAGCAGTTGGACGATCTGACGTACCGGCTGGAGCGGGGCGAACGGCAGGCGCTGGAGCAGATGAGGCGGCGGTGGGAAGGGGTTTCGGCGGCGGTGCGGCATTACGATTTGCGGCGAGTGCTGGCGGGGATGCGCGGAGCACTTCAGGCGGGCACGGCGGCGATGGCGGCGGCGATGAGGAACCAGCTCTTGCAGAATAAAGTTCGGCTTGAGCGCATGGGCCGAGCGCTGGAAATGCTTTCTCCGCTGGCGATTTTAGAACGAGGGTATGCTTTGGTGTTTGATGAGGCCGGACAGCTGGTGAAGGATGCGGGCAAGGTAAAGGCTGGCGAGGAAATTTCTGCGCGCGTGGCGCGGGGAGAGATTCGAGCTACGGTGAAGAAGAGCGACTCGAGAGCAAAAAAAGCGTTAGACCACAAAGGACAGTAAGGTTCGCGAAGGCGGGGCGAATCCGGACTGGCGGTAGAATGTAGGGTTCTGCAGGACCTACTTCGCGATAGGGAGACACGGTGACGCAACTGCTGGCGCCATGGTTGAGAGTGTCGTTCACGGTGCTCGACATTCTGCTGGTGGCGCTGATCATCTACGAAGTGCTGATGATGATACGCGGGACGCGGGCGGCGCCGATGCTGGCGGGGCTGGCGGCGGTGGCGGTGGCGTTTTATCTGGCGCGTATCGGCCAGTTGGTGACGTTGAATTGGCTGGTGAGCCATCTGCTGCCTTATATAGTGTTCGCGCTGATTGTGGTATTCCAGTCGGAGATCCGGCATGTGCTGTCGGATGTAGGGCGGCGCGTGAGTTTCCTGCGGGGATCGACGGTGGAGGGAGATTCGTATGACGATATTGTGCTGGCGGCAAATTTGTTTTCGCAGCATCAGACCGGCGCGCTGATCGTGATTGAGCGCGAGATCGGATTGCGGACGTATATAGAGAGTGGCGTGGCGATGGATGCGAAGCTTTCATACGATTTGCTGGCGACGATTTTCCGGCCCAGCGCGCCGCTGCATGACGGAGCGGTAATTATCCAGAAAGACCGGCTGGCGGCGGCGGCATGTTTTTTGCCGCTGTCGATGAATCCGGTGCTGTCGACGCAAATGGGGACGCGGCATCGGGCGGGGATTGGGATCACGGAAGAGACTGACGCGATCGCGGTCATTGTTTCGGAAGAATCGGGAGCGATCAGCATGGCGGTGGGCGGCAAGATCGAACGAGATCTGACAGCGGAGCAATTGCGCGAGCGGCTGGGCACTGAATTGCGGCGGTACATGGCGCCAGTAGCCTTGCCCACGGCAGTGCCGCGCAGTGAAGAGTCGGGTGCGGATATGGAATCGCCGTTGCGGGCGCGGGCACCGATGAGCGCAGATGCAGACGCTGATCCGGAGATGGAGGGCCCGCTATGATGGGCGTCTTGCAGCGGTGGGTGCTGCACAACTTCTGGCTGAAGGCTTTGTCGCTGTTGCTGGCAACTGGTATGTGGCTGGCGATTTCGCCGGACCAGGAGCCGGCAGAGGTAGCAGTGCGGGTGCCGATCGAGTTTCAGCACGTGCCGCCGGGATTGGAGATCAGCTCGGCAACCATTCCGGATGCGCAAATCCGGGTGCGTGGGCCGGAGCGTTTGATCCGGGAGCTGCGGTCAACGGACATCCACGCAGAGCTTGAACTGAGAGACGCCAAGCCGGGCGAGCGGACGTTTGATCTGACAGCGCAGGAAATTCGGCATCAGCGGGATTTGACCGTAGTGCAGGTGGTGCCGGGGCAGGTGCATCTGAGCTTCGATTCGCGGCTGACGCGCGAGGTGGAGATTCACGCGCGGGTCGCGGGAAACTTTGCAGAGGGAGTGCGGGTCGCGAAGGTGGAAGTGGATCCGGAGAGAATTACAATCACCGGGCCACGGCATCACGTGGAGATGGTGGATGCGGCGACCACCGATCCGGTCGACGCTTCGGAGACGACGACCCGGGCGACGTTTGTAACCAACGTGTACGTTCCGGATGCGCTGGTGCAAGTGGTGCAGCCGACGCCGGTACGAGTGACGGTGATCATGGAGAAGAGCGCGCCAGCATCCTTCCCAGTTGTGAAATAGCTCCTGGGTCGCGTAGTCGTCATTTATCATCCTCTATAGGACCTCTGTGTTGGACCCCGAAACATCTATGAGCAATGAGAGCAGACAATTGTTTGGCACCGACGGGATACGGGGCGTGGCTGGGGCGTTTCCACTGACGGTGGAGAGCACGTACTTAATTGGGCGCGCACTGGGACATGATCTGATTCGGGTGAAACCAAAGGCGCAGGCGGTGATGGGGCAGGACACGCGCGAATCCAGCGGGTGGATTGCCGACCGCGTGGCGGCGGGGTTAGCCGCAGTTGGCGTAGACGTGCACAGCGCGGGGGTGATTACGACGCCGGGAGTTGCTTACCTGGCGCGGTCGCGGGGGTTTGCAGCGGGTGTGGTGATCTCGGCATCGCATAATCCGTGGACCGACAACGGGATCAAAGTTTTTTCCGGAGATGGATTCAAGCTGACCGACGCGCGGGAATTGGCGATTGAGAAAGAAATTTTCGCGCTGCTGGAGAGGCCGGGCGCGGCGGATGACACGGCGCTGAAGGTTGCTGGATCGTCCCTGCCGGGAGAGATGGGGCTGCGCAAGGCGTACATCCACGAACTGGCGGGCAGTGTGTCGTCTGATTTAAGAGGGTTGCGGGTGTTGGTGGACTGCGCGAATGGAGCGGCCACGGCGGAGGCTCCGGAATTGTTTCGCAGCCTGCGAATACAGGCGACCTTTACGCATGTGACGCCGGACGGGAAAAATATTAATGAAGGATGCGGGGCGCTGCATCCTGAAACGTTGGGGCAGACGGTAGCGGAGGCCCGAGGAAAATACGATGTGGGCGTGACCTTTGACGGCGATGCCGACCGCGCGTTGTTTAGCGACGGTGAGGGGCGGGTAGTGAATGGCGATGGCGTGCTGTTGGTGACTGCGCGGGATTTGAAGGCGCGCGGGAAGTTGGCCGGAGATACCGTCGTGGGCACGACCATGTCGAACATGGGAGTCGAGATTGCGCTGAAGAAATCCGGCATTCGCATGTTACGAGCGAACGTAGGCGACAAATATGTTCTTGAAGAAATGCTGAAGACAGGGGCGACTCTGGGCGGAGAGCAGTCAGGGCACATTATTTTTCGGGATGGCGAGGCGACTACGGGCGATGGTTTGCTGACTGCATTGCGGGTGATGGATGTGATCGTGCGCAGTGGGCGGTCGCTGGCGGAGCTGGTGAGCGATCTGAAAGTGTTTCCGCAGAAAATTCAGAATGTGCGGGTGCGGGAGAAGATTCCATTCGCGCAGGTGCCGGAAGTGCAGCGGGCGATTGATGCCGCCGAACATGAACTCGATGGGAATGGGCGGGTGGTGGTGCGGTATTCGGGGACAGAGGCGCTGGCGCGGGTGATGGTGGAGGCGGAATCGGAAGAAAAAATGCGGGCGCTGGCGGCGGGGATTGCGGGGGAGATTCAGAAGGCGCTGGGAGTCTGAAGACGCTGGACTTGCGGCTGTCGCGTAGAGACAAGACACTTGACTGATTCGACTGTCACTGATTCGACTGTCAAAGATCCCGTGTCACTCTCGGAATTGGCGGTCGTTTTTTTAAAGTTGGGGACGATCGCGTTTGGCGGGCCGGCCGCGCACATCGCGATGATGGAAGATGAGTTCGTCCGCAAACGGCGCTGGATCACGGAGGAAGACTTTCTTGATCGCGTGGCTGCGGCTAGTCTGATACCTGGTCCAAGCTCAACTGAAGTAGGCATTTTCATTGGCCGATCGGTAGGAGGATGGACTGGCCTGTTGGTTGCGGGCTGCTGTTTTATTATTCCTGCCGCAGTTCTGGTTTCGCTGATCGCAGCCGCATACGTGCGTTTTGGTTCGTTGCCGCAAGCGGAAGGAATACTGAAGGCGATCAAGCCGGTGGTGATTGCAATCATTATTCAAGCACTGTGGAACTTGGGGAGAACGGCTGCGAAGACGTGGGCCCTGGCTTTGATCGGCATGGCATCTATTGTCCTGAATTTTGTCGGTGTGAGCCCGCTAGTCGTCCTGATTATCGCGGGCGCTAGTTCTGGGATTGTGTGGTGGTTGCAGAAAAGAAGACGCGACTCGGTCGCAGTCTGTGGGATTGGCTTATCGAAGATAGTTTTGCCGACAGGTCTGACGGCGCTGGCGGTTGCGGTCGCGGCGCCGATCAGCATTGGACGTTTGTTCTTATCATTCCTGAAGATTGGATCGCTCGTGTTCGGAAGTGGCTATGTACTGCTGGCGTTTCTTCGTTCGGAGTTTGTAGACCACCTGCATTGGCTCACGGAAAAGCAGCTCATCGATGCGGTGGCGGTGGGGCAATTTACGCCTGGACCCGTTTTCACCACGGCGACGTTTATTGGCTACGTGGTGGGTGGAGTGCCTGGAGCTGTGTTTGCGACGCTCGGGATTTTTATTCCGGGGTTTGTGTTTGTTGCGGTGAGCGGCCCTTTGATTCCGAAGATTCGGCGCTCGCCAATGGCGGGAGCGATGCTGGATGGAGTGGTGGTGGGGTCGTTGGCTTTGATTGTGGTTGTTGCCTTTCAACTGGGGAAGGCGTCGATAACGGACTGGCTTACGGTTGCGATTCTGGCTGTGAGTGTGATTGCGATATTCCGGTTCAAGGTGAATTCGGCGTGGTTGATTTTGGGGGCGGGGGTTGTGGGGTGGATTGCGGGAGGGTGAGAAGTGCAGTCGAGCTTCGCTCGATCGGATAGCCGAGGGCTTGCGCTGAGCTTGTCGAAGGGCGGCTGTCCCCACATGAAAAACTGAGTTCGATGACTCCGACGTTGCACTCGGTTTGACTAGGTCCCCGGGCAAGCGTAGGCTCTTGCGAGTTCTGGACAGGCACCTCCGGTGTCCAACTGCGCCTCAGAGGAGGAACGATGGTTCCCATCAGTGCCTTATGGCTTCCGATCCTGCTTTCGGCCGTGATCGTGTTCGTTGCCAGCTCGATCCTGCATATGGTTTTGCCCTACCATAAGAGTGACTATCGCAAACTGCCCGAGGAAGACCGGGTAGTTGACGCGTTGCGGGCGGCGGGTGTGACTCCGGGGCCGGCCTATCACTTCCCGCACACAACGCACAAGGAAATGAAATCACCTGAGGTGGTGGAGAAGTTCAAGCGCGGACCGATTGGACTGCTGACCGTGATGCCCAGCGGAGCGCCGGCGATGGGGAAATACTTGGGGCTGTGGTTTGTCTACTGCGTGGTGGTCGGCATCTTGGTGGCTTTCGCGGCGCGACCCGCGCTGGACCCAGGGGCCAGCTATCCGGCGGTGTTTCACCTGACGGGACTGGCAGCGTTCTTAGGGTATGGAGTAGGACACCTGCAGGATTCGATCTGGAAGGGACAGGCATGGAGCGTGACTGCGAAGCACGTGGTCGATGGATTGATTTACGCGTTGCTGACGGCGGGGACGTTTGGGTGGTTGTGGCCGAGGTAGGGCGTCGTCACTCGAAAATTGGCGCTAACCTCGCGAGGACCTCGGCCATGATCGCGTCTGAAATGCTTTCGAGCTTCTTGCCGCCGCGTGCGGCCAGGTCGAGGGCGCGGGGTTGATCGCAGCGGATAATTCCTGTCGTTTTGGTTCCGGCTCCTGTTAAGGGAACGGCGAAACCTGCGGTGCGCGCGAAATTGCCGCCGCCTGTGATTGGCAGAACTACGGGAACTTTTGTGATCCGGTTGAAGGCCTCAGGCGAAACGACCAGCACGGGGCGGCGGCCTCTTTGCTCGCGGCCAGAGGTGGGATCGAGGCTGACGAGCCAGATTTCGCCACGCTTCATTACTTGCGCCATCCTGCGTTCCATCAGATCAGTTCGCCGCCGAAGGGCTTGCTATGGAGCCATTCTCGTTCTTGTTTCGAGGCTTGTTTCGAGCGCCGGGCCTTGGGATTACATTGGGCCAGCAGTTCGCCCAAGGTATAACGTGCACGCGGGCGTGGCTCCACGACAAGACGGCCGCTTTGAACCGCGATGCCAACCTTGGCCCCCGGCTGCAATTGCAGGACATTGAGCAGCGCGGGCGGGACGGCCAACATGACCGAGCCGCCGACTTTGCGCAGGTTGGTGATGTGCATCCGGTTCCTCCTAGGTTATATATTAGTATAACACGCTTAGGGAGTGGCGACTCGGCGTGGGTGGAATACAAATGAGCATCGAAAGGAATATCGAGCTTCGCCCGACCGGACAGCCGAGGGCGGCTGTCCCCACAAGGGTGCTTATGCTGCCGGCGTTTGTCGGACAGGAGTGTCCGACCCACACGGACCTAATCTAAATCGCGCCAGTTCGGGCCTACTTCCATTTCCACTAAAAGTGGCACAGCTAACGCGTGGACTTTTTCCATGTGTTCGCAGACAAGCGATTGCATCGCGTCCACTTCTTTTTCGGGGACTTCGAAGACTAGTTCGTCGTGGACTTGCAGAGTCATTCTTGACTTCAGCCCTCGCTCCTGCAGGGCGGCGTCGATGCGGATCATGGCTACTTTTATTAAGTCAGCCGCAGTGCCTTGGAGCGGGGTGTTGACGGCGGTGCGTTCGGCGAAGCCGCGCTGGTTGGAGTTTTTGCTGTTGATGTCAGGGATGGGGCGGATGCGGCCGTGGAGGGTTTTTACCTTCAGATCGCGGCGGGCTTCTTCGAGGGTCTTGTCGATGAAGGCGCGGACTCCGGCGTACTTCTCGAAATAGTTTGCGATGAACTGTTTGGCTTCGGAAGGTTCGATGCCGAGGTTTTGCGACAGGCCGAAGGGCGAGAGGCCATAGACGATGCCGAAGTTGACGACTTTGGCCTGGCGGCGATGGTCGGGAGTGACCATGAGCGGCGGAACCCCGAAGACTTGCGAAGCGGTGAGGGTGTGAATGTCATCGCCGCGGCGGTAGGCTTCGACGAGGAGCGGATCGCGCGAGAAGTGGGCGAGCAGGCGGAGTTCGATCTGCGAATAATCGGCGGTGAGCAGGACGTGGCCGGGTTCGGCGATAAAGGCGGCGCGAATGCCGCGGCCGAGTTCGGTGCGGATGGGAATGTTTTGCAGATTGGGATTCGCGGAAGAAAGGCGTCCGGTAGCGGTTCCGGTTTGGCCGAAGGTGGTGTGCAGGCGGCGCGTGGCGGGATTAATCAGGGCGGGAAGAGTGTCGACATAGGTGGACTTCAGCTTGGTGAGCTGGCGGTAGTCGAGGACCTTGCGGGCGATGGGATAATCTTCGGCAAGGGTTTCGAGAACATCGACGGCGGTGGATATGGTGCGTCCCTTGCCGTATTTCACGGGTTTAGGGAGATTCAGCTGGTTGAAGAGGACGTCGCCGAGCTGGCGGGGAGAGCCGATATTGAATTCGGTGCCGGCGATCTGATGAATTTCTTTTGCTTTGACGGCAATCTCGCGTTCGAGTTCGGTCGACATTTTTGCGAGGGCGGCGGTGTCGATTTTTACTCCGGCCTGCTCCATGCGGGCGAGGACAGGGACAAGCGGAAGATCGATTTCTTCGTAGAGCTTGGTTAGTCCTGCCTGTTTGACTTCTTGGTGGAGAGCGGTGGCGAGTCTGCCGGTGATGTCGGCGGTTTCTGCAAGATAGTCATTGTCTTGGAGCTGGCTGAGCTTGAGATTGAAGCGGCGGAGAGCCACGTCTGGCAGGCGATGCGAGGAGTAGGTGGGATCGAGCAGGTAGGAGTACAGCATGGGATCGTGTCGCACGCCTTGGAGGTTGATGCCTTGAGGGTCGAGGGCATGGATGGCGGATTTGTAATCGTGGACTGACTTGGGAGTGGTGGCGCTGGCGAGGACGGAGCGCAGTTTAGAGGCGGCGCCGGCCGAATCGAGTTTGACGGCAGAGGCCGACCCTGCGCTACCTGAGATGGCGATGCGGCGGGCTGGTTCGGGGGCTGCAAGCTGAGATGAGTCGTCAGTGAGGGCGAGCATTCCCGACTGCGGCTCTTCCTCAACGGCTTCTTCCTCAATTTCTGGAAGTGGTTCTGACTGTTCAACGGCGATAGCGAGCGCGCCCGCGTCCCCTTGCGCGACGGAGTTCAGAATCTTCTCGACATCTTCGACAGTCTCGGCCTGGCTGTAGCGGGTTTGGGTGACTTGAACTGTCGGCAGTAATTCTTTTAACAGCGAAGTGAATTCCAGTTCGGTGAAGAGCTGGCGGAGATGATCGACATCGGGCTCGCCGACGCGCATGGCTTCCACCTTGAACTCGACCGGAACGTTGGTGTCGATGGTGGCCATGCTCTTGCTGAAGAGGATAGTGTCGCGATTGTTCTGGAGGGATTCCCGGTAGGTTTTCTTTTCAACTTCGGCGGCGCGGTCGAGGGCCTGCTCGACGGTGCCGAAGCGCTTGATGATCTCGACCGAACCTTTGTCGCCGATGCCGGGAGCGCCGGGAATATTGTCGATGCTGTCACCGCGCAGGGCCATGACATCGATGACGCGTTCGGGAGGAACGCCGAGAATTTCTTCGACCTTGGCGGCGTCGCAGATCAGATTGTCTTTGGGAGGATTGAGGATCTGCACGTCGTTGTTGACGAGCTGCATCATGTCTTTGTCGCTGGAGACAACGTAGACGCAATAATTGGCGGCAGCGGCTTTGCGGGCGAGGGTTCCGATGACGTCATCGGCCTCGAAGCCGGCGAGCTCGAGGATAGGGATGCGGTAGGCTTCGAGGGCGCGGCGGATGTAGGGAATTTGCTGCGCGAGATCCTCGGGCATAGCGGAGCGGTTGGCTTTGTAGCCTTTGTATTCGATTTCAGTGAAGGTTTGGGTTTTGATGTCGAACTTGCGGACGGTGGTGATTGCTTCGGCTTGAGTATCGCGAAAAGTTTTGGCGGCCACGTCGAAAACGGCAGCGAGATAGGCGGGCGAGAAATCATCGCGCAGTTTGCGCAGCATGTTGACGAAAACGAGGACGGCGGCGGTGGGGATGCCGGACTTGGTAGACATCCCCGAGCGCTGGCGCGCCATGGCGTGGTAGGCGCGGAAGATGAATGACATGGTGTCGATAAGGAAGATGCGGTCTTTAGCGGAAGAGCTCTTTTTTTGAGCGGGAGATGGCGTTGCGGGCGCGGGAGAGTTCGAGTCAGGATTCGGGGATTTCTTTCGCGGGGGCAAGGAAATAGTTTAGCAGCCGCCGAAGGGGGCGATGTATCTCAACACGAACAGTGTAGTACCTCACGCAAGCAGTCGTGCTGCTGCCGGTAGAGACGTAGCAAGCTACGTCTCTACGACTGGCACTTATTTGCTGGGCTTGCCGTACTCGGTGGTGTAGTGGAGGCCGATTTCTCCGCAAGTGCCGTGCTCGGCGGAATAAACGACGCAGGTGTCGAAAGGGCGCGAATAAACGTGCAGGCTGACGGCGCGCTGGTTGAATTCGCGGGGATTGAGGACTCGGTGAACGGGAGCGAGCGGGTCGACGGCGCAGGGATGCGCCACATTCATCTCGACAGTTTCGGTGGAGTGGATTGAACATGTGCCGGTGGTGATGTCCTCATGCTCTACGCGAAAATTCTCCACCTGTAAACGGCCAATGGGCACGGCCATCCAACAGTTCTGATCGCGGTGGTTGTGGACGGAGCTGATCTGGCCGACTTCCCAGCAGATGGCGAGGAGCTCATAGAGAGGAGTCTTGTCGATCAGGTTGCGAGTGTAGTGTTGGCGGTCCCAGGTGAGATAGGTGGCGAGGGAGTCGGGATCCACGGGAGCATGCTGCAGGAATTTGCGCAATTGCTCGGTCTGGTCAAAAGCGGGCTCGGGGAACTTGCGCAGTTGAGCGACGAAATCGTGGATTGGAACCGGCTTTACGGCGGTGGGCATTGGGACTGCTCCGGAAAGAGTATAAAGCAAAATCTTTAACACAGGGGGCACAGGGTAGAACGGCTTATTCGATGAACATGCAATCTCCGTACGAATAGAAGCGGTAAGCCTGAGCGACTGCGTGGTGGTAGGCCCGTAGAACATTGTCTTTTCCGCCGAAGGCGCAGACGAGCATCAGCAGACTGGATTGCGGGAGGTGGAAATTGGTGAGGATGGCATTCACCACTTTGAATTCGAAACCTGGATAGATGAATAGGTCCGCAGTGCCGGGGCCGGGGGCGATGCTTCCCGCGCCGAGATGGATGGCGTGTTCGAGAGTTCGAACGGTGGTAGTGCCGACTGCGATGATGCGGCGTGAATCCTGGAGAGCCTGGTTGATGACGGAGGCAGAGGCGGCGGAAATTGAATAGGACTCGGAATGGATTTTGTGGTCCTGGACGCGCTCGACGCGGACGGGCTGAAAAGTTCCGAGGCCGACGTGCAGGGTGACATCGATGGTCTGGACGCCGCGCTGGCGGATGCGGTCAATGATTTGCGGTGTGAAATGGAGGCCGGCGGTAGGAGCGGCTACGGAGCCCCGGTGGCGGGCATAGACGGTTTGATAGCGTTCGCGGTCATTTTTTTCGCGGCCATTTTCGCGGTCACTTTCGCGGCTATGGGAAGAATCCGGCCGCGATATGTAGGGCGGGAGTGGGACGTGGCCGATGCGATCGAGAATGGCGTAGAAATCGTCAACCGGCTGGAAGCGAATATGGCGCTCGCCGAACGTGGAGCGGGAGAGAATTTCTGCTTGCAGCTCATTGCGCTCACCAAAAAATAAGTGTTCTCCAACGTCGAGCTTGCGGCCGGGCCGAACCAGGCATTCCCAATCGTTGGGCTGACTGGAGAGCTGGCGCGTGAGAAAAACCTCGATACGGCCTTGAAGAAACTCGCGAGCGGCAGGATTGGGCCGGCTTATGGGCTGAACATGTATGCCTTTGCGCCGGCCAAAAAGGCGTGCGGGAAAGACGCGAGTATCGTTGAAGACCAGCAAATCGCCGGGATGAAGCAGGTCCGGAAAATCGCGGAATTGGCGATCGGCATGGTGGCCGCTGGCGCGCTGCAGATGCAGCATCCGAGAGCTGTCACGAGCCGCGAGAGGCTCCTGGGCAATGAGTTCGCCGGGGAGATGGAAATGGAAGTCGGAAACTAACACGATGTCGATTATAGGAGGGATGGGGAGGGACTTTCGGGAGAGAAGCAGGGAAGATTGGGTATGAGCACGGCCAATATGTTTCGTTATTCCTTAGAAGATTTATTTGGTTTTTTTGTAAATTCGTTTGTCTGTTCGAGCCATGTGCGTTACCATGCGGGTGTTGTAGATTTAGCCGCTTTTCGTCATCCCCCTAGAGAGTATTTCCATGTCCGCTGAACGAAAATACAGGGAAGAAATTGTTCGCTA
>Ga0307478_10001040_pt1 | contig 25540 bp, 20 predicted proteins | sample atmos_gasesECM4C_2_FD_203713 | JGI IMG/M metagenome (GOLD analysis project Ga0307478, IMG submission 203713) | Hardwood forest soil microbial communities from Morgan-Monroe State Forest, Indiana, United States - atmos_gasesECM4C_05 | ecosystem: Environmental > Terrestrial > Soil > Temperate...
CATGCGCACCCCCGGCGGCGTCGACGGCGCCCAGGTGCACACTTGGATTTCTGCCAATCGTCCCGACCTGGAGCACAAAGTCGTCATCATCACCGGCGACTACGCCAACGAAGAAACCGTGACCACCCTGCGCAAGATTGGCGCTCTTTATCTGGAGAAGCCTTTCCGTGTGCAGGACCTTATTTCCGCTGTCGAAAAAACTATGGGGAAAGCCCGGTGAACCCTGCGCCCGCCAAGCCGCCTTTAGCCAAGGCCGCTCTTAACCGAGAAGACATGCGCGTCCGTCTGCTGATCGTCGACGACGAGCAGAGCATCCGCAAGCTCTGCGTCACCGTCGGCGAAGCCCTGGGCTTCATCTGTCTCGAAGCCGATAGCGGCGAGTCCGCCCTGGCCCTGCTCGAAGAACAGCCGGTTCACGTTGTCCTCAGCGACATGGTCATGCCTCACATGTCAGGCCTCGAATTCCTGGAGAAGGTGAAGAAACTTCTGCCGCGCACCGAAGTCGCGCTCATGACCGGACACGGCTCCATTGAGACCGCGGTTCAAGCCATGAAACTCGGTGCCTACGACTACATCACCAAGCCGTTCTCTCCGCTCGAGGAACTCCGTCTATTCTTGCGTCGCATGGCTGAGAAAGTCCGCCTGGTCGAGGAAAACGAATTCCTGCGCCAGCGCATGGATTCCGAAACCGCAGTGCATGGTATCGTCGGCTCCTCCGCCAAAATTCAGGAAGTGCTGCGCGTGGCTTCGCGCCTTAAGGACACGCGCACCGCCGTCCTGATCTCCGGTGAAAGCGGCACCGGCAAAGAATTGATCGCCCGCGCCATTCATTTCCGCGGCGCTTTCGCCAACCGCCCCTTCGTAGCCGTGGATTGCGGATCGCTCGTTCCGACGCTGATCGAAAGCGAGCTTTTCGGCTACGAAAAGGGAGCCTTCACCGGCGCTCTGAAATCCAAGCAGGGACTGTTTCAATCAGCCGATACCGGCTCGGTTTTCCTCGACGAAATCGGCGAGCTGCCCCTTGAGTTGCAGGCCAAGCTGCTGCGCGTGCTGCAGGAGAAAGAAGTGCGTCCCGTGGGCAGTAACCAGCGCGTCAAAGTGGACGTGCGTATCATCGCCGCCACCAACCGCGATCTTGAAGCCGCCTACAAAGCCGGAACCTTCCGGAAAGACCTTTATTTTCGGCTGAACGTGGTTACAGTGCACGTGCCCGCATTGCGCGAGCGCCGCAGCGATATCCCCATGCTCGTGAACTGGTTTTGCGAGCGTTACGCTCCCGGAGCGGATCTTCGCGTCTCCAACACCGCCATGAAGGCGCTTATGAACTACGACTGGCCGGGCAATGTCCGCGAGTTGGAAAACTGTGTTGAACGCGCCGTCGCTCTGGGCAATGGAACCCTGATCGATCTCGGCGATCTGCCGCCCACCATCGCCGCCATGGGTTCCGCAGGACTAACTTCGCCTGCAGCGAGGCCGGGCTCGGATTCAGCGCCCGAGTTGGTTTCTGATCTCGCGGCTTCGGGCGAATCGAGTTCCGGTGAGAGCATCGTTGCGGTTCCGCTCTCAACTACAGACCTCGAAGACATCGAACGGGTCACCATCCAGCGCGTCTTTGAGCAAGTCAAAGGCGACAAAGCCCTCGCCGGACGCATGCTCGGCATCAGCCGAGCCACTCTCTACCGCAAACTCAAACGCTACAACATCAGCGGGAGCGCGGCTTCCGGACCATCCAGTCATACGCTCCAATAAGCGAAAAAAAGCACCCTGAGAATACTCAGGGTGCCCGTACGCTTGACGTCTCGCAGTTCGGCCTCTACTCACCCTGAGGCTTCTGCTCCTTCTTTTGCTTTTCCTCTTCCTTCTTTTTCTCCTCAGGCGTCTGCGGCTTTTGTGGCGGCTTCTGCGGAGCCGGCGCAGGTTTTGCAGCCGCAGGAGGAGGTGTGCGCTCCGGAGGCGGTGTACGCTCGGGTGGCGGAGCCGGTTTGGTCGCCGCAGGAGGAGGTGTGCGCTCCGGACGCTCGGCCGGCGCAGGAGCTTCCGGACGCGCAGCGGGTGGAGGCGGAGTCCTGTTCGGCGGGGGCTGAGTAGCTTCCGGCCTGGTTGGTTCCGGACGGCTGCTCGGCTGGGCTGGCTCAGGACGATTGCTCGGCTGTGTCGGCGCCGGACGATTACTTGGCTGCGCTGGCTCCGGACGGTTGTTTGGCTGCGCCGGTGCCGGACGATTCGGCTCGTTCGTTGCCGGACGATTGCTCGGTTGTGCCGGAGCGGGTTGACTCGGCTGCGCGGCTGGCGCCCGATTCGGTTGAGCCGGAGCGGCCGTGCCGGGACGCTCGCCCGGAGCAGGTTGCCCCCCCGGTCGATTCGCAGGCTGAGCGCTGGCGGGTTGGCCTGGTCGCGCTCCAGCTGGCTGGCCTCCTGGCGAGTTGGCCGGATGTCCCACATTCGGCGTCGCCGGCTTTGCTGGAGGAGCCACCTTCACCATCGGCCGCGCCGCCGCTGTGGCAGCCGGACGCAGTGTCTGCACTTCGTTCTTCGCTAACGGCTGTCCGGGATGTGCCGCCAGTGCCTGCTGCTGCTTCGCAAAAGGCACCGGTGGCGGCGGAGGCGTTTTCTTGGCGACAACCTGCCGGCTTGCTACTGCCGCCGGAGGCGCAGCCACGCGGCCCGCAGTCGCCGCCTTTGCGCCCAAAACACTCTCTCTTGTAGGAGCCACTGCAACCCGGGCACTCATCGGCGCCGCGGCGATATCGCGCGCACTCACCGCAACCGCTACTTTCGCCACCGGCTGCGCGCTCACGAACGCGTGCTGCGGCACCACCATCACCGCACCCTGGACGTTTCGATTGGCGTACGTGATGTTCGTAACGTTAGTTGTGTTATTGACGATCGTCGTGCGGTAGATGTTTGTAACGGTGACATTCGTGACGGTGGTATTGCTGATGTTGACCCGGGTCACGTACGCCTCGCTGACGTGATACGACGGCACATACACTTCCCGCGGGCCAAGCGCGAACCAGCCCACATTGCCGCCCCAGCCGCCAGGTCCGCCGCCGACGAAAACCACCAGCGCCGGCGCATACACCGCCTGCACCGCCACCGGACCGGCCACCCAGCCCCATCGTCCGCCAACACTCACCCAGCGACCATAGTGAAAGGGCGCGTAGCCCCATGAGGAGTCATCCACCCAAGTCCATCCCCAGGGAGAAATCCAATCCCAATGGCCCTCGTGATACGGAGCCCAGCCGACGGCAACGCGGTTGGGAAACCACACATGGCCATAGTTCGAGTCGTCGCGCCAGTCGCCGTAATCATCGAGATCGTCATAGCCGACGACATCGTGCGACAGGTACTGCGCCGAACGGGAAAAATCGTAGCGGTGATCGCGACCCTCGGACCAGGTATCGAATTCGTCGGGCTCGTAAATCGGCTCGACATCGGCGTAAAGCGAATCAGTTCCGGTGAATGTGCCTCTCTGCCCGCCACGCAGATCGTAGCTCTGGCCATTACCGGTGGCCTGGCCTTCACCGGCGCGAACACTGATGACCGTATCGTTTCCATCCGCGCTCGCTTCAACGCGATAGTGCCCAGGTTGGAAAACGGTAAATGCTTGGTTGGGAGTATCGACTTCGAAGTCATCGCCGTCACTCAGCCGGCGCACCGTGACGTTGATCGCGCCCGAGGTGAGTTGGATCTGAACCGTTTGGTCATCGAGGTTCAGGAAAGAAAAGCCGGTATTGGCCCCCAACCGAATCACAGCCGAGCCCAGTTGCACTTCAGCCCGCGAATCCTGATCGGTCCAGAGTTGGTCGCCCGTGCTCATGGGACGGTTGGGCACCGCTCCTACCCAATCCGTTTCACCCGCTGGTTGAAATGAAACCGAACCCTGCAAATACCCGAGGCGAGCGACCCGCCCAGGGGGGTCGTCTTGATCTTGGGCGGCGGATCTTGCCGGCAAAACGACGGTGGCGAGCGCAATCCCAAGCACCGCGCCCCACCAGCCTGACTTCAGAGTTGTTTTCATAGAAATTCCCTCCCTAGCTTCTTTTGCGAAACCCGAGCTTCGCAGAATTCCCGGTCGAGATTGGATGCTGGAAATGGTCCCTGCGAACAGGGTTTTTCCGAGCGTGCCCGTCAGCGGTCCAGGCGCGAGCGCCACGAACAGGCGAAAACGCTCGGCCGAAACGCTCTTTGGATTGTTTAGTGGCCAACAAGGATAGCAGATTCCTCGCTACGGAAGGACCGATACCTGTGGATTTCTGCGGGCGATGGCCGCCCGACCTTTCCTAGTATTCTTCCTACCCGCTGACAGACCAAGGTTTTCAGTTTACATTTGGGAGTCGCGGCTCCGCAGGATTGTCGCGCGCTTCGCCGTTACAACAGAAAGAGGACTTCTTGCGCTGGTTTTTCACCTTCTTCTTCATCTCGGGGTTCTGCAGCGTCCTTTACGAACTTGTCTGGCTGCGCTTGTCGATGGCGCAATTCGGCGTCACCACAGCCATGGTCTCGATTGTGCTGTCGGTTTTCATGGCGGGCCTGGGCCTGGGCTCGTGGGCCAGCGGGGCATGGATTCGCCGCCGCGGAGAAAAAGTCGGCTTCCCAACCCTCCGTCTTTACGCTGTGATCGAGCTGCTGATCGGGGTTTCGGGCGTCCTCGTTCCCTACGAACTTCGCCTCGGTCACGGCATCCTGGAACGGCTGGGGTCAACATCCTCCGCCGAGTATTACGTTGTCTCCGGCACTTTGGTCGCCCTCGCCTTGATTCCCTGGTGCGCGTTGATGGGAGCGACCATTCCGGTCGGGATGCTTGCGATCGAGCCAATGTTCCCAAAAGAATCTTCGCGGTCGTTCAGCTATTTGTATACGGCTAACGTCGCCGGAGCGGTGGTGGGAACGGCCCTCCCATTATTCTTGATCGAGATGCTGGGATTTAACGGGACTCTAAAAATAGGAGCCGCCTCCAACATTGCGATCACTGTGCTTGCGCTGATAATGTCGAAGACTGCTCTGCGGAGTGAAATTGCCGTGGCTTCGCCAACCATAAGTGAATATGCCCCAAGCGCAACCGGCGAAGGCTCTCTGCTCGTCTTGTTGTTCGCTACCGGTCTGACAAGCATGGGGATGGAAGTCGTTTGGGTCCGCCAATTTACCCCCTACCTGGGAACCGTGGTATACGCTTTCGCAATGATTTTGGCGGTCTACCTGACTGGCACCTTCGTCGGATCGCGCATTTACCGCCGCTGGAGCCTGCGGCACACCGAGGAAACCACGCTGCCATGGACGCTGCTGGCACTTTCCGGTTTATTCCCTCTGGTAGCGGCCAGCCCAAACGTTGTTCTCCGCGACTCACTACGGCTCGCGCTGGGCATCGCGCCCTTCACTGGTCTGCTCGGGTTTCTGACGCCCATGTTGGTCGACCGCTGGGCGGGAGGCAATCCCGCCAAGGCGGGGAGTGCATACGCGGCGAATGTTCTGGGCTGTATTCTTGGTCCGCTGCTGGCGGGCTTCGTACTTCTGCCATGGATGAGCGAACGCTGGGCGCTTGTTCTCCTCTCGCTGCCTTGGCTCGTCCTTGGCCTCCGTCCAATTCTTCAATCACTCCCGGCGACCGGTTTTGTCGCGCGAGCCGCTGCTTATCTACTATTGCCGCTGGCGTTGGGCCTCTTCCTGGCCAGCAAGAGCTACGAAAGGCTGTATGGAAAGAGCGGCGTCGTGCTTCGGGACTCAACAGCTACTGTTATCGCAACGGGAAGCGGTATGCAGAAGCAATTGCTGGTCAACGGATATGGCATGACCGCGCTAACGCCGATCACGAAAATGATGGCGCATCTTCCCTTGGCTTTCCTCGACCGTCCCCCAGAAAATGCCCTGGTCATTTGCTTTGGTATGGGGACCACGTTTCGCTCGTTGCACACTTGGGGAATTCCGGTCACGGCAGTGGAACTGGTCCCCAGTGTGCCGCGCTTGTTCGCATACTTTCACAGCGATGGCCCCGCGATTCTGCGTTCCCCTTTGTCACACGTAGTGGTCGACGATGGCCGCCGCTATCTGGAACGTACGTCCCAGCAATACGACGTGATCACGATCGATCCTCCGCCGCCAGTGGAAGCTGCAGGCTCCAGTCTGCTCTATTCCGAAGATTTCTATTCGGTCGTCCGGCAGCGTCTTCGTCCGGGTGGGATTCTCCAACAGTGGCTGCCAATTGGCGATGCAGAGGACGCGGCGGCCGTCGCCCTCGCCCTGCGCCGATCCTTCCCCTATGTCCGCGGCTTCGCCGTTGAAGAAAATGGAGTTCATTTTATTGCCAGCAACCGGCCCCTGCCCGATCGCACCGCGAATGATTTAGCCCAACGCCTCCCTCCCGCCGCGGCTGATGATTTGGTCGAGTGGGGCCCGGAACCCAGCGCGGAAGGCCGATTCGCGAACCTCCTGCACAATGAACTGCCCATCGATCAGCTCATCTCAGCATCCCCGGCCACGCCTGCTCTCAGTGATGATCGGCCGATCAACGAATACTACCTTCTGCGTGAGGAGTTGCGACCACAGGACCGCTAAGGAGAAGCTTCGGTGTTACAGAGTCTGAGGACACGCATCCGCGACGGAAGCTCACGCACCGGCCCCGTACTCGCAATTGCTGCCGTTATCGCGGCGCTCGGCTCACGTTTCTTCCGGATTATCTCGAAGCACGCGATCAACGTCTTCTTCTACGACCAGTGGGAGTACATGACCCCGTTCTTCCGCCATCGGCCGAGCATTAGAGAACTCTTTTTCCTGGAGCCCGCCGGAGGACCGATTCGCGAAGGGCTCGGCCTTATTCCCGACAAGTTTCTCTATCCCCTGACCCACTGGAACGTGCGCGGCGACGCGTTCATTGTCGGGGGCAGTATCTTTGTCGCCATGCTTCTCGCGTTGCTGCTAAAGCGCAAGCTATACGGCGCGCTTTCGTATTCGGATATTGCGATTCCAATCACCTTCCTGACGCTGGCGCAATATGAGGCGATGATCGGCACCCCGAATCCCGGCTACAGTGGCCTTCCGTTGTTGATGATGATGCTGTACTGCCTTGCCCTCCTTATACCTAATCGGCTACTGGGATACTCATTGATGTTTGTGCTGAATCTCCTGCTCATCTTTACCGGTTGGGGCTTCTTTATGGGCGTGGTCACCATAGGAGTTTTCCTGCTCCACTGCTACTGGAGTTGGCGCCATAAGACATCTGTTCCCTTCGCCCAGGCCTTGGCTGGACTACTGGTGGCTACCGCTTCTTTCGGGTCTTTCTTTATCCATTACACTTTTTTTTCCGGTGTGGATTGTTTAGCGATTCCTTATCGCCAGTTTCTGCAGTATCCCCAGTTCGTAACGTTAATGTTCTCAGCGTTTGTGGTGCCAAGGCCTCTTCATATCTCGGCAGCGATGACGGCCTTGGGCGCCGCAATTCTTTTGGTCGTGATAGCTGTATTTGTCTGGCATCTCCTGCACCTGCTGAAGGGGCCGGGTCACGACGCTCACCTGATCGGCGCCGTACTCTTGAGCTATTCTCTGCTGTTCTCTGTAAATGCCGCGATCGGACGCGTCTGCGCGACCATGAAACTGGCATGTTCATCGCGCTACAGCACTCTGCTGATTCCGGCTTTCCTCGCCATCTACTTCTATTTGCTGTCGCGGTCCTGGCACGGTAAGCGGAATCTAGTCCTCACGCTCTGGGTTCTGCTGCTCGTGCCTGCCTCCGTGCGGAAACCCTGGGAGGACATCCGGTGGTATTCCGACGGCAAGCGCGACTGGGTCAACTGCTACGTGCGTACTGAAAATATCCACTACTGCGACCAGGTCGCCAACTTTACTGTCGACCCATATCCCGGCCAACCCGGCTTCCAACAAAAGCTAGACTATCTCAAGCAGCGTCGCCTGAACTTGTTCTACGAACCCGGTGCCAAGTGAAGGGTCGGGTGCAGATGAGACTTTGTCTCAGCTTGAGACTGGTGTCTCGTTGGGTCCGCCCGTACCGCGTGCCCAAGTTGCTAACTTGCTGAAAAGTCTAGCGCCTGAGTGCTAGTCCTTCCGTTCCGCACTGTGGTCCCGCTCGTGCTTCTCTTTCTAGCGTAACCGCGTGTTCCGGCTCCCCAAAACTCTTCCTAACCGGGAAGGGAGGGAGCCCAACCGCATTTGTACCCGGCTTTGCCCGGCCGACAGCGAGGGCTTGCCCTCAGCTGGCTAAAGGGGCGGCGGTTCTACAGGATTGCAGGGAAAGGGTTGGCATCGCTTGGCGCAACAAGGTACAGCTCAGTCGCGGACGGGGCAAACCAGCACGGTCGCCGAATTGGCGCGCTTTTTCCCCGAAGCCACGCCAGTTCGCATCCCGGTTCAGTTCACGCGCCGGAGCAACGCGAGCCAGATCGCCCGTGCCGACGTGCAGGAAAGCACCGTCATCGAATTCGGAACTGCGCGCGAAGTTTTGTTTGCCTGCACCACGCCGCTCGAGTTCGGCGACATCCTGCGACTGCGCAACTCGGACGGTTCGCTCGACACGGAGGCCTCGGTAGTGGCGGTGCAATACCACCCCGGCGTAACCGTCGTGGCAGCCCGCTTTCTCAACTCAGTCCCCAACTGGATCGTGAAACCATGACTTCATCGCAACCTTCGTCTTCGCAGTCGTCGCCTTCGGCAGCTTCAGCGCCAGATCTCGCGGCCCTATGGTCAAGCGCGCGCCGCCTTCATCCCATCTACGCCGAAATGGCCCGGGAGTTCGTCATCGACCTACCTGGCTGTGCCGATCTCGAGGCTCACGTAGATACGCCGGGGCGCGAGTCCGTCGAGCAGGCCCAGCTCTGGCTGAACCAGATGGATGACAAAATCCAGGTTCACCAGCTGCGCCAGTTTCTCCAAACCAGTTCGCTAGTGGATCCCGACGGTCTCGTTGCACTCCTGCAGCACTTCCTGGCCAAGACCCCGCACAGCGATTCCGTGCGCGACAAAATCGATTTCCTGCTGGTGCAGTATTTCAGCCAGGGCGCGCCCAGCGATCTCGATGACAGCAGCGCCGACCTCGCCTATGTGGCCCAGACTCTGGAGCCGGTTCTCGGCAAGGTCGACCTCAAGACTCCAGTGTGGTTGAACGCTCTGGACCGGGTACTCGATTCCTCCCGCCGCTGCCGCTCGCTCGACGAACTGCTGCACGGCGGCGTGCTCGAACAGGGACGTAAGGCCAAGACCCAGGCTGGTGATCTGTTCTATCTCCCCGTCGCGCTGGTCGCGTTCACCCGCTTCGGATATTTGATGCGGCGTACCTTCTTCAGCCTTATGCTTGCCGATCTCAACAACATTCTCGACGGCCTCACTGAACTGGAAGAAAAAGACGTGGCGACCATCGACTGCCGGCGCGCGCAGTTCTCCGCGCAGGAACCGATTATTCGCCTGCGCATGATCTGCCAGTCCTGGAAGGTTATGTTCCAGGCCGAGTATTCCTCCGGCCAGCCGCTGCGCATGCTCGTAGATTTGCGCGCCTCCGTGGATGCCGCTCTGGGCCGCGGTTCGGCCGCCAAAGGAGCTGGTCCTGCATCGGCCACGGCTACACCGCGAGCGATGGCTGCGGCTGCTGCAGCCGGTGCCGGAGCTCTCAAGTCGGCAGCAGTGAGCCAGACCTCGCCCAAGGCGGCCGCCCCAAAGTCAGTGGCACCGACCCAGGTTGCACCTAAGTCAGCCGCAACAAATCCGGCCGCGAAGCCCAAAGCCAAGTTCGCCGCCGCTAACGCGGATGTTCCTGAATTCAAAATCTCCTCTGCACCCCAGGAGTGGAATCCGGATGCGGACTCGCAACCGGGCAAGAAGAAATAAGCACGAGAGGAAACTTGCAAGTGGATCATCCGACCGTACTCGTTATCTCCGACGACGTGGAGTTCTCTCGGAGCATCACGGCGCGCTGGCAAACGGAGCGCCACGTGCCCACGTTCACGCTGCTCAGCGGAGATCTCTGGCCGCGTTCGATCGATAACTTCGCGGTTGCCATTATCGGCCCGCTGCGCCGCGAAGTGCTTTCGGTGGTTCTTGAACCTTTGCACTCGACCCAGCAACCCTTGTTTTGCGTCTGTCAGGACGCGCCTACCGCGCAACTGGTGCGCGAGCGCTGGCCGCGCACTTCGGTGCTGCGCAGTGATGAAAACTGGCTCAACGTCCTAATTCCGGCGGCCGGCGAAGCCGTGCTCCGCGCTAGTGCCGAAGCTCGCGCCCGCGCTTCCGAGGAGGCTTGCGCCACGCTCGAACGCCAAGCAATGCTCGGCCGCTACATGCTGGAGATGCGCCACGGCCTGAACAACGCGCTCACTTCGCTTCTCGGCAACTCTGATCTGCTGCTGATCGAACCCGGCAGCCTTTCAGCCCAGGCCCGGGCACAGATTGAAACCATTCGCAATATGACCCTGCGCATCCACGAGGTGCTGCAGCGTTTTTCGTCGATTGAGAACGAAATGAACGTGGTGGCTCAGCAGGTGGAACGCGATTCGGGCAAGTACCGCGTCGCCGCCGCAGCGGGCGACTGAAATGGCCCCTGCAACTGAAAGCAAGAAACTGGAAACCAGAAACTGAGAACTGAGAACTGAGAACCAAAGAACTTCCCGGCCGCCTGCGGAAAGGCTCTATGCATAAGTTAATCGCGACCAGCACCATCCTCGAACACGAGCTCTCGGAGTTGCGCCTGCTGGTCGAGCGCCAAACCGGAGTCGTTCTTGATTGTCCCAACAGCGCCCTGGCCGCTCACGTCGCCGATTGCATCGAGGCCCAAGGCCTGGGATCATCCACCGCGCTGCTGGAACGTCTTCGCTCCTCCGACCAGGATCCTTCCAGCCTGCCGTCCTTACTCGACGGATTGGTCAATGGCAACACAGGTTTTTTCCGTCATCCCGGAGCGCTCAATGCGCTCGCGCGGCAGGTAGTGCCGCAGCTTTGCGCTCGCAAGTCCGCCGACGGACCGAGCCCACTCCGCATCTGGAGCGCCGGTTGCTCCAGCGGAGAAGAGACCTACTCGATTGCCATGGCCGTCTGCGACGCGTTGAGCCAAAACGGGGCTGCCAGCTCGACTAACGGCAACGGCGCAAACAACGGCAACGGCGGTGGAAACGGAAAGGCCAGTGCCGCGCGCAACGGAGGCATCGCCGACGCTGGGTCGGCCACCTCGGGTTCCGCGAACCTCGGTACAGGATGGTCAATCCACATCGTCGGCAGCGACTTACTCCCGCACAATATCGAGGCCGCAGACCGCGGCGTGTATCCGCAGTCCGCTCTGGATGGCCTGCCTCCGGCCACCATCCGCAATTATTTCTCGAAGATCAGTTCGCCCGTAGTTGCCCCGAATGGCGTGCGAATCGAAGCTCAGGACGAAACCGAGTACCGGGCCGAGTACCGGACCGAGTACCGGACGAAGAATGGCGCTTCCAACGGCGCGCAGGCCGCTCCCGCCAGCGCGGCCCACCTGCTGGTGAAACCGCGCCTGCGCAGTCTGGTGACTTTCAATTGTATGAACCTGGCGCGCCCCGGCTATATCGGCCGCTTCGACTGTATCTTCTGCATGGACGTTCTGCCGCACTTCTCCCGCGCCCAGCGCGTCGCTCTGCTCGAGCGCCTGCATCTCTATCTCGAACCCGGCGGATACCTTTTCCTGAGCCAAACCGAAAAGCTCTGCGCCCCCAACCTGAACTTCCGCTCCGAAACCTTCGACGGCTACACCTTCCACCGCAAGCCGCTGGCAGCAAGTGCGGCCTACGGACGGTAAACAAAACTATTCTCGTATCGGCTCTACGCCTGTCTTAGAGCATGCGCGGATCAGATCCTCATCCAAGGTAGCCAACGCGAGGCCATTGCTCCGGGCGAGGTCAAGATAAGCGGCGTCGTAAGTGGTCAAGCCGTGCGCGCGGCTAAGAGCCTGAATCCGGTCGAATACAGTCGCAGTCGGTACTTCCTGCAGCTCAATCGGCAGCGTTTCGAGGTCGGTAAGGAAGGTCCGGATGAGGCTAGTCGAAATCCTCTTGCGCCTTTCACCAACCAATAGGGCGTTGAGCACTTCGTGCGGCCAGAACGAAGGCACGATCGCCGAGTCGCCCTGTTTGAACATTTGGACGACTTTCTGGGTTAGGGCAGAGCTTTCATCGGGGAAGCACCAGGTCAGAACGACCGACGCATCCACCGAAAACCGGTTCACCGGCGCCCTTCATTGATGAGGTCTTTGATCTTGAGCCCGCGCAACGACAGTTTGTGCCGCTCGCCGAAACTTGCTAAACGCCCCGCTGCATCGGAAACGGACTTCTGAGCTGAAAGCTTTTCCATGCGCTCCTTCAGCAACTCACCCAGAAGCCGGGAAACGCTGGTATCCCGCTTCGCGGCCTCAATGCGAGCCCATTTGGCGACCTCCTCTTCAAGGGTCACGGTCACGTTACGCAGACGACTTGTAGTTGACACGAAAATAGTGTAACACGAAACACGTGTATTTCAAAGAAGTCATTCCGAAGCACCCGCATGGTTCTGCCCGGCGCGGGACCTCGGGTGGATCGGCTGCACGGATGACTTGGAGTTACTGTACCTTGGTTATGCAGCCGACCAGTTGGTTCTCCTACGCAAACAAAAATTCTTTCGTCCTCAGTTCCTTGATCGTATCCCTCAGCTTCGCCGCCTTCTCAAACTCAAACCGTTTTGCCGCTTCCCGCATGTCGCTTTCGAGTTTGCCGATGTACCTATCCAACTCTTCCTGCGACATAAACTCCGGCATACCCTCGGCTTCGCCGCCGGTCAGGTCGGTATAGTCGGCGGCCACGATTCCGGCCAGCGTCATGTCCAGCGGACGCACAATCGATTCCGGCGTTATCCCATTTTCCTCGTTGTATGCGGTCTGGATCGTGCGCCGCCGCGAAGTCTCATCCATCGCCCGCTTCATCGAGTCGGTCATGCGGTCGGCGTAAAGAATCGCGCGCCCGTGGAGATGCCGGGCGCAGCGCCCGATCGTCTGGATCAACGATCCCCACGACCGCAGAAACCCTTCTTTGTCCGCATCGAGGATCGCCACCAGCGAAACTTCCGGCAGATCCAGCCCCTCGCGGAGCAGATTGATCCCGATCAATACATCGAACTCGCCCTTGCGCAGATCGCGGAGAATCTTGACCCGCTCCAGCGTCTCGATTTCCGAATGCATGTAACGGCACTTCACGCCGACCTCGGCGTAATACTCGGCCAGATCTTCGGACATGCGCTTAGTCAAGGTAGTCACCAGCACACGCTCACCTTTCTCCACGCGCACGCGAATCTCATGCAGCAGGTCGTCAATCTGCCCCTTCACCGGACGCACCTCAACCTCCGGGTCGATAAGACCAGTCGGCCGGATAATCTGCTCCACCACCACCCCCGCCGACTTGGTCAACTCATACGGCCCCGGCGTCGCCGAAACATATACCAACTGGTTGGTCCGGTGCTCAAATTCTTCGAAGGTCAGCGGACGGTTGTCCAGCGCCGATGGCATGCGGAATCCATATTCCACCAGCGTTTCCTTGCGTGAGCGGTCTCCCGCATACATCCCCCGCAACTGCGGCACGGTCTGATGCGACTCATCGATGAACATCAGGAAATCGCGCGGAAAATAATCCAGCAGCGTCGGCGGAGGCTCGCCCGGCATCCGTCCGGTGAAATGCCGCGAATAATTCTCGATGCCGTGGCAGTAGCCCATCACTTTGATCATTTCCAGATCAAACTTCACCCGCTGGTGAATGCGCTGCGCTTCGACCACGCGCCCTTGCTTCTCCAGTTCCACTTCCCACCACGCCAGCTCCTTCTTGATCGACTCCACCGCCGATGCCCGGGTCTCATCCTTCATTACATAATGCGTCTTGGGATAAATCGGCAACCGCATGTACTTCTGCTTCACCGTGCTGAACAGGGGATCGATCTGCGCCAGCGACTCCACCTGATCTCCCCACAGTTCGATGCGGTAAGCCATGTCGTCATAAGTAGGGAAGACCTCAATCACGTCGCCGCGCACGCGAAACGTCCCTCGCTTGAACTCGCCGTTGGTGCGCTCATAGAGAATGTCGACCAGCTTGCGCGTGATGTCATCACGCGTAATCTTCTGGCCTTTTTCCAGGAACAGCATCATGCCGTAGTAAGCCTCAGGCGATCCCAGGCCATAGATGCAACTCACCGACGCCACAATCAGCGCGTCGCGCCGCTCAAACAAAGACTTGGTCGCCGAAAGCCGCAGCTTGTCGAGTTCATCATTGATGGTCGCTTCCTTTTCGATGAACAGATCGGCGGCTGGAACGTAAGCCTCGGGCTGGTAATAGTCGTAATAAGAAACGAAGTACTCAACAGCATTGTGCGGAAAGAAATTCTTGAACTCGTGATAAAGCTGCGCCGCGAGCGTCTTGTTATGCGCCATCACCAGCGCCGGACGGTTTACCGCCTCGATCACCTTGGCCATCGTGTAAGTCTTGCCCGAGCCCGTGACGCCCAGCAAAACTTGATGCTGCTCGCGGTCATACACCCCGCGAAGCAGGGACTCAATCGCGCGTCCCTGATCCCCCTGCGGCTTATAATCGGAAACAAGTTTAAAGTCCATGGAAAGCAGCTCTTAGCCTTTAACCAACCCCGTATTTGTCATTCCGAGCGAAGCGAGGAATCTGCCGTCCTCGCCGCCATCCGCACAGACGGCAATTTCGCCGAACAAGAATCTCTCTATTATAAACGCTGTCACCACAGGCAGGACTCGCGGGCTTACTCTCTAAATCCGAATTCCCCGCAACTGACGAACTCTCTCACTTGTGAATCTCAATCGCCAACATCGCAGCCGGACCCTTGCTCACCGAATTCACATACTCAACTTTCGCCGGCCTTCCTTCCAGGTCCGCGCAGGGGTTGAGGTTCCCCTTTAGTGTGACGCCGAGCGTGCTGTAGTCGATCTTGAAATAGTTGCCTGAACGCAGCCCCAGCGTTTTCCCTGCGGTAATCACATTCAGATCCATCACCAAAGTATCGCACCGCACGTCTTTCAGCACACCCGTCACAAAATGGTGTGGTCCATTCGGAAGAGCCTCGTCATGCGCCGCGGAATCGGTTGCGACGTTCGCTTCCGTCCCACGGCCGCTAGCGTCTGCCACCGGCGTTCCCGCTTTCATTTGCTCGCTTAGGCGCTGGTTCTGGTCCTGCGCTTGCGCGTATTCCTCCGCATGCTGCAGGAAGTTCTCGGCCATCGCGGTTTCCTGCGGAGAGCTTGCCAGTTGCATGGCATTGCGAATCACGGCTACGGCATCCTTGCCGCGCCCCATCTGGAGCAAGACATTAGCCGTCTCCATGCGGTAAGTTAAGTTTCTCGGCTCCAGTTGAACCGCACTTAATGCCATCATGCGCGCTTCGTCCAAGTCACGATGATGCATTGCTAGGAACGCCGCCAGCCGGTCATAACTCGGAGCAAAGCTTGGATTCAACTTGATGCTGGCGCGCAGGCTGCTCTCGACCTGCGCTTCTCCCAGCGCATCCAGCGGGCCGTTCATGGAAATGGCGGCAAAATAGTAGTGTGCCAGGTAACTTTGCGAGTCCAGCTTTACGGCCTGAGCGTACCAGTTCCGCGCCTCATCCGTATGCCGTTCCTGAGATTCCAGAAATCCCATGGTTTCATGCGCGAGCACATTGTTCGGATCTTCCCGCAAGATGCGGTCGAGAAGCGCGCGCGCGTCCATAGTTCTCTGGTTGTAAGCTAGAAAATCGGCGCGCACCGCGTCGGCCTGCGCATTGGCCAGGGCATGAGACTGGAAGGCGGTCTCATCCGTATCCGTCGCTCCAGGTATTCGGAAATATTGAAAGCTCCCTTGCCGAACATACCCGTCCAGCGCCGACTGCAACTGTTTCAGGTCCCCGAATGCACGCGTGGCCGCGGTGACCGCATCCACGTGCTGCGACAAAAGTTGTGCATAGTCTGCCAGCTGATTAGTTTTCTCGCGGAAATTCCTTTGTTCCAGGTAGTGCGTGAGCGCCCAAGACTCTGCATAAAAGATCGAGCCTTTGTTTTCTTCGTGGTAATAGGGCGACGTATGGTCAATGACAAAAAGCGTCGCAAGAGGCAACAGCCGGTTCACGCGCAGCAACTGCAAGTTCTCTGGGCTCGGCTGCCCGAGCGCGACTTCCTTCTCGCGGATGTCCGTGTTTTGGTAATACTCCGCCAGACCCTCGTTCAGCCAGAGCGGCATCCATTCCGCTCGACTCAAAAGAAGATGTGTGTACTCGTGATACACCACCGCATACGGATGCTCGCCCTCGGCATCCAGGCGCATCAGAACGTAGTTCTTGTCTGCTCCCCGCAGAAACAGCCCGCCCAGCTTGAGCTGTCCCTTGGCCAGATATTCCGCGGGTTCCAGCGCACGGAAATCTTTCTCATCTTTGATGGCTAACACTGTGATGGAACCGAGGGTATCGATTTGTATCTTTGGGAAAAGAGTGTGAAGAACAGACCGCATGCGCTCGAACTGATCGGCCACGTGCCGGGCCTGTTTCTCATTCGAGTTGCTGACGACCGAGAAGTGGGGGCTGCGCACCTCGATCCAGTTTTCCGGCTTATCCCGAGCCGGCGCCAGTAGCGGTGAAACCACGACGACCAGAAGGAAAAGACCTCTGCACATCTCGGGCTGCTTCCCTGGAACAGCGGAGAAGTCTACATTCTAATCGCCCCGGCTACAACTCCGCCAGCACCCGGTGCACCAAAGAAATCGCGATCGAACCTTCGCCCACCGCCGAGGCCACGCGTTTCACATTCCCGGCGCGGACATCGCCCACGGCAAACACTCCAGGCAGGCTCGTTTCCAGCATGAACGGCACGCGCGGAAGTGGCCAGTGGAAGTCCTGTATAACCGGATCCAGATCCCGCCCGGTAAGGACGAACCCTTTGCCGTCCATGGCCACGCATCCTTTCAGCCACTCGGTTCGCGGAGAACCTCCCGCCATAATGAACAAATACCGCAGGTCATGGGTTGAGGTCTCGCCGGTTTTCTTGTCCTGCCAGGTCACGCGCTCCAGTTGCGTATCGCCGTCGAGTCCTACGATCTCCGTCTCGTAGTGCAGTTCGATCGCGGGATTCTCCTCGATCCGCTGGATCAGGTAGCGCGACATCGTGTCCGACAGCCGCCGCGCCCGCACGACCATATGAACCTTGCTCGCGGTTTGCGATAAGTAGACCGCCGCCTGTCCTGCTGAATTCCCTCCGCCGATTACAATCACTTCCTCGTTCCCGCACAACTGCGCCTCGATGTAGGTGGCTCCGTAATAAACGCCCTGGCCTTCAAATTTCTTCAGGTTGTCGATTTTCGGCTTGTTGTACTGTGCGCCGCTGGCAATCACGACGCTACGCGCGCGAATCGTTTGCCCGGAGTCCACGCTCAACTCGTAGGGATGCCGCTCGCAATTCAATTTTGTCACGCTGTCGGCAACCAGCATCTTGGCGCCAAACTTCTGCGCCTGCGCTGCCGCACGGCCCGCCAGTTCATTGCCTGTAATTCCCATGGGAAAGCCCAGATAATTTTCGATCTTCGAGCTCGATCCCGCCTGTCCTCCGGGAGACTCGGCTTCGATGACCAAAACGTCCAGGCCTTCCGATGCGCCATAAACGGCCGCGGCCAGACCGGCGGGGCCGGCGCCGACAATTACCAGATCCCGCACTTCCGCAGTCGTGATGTGCGCGTTGAGCCCCAGGCATCTCGCCAATTCCTGGATCGATGGCCCGCGCAGCACGGTTTCTCCGTTGCAGATCACCACCGGAATTTCGGCAAGAGTGACCGTAAACCGGTCCAGTAGTTCTTGTGCCCCCGTGTCGGTGTCCAGATCGATGTAAGTATGCGGATGCCCGTTGCGAGTCAGAAACTCCCGCAGACGTAGCGTCTTCGCCGAGTGCCGTGATCCCAGAAGAATCACGTTCCCACCGCCGGATGAAATCAGCAGCACCCGCCGCAGAATGAACGCCCGCATAAAGATTGCGCTCAACTCCCCGTCCCGTGCCACCAGGGTCCGCAATGCTTCCGGGGTGAGTTCGAGGAACTCGCCGGCGGCCGTCACGCGGCCGCGCGCCAGTGCGCCGCGGCCTGAAATCATTGTCATCTCGCCAGTAAAGCTCCCGGCCTGGTGGGTCACGATCAAACGCTCCCCCGTCACTGTGGGCTGCACGATCTCCAAAGCCCCTGAAAGCAGCACGAAAAAAGGAACGGTCGTATCCCCGGGCTCGAACAAAATCTCTCCAACCTTCGTCTGCCGGATCTGGCCGACCGGGCGCATGCGTTCGATCTGTGAAGGTGTAAGCGCAGGGAAAGCTTGCTGTTGATTTACCGGTCCGCTGGAAAACATGGCGCCAGCGCTGCCGGAAGCGGAACCAAGCGGGCCGATGATTACCGGAGAAGACATGTTTCACCTGCGAGAGGAGGAGTACACACAGTCGCGGCTGCCGGGCAGCCACGAAGCTCGATTAGATGACGCAAACCCAGTCGACGGTCCAGCCCGGCCTGCCGGTTACGGTTTTACGTCTCCCACGCTGACAATCTTCGCCGTGGCGCGGAATTTCTTGTAATCGCGGTAAGTCTGCTCCAGGTTCACATCAAAGTTCTTCAGCAAGGCCAAACGAACGTCGATCTTGGCCGTGACATGGAGCGGCAACCACACTTCGTCGTTCACGCGCGTCTGTTCCAGCATGAAGCGCGAACCCTTGTGAAAGCGTGCCAGGAACAATCCCCACGAAATTGTATCCAGGCATTCCACGTCCATCTTGGCTAGTTGCAGATCGTTCTTATCGATCCAGACGCGCCCGCGGAACTTCGAAAGATACTTGGATTCCTTCAACTTCGGCACAAATCCCGGACGGGGCTCGCCCTCAATTACCCAGGCCTCACGCCCTCCAACCAGTTCCGTCCCCACTAGCGTGAAATTGTAGGCGTCGGCCACCTCGCGCACGAACTTACGGCTTTCTTCACGATCCTTCTCTTCTTTCTCCTCACGCTTCTTGCGATCGCCTTCCGATTCGTTCTTGCGCTTGTCGATGACCTTCTGAATCTTTTCTTCCTCTTTGGCCGCATCCTTTTGGTCGAGCGGTTTATCGTCCTTCTCGATCAGCCGCTGTACCTGCTCACCATAGAGTTCCATCACATCATAAGTCTTCACTTCGGTGGACTTCACCTCGCCTTTGCCGTCGAGTTTGTGCTCCTCGTCGCGTTCAACATAGGTATAGTCGCGTAGCCGTTTGTCGTTTTCGAGGTCCTTGTCCGCGACAACGCGAAATAGCTGCTGCATCTGCTCCTGCGAGAGTTTGCCGCTCGCATCGGGCTTCAAATCAGGCAGGGAAGCGGTGCGGGACAGCGTTGCCGAAGCAGGCAGGGCGGATTGATCCTGCCCGAAAGCCATCAGTACAGCAAGCAGCATGAAAGGCAGAGCGAGACCCAGTCTTCTCATGATGAACAATACGTTCTTAGAAGGCAGTGAGTTCCCCTAGGATGCACGAAAACGGCGCTCATTTCTCCGCCATTTTCTTGTACGCCTTCCCCCAACATTCCCCCTGAAACAACCGCTCGTCCACCCGATGCAGCTGTTTAGCCATGCCCGGAGTGATCAGAGGGTAGTGCTTGATGTCGAACAGGTGATACACGATGAACCACACTGGCTCGTCGGTGGTCATCCAGTTCTGCCGATCGAAGCGTTTCAAGTCGACCGGAACCGAAAAGCGCCGCAGCGTCCGCTCGCGCCGCAGGTTAAAATATCCGTTGAAATAACTGATCGCCAGCTCGCGCAATGTGCGATGGATGGGCTCGCGCCAGCGACATCCAGTGTAGTTCGACTTCGCGACAGCGCCCCAGCATCCGTTCTCGCGAAAGATGGCGACTACGTGGTCAGTATCGTGGTCAGCTTCAAAATCAAGCAGCAACGGAGGATAACCATTGGCGCGCAGCGCCGCAGCGGCGAAGATCGCGCCTTCCAGGCAGTGCGCCGTTTGCTCTGTCAAAACGCGCCGCGGCGACCATGCCGTATCCGCGAGATGATATGGAGCATCGTCGAGAAATTTCTGAATGCCGTACGGATCTTTCATGCTGCGTAGCTTGCGCAGCTCAGAAGCAGTGAAACTACCTATGGAATCGCTCATCGTCGGATGAGTTTACCTGAGACCGCACCGATTTTGGGGGTCGCAGCGCTTCCCTTGCTGCGATCGGCGGACCCGCTTTGAAAGGGCGTGGCTTCAGCCGCGCCGTTCCGAGCCAATGAAGATACAGGCTTCAGCTCTGAGGCGTCGAAACAGCGGACTCCCTACGTGAATACCTCAGCTAATTCATGCGGGGTTTCCACGAGCACGTCCGGCGGTTGCTCCGAGAGCGTATGCGGGGCAAAACCGTAACTCACGCCCACCGTCCACAGGCCAGCATTCCGTCCGGTCTCGATATCGACGTGAGAGTCGCCAATGATCGCCGTCTCTTCCGGGCGCACGGCGTTTTCTTCGAGCAACTTGCGCGCGCCTTCGGGATCCGGCTTCTTCGTGGCAAAGCTGTTTCCCCCATAGATCTGCGTGAAGAACGTGCCCAGTCCGAGCGCTTCGACGATGGCTCGCGAGGGGCCGACAGGCTTGTTCGAAAGTACCGCCATGGTGCGAGGCCTCTGGTTCGAAGCTCGTTGAATTGCGCCCAGAGCTTCCCTCACCCCGGAGTACACCGTAGTGTGGTCGAGCTTGTGCTCGCGGTAATAAGACAGAAAAAACTGTAACCCTTGACGCACGATTGCCTCATCAACCGCTTCACCGCCCAGCGCGCGCTGAATCAGAATCGGAGCGCCGTCGCCCACATAACTGGCGATCACATCATCCGCCAACGCCGGCCGGCCAATGTGGCGCAGCGCCGCGTTCACCGAGTGCACCAGATCGAGACGCGAATCGATCAGCGTGCCGTCCAGATCGAAGATCACCAGCTTAATCGGGTGCGGATCAAAAGCGCGGTGGGTCCGAATCATGCTTTTTCAGGATAAATGATGGGAGCATTTCTCCGTCATCACGCGGCATCAACCGAACCGCCTCCAAGTTCACGTTGCCGATCAGGTGGGAGGGTTTCTTGACATTAATCTATATTTCTAGTAATGTCGAAACATGCCAGCGTCCACGCTCGCCCCGTCCAGTGAACGCGTCGCCAAATACGCCGACATGTTTTCGGCGATGGGCACCGAGCCCCGCTTGCGTATCATGCAGCTCTTGCTCTCGGCGCATCCCGAAGGCCTCGTGGTCGGCGACATTCAAGGTGAGTTGGAGATTCCGAATTCCACTCTCTCGCACCATCTCGAAAAGCTGAAGACCGAAGGTCTGGTAGAAGTTCAGCGTGAGGGGACGTTCCTCCGCTACACCGCCGACACTGGCGCTCTGCAAGAGTTATTGCAATTCCTCTATGCCGAGTGCTGCACCCGCAACAAGGCACTCAAACCCGAACAGATCGTCCGAATCTGCAAATAGGAGAAGTCCATGAGCACCACCGATACCAGAACCGACGCTGCCAGCATCAGGGAAGTGGTGAAAGAGAAATACGGCCAGGCTGCCCTTCGTGTGAAATCCGGAGGCAGTTCCTGTTGTGGCGCCACTGCTAGCTGCGGCTGCGATCCCATCACTGCTGATCTTTACGACGCCACGCAAGCCGGACAAATCCCGGAGGAGGCTTTGCTGGCCTCGCTCGGTTGCGGCAATCCCACCGCCCTCGCGAAGCTGAACCCCGGCGAGATCGTGCTCGATCTAGGCTCGGGCGGCGGCATCGATGTGCTGCTCTCGGCGAAGCGCGTCGGCGCAACCGGCAAGGCCTACGGTCTCGACATGACCGACGAAATGCTCGCCCTCGCGAATGAAAACAAACGCAAAGCAGGCGTCGCGAATGTTGAATTTCTCAAAGGCGAGATTGAAAACATTCCCCTGCCCGACAATTCCGTGGACGTCGTCATCTCCAATTGCGTCATCAACCTCTCGGCGGATAAAGATCGAGTCCTGCGCGAAGCTTTCCGCGTGCTCAAGCCGGGCGGCCGTTTTGCCGTGTCGGATGTGGTGACCCGTGGAGATATGCTCCCCGAGATTCGTCAAAGCGTGATGGCGTGGGTAGGTTGCATCGCGGGCTCGCTTGAGGAGAATGACTATCGCAACAAGCTGGCCACCGCCGGATTCGAGCAGATCGAAGTACAGCCCACCCGCATCTACCGCGCAGAAGACGCCCGCGAGCTTCTTGCAGGGCAGGGAATCGATGCCGCCGCCATCGCTCCGCAATTAGATGGAAAGTTCATGAGCGCTTTCATCCGAGCCGTCAAGCCGAAGACGAAAGAGGCTTTCTCTAGCCCGGCATGCTGCGCTTGAGCCGAATCCTCACTTGAACCTCGCATGAGGCGTGAAGATGCAAAAGCATTACAACGTTTTGTTCCTGTGCACCGGCAACTCGGCGCGTTCGATCATGGCCGAGGCCATCATGAACCACAAGGGACGGCCTAACTTCACCGCGTACAGCGCGGGCAGCCATCCCTCGGGATCGGTTCGCCCTGAGGCGTTGCGGCAACTGGAAGCGGCTCACCTGCCGATCCAGCATTTTCGCAGCAAGAGCTGGGACGAATTTGCCAAACCCGGCGCTCCGAAGCTCGATTTCGTGTTCACAGTCTGTGATAACGCGGCCAACGAAGTCTGCCCAGTATGGCCGGGCCAGCCGATGACCGCTCACTGGGGCGTGCCCGATCCCGCGGCCGTGCGGGGCTCAGAAGAGCAAGTCGAGAAGGCTTTCCGCGACGCGTTCTTTCTACTGGATCGAAGAATCAGTTTGTTCCTGAGTCTTCCTCTCTCGACTCTCGATAGGCTCTCCTTGAAGAAAGAAATCGACGATATCGGACGACAATGAAATTCGATCTACGCTCTCGTGCGGTCGCGGAATTCCTGGGGACCGCGTTTCTCCTGGCAGCAGTGGTCGGCTCGGGCATCATGGGTGAGCGGCTGGCCGGCGGCAACGTCGCAATCGCCCTGCTGGCGAATACGCTTTCCACGGGAGCGATCCTGGTTGTGCTGGTGCTGACGCTTGCTCCCGTCTCAGGTGCACACTTCAATCCTGCGGTTACGCTGGCATTGAGTCTCACGGGAGATCTGCCCTGGCGCGAAACTCCAGTTTACTTGGCGTCTCAGATCGTTGGAGCTTTCGTCGGCGCGGCCTCGGCTCACCTGATGTTCGGCCTGCCTTTGTTCTTCGCCTCCCACCACTTCCGGCACGGTGCAGCTCAGCTGTGGAGCGAGTTCGTCGCCACCTTCGGGCTCATCTTCGTAATCTGGGCCTGCTCGCGTTTCCGTCCATCAGCCACGGCATACGCCGTCGGAGCCTACATCACAGCAGCATACTGGTTCACGGCGTCTACATCGTTCGCAAATCCCGCGGTAACACTGGCTCGTTCTGCCAGCGATACGTTCGCCGGGATTCGTCCCGCCGACGCGCCCGGATTTATCTGTGCTCAACTCGCCGCCGCATTGGCGGCGACGCTCCTTTTCAAGTGGCTCGTTCCCGTCCGAGTCAGCCCGGCTGAATAGTGGGGCCCATAACCTCAGTTTCCCAGGCAAGAACTTGCCTGTTTTCCAATCCCCGATTCCGATTTACAATGCAACCAGCCGGGTAATATTCAGCACCCTATTAAAGAAGCCGGCATATTCATAACGTTTCATCAGGGAACCGGATGGCTACAACAAAAACCGACCCCAAGCTATCCATCGCGAGCGGCAAGAAGTCGCAGACCTACGAAGGACTTACGCGCGAGCATCTGATCGAAGCCTACCGCATCATGTACACCTCCCGGCGCATCGACGACCGGGAAATCCTGCTCAAGCGCCAGCAGAAAATCTTCTTCCAGATGTCAGGGGCCGGACATGAGGCCATCGGCGTGGCCGCCGGGATGGCCCTGAAGCCGGGCTACGACTGGTTCTATCCTTATTATCGCGACCGCGCGTTGTGCCTGGCGCTGGGGGCCAAGCCCCTGGAAATGTTTCTGCAGGCAGTCGGCGCGGCCGACGATCCCAGTTCCGGCGGGCGCCAGATGCCTTCGCACTGGGGATACAAGCGGCTGAACATCGTCACCCAATCGTCCCCCACGGGATCGCAGATTCTGCAGGCCGTGGGATGCGCCGAGGCCGGACGCTATTTTACGCAGCATCCCAAGTCAGCCGAAATTCCGCCTGCGACTGACCGCCCCGATTATCGCCAGTTCAAAGATGTCACCTTCCAGGGCGACGAAGTCTCTTACGTTTCGCTCGGCGATGGCACCACCAGCGAGGGCGAATTCTGGGAGGCGATGAACGCCACCTCTCTTGGCAAGTTGCCCGTGATTTTCTGCGTACAGGATAACGGCTACGCGATCTCCGTGCCCGTGGAAATACAAACCGCCGGAGGCAGCATTTCACGGCTGGTCTCTGGCTTCCCCAATTTCCATTTTGAAGAAGTCGACGGCACCGATCCGGTGGCAAGTTCGGCCGCGTTTCGGCGCGCCGTAAAGTATTGCCGCGAAGGCCACGGGCCGGCGTTCGTGCACGCCCACGTGATCCGCCCCTATTCGCATTCGCTCTCCGACGACGAACGTTTGTACCGTCCCGACTCCGAACGCGAGCGCGATGCCGCCCGCGATCCTGTTTCCCGCACCCAGATGTTCTTGCTGCGCGAGGGGATTCTCGACGAAAAAGGCATCAACGAACTGGAAAAGAAAGTTGATGAAGAGTTGCAGGTCGCGGTGGACCTGGCCCTGGCCGCTCTGCCGCCGGCGCCTGAGAGCGTGTTGCAGTACGTATATTCGCCTGATCTTGACCCAGCTTCAACGGTATTCGAAACGCAGCCCGTGATCGGGCCTGATTCCGCCGATGGCAAGAAGCCGCCGGCCAAGACCATGGCCGATCTGATCAACGTAACCCTGCGCGATGAAATGAAACACGACGAGCGCATCGTGATCTTCGGCGAAGACGTGGCCGATTGCAGCCGCGAAGAATACCTGAAGCGCAAGCTGGTGAAAGGTAAGGGTGGAGTTTTCAAACTGACGTTCGGTTTGCAAAACGAGTTTGGCCCGGACCGCGTCTTCAACTCTCCTCTGGCCGAGGCCGCTATCGTAGGCCGGGCCACAGGCATGGCCACCCGCGGTCTCAAGCCGGTGGTGGAGATTCAGTTCTTCGACTACATCTGGCCTGCGATGATGCAGATTCGTGACGAATTGTCAGTGATCCGCTGGCGCTCGAACAATGGATTCTCATGTCCACTCGTGATTCGAGCGGCGATCGGCGGATACCTCACTGGCGGCGCCATCTATCACTCGCAATGCGGCGAGAGCGTGTTCACCCACATCCCGGGGCTGCGCGTGATCTTTCCGTCGAACGCGCTGGACGCGGCAGGATTGCTGCGCACCGCGATTCGCTGCGATGATCCAGTGCTGTTCCTCGAGCACAAGCGGCTGTACCGCGAGACCTACGGCCGCGCCCCCTATCCTGGACCGGACTACATGATTCCGTTCGGCAAAGCGAAGATCGTCAATCCAGGGACCG
>Ga0307478_10001041_pt1 | contig 25485 bp, 25 predicted proteins | sample atmos_gasesECM4C_2_FD_203713 | JGI IMG/M metagenome (GOLD analysis project Ga0307478, IMG submission 203713) | Hardwood forest soil microbial communities from Morgan-Monroe State Forest, Indiana, United States - atmos_gasesECM4C_05 | ecosystem: Environmental > Terrestrial > Soil > Temperate...
TAGCCACCGCCGCTATGCGATCGCTCAGCGCACATCCGAGTCGTAGACTCATGAATCCACCCTCAGACAGTCCGGCCGCGTAGATTCTCGACGTGTCCGCCGAAAACTTGGACCCAAGTTGGTCGAGCATCTGGTTGAAAAAGGCGATGTCGTCCGCCGGAGCGGGTCTGTCCTCCTCAGGTTCGCGATTGCGAGGCTGCTGCCCCCCGCCCCCACGTGGATAACCACCCCCACCCCCTGGATAACCGCCGCCACCCCCTGGATAGCCCCCGCCCGGGTACCCTCCTCCACCGTGGTGCCCACCTCTGCCCGGCCCCATCGTCATGGGGCGGCGCTCCTGCGCCCGCACCCCCACGTTCCACCGCCCATGCAGCGCCACGGGAAAGACCGCGATGATCCCGTCTTTATCGGCCAGTTCGTTGAAGCGGGTCAACCGCTCCATGTCAAAGGCATCCTGATTCATGCCGTGGAGAAGAATCACGACAGGATAGTGCTGCTCCGCGTTGTACCCCTGCGGCAACCGCACCACGAAGGTTCGGTCCACGTCGTCGACTGTGACCTTTTCCCTGGTTTCCTGTGCCCAGAGCGACGGTGCCATGAGCAGCAGGGACACCATCGCGATCCCGGCGGAACTTGCCGCGCAACATTTCACGATTTTCATTAGGTTTCCAGAACGACGACCCGAAAGGCACCCAAGCGGAGGTTCCCTTTGTTAGAAGCGTTACCGGCGACCGGAGTTGGCCGGAACGGAACTTTCCGTCGACTGCCTACGTATCTTCCACTGACACCGAATAAGGCCCGGCTGGACAGTCCGAGCGGCTTGGGGAAGGAGAACTGCCATGGAAGGACTCACCGGCATCGTAGCAATCGTGATGATTTTCGGAATGCCCACGGCCGCGATAGCCATGTACACCTTTTACCGCGTGCGCAAATTGCGCACCGAAGAGCGCCTGGCGGCGATGCAGCGTGGGGTGACCGTCCCCATGGAAGCGGAACTTTCCGAGGGCGCACGCTCCCGCCGCCACGGCATTTTGTGCATCGCGGGCGCGGTCGGCTACATGCTGACCTTCAGCATCATTGCCCGACTTGAGCCCGACGCCCTGATCGCCGCGGCATTCGGCGCCATCCCCTTCACACTGGGATTAGGCTTCCTGCTCGATTCAGTTCTGATTCGCCGCGACGCCCGCGCGGCGTAGCAGGCAGTCTTCCCCCGCAGTGGGTGCCCCAGGTGTGGAGCGGACACCCTGTCCGCGGCTGATGGTGGTCTTCGAGTTTGGGGCTCGCCGCCGCTTCCACACCAAAATCAGAAGCGACGGACAGGAATGTCCGTCCCATACGGAGAGAGCCGGCCATGAGCTTGCCGAAGGCCGCGACTTTCGACGTCTTATCCGCCGGTCAGGAACTTGAACTGCGCCTCGTTCAGCGGCACCACACTCAGCCTTCCCTGCCGCACCAGCGGCGACTCCGAAAACAAATTATTGCCCTTGGCCTCGGCCAGAGTAACCGGCTTTGCATTCGCCTTGCCCACTTTAATCTTCACCTGTGGATTCCTCGCGTCCGACGCGTCGACCGACACCACGGTCGCCGTGCCTACTGCACTCTTCTCATTCCCCGTGTGGTAAATCACCAGCCGTTCGCCCGGTTTCATCGCCCGCAGATTCTTCAACGCCACTGGATTTGAGACGCCATCCCAAATCGTCGTTCCCTCGCGCTGCAAGTCCGCGAAGGAATAAGTTGACGGCTCCGTCTTCAGCAAATAGTCCATGGTCTTCCTGTTTCTGAATTGATCTCCGCTGTTAGTCCGGCTTCTTGTCTTTCTGCTCCGGTGGAGGCGCCTCCGATTTCGGCGCGTTCGGGTCTTTCGCGTGATCCTCATAGATGGAGTATTGCCCCTGCGGCCGCTTGAGCTTGATGGTAAAGTCCATCTTCGGCTTCTCCACGTCGAAGTCTTCGCCATAAGTCTGATACCCCTGCGCCAGCACCTGCACGCGCAGCATCCCGTACGGGATCCCGTCGAAATTCGCCTTCCCTTCCGGATCGGTCTTCAGTTCCATGCCGCCTCGTCCCTGCTTGCCCTTGGGATTCACTGCATGCATGATCACTGCGGCATTGCGCACCGGCTTGCCGTTGTCATCCTTGACGACCAGAAAATTCACCACCGACGTAGGCTCGTCATCTTTGTCTTTTTGCGCCAGTGCCGGACTCGCCATCGCCACCACCGCCAGCACGGCCCCGGCAATAAGGATCGTTTTCATGAGAGCATTTTATGCAGTCGGATGGGCGGATGTCATCTTTTGCAGAACGGGTTCGTGTCTTAAATAGCAAGCCGCTGTCAACGGCTTTCGATAGCAGCACGGTTGAAGAGTTGTGTCGTTTGAAAGATCGGCGATTTGAGAAAAACGCTTCGTACCAGGGCATCAGTTTAGAAGCTGCTGAAAAACATAGGATTCGTATCAGGCTAATGCCTTCAGCCATAGCATAAGTTGCGGCTGATGAATCACGCCTTCAGGCGCTGCGGCGCCGAATGCGATTTTTCCGCGGCCTGTTTAGCGATGCCGTCATGAGCCCGAGATTTCTGACTGCTTTGGCCGCCGTCGTAGGTCGGATAAGCCAGTGGGTAAAGCCGGATACATGGCGCGCACCAGTTTCGGGATGCCTGAAGCCATCCCGCAAATACGAATCTCTTTGCTTCGCAACCCAGAGCGCCCGCGCCGAGACTGGTCTGCCCTACAATGCAGGGGTGAAGACGTGGGACGTAATCGTCATCGGCGGCGGCATCATCGGCCTCTCCCTAGCGATTGCGTTGCGCAAGCGCGGGGCGACGGTTCTGGTAGTCGAACGTGGCGAACCCGGCCGCGAAGCATCACATGCGGCCGGTGGAATGCTCGTCGACTGCCTGTTAGAAACGTCGACCGCTCTCGAACCGCTGGCGAGGGCCAGCGCCCACATGTACCCCGAGTTCGCCTATGAACTGGAGGTCGAGTCGGGAACGAAGGTCGACCTCCGGGATCAAGGGACGATTCTCTTCTTGTCGAGGCAGCATATCCGTCATCCCCAACTGAGAAACATGGCCCTATGTCCGGCGGACTTGGCCGAGTTGGAGCCGGCCTGGGCCAAGCTCACTCCTGATCGGGAGTTCGATCTGAAGCAGGAGAGCTTCGATGCCGAGAGCATCGCGATGGTCGCCGACGCAATGCATCCGAAAGCGGTCTACCTGAAGGAGCGCAGCGTCGATCCACGAGCACTCACCGCTGCTGCCCTTAAGACTGCAAAGAATCGTGCGGTGGATTTTTCCTCGGGTGACCCAGCCACCGCAGTGAATCAGTCGGAAGGCCGCGCAACTGGCGTCACCACGGCGAAGACCTCATTCCGAGCGCAGAAGGTAGTGAATTGCGCCGGCGCATGGTCTGGCCATATCCCACCCCACGCCTTCCCTACTCGCCCGGTCAAAGGCCAGATGCTCTGTCTGGCGATGCCCTCCCGCACGCTATTGAAGCATGTCATCCGCTCACCCGAAGCGTATCTGATCCCGCGAAGCGACGGCCGCCTCCTCGTCGGCGCCACCGTCGAAGAAGCTGGATTTGACAAGCGCACCGACGCCGCAACGATTCAGCGCCTTCATCGAGCCGCTCTGAATCTCGTGCCTCAGCTTGCCAATGCCAGGATTCTGGAAGACTGGGCGGGCCTCCGCCCCGGCACTCCCGACGCGCTGCCTATTCTCGGCCAGACCGCAACTCCGGGTTATTACGTCGCCACCGGCCACTTCCGCGACGGCATCCTGCTGGCGCCAATCACAGCACAAGTAATGGCCGACATAGTCACAGATACGAAGCCCAATTACGACCTAGCCCCATTCTCACCTTCCCGCTTTGGGTCGTAGAGCCGTAGCTTGCTACGTCTTGCTGGGAGCATTCGAAATGCTGGCGAGAGAGACGTTGCAAGCAACGTCTCTATGGCCAACCGCAGACAACCCCCTCCGCGCTATACTGATTCGTTTCCTCGGATTTCCGACCCGCACTCATGCGTTGTCCGCCGGGATCCAGATCGTCGAATGAAGAAAGGACTCACCATGGCCTCTCCGGCAGTGGATTTTGCCCGTAGCAATCAGCAGCGTTTCCTGAATGAACTCAAAGCTCTTCTACGCATTCCCAGCGTCAGCACTCTCGAAGAACACAAGCCCGACATCCAAAAAGCCGCCGATTATGTGGCCAGCGAACTGGGCCGCATCGGCATGGAAAACGTCGAGATCATTCCCACCCAGGGACATCCGTTGATCTACGCCGACTGGCTCCACGCGTCCGGCAAGCCCACGGTGCTGTGTTACGCCCATTACGACGTCCAGCCCGCCGAACCGCTCGACGAATGGAAGTCTCCACCGTTCGAGCCCACCGAGCGCAACAACAACATCTACGCCCGCGGCGCCGTCGACGACAAAGGCCAGCTTTGGATGGAAGTCAAAGCCCTCGAAGCCCTCATGCAGAGCGGCGGTGGCAAGCTGCCGCTCAACGTGAAAATCATTTTCGAAGGCGAAGAGGAAGTTGGCGGTGAATCGATCGCCGAATATATCCGCAAGCAGAAGGCCAAGCTGAAAGCTGATTTCGCGCTGGTCTGCGACACCGAATTATTTGCCCCCGATCTCCCCACCCTCTGCGTCGGCCTGCGCGGCCTAGTCTACACCGAAATCGAAGCCTACGGCGCCAAGACCGATCTGCACTCCGGTATGTACGGAGGCGCCGCCCCAAATCCGTTCTTCGCCCTGATCGAAATGATCAGCAAGATGAAAGATTCCAAGGGTAAAGTCCTGATCCCCGGCTTCTACAAAGGCGTGAAGGCTCCGACCGCCGCTGAACTCAAAGCCTGGAAGCGACTGCCCTTCAACGAAGAGCACTACCGCAAGACCGAAGTCGGCTCGAAAATCCTGACCGGCGAGCCCGGATACTCCGTTCTCTATCGCACCTGGGCGCGCCCGACGCTGGAAGTCCACGGCATGCCCGGAGGCTTCATCGCGGATGGCGCCAAGACCGTCATTCCGGCAAAAGCGAAGGCGAAGGTCTCCATGCGGCTGGTGCCCAATCAGGATCCAGACGACATCCTCAAGAAGTATCTGGCGTTCGTGAAGAAGGCCACGCCCAAGGGGATCGAAACCAAGGTCAAGATCTGGAGCAAAGGCCCGGCCTGCGTCGTGAGCACCGACAACGAGTACATCGAAGCCGCCACCGCAGCGCTCCACGACACGTTCAAGAAAGACACGGTCTTCATCCGCAGCGGCGGGTCGATTCCCATCGTCACCGACTTCCAGGACGTACTGAGGATTCCCAGCGTGATGATGGGCTTCGGCCTCCCCGACGACAACCTCCACGCCCCCAACGAGAAGTTCCACATCCCAAACTTCTACCGCGGGATCGAAACCATCTGCCGCTTCTTCGAGAAGCTGGGAGGTTAGCAATCACCTCGGAACATGTGGGGACGGGCGCCTTCGCCCGTCCCGCCGAGCAAAGCGAGGCGACTGAAGTGTGGGGCCGGGTCTCTGACCCGGTTAGGCCGAGCAAAAGCTCGGCTGCTCTGTCGTGGCTCGAATCCCCTATTCCCCCAGCGCCCGAATCACCACCTCAGCCGTCTCCAATCCCGAAAAATTCTGCTGTCCCGTGATCAAATTCCCATCGCGAACCGCAAACCCTCGCCATCGCCCCGCCTGGATATAGTTCGCCCCGATCTTCTTCATCTCGTCTTCAATCCGCCAAGGCATCACATGCTTATCCCGCGACAACAGATTCATACCCCAAACCGCATTGTCCGCAAAATCCTCTTCCGCGTTCGTGAACCCAGTCACAGTCTTGCCCTTGGCCAGATATTCTCCACTGCTCAGCTTGGCATAACGCAGGATGGCGACCCCGTGGCACAGCACCCCCGCAATCTTCCCCGCCTCGTAAAACTCGACGAACTTTCTATGCAGGCCGGTGGCTTTCTCGAAGGTAAACATCGGGCTCTGTCCGCCTGCAACCACGACCGCGTCAAATCGCTTGACATCGATTTCTGCAGCCTTCTTCGTCGCCTCAACCATAGCCGCCAACGGGGGAGTCGCGATAAAACCCATGCTGATCAGATCGCTGGCCGAATACCCGCTAGGGTCGCGAGGATCGCTCATCGCATCCGCCTCGCACTTCCCCCCCTCCGGACTGAAGATTTCGACCTCATACCCCTTTTCGGTAAAAGCAAAATATGAATGGGACAACTCGCTCCACCAAAACCCCACGGGCCAGCCAGTGGTGGTTGAAACGGTAGGATTCGCGATTACGATGGCCACGCGCTTTGGCTTCAGCGCATTCGTTCGGTTGACGTCCTTTAGACTCACTTCTTCGTCCTCCCTGACGGGCCTTGGAATTTCGATCGTAGGCGCCGTTCCTCCCCTTGTATCAGTACACTCGTTGGTAGTGCTACGCACCTGGAGGTATCGTACGTACTCAGGGGTAAGCGATGGCGAAGATCCTCGACATGCACCTGCGAGCCCTGCAGTCCCGCGATGCGATCGAATTACTCTCCGATAAGTGGCGCATCCTGCTCCTCCACGTCCTGGCCCCCGCCTCTCTCCGGTCGAACCAACTGCAAAAGGCTATCCCCGAGATCTCTCCGAAAGTTCTCACCCAGACCCTTTGTGAAATCGCTACGAAAATTCACTGTGCTGATCGAGCGCGACGAAGAGGGCTACTACGTCGCCACTGTCGCGGCGCTCAGGGGTTGCCACACTCAGGCCCAGAATCTCGACAGGTGGATGAAACCCGTTCGGGAAGTCCTTGCGCTGTCCTTGGAGGGCAGTCGCAACGACCCATCCCTTCCTGCGCGAGGTTGAGCTAGGGGTAGAAGATCCGCTCAGTAACCGGTAGACTCGATAGACTCGATTTCCCCAAAGACTCGATTTCCCCATTGATTCCCCTCACCACTTCAGCTAGCCTTGTCCTGCTCTCGCGGTTCTCCCACCTCTTTCTCTCTTCATGCGTAAACCATCCGTCTGCTGCAATGTGTGTGCAACCCAACGCGGTCCGCGATAAGGCCATACCATATATGGTGTTATATTGCTTGACCCCGCCCCGATTTCACCGTTACAGTAGCTTAACTTTGTGTCCGCCCTGTCCAGCCTGGGGTGAGAATTGGTGGCGCATTGGCCGGAGCATGCATCGAATCGACGAGAGGAATCCCGTTAGTAAACACCTGTGCCTAGGCAATCGGCTGCGGCACGCGAGGCCCGCCGACTGGCCACTGACAACTTGGCTACTGGTCCCAAGGAGTTCACGTTGCTCAAACTGAAGAAGCTTCAGATTCTGGGGTTCAAGTCGTTCTGTGACCGCACCGAACTCAAGTTTCACGGGGACGGCGTAGCGGCTATCATCGGCCCCAACGGCTGCGGCAAGTCCAACATCGCCGATGCCATCTCGTGGGTGCTGGGCGAGCAGTCGGCCAAGACCCTGCGCGGCTCGCGCATGGAAGACGTCATCTTCGCCGGCACTCGCGACCGCAAGCCGACAGGTATGGCCGAAGTTTCCCTCACCCTGATTGACCCCGAGATCTATGCCGGTTCCGACGCAAACGCGCCCACAGAGATCGACATTCAAGACGATATGCCGGGAAGCGCAAAAGCAGACGCTGCCCCATCCTTGTCCCGCCCTCCTTGGGCGGGACAGGATGGGGATTCTGACCTTGATGAGACGCACCTCACCGACGACTGGGACGAAGCCTCCATCCGCTCCCGCGCCGCCGCCGACACGGAACGCGCCGTCGAAGACGCTCAACCGGGCAAGACCGAAGAAGTGGAAGTACCGCGCTCGAAGATCAACACCATCGCAGTCGCCTTCCCCGACGACGAGCCGATCTTCGCCCTACCCGTCCACAATGTAACTGCTCCCGCGACCGCCGCCTCGGTCGGAACGCCTGCCCCGCACGTCGTACTCAAGATTCGCCGCCGCAAGTTCAACCAACAGCAATTCCGCCACGGAGAGATCGTGGTTACGCGCCGCCTGTTCCGCTCCGGCGACAGCGAATATCTGTTGAACAGCAAGCTCTGCCGCCTGCGCGACATTCAGGAACTGTTCATGGGCACCGGCCTTGGCCCGGAATCTTACGCCCTCATCGAGCAGGGACGCATCGGCCAGATCCTCAGCAGCCGCCCCACCGATCGCCGCGCGATCTTGGAAGAGGCTGCGGGAATTACGAAATTCAAAACCAAGAAGCGCCTCGCCGAAGCGCGCCTCGAAGACGCCAAGCTGAACCTGGCTCGCGTCAACGACATCTTCGACGAAGTCACGCGTCAGATGAATTCGCTGAAGCGTCAGGCCTCCAAAGCCGAGCGTTATGCCCGCCTGCGGGAGGAAATGCGCGCCAAACTGCGCCTGGTTCTGGCCAGCAAGTTCGCCGCCATCGAGCAGGAGAGCGCCGAACTCGACTCCCAACTCAACGCTCTCGCCGAAGAACTCGAGCAGCGTACCGAAGCGGTGCAGCAACTCGAATCCGAACACGCCGAGCGAACTCAGCGCGGCTACGCCATTGAGACTGAGTTACGTGAGAACCGCGAGCGCATCAGCCAGATCGCGCTTGAGATCGACCGCGCCGCCGCCCGCCGCCGCCACAACGAAGAACGCTGCGCTGAACTGCTGGTCCGCTCCGCCTCGCACGAAGCCGAACTGGCGCAGGCTCGCCATCGTCTGACCGCGCTCGAGGCCGAACGCGAGTCCAACCGCCAGACGCTTGAATTCGCCGCCGCGGACCTGGCAGCCGCCCAAAGTGCTCTTGCCCAGTGCCAACAAGAATCGGCCGCCGCAGCCGCGAACCTGGCTGGTATCGAACGCCAGCTGGAAGAGTCCCGCGTCGCCATCTTCGACACGGTCTCGTCGGCATCCCGGCTGCGCAACCAACTGGCGCAGGCCGAAGAACGGCTCGCCGGCGCCGATCGCGAAGCCCGCCGCCTCGAAGCCGAGATCACGAATGCCAACGTCCAGATCGAAACCTTCGGCGGACAGCGCGGCCAGCTCGCTCTCGAATTCGAAACCGTCACCCAGCGCGTCACTGGCGTCACCGAGGAAATCAGCAAGATTCGCCGTCTGATCGAATCCAAGAAACTGGAAGAAGCCAGATCCAAGACGAACCTCGATGTTCTCCGCGCCGAATACGCCACCGCCCTGGGCAAAAAAGGATCTCTCGAAGTCGTCATTGCCGAGCACGGATACTCGACCGAATCGGTCCGCCGTCTCTTTCAGTCCGGTGTAATGCAAAGCGGTCTTGCGCCAGTGGGCGTGCTTGCCGACTTCCTGGAAGTTGAGCCGCGCTACGAGCGAGTCGTCGAAGATTTCCTGCGCGATGAACTGAACTACGTCGTAGTGAAGTCCTGGGACGCCGCCGATGAAGGCCTGCGTATGTTGCGCACCGGCGTTGAAGGCCGCGCTACGTTCCTGGTCCATCCCGAAGACGCGCAGGCCAAGTTCTCATTCATTCTCGATGAAGCGGCACACTGCGCTCCGCCCGCCGCACAGATCACTCCTCTCAAGAATACGATCCGCGTGCTGAACGGCTTCGGCAAATCGCTCGAAGTCATTCTGCCCAAACTTCGCGACGGCTACATCGTTCCTGAAGCCAATGTCGCACGCGGCCTAGCACTCGAAAATCCCGACGCGTTCTTCCTCTCTCAAGCCGGCGAGTGTTTCCACAACGTGACCGTCACCGGAGGCAAACAGCGCGCCGAAGGCCCGCTTTCGATGAAACGGGAACTGCGCGAAGTTCTTCGTCAACTCGAAGATCTGGAGCGCGCCCTGCGCGACGAAGAGATGCGCGTCCTGACCTTGGGCCGCGAAATCAAAGAGCTCTCTTCCTTGCTGGACCGTCTCGAAGGAGAAAAACGCGAGGCCGAACATCAGGTCATGACCTCCGGCCACATGCTGCAACAACTCGATTCCGAGATGACGAGGGTCCGCGAACGCCTCCGCGTCTCACAACTCGAACTCCAGCGCCTGGCTGCGGATCGCGCCGAACAGCAAAGCATAGTCAGTGCGTGCCGGTCCGAGGTCGCCACTCTCGAAGAGCAGCGCATCCAACTCGAACTGCAGCTCGCCGTGGCGCAGGAGTCGCTGACCGCCCTCCGCCAGCGTCGCGAAGAGGCCGTCCAGACGACCTCCCAACATGGGGCCCGCGTGGCCACCTTGGAAGAACGCCACCGCTCGGCGGCGGCCGTCCTCGAGCGTATCGAGTCTCTGTTCGGCGAAGTGGGCGAGCGCGTCCATACCCTGATCTCCCAAATCGAAGCCGCCGCCGCCGAAAAGCTGCAGCGCGAATCCGAAAACCAACAGCTCGCGCAACAAGCCTCGGATCTCGAGGCCGAGCGCAACGCTGCGCAGACCCGGGAAGGCTTGCTCCAGTTTGAAACCGAGCAACTCCGCGCCCGCCTCAACGAGATCGACCAACTTCTCCACGACAGCCGCCTGCTTCTCGATCAAGCTCGCGACCGTCGCGGCGAATTGTCGGCCGCTGCGGCCAAGCTGCAGTCCGACGCGCAGTACATGTCGGAAACCTGCCTTAATGAACTCGGGATCGAGCGCGCCGCGTTAATGGCGGACACCGCCCTCGCCCCGGTGACCGGCGAACAACTCACCACCGAAGACCAGCTCTACCGTGACATGCGTGCCAAACTCGAGGCCATGGGCCCGGTCAACATGATGGCGCTCGAAGAGTACAAAGAAACCGCCGAGCGCCACGCCTTCCTCGAAACCCAACGCAAGGATCTGCTCTGGTCCATCGAGAACACCACGGCCACGATCCGCGAGATCGATCAGATTTCCCGGCAAAAATTTGAAGAAGCCTTTACCAAGATTAACGAGAACTTCCAGGCCACGTTCAAGAAGCTCTTCGGCGGAGGTCACGCTTTCATGAAGCTGACCGACGAGGACAACAGCGCCGAAAGCGGGATCGACGTCGTGGCCTCGCCTCCAGGCAAGCGCCTGCAAAGCGTGCTGCTGCTCTCAGGCGGCGAAAAGGCCTTAACCGCCCTGTCCTTGCTGGTCGGCATATTCCTGTATGCCCCCAGCCCCTTCTGCATACTCGACGAAGTCGACGCACCCCTGGACGAAGCCAACATCGGCCGCTTTACCGAGTTGGTGAAGGAAATGAGCGTGCAGACCCAGTTCGTGCTCATCACTCACAGCAAGAAAACCATGAGCATCGCTCCGGTACTCTACGGCGTGACCATGCAGGAACCGGGAGTCTCGAAGCTGGTTTCAGTGCGCTTCGGCGCGCAGTAGACATTTCACAGGCGTGTTGTTCGATTATCAGCCAAGATATCCACGCCCTTCCTCAGCTTTTCCACAATCGCCCGGCACCGTAGCGCTTGTCCGTTGCCGGTTCTCGGGAATTCCCTTATTGTCAATCTTTTCTGCCTGGGCAATTCTTTTGTGGTCACCCGGAATCGTACGCAGAATCGTTGACAAAATTTTCTGACCAGCTAGAATACGCCTCGCTCCTTACCTGTAAAATTTTTCCATGAGCCCTGAACTTCTCGATCCCGTCCTCTTACAAACTGATTTCCCCGATCTCCAACTTCACGCCAGCGGCAAAGTGCGAGACGTCTACCGCATCGGCGACCAGCAGTTGCTTTTCATCGCCACCGACCGCATTTCGGCCTTCGACTACATTCTGGCCACGGGCATCCCGCATAAGGGACGCGTCCTCAACCAGATTTCCCTGTTCTGGTTCGATTTCCTGGCCGACGTCGTTCCCAATCACCTGATTACCTCCGACGTCGACCAGTACCCGCAGCCGGTCCGCAAGTACGCCGATCAGTTGCGGGGACGCTCCATGCTGGTGGAGTGCGCCCAGATGTTCCCCGTTGAATGCGTGGTGCGCGGCTACATCTCAGGCTCGGCCTGGAAGGAATACAAGGCCACGGGCAAGGTTTCCGGCGTCACCCTTCCGGCGGGCCTGACGGAGTCCGACGCCTTCCCCGAGCCCATTTTCACGCCGTCGACCAAGGCCACAACGGGACACGACGAAAACATTTCTTTCGATCAGATGTGTCAGTTGGTCGGCGCCGAAACCGCCAGTCATCTGCGCGACCTGACTTTGCGCGTCTACAAGAAAGCGGCAGCCTACGCTCGTCAGCGCGGCATTATTATCGCCGACACCAAGTTTGAGTTTGGCCGCACCGCCAAGGGCATCACTCTGGCGGACGAGGTCCTTACTCCTGATTCTTCCCGCTTCTGGCCCGCCGACAAGTACGCTCCGGGACGGTCGCAGGAATCGTACGACAAGCAGTACGTTCGCGATTATCTCGAGCAAATTCACTGGAACAAGCAACCTCCCGCGCCGGCCCTCCCCGACGACGTGGCTCGTCACACCAGCGAAAAATACCTCGAGGCTTACTTCCAGCTTACGGGACACAGGCTGGATGGGTAACCGGGCAACGGGCAGCTGGTTGCCCAGCGGGAGCGGTCAATGACGCCGGCGGATTGGCTGATTTGTGCAGTCGTGCTCCTCAATGTTGTCACAGCGGCCATGCAGGGTTTTTTTTCCGAAGCTCTTACTATGGCCGGCCTGATCGTCGGCTACATCGTCGCTGCGTGGCAGTACCGCACCGCCGCGGAGTGGATGGAACTGTATTTAAGGAACCCGTGGTTGGCTGAGATCCTGGGTTTTCTCGTCATCTTTTTCACGATCCTGATTCTGTTTGGGCTCGCGGCCCGGATCGCACGCTGGGTGATGAAAGAAGCCGGCCTCAGTGGTTTTGACCGCTTCCTGGGCGCAGTCCTGGGGGTACTGAAGGGCGGGCTGATGGTGGCAGTGATCCTGATGGGTATGACGGCATTTCAACCGGCATCGAAGTTTCTGGCCAACTCGCAACTTGCGCCGTATTTTCTCGTCGTCGGCCGGGCTGCAATCTGGCTGGCGCCGCCGGACTTGCGCGCCCGCTTCTTCCAGGGCCTCGATCTGCTGCATCAAGCTCCCCAGAAATTAAGCGGCGCTCCGGCTGCTCGCCCGAAGTAGAAGCGGTGCACTGAAAAATTTCTTAGTAAAGAGAGAGACCTCGTGAAAGACCAATTGGAAGCACTCGTCCTGCAGATGTACAAAAGCAACATTCTTTATTCCGAAGGTGTACGCGAGTTCAAGAAACGTTTCATCCTGACCGTGCTTCAGGAAAACAAAGGCAACCAGTGCCGCGCCGCCCGCGAACTGGGCATGCACCGCAATACTCTGAGCCGCACCATCACCGAGCTGAAGATCGACGTCCGCCAGCTCCGTGACGGCGTCAAGCGCCCGCCCCGCAGCGCCCGCCCCGTCAGCCTGGAAAAGAAAATCGTCCGCTGAAGCAGGCTTCTTAATACTGTCATTCTGAGCGAAGCGAAGAACTCCTCGTAGGCCCGCACAACCGGCTGCCTTATAGGGAGTTCTCACGCAAACCTCGGCAGAAGCGCACCCTAAGAACGTGGGTTCCCCATTTCTTTCGCGTTCTTGGCGCGAGAAAGCCCGCCCTGAGTCTGCCGAAGGGTGGGGGATTTTCGCGCAATCGGCATAGGGGGACGGGTCGCCCCGCCTCCGCCGATGCCGTCGAGCGGCTAGCGAGGTACCCGGTCTGGGAGTGGACTCAGCACAGCAGATCATCGCCGAAGTCGGCCCAGGGCAGAGACCTTTCCCGCTGGAAAATGTCTCTCCTCTTGGGTGGGTGCTTGCCCGGGCGACGACGAGAGCGCAGGCGTAAATTACAGCCACCGGTCTCCGAAGGGCAACCGCCACATGCGGCGCTTACTCCATCAGGCGGCCAACGCCGCAGCCAGGAACGGGGCTCTGTCGATCACTAATCAGTCAAAGAAAAAGCGCACTGCGAGAGGAGTTCGGCAACTCCGGAGTCTCGGCTATCGCATCGAATCACCCAACTCTCAATCCACCCAACCGCAAGCACCGTGATTTTCGAGCCGGCTCGACACACAAAGAAAGGCAGCCCTCGCGGGCTGCCCTTGCACTTGCTTACTCCTGGTCGGCTACTGCGACGCCGCCTTGTGATGCACCGGCGCCTTCTTTGCCGGCGTCGCTGCCGGCTTGGCATTGAGCAACCGCCCCTTTTCCATCACCATCGTGAACGGATTCGGCGTATACGACGCAGGCTCGCCCTGGAAGTCGAAGCTGGCCCCGTCTTTCGGGATCATCTTCACCGGAACCTTGTCTTCAAACTTCAGAGTGATATCCGCCTTCTTCGCGTCGATGTCATCCTGACTGCCGGCGATCATGAACTCGGCCGGCGTGGTGCTGATGATCGTGCCGTTCATCTGCACCGGCTTGCCCTTGATCGCGTTCCAGACAGTATCCTGGTCCGCCTGCACACCGTTGGTCAGAACGAACTCCCACTGCGCGAAGTCCATCTTGTCCGGAGCGGTCTCCTGCACCATTTTGTGTGCCTGGTCAGCCGGTGTCGGCGCGGGCGGAACGGGAACCTGGGGACCGTTTGCTTTAGCCGCAGCCAGGAACTCGGCCCAGCCATCGTCTCCGGCATGGAACTTCACGAACTGTGAGCGCGCGTATTTTTCAATCTGTGCCTGCGCTGGAGCAGGGGCCACTGCCGCCGCGCGCGCCGCAAACCAGATGCCGTTCTGAAAATCCGGAGGCGTCTGCCCCAGATATGCCAGCGCCAGCGGGTAGACGACGCTGAAGTCGTTCGGATTTCCGTCCACTGTTTTTCGCAGCGCCGGGACCGCCCCCGCATAATCTTTGTCCTGCAGGTCCGAGATGCCGATGGCCGCGTTGAAAATGCCGGTCATCTGATCTTTCATCTTCGCAATCTCTGGATCCGTTATCTTCGGTAGGCAATCCAGTCCCTGCTGCCCGTATTTCTTTCCATCGGCCAGCATTTGCTTCGCGTTCGCGTCTCCGCCCTGCGCCAGCACGCGGTCGAAATAGGCCAGCAACGCCAGTGCGCGCACATTGCAGGTGTCGGCCGTCACCAGTTTCGTGGCCGTCTCCATCGTCTTCTTCACGTTGTTGGCTTGCTGGTAGGTACCCATAAGGATTTCCAGCGCCTGGTTCTTCATGACGCTGTTGGGATACTGCGTAAGGAAGGCTTCCAGCCCGCTGATCTTGGCGTTGGCGTCCTTTTGCTGCACCGCGCTCACATAGGCGTTGTACTCCGCGGGATCCTTGATCACCGGCGCCTGCGGCGCGGCCGGTTGTCCTTGTGCTGGCTGCGCGGCAGTCTGTGCTCCTGCGACCACTGCAACCCCAAGCACAACCGTAAGCAGAATCTTTTTCATCAGTATGGCTCCTTGGACCTCTGGGAAATAGCTTCTTCGGGAAACGTATTCTCTACTTCTGAAGCAGCGACTGCATTCCGCTGGACTGCTCTGCGTCCCAATCCTGCTTGGGAATGCTGGGCTTCCTGGCAGGGCCCCGGCCCAAAAGGTGGCCTGCTGAAACCACGAGGCAGCGGACCCTTTTCCCGGTTGGCCGGATTATAAGTACCTCTTCTGCCGAAGGCAAGCAACTTCCCAATCAACCCTCCACTTTATTGTTAAGATGCAACTGCTAAGATGCGTCGAGTAGACCGGGCGGATGTTCTCGCCCGCCTCTGTCCGTCATTCAAAACCACTAGTTGGAGACTTCAGATCTATGGACACCGGGCAACCTTTGGCCGGGCAAGTTGCGGTAGTCACTGGAGCCGGACGAGGCATCGGCGCCGCCATCGCCAGCCGCCTCGCCGCACTCGGCGCCACTGCAGTCCTCTGCGGACGCACGCAGTCTACCCTGGACGCCACCGCCCGCTCCATCCTTGATGCCGGAGGAAAAGTCGAGGTCATTCCCTGCGATGTGACGGTCTTGCACCAACTCGAATACACCGCCACCAGGGTCGACACAACCTACGGACGCCTCGACATCCTGGTCAACAACGCCGGCGTCGCTCGCTTCACCGAACCTCTCCACAATCTTCTGCCCGAAGACTGGGACCGCATCCTCAACACCAACCTGCGCGGCGTCTTCTTCGCCATTCACGCCTTCGCGCCGCTAATGATTCGCGCCTACGGCGGACATATCATCAACATCTCTTCCCTCGCCGGAAAAAACCCCCTCCGCGACGGCGCCGCCTACGCCGCATCCAAGTGGGGACTCAACGGCCTGACCTACTCGGTGGCCGAGGAACTGCGCGGCCACAACATTCGGGTCTCTGTGGTCTGTCCCGGCTCAGTAGAAACCGAACTCGGGCCGCACACCGGCAAGGACCCCAGCAAAATGCTTCAGCCCGACGACGTAGCGCACGCCGTCGCCGCGCTGGTAACCCAAGCCCCACGCTCATTTATGAGTGAGATCCTGTTGCGGCCAACGCAAAAACCATAACCAACGCAAAAACCATAAAAGGAGGGAAACACTCATGTGGGGACAGCCGCCCTCGGCTGTCCGCGGAGCAAAGCTCCGCTCAGTCTGCCCATACGACATATCCTTTTGATTTGAATGGTGCGGCCTTTAGCCGCGAGGAAATGGTCGCCTTCACTTCTTAAACAAATTATCAAACGCCGCCCGCGCATCGCTGGGCCGCAAAGTCGCGGGGGTCGAAGTTTCCTTCTCCCGTGTGACGCGCATCTCGTACGACGGACACTCATTCCGCGCGTCCTTCTTCGCCACCCGTTCCTTGACCGGCTGCATGCACTCAAACCGGCTCCCCGGATCAAAATACATGCACTGTTTGCAGGAATGCAGTTCAAACCCACACTTCGAACACTTCCCGTCGCTGGTCATCCCCTGCAGTACCGTGCCGCACTGCGCACACCGCGACACTGCCCGTGTCCCAGGCATATTGACCGGCCGTGGCCCAAACGTATTGTCGCGCTTCGGTGGCGGCGCCCCCGACTTCTCACCCGACCCCTTGCGCGGCTCGCGGTCGCTGTCCTGATACCCATGCTGTCGGTACTTTGCAGCCACAACCCTCCCCCGGTACGGCCCGTATTGTCTCCCCGATGCCCCCCGCCCGGCAAGTCCCGCGATCAAACTAGCAGGCGAGATTGTCCACCGCGACGACCGTCCCGTGGGGACAACTGACCATAGCCCGCCAGTTTCACTGGCGGGTAGGGCGCATAGAGTTGAAGCCGCGTCCTGTAGGGAGGCCTGAAACCGCGCGCGACATTAACGGACGCGGGGTGCCCCCTTTCTCGCGTCCTTTGCGAGAAGTGGGGACTGTCGCCCGTGAGCTACCCCTCTCTCGCTACAATACTCCCATGATCCATGAAATCCTCCCCGTCGGCCCGCTGCAATGCAATTGCTCCATCATCGGCGACGAGGGCACTCACGAAGCCATGGTCATCGACCCCGGCGACGACATCGAAGACGTCCAGGCTGTCATCCGCAAACACAATCTGCAGGTCAAGCAGATCGTCATCACCCACGCCCACATCGACCACGTCGGCGGAGCCATGAAACTCCGCGCCGCCACTGGCGCCCCCATCCTCCTCAACCAGAATGACTACGCCCTGCTGAAAATGCTCGACGTGCAAGCCGCGTGGATCGGCATGCCCTCGCCCGGCAGGGTTGATATCGACCGCAGCGTGACCACCGGAGAAACCGTCGCCGCCGGATCTCACACCGCCAGCATCCTTCATACCCCCGGCCACACCGAAGGCAGCATCTGCCTCTATTTCCCCGCAGAACAAAAGTTGATTGCTGGCGACACCCTGTTCGCCGGCTCCATTGGCCGCACCGATCTCCCCGGTGGCTCCATGCAGAAAATCCTGCACTCCCTGCACGACACGGTCCTGGCGTTGCCAGATGAAACCGTAGTAGTTCCCGGCCATGGCCCGCTGACTACGATTGGCGAAGAGCGTGAGAGCAACCCGTTCCTGGTCAAACGCTAGAGCGTTCCCACACACTCATCCCGTTCTACAACAAAATTTCGATAGCCCTGGTCGAAATAAATCCGCCCGCTAGAATTGTCCAACCCAAAAAAGAAGCGGGGGACAAGTCCCCCGCTGCTGAACTCAATTTCTACCGCTGGTGCTCGTGCTCCTCGTGCTCTTCATGCTCGTGCCGCCACTTCCAGTAGGCACGCTGTTGTTTACGCTCCAGTCGCTCGAAGTCGACGTACGCCTCATGCCGTTCCTCTAACCAGTGCCGGTACATCCCGTCCTCGCGCTGATCCCAGGTGTGATAGTCGTGATGATCCCGGTCGTAGACCCTTCGCTCTCGTTCTTCCTGCTCATGCCGTTCGTGATCTCGATCGTCCTGGGGTGCGAGCGCGGCCTTAGCGCCAAGCGGCGCCATCAACGCAGCGGACAGAAACAGCGCGCCTACATATTTATTTCCACGGTGCATATTGGTCCTCCTATAACGGCAAAATAAGATGCCCTGGGGACCCGCGCGGTTGGCGCCCGAATCACTCCAGATGCCGCAACGTTCGACTCATCCCCTCCGCGAAATCTGCTTCCGGCGTAATCAAACTCAGCACGAAATAGCCATCGCTGGGAAAATCATAAAAGTGTCCCGGATGCAACAGCACTGACTTTTCCTCCACCAACTCAACCGCCAGTTCCTCGTCGGACCGCGTCACAGGAACTCGTAAAACCACATACCATCCGCCATCCATGCTCAACCTCTCACAAGCCTTCTGGCCTGCGAGCTGTTGATCCAGTTCCGCCAGATTCGCGCGAACCCGTTCCAGCAGCTGCCGCTGAATACTCTTCCTCTGCCGCAATAGCGCGGGCAAGGCCCACTGAATCGGTGCATTCATCGAAAGATAGGTATCAGCAATCACCTCCAGCCGCGCCATGGCAGCGGCAGCTTCTTCCGGCGGCCCGCCCGTCACCACCCACGCCACTTTCATCTGCGGCAAGGCAGAAATCTTCGACAACCCGCTGAGCGTGAACGTCAGCACCTCCTGGTTGCCTGCAAAGCTCATTGCGGGTCTCAGAACTTTGTCATCCCGACCAAGCCTTTGGATCGGCGAATGCCGATCCGAAGGCGCGTGGAGGGACCTTGTGTCTCGCCCGGAATTATCCTGAGAATCATCCACCCGATAATCCAGGAACACCTCATCCACAATCATCGCCAGCCCATGCGCGCGGCAAAACGAATTGAGCAACTTGACTTCTCCCGCCCGCACATACGACCCAGTCGGATTATTCGGATGCACCACCACCACTCCGCGCGTGCGCCCCGATACCGCCTTCTCCATCGACGGAAAATCCATCTGCCACCCGTGGTCATAAATCAGCGGATATGGCACCAGCTTCACATCCTGCAAGTCCCCCAAAAATTCAAACAGCGGGTAGCTCGGCTTCGGCACCAGCAGTTCGTCCCCGGCATTGCACAGCAGCCGGAAAACGTACGAATACCCCTCGCTAGTGCTGGTGGTCAAAATGATCCGCTCCGCATCCGTAGAGACGTTGCTTGCAACATCTCTCTCGCCATGACCACTCCCGTCTCGGTAATAACCAGCCACCGCCTCCCGCGCGTGCACCAGTCCCTTCGCCTGCGCATCGTAGTCCAGCGCCCGCTCCGAACCCAGCGCCGCAAGGATCGTCCGCGAGTCGTACTCCAATCCCACCCTCGTCGGATTCGATGCTGTCAGATCCAGAATCTTCGCTCCGCCCGCGCGCGCCCGTTCCAACGCCTCCGTAAACCGGTTCTGCGCCAGCTTCCAGTTCGTGCGCTCAGAAAACATGCAAGGATTCTATGCGATGAGTTGGCAGAAGTGCTTCGACCTCAAGCGGGGGATAACAATCGTGGGTGCCCATTTCTGGCGCGCTTTTTGCGCGAGAAAGCCTGCCCTGAGCGCAGCCGAAGGGTGCGGGATTTTCAATGGACCTTGTTAAGAGGAGAGCCCAGCCTTATCAATGTAAATCGCCCTTACTTTCGGGGCGACCAAAACTGTTTCGCAATCTCCGGCACGTTTCCGCGGCTCATGTCGTTCGTCACGACCCGCTTTTCCAGGTTGGGCCAGTCGCGGATTGCAATGGCCGGGCACAACACGTCTTTGCCCTCCATCCGCAACAACTGCCGCAGCGTCTGCACCCCGGAAAACAGCCCCTGGCCGGTGTTGGCCGCCACAATCAGATGCGACTTATCGGAGAACAGCAGATACCCTTGCTGGCCAACGAACTCGTCGGCTCTCAGCCCCTGCTGCGCCAGAAATCTTCGCACCCGGGAATCCTGCAACCGCGCCAGCACGATCGCGCCGCCTTCCGCCTTGCCCGCGGCCTTCATACCCAGGATGTCGAGCTTCAACCCTGACTGGTCCGCAACCTCTTCCGCCAGCGTCTCCGCGGCGATGCGGTCCTCCGACTGATGCCCCAGTTGTACGAAAATCTTGGTCTTCGGCCCCACACGGAACTCGCCCTCGCGCAATTGCACTTCCTTCGGTGCCGGCACCAGCGCCAACGTTGAGCGACCGTCGTAATCGAGCGCACATAGCGCCGAAGCACATAACATCAACACAGCCAAGACCCAGACCTGTCCCTTGTTCATTCGGATCCTCAAATTCCCCAGACTACGCGATACTCCCTAGGCTATATTGTACCCGCAAGCCCGTCCCACCGGATGAGAATCGCTCTTCGCGTGCCGGTTACTTCCCGAACGCTTCCTTGTTCACCACGTAGGGCATCTTGGTCACGTCCCCGCCGTAATTGCCCTCCAACACGTCGATCAGCGCCTGTGCGCAGCGCCCTGCCATCCCTTTGTCCGGATCGACCGAGAGCCGCGTAATCCGCGCCGCGCTGGCAAAGTGCGGCATCAGCCGGCAGCGGTCCTCAATCGCCGGATCGCGCAGCGGAGAATCTGCCGGCAGCGGTTCATTCTCATAAACATCGAGAGCCGCCCCCGCAATCCAGTTCTCCCGCAGTGCCCGCGCCAGCGCCGGCTCATCGACCACGGGCCCGCGCGAAGTATTCACCAGGTACGCCGTCGATTTCATCAGCCGCAACGTGTTCTCGTTGAACAGATGATACGTCGGCGTCGCACTCTCGCCCTCACGCAGCAGCGGCACATGCACGCTGACAAAATCCGCGTGCCGCAGCGCCTCTTCAAACTGAACGTACTTGATCCACGCCTCCTCCTTCACCAGCCCCCGCGCAAACCGCAGGTCATGGATCTCCTGGATCGCCTTTACGAACGCGCGATTCTCATACGCCGGGTCGTAGCACATCACGTTCATATCGAACCCGACACACTTCTTGATAAACGCCAGCCCGATGCGCCCCGTCCCAATCACGGCCACCGTCTTGCCCGTAACCTCATCGCCCAAAAACGGCAAATACGGATGCCAGTATCCCCACCGGTTCTCCCGCGTCAGGTGCTCGGCAGTCCACATCTTCCGCGCCAGCGCCCCCAGCAAGAAAAATGCAAACTCCGCCGTGGCCTCCGTCAACACGTCAGCGGTATGCGTGAATGGAATTTTGTACCGGTTGGCGTCGGCCCGATTGATGTTGTCGAAACCCACCGCAATCTGCGCCACCACCTTCAACTTGCCCTTGCCCGCCTCAAACACTTCCGCATCAATCGAATCCCGCAACGTGGTGATCAGCCCGTCAACGCCCGACCTCACCTTGTCGAGGATCAGGCTCTTCGGCGGCGCCTCCGGTTGCGGATAGACCTCAACCTCGTATCCCCGCCGCCGCAACAGGCCGATGGCTTCTCCAATGTCACAAGTGGCAAAAACACGGAATTTCTTGTCCATAATTGTCCGGCGAAAATCTCTCTGAAGGGACCATCGAAATTATCATATGCGGCAAACCGACGCGACCTCCGGTCACCGACGGCATCGGCCACGAGGCGGAGTTATCCAATTTGCACTTACCGACCCTCCAGCCCCTTTCATTTAATCTTCAGAATGCGCGCGTCTAATCTGTCCGTTGTTGCACGAGGAAGGGCGGCCTGCCCCGAAATAGTGGTCGCCCGTCCTCGAAGTGAGGAACCATGAATATGTCCAAAGTTCCAATCGTGATCGCCCTCTCCCTTTCCACAACGCTCTTCGCTCAGGAAAAGAAGATCCCGCGCACCGATCTTCCCCCAGCCGTAGAGAAGACAGTCGCCGCTCACAGTCAGGGTGCGACCATCAAAGGCTTCTCCACGGAAAAGGAAAACGGCCAGACCTACTACGAGGCAGAAATGGCCGTCTCCGGCCACACCAAAGACTTTCTGATCGACCCAGCCGGCACCGTTGTCGAAGTCGAGGAGCAGGTCGCCCTCGACTCCGTCCCCTCCGCCGTGAAAGACGGTCTCCAGGCCAAAGCCGGCAAAGGCAAAATCCTCAAAGTTGAATCCCTCACCAAGCACGACAAGCTGGTCGCCTACGAAGCAAAAGTACAGACCGACGGCAAGAAATCAGAGATTCAGGTCGGCCCCGACGGCAAGCCACTCGACCACGAAGAGTAATCACCCCCCGGCCCCGGCTCCGCCAAGGTGCTCCACTTTTGGTGAGATCCATTTCAACCAGAAGGAGGTTCCCGTGTCCAGATTTGGACTGGTGCTTCCCGCATTTCCACTCTTCGTACCTGTCCTGCCAGCGCAACAACAACCCACAACTCCAACCAGCCAAAAGTCGCCCACTTACGACGCAATGCCGGTCGAAGCCCCAAAGCAACCGAATCCCGTCAGACTCACGCAGGAATCGCTGACCCGGGCCAAGAAGTGGTGGAATCTGGATTGCGCCATGGGCCACGGCAAAGAGGGCGACGGCAAAGGCGAGACCGCGCGACATGAAACTCAACATCGTCGATTTCACCAATCCCGCAACCCTCAAGGATGGCACCGACGCCGAACTCTACTACATCATCAAGAACGGCCATCAGGACATGCCCCCCGAAGGCTCACGCATCAAGACCGAAGAGGGCTGGGATCTAGCGAACTACGTCCGCTCCTTCTCCAAGAGGAAGACGGACACCGACCAGAAGCCTCAGTAGAAACTGGGGGCGTCATCCTGAGCGCAGCCGCTTTTCAGGCGGAGCGAAGAGCCTGCCCTGAGCGCAGTCGAAGGGATCCAGCAAAGGCCTTGGCGGCGCCCCGATTGATAGCCCCTGCGAAGTCTGCCACCACTCTTCGAACGGCTTGCTCTTCGGATTTCGCTTGAGCATTTAGGAAGGTTGTAAACGCAAGCAGAGCGGCAAAAGCCCGGATTAGTGGAACGGATTTCATCGACTCTATTCCTTTCTGGAAATTTCAGTCGAGATGTTTGTAGAGTGCATGGTCGGCGCCGTCGCGCTGCTAACTCAGTTCGCCGCTTTCTGCGTCATGGCACCCTCATCGGCTCGAAATACTGTGGAGTAATGACTCTGGTTTTGGGCGATGCGGCAGTCACCTCATCGGCAAATTCGTGCGCTACCGCCAGCGACTGATCCCGCAATGACGGGTATCCATATCCATCCCAGTGCGTAGGCATGACCACTAGCGGATTTCCCAAAGCGCGCATCAGCCGGCGTGTGTAGCGGTGAAACTTTCAGCCCCGGTCCTGACGTGTACTCTTGACGAGCTCCGGTCGCGACATCGATCGTGACGATCTGCGAATCTACGAGCTTTCCCGAAGACGCTATCCGGGCGAGATGCGTGTCTTGAATCTCCATCTCATAAAAGACGATTCTCTTACATCAGGAGACCACTTCGGCGAGCCTGCAAATTTGTACGCGGAAGTTATCCTCCGCACGTCCGTTCGGTCAGATCGCATTAGATAAATGCTGACAGCATGCGATTGTGCAAATTGTCCGCGGTCCCGCCTCACCGCCGTGTTGCGATCCAACGAAAACGCAATCCACTTCCCGTCTGGCGACCAGGACGGCCGGAAATTGGCTGGGGCGTGGGTAAGGTTACGCACCTTCTTCGTCTGCAAGTCGAGCACCCAAATGTCTGCGGAGCCAGTACCACGTGAGGAAACCAAGGCAAGCTGTTTTCCATCCGGTGAGAGCGCTCCCTGATCGTCATACACCGGATCATCGGTTAATCGTTTAAGGCCGGACCCATCCGGATGCACCCGGTAGATGTCGGCCGAGCCGCCGCGCTCAGAGGTAAAGATGATCCACTTCCCGTCAGGGGAGAACGAGGCGTTGTAATCAAAGCCGGAATTGGGCAGCAGCGGACGCTCAAGGGAGCCATCCGCATGGGCGACGAATAGCGTCGACTGAGACGGGCCGATACGGTGAAGAAGAATCCGTTCTTTCGCGAACAGAACCGGGGTGGACACCAGCAACGTCCAGCAAAGCTCTTCTCAACATAATTAGCTCCCGCTGAAAACTCGAACTGCAGAAAGCGGTACCCCTCGATTTCTACCTAAGATCTGTTACTCGACATGCGCATCGAAAACTCCTGTCTGAACCTGACCAGAGCGCTTGATCTGCACAAAGATCCGGTACAACCCAGCTTTGGGGAATCCGTAGGGAAATGAGACCTCCGGAGACGATACATTCATAGTCATCTCCATCGCAAGATGGGAGTCACCTTGATTCGCCAATTGCGGTTCGTTAGCTCGCAGGGGGACAGGCGGCAGACTCGCCTGAGCCAGTTGTAGTGCGGCCATTGAGACCGAACCCTCGGGATGAACATGCGCGAACACCGAACAATCCGAACGCACAAAAGCTGCGTGTCCTGCCATTCCCATGTATGGTTCAAGATCTTCGGCAGCCCTGCCGTTTCGACCTTCGATCCGGAAACGAAAAGACATCGAAACATTGGCTCTCAATGGCGAGGAGTCGAGTTCTCAGATCATGCGCCCTCCGTCGGGCAACTGAGCCAATGTGGCATCGTCTTTGGTTGGTGTAAGAGGCCCTTCGGATGCTTGAGAATCGTCTCCTGAAAGCGGCATGCCCGCGACGTTGGGCAATTCGATTTGCCCAACCGCAGTCCATGGCACGCCGTTGTCATCAACGATATCCGCGAATATCTGGTACTTGCCAGCGAAAACTGTGGGCAAGTTTTCCAGAAACGATCCGCCTTCGATACGCTCGGGATGAAGATGGTACATGCGATCCATATAGGGCAGGCGGATCAGGAACAGATGCATCAAGTGTCCGTGGTCAGGAATGAACTTCTCCGACTTGATGTATGTCGTCCAGAGTTCGCCCTGGCCTTGGACTCGGAGGAGAAGGCGGCCGGCCGTCTGCAATGTCGCCAGCGCATTCGGAGAATTAGAAGACCAGGTCTGCGCTTGAGTGTTGCTAGCGTCTACTTTCCGCCAGGCATTCCCGAGACAGACGACGATCAGCAGAAAGGCCAAAGCCCCAACCATGGCGGTCCGAGCCCTGCGGAGTCCGTTCACCGTGGGGGCCTCCCCCGATTGTAGTTGAGCTTCTCGAACCGAGGCACCGACAACGGACACGATACCGATGGAGAGGAAGATCATGCAGCCAAACAGGAGAGCGCCGAGGGATTTCTGCATGCGCAGCGTGTTCTGAGCGAATGCGGGTATAGGTACGCCGAGGTCCGCCTTACCCCGTGCACCATCGATCTGAATTCGCACCTGCAAGTCATAAGTCTCCATGACCCAAACGCTCCCGACAAAGAATC
>Ga0307478_10001042_pt1 | contig 25444 bp, 19 predicted proteins | sample atmos_gasesECM4C_2_FD_203713 | JGI IMG/M metagenome (GOLD analysis project Ga0307478, IMG submission 203713) | Hardwood forest soil microbial communities from Morgan-Monroe State Forest, Indiana, United States - atmos_gasesECM4C_05 | ecosystem: Environmental > Terrestrial > Soil > Temperate...
TGAAACCACGGACGCGATCTCGTTACAACTTTAGCCCCGGCAGCATTGTAGTGGACCTGCGCGCCCTGAGGGGAGAGGAACCGTTATCGTGACTCCCTTACGTTACTGAGTCAAGTATATTAATGCCGCTATAAGTGCGGATTCTAAAAGACTTAGCAAAAAACCTGCGATAAAACGGAAAGCGTCAGCGGGCGTGCTAGCGGTGACGGGGTAGAACGCAGTATTACCCAATCACTACTATACGCGAGAGATAGCTTACTGTCAAGGAGGAACGGGTCCTCGCAAGAACATAGCTGCAACCTTCTGCAAATGTTCATGTTAGGCGGAGACTTATGCCCGATCGGGAGTCGAATTCGCTAATGGCCGCGGTTGATCGCCGCGAAACCGGTCGTGCTGGACGGCTGGCGGTTCATTTGATAGTGCCTCTTCTTCGCGAGGCCGGCCTCGAAGACGGCTTGATAGTGGTGCCAGGTTTCCCGGATGGCGAACTTTTGTGCCCAACACCTAGCGGCTTCGCCAAGGGCAGGAAGATCAAGTCGATTGGCAGCGCGGAGGATTTCTTCCGCGAGCAATTCGGGGTGACCAGGAGCGCAGTACCCCGCGACGATGTTCTCCGGCGCCAGCTCCGTGAGGCCGGGAAGACGCGTGGAAACGACAGGCAAGCCAGCTGCCAGCGCTTCCATTAGCGAAATCGGGAGTCCTTCATCGATGGAGGAAAGCACGAAGAGATCGAGGGTGGAGAGAAAACCGGGGACATCGAGACTGGCGCCGTGGAGGAAGACCCGGTTCGTGATTCCGAGTGATTCCGCAGTTTGAGAAATTGTAGCGCGGCAAGGGCCATCGCCGAGAATGTGCAACTCCGCGGCGGGAATTGCCGCACTGACTATCGCAAACGATCGAATCAGTGTGACATGGTCTTTAGCAGGCACAAGGCGTCCGACGGAGCCCACGCGAAACGTGGGTAGGGCGACGGTTGGATGGGCAGGGCGGGACGCGAATTTGTCGACGTCGATGCCGTTATAGATGACCGAGGTGTTGCGCCCGGAAAGCCGATCCCTGGTGACGTAGAATTCGCGAACTCCTTCTGAAACGAAGACCAAGGAATCAATCCAGCGCACAGCGTGGCGCCAGATCCGTTCGCAGTGGGGATCCCAGTTGCTATTTCCGCCGTGACGAGTGTTGACAACGACGGGGACTCGCGCAAGGCGAGCGGCGGCGATGGCATAGTGGAGAACCAAGGCGTTGTGGGCATGAAGCACGTCAGGGCGATCTAAACGGAGTCTTGAGGCGAGATCCCGGATCAGACGGAGAGAGAAACCGGTGGTTTTTCCAAACGAATACACTGGCACGCCTGCGGCACTGGCTTGCGCCGCAAATTGACCTGGATGGCTGCTGCAATAGATAGAGGGCTGGTGGCCTTCTGCTTTTTGCTGGCGGGCGAGGTCGACGGCGAGGCGCTCCATTCCACCTACTTCGAGGCTCGGTAAGAGTTGGACGATTTTCATTTAGGGTGCTGTGTGGGAAGGCGGGACCGGTGGTCAAAACCTAGTATGGTGAATCTCCTTCGGTGTAATACCAACCGCCCGCAACGGCATCTTGCGTGGCGGAGTTTTGGTCGTGGGTGAAAAGAGTCTTACAGTGTTCGCGCCGGCTGGATCGATCAGGCGTGGGTGGGAGCGGAGCTGATCGCCGCGAGAAACCATGGCGGAGCAGATTGGCGGCAAGCGTGCCGTTGGAACAACTGAGTGATAGCGAGGAGAGTCCACATCCCCAAGCGAGCCCCGTCCAGGATGACAGCAGGCAGTCGAGATCCTCAGGGCCGCCCGATGCAAGGAAGTCGGCGCAAACCGCAGAGTGGTCTTCGATGTAGTAGATCAAGTAGCCAAGCAACCTCGACTTATCCTCCGTAAGAAGCCCCAGGATTTTATACTGGCGCAGCGGGCATTCCTGATATCGCCACTTCAGGAACCGCCGGTCGCGAACAGTCAGGGCCCATTGCTCGGAAGCAATGTGATTCCAGAGTTCGTCAAATCGTTCATCGAAAGAGGGCAAAACCTGCGTGAGGCTTGTGCTCCGCTGCCGTCCGAGCAAATGTAGGGCAGCGAATCCCTGGTCAGCCATCCTCCCAATGAAGGGGACGATGGCCCCGAACTTCCCGGACTTCTGCAGGTAGTGAGAAATACGCAAGACTCGGACGTATCGGTGTACAGAACAGAATTCTTGATACCCGACATATTTCATAACCGAGGCACCGCCGGGATTTGGCACTCCATAAACTATTCGAACTCCGGCACGCGCCGAGGAGAGCAGCGCCCGCTGAAGCATCAGGGCAGGTTGCAAAAAGCGGTGAAGCTTATTGACGGCGAGGTCGCAAGCTACGCCAGCGGTGGTCGCAGTCTGGCCAAGTTTTAGGGGACGCATGCCCAGAGAAGTCGTACCGATTGGTTGGCCATCCGCCATAAGGATCCAGATTTGCCCCAATCCGAAGGGGTTGTTGAGGAAATGCCAGTCGTATTTTTCGTCGAGGCGGCTGACATCGGCGAGGTTTTGCCGCCACAAGTCGAGAACGACTTGCCTGTCTTTCACGAGATCGGCGGAAACCACTTCGTATTGAGGCATAATCAGAAACTCGGCCCTTTCAAGACACTCGCGCCGCGCAATTCCAAAGTCTTCGCTGGTCTTGCATACTTCAGAATTTGTTCTTGAAGCTGGCGAGAGTTTTGCTCGGCGTCGAAAACCTGCTCGACGCGCATTCTGGCGTGTTCGCCGAATTTACGACACAGCTGCTCGTTTTCGAGAAGGGTCACAACCGAATCGGCCATGGCATGGATATCTCCAGGAGGAACCACGAATCCGGTACCGCCGTCGATAGCGGCGTCTGGCAACCCACCATTCCTGGAGACGACAGATGGCTTTCCCGAGGCCATGGCCTCGAGATGGCCAATTCCGAGGCCTTCGATCCACGTTGTGGGGCAGTGCACGAAGACATCGATGCATGTCATGACCGCCGGAATGTCATCGCGCCAGCCGGTGAAAATCGCATGCTCATCCAAATCGAGGGAGTGCACGAGATGCCGGAGTTCACAGGCCAAAGTGCCGCCATGCGGTCCTTCGTCGCCCACGAGCAGGAAGACAACATCCGGGTAGCGGCGGATCACTGCGGCAGCCATGTGGATGAATTCCGGCAGGCCCTTACCGATTTCCATTCTTGCGATCGCGGCTACGACTTTTTTATGCGCGGGTATTCCCAATGACTCGCGCGTGGTCTCTTGGGGCAGAAGCGCTGCAAAGCGCCGCAGGTCCAGACCTTCGTAAATATTTACGATCTTTTTGGTACCGGGAGTATTTCGCTGGTCGGTTTCAGTGGCTTTGGAAATGCTCACGAACAGATCAACGCCGAGATTCAAGAACCGTTTCAGCCGCCTCGCTTCGCCTATCCCTCCGGCCTTGCGGCAAATGCAGGGCCGGCTAGCCAGATTGGCTGCGAGCACGCCGGGAATGTGGTAGTGAACGTCCTGATTCAGCACGACGATATCGATCGCTTCGCGATTGACAAATCTCCACACCTTCAAGGCTAGCGGCAGTTGAACGCGGAAAAGCCGCGAGAGAATAGTGGCGGCAGTTCTCAGCTTGCTCACTCGTTTCGGACGCGCGTCAAATAGGGCTGAAAAGCCGGCGGAGCTTTTTGGCGCGACCGGACGCGATTTATTGAAAAAGACAACTGAGTGCCCGAGCCGTCGGATTTCCGCAAGGGTCTTGCTCGGATTGGGAGAATACAATCCGACAATGAACTGTGCCGTTGCGCGGTCCACGTGAAGAAGAAAGTCGCGAAGAAAATTGACCGAGCCGCCGGGTCCGGTGCCGCTCTCCAGCACGAGAATGCGAACGGGACGCGAAGCCCGCGATTCAGAGTCGGACATCAGCCGGCACCTCGAATACGTTTTCACAGAGCGCGGGCGGGTGATGGAGATAGCGCGTGGCGGCGCGGGTTGCTTCGATGACGCGGTAGACGCGAGCCACCTGTTCGGGGGTCAGCTCGATTACGGGCGCAACTTCTTCCGGTTGGAGACCGTGGTTCTTCGCATAAAGGCAGAGGTCCATGCGGTCGTAGGGCAGCGGGAAATAAAATTCCTCCTGCGATTGGTCCAGAGGATAGGTGTCTGTTGTAGGAGGCCGCTTCTGAATCTCTTGCGGTATGCCGAGGTATGCCGCCAATTGATAGACTTGCGTTTTGTAGAGGTGGGCGATCGGCTTTAGATCGGCCGCGCCGTCACCATTCTTGACGAAGAACCCCTGATCGTATTCAAGGCGGTTCGGGGTGCCGGCGACGGCATAGTTAAGAAGGTCCGCGTAGTAATACTCCATCATTTTGCGAGTGCGCTGCTTGAAATTAGTCGCTGCCACCACCCCGAGATAGGATTCAAGGGTAAGTCTGGCTTTGGTGCGTTCGCCCAGAGGCGATTCGACGACGACCGAGAAAATCGGGTAGGCGGCACCGTTCACTTGGTCGGGCAGCACGATCTTGCATTTATAGCCTTCGGTGTATTGTGGTATGACCTTGCGGATGGCCTCGTCGCGGCGCTGATAGCAGCCTGCGGCAGAGAGAATGCCGGCAATGTCTTCGACGTGCGTGCGAAGACCGAGTGATTGGGCAAGGAGATTCGCAAAGTGGAGGCTGTCTGGAGACGAATCGGCCTCGGGGAGCATCAGGGCGAGAACGCGCGCAGTTCCGAGCGCTTTGAGGCACAGAGCTGCGACGACGCTGCTATCGATTCCGCCGGATATGGCAATGACCACACCTTTACGGTTCAATCGTTGCAGGACGATCTCGCGAATCTTACTTTCGATGTCGGCCGAGACTGCGGCGGCATCGATTTTCAATACGTCGGCCGAGAAAGCAGTGGTTGCGACGCTCATTGTTGGCATTCAGAGGTCACTGGCGGGGCGGACGCACTGGCCATCGCCAGTTCCCTTTTACTAATTTTCCCCGTCGAGGTCTTAGGAAACTCGACCTGAAACTCGACGAATTTGGGGACCATGAAATTTTCCAGGTTGAGTGAACACCAATGGATGACCTGCTCTGCCGTGTGGTTCACACCGGCTTGCAGCCGAATCACGGCTTTGATGGCCGCGCCCAGCACTTCATCGGGAACGCCGATGACCGCGGCTTCTGCCACTCCTGGCATGGCGTGAAGAACGTCTTCCACCTCACGAGGGCTGACCTTCTCGCCCCGGGTCTTGATGATGTCGTCCTTCCTGCCAACAAAGTATAGATATCCCTCTTCATCCATTCGGAAGAGGTCGCCGGTGTGGAGCACTTTCTCGCCGGGCAGGGGCCCGGTCTTCAGCACTCTGTCCGTCTCTTCCGGTGAATCCCAGTAACCTTTCATTACGTTTGATCCCCGGACTACGAGTTCCCCAACGGTGCCGGCTGAGACATGTTGGCCAGCGTCATCCACGATGTAGACCTCTTCGTTGGGCATGGCACGTCCCACGGAAGCCGGCCGAATGTCAATCTGATCCGGCGGCAGGTAGGAAACGCGCTTGCACTCGGTCAGCCCGTACATGGAGAAAATCTTGACACTGGGAAAGATGTCACGCAGTTGGCGAATATGGCCAGTGGGCAGTGCGGCTGCGGTATTGGTGATATAGCGCAGGGCCGGAAAGCGGTGAGCGGAAAGATTCAGTTGCAAGAGAACCGCAGAAATCGTTGGGACGATCGGGAATGCAGTGATGTGCTCTTCGTTGAGCAGTTCGATGATGCGGTACGGATACGCGAACGACCGCTCAAGCACGACAGCGCCGCCAACCTTGAAGGCCATCAGCACTTGGTACAACCCGTAGTCAAAAGACAGCGGAAGCACGCTCAGGATGATGTCACCGGGCTCGTTCTCGAGGTATGTGGTGATCGAAGTGGCCGCGGAGACGATGTTGAGGTGAGTCAGCATGACGCCCTTGGGCCGCCCGGTCGAACCCGAGGTGTAAATCAAGGCAGCGAGGTCAATGTCTATGCACTTCTTGTTTGGGGGCACGACCGGCAGGTCGGGATTTTCGAGAACGGCAGTGAAATCAAATTGGTGCTTGGTCGTCGCTGATTCCGCGGCGGGTAAACCGCCAGCGACCCAGACGCTCTGAAGATAAGGCGCGGCAGCCACAGCGGCTGGTAGGGTAGCGAGTCTTGTTCGATCAGTGATCAATCCCGCGGCGCGGCAGTTATTCAAAATGTAGGAGACCTTGTCCGCCTTGGTCGTGGGATTCACAACCAAAAACACGGCGCCAGCCTTTAAGATGGCAAAGATTGCGATAACCGCTTCCGCGGAGTTTTCCAAGTAAATGGCGACGCGATCTCCGCGTTGTACCCCGCCCGCGATCAGCGAGCAGGCGAGCCTATTGGCCTTCGTTTCCAGCTCCCGGTAGGTGAACCTCTTGCGGTTACATACGAGGGCGGTTTTCTGCGGGAATCTGGCGGCACTAAGCTCCAAGAATGATTCGACTTGCATCACAAGCTCCCGTGAAATTTGTCTGAAGGCGGCTTTCTACAAAGCGCGCCAAACCGTTGACAGAATCCAAGTTGTCCGGAATCAAGTCCTGGTCGAGCAACTTGATCCGATAGCGCACTTCCAGAAAGGCGACCAGTTCCATTACAGCGGTGGAATCGATGATGCCGCGCTCGATGAAGGAGTCGTCATCGGCGAACCCTTTGTAGGGCTTGCCGTACATGAAGTTGTCTGTCACGAACGCTCGCAATTCCTCGTTAAGCGTCATGTGGTGCCGTCCGGCCTTCGAAATTGTTGATGAACTGATGAATTAAAAGCTGCGTAGAGACGATGCCAACCAATCCCATGTTGTCCTTTGTGCCGATGGCGTTGCCCTTGTGAAACTTGTCCACGAGCTTCGTCACAGCGGGCGCGTCGAAAATGCCGTCTCGCCGTATTTGCTCGGGGGAAAGCAGATCGTCCATATACTCGCGCGCGGCGGGCTGGAGAAAGCTGCATGCTTCCGGCGCTCGATAGGGTTGCTTATGACGCTTTGCGATCGACGGAGGAATGAGCTCACGCGCACAGAGTTTCAAGAGATACTTCTCGTTGAGCGCTTTCATTTTCAGGGAAACTGGAAGTTTGGAGGCGAATTCGACTACGCGATGGTCGAGGAAGGGGAACCGGCCTTCGACGGAGTGGGCCATCGCCATGCGGTCGCCTTGCGACGACAAGATATAGCCAGGGAGCAGGTACTTCGTCTCTAGGTATTGGGCCTGGGAGAAGCTGTCCCACGATGAGTAACACTGGGGTAGCTGCGTTCGGACCTTGCCGTAAGCGTCGTCACCGGAAATTTCTGCGCGGACGGCATCGTAGAAGAAGGTTTTCAGCTTAGCCGTCAACTGCCAGCGCGGAATGTGGGAGAAGAACGGCTGCAGATTGCGGTCGACATTGATGTGGAAGAACGCTTTCCGGTAGACATCGGGCTGGTTCTGTATGTTCTGCAAGTAGGGATACAGCCGGCGAAGAAGAAGCGGCCGCATCTTCGAATCGGGCTGCGATTCCCAGAAGCGCCGGATCTTGGTTTCTTTGAAAATATCGTAGCCTCCGAGAACTTCGTCGGAACCTTCTCCTGTTACCACTACCTTGTAGCCGGTTTTGCGCACCAGCCTAGAGAGCAGATACAAGGGAGCGGGAGCCGTGCGCAGGACTGGTTTTTCGGTGTGCCAGATGACGTCCGGAAATACTTCGGCGATTTGATTCTTGGTGCAGCGGAAGTCCTGGTGCGCGGTGTCCAGAAAGCGGACCGCCTCGTTCTGGAACGAGCTTTCATCGAATTCCGCGTCATCGAAGGAAACCGAGAAGGTTCGAAGTTCGGCGTTTGTAAACTTCTTGACGAGTGCAGTAGTAACAGTCGAATCGAGTCCGCCGCTCAAATACGCGCCCACTGGAACATCGGAGCGCAGGCGGATTCGTGTGGCGTCAATCAAAAGATCGAGGAGTTCGTTGGCGTATGCCTTTTCCTTAACATGATCGACAACCCCGGATATTTTTTCGAATTCGTGATCCCAGTACTGCTGAACCACAATCCCGCCGGAATCCACGGTCATCGAATGGCCTGGAGGGAGTTCGTGGATGTTTCGGAAAATGGTCGTAGGAGGAATCGTGCACCAGTAAGTGAATACCTCGTCCAAGCCGTTGACATCAATCTCTCGCGCGACCGATGGATGAGCGAAGATCGCTTTGATCTCGGAGCCGAATAGGAAGGTCTTATTTGCTTGCGTATAGAAGAGCGGCCTTACGCCTAGACGATCGCGAGATAGAAATAGACGGCGGCGTTGGTTGTCCCAGATGGCAAAGGCCCATTGGCCATTCAAGTATTGGACGCAGTCTTCTCCTTTTTCCTCATAGAGATGAAGGATAACCTCGGTATCTGATTGGGTGGCGAACTTGTGTCCCCTACTGAGGAGATCTTCTCGCAGTTCGAGGTAGTTAAAGACCTCACCATTGAAGGTGATCCAGAGCGAGGAATTCTCGTTGCACATCGGTTGGTGGCCGCCAGCGAGATCAATAATACTGAGCCGGGCGTGCGCCAGACCAACGCCATTCTCCACATGGAATCCGGTATCGTCCGGGCCGCGGTGCGTAAGCATACGCATCATCCCGTGGAGGGATTCCCGAGCGACTGGCGCCCCATCAAGATTTAACAGGCCTGCAATACCGCACATACCGTCTTAACTCCATTACTCCGGGAAAAGCCTGAGTTGAGATTTCCTGTACTGAGCCGCAGCGCTCGTAGGTCCGCTCTTTACCGGCTACAGGAAGGCTTCGATTCACTCGGAAAGGCTACGGCCGGCTTGGCGGAGCCCGTTCGTCGAGTTCCTGAGGCTGATTTCACCTAAGTCCAGCATTTGTGTCATTTAGGCGCTGTTTTATACGGCTTTTGGGACCAGGTCTGCTGAGTGTCCTCTCACCTGTTCTTCACCCCATCCTTAGGACACCTTCGGACATTTTGGGTCATGTTGGCCATTAGGGTTAGTCACGTTGGACATTGGAGGACAGCATTTGGGCAGAGACCCTTTTTGGGACTGTAGGTCAGCTGTAATGAACATCTCGCTCCTGTAAACACTGTAGTTAGAAGCGCGTGCTGCAATTCGGCATGGAGCTCATGTGCAAGCCGGAGCCAAATGTTAAAGGCCACTCATTCGCAACTGACTCGAACGATTAGATTCCTTTTATTTGTCGTTCTATCGGGAGGGTTCATCCTTTCAGGATGCGCGGGTCTAACGAGCACGAGCAGCAATGCCAAGGGCAATGGCGCGTCAGCGGCCCCGTCTATCACAACGCAACCAGCCAGTGTTGACGTCACGGTTGGGCAAACGGCGACTTTCTCCGTAGCAACGACGGGCACGGTCCCTTTCAGCTACCAGTGGCAAAAGAACAACACCGCAATCAGTGGCGCAACTTCTTCGAGCTACACGACTCCACCCGCGGCGGCTTCCGACAACAGTGCGCAGTTCAGGGTAGTCGTTAGCAACAGTGCGGGCAGCACGACCAGCAACAGCGCCACCCTGAACGTTTCCGGCGCGGCTGGTGCAGCAGTACAGGTAAACCCAAACAGCGCAACGGTGTCAGTAGGTAGCACTCAACAGTTTGCAGCAACGGTTACCGGCACTTCGAATGCGGCGGTGACTTGGGCTGTGAGTGGCGCAGGTTGCAGTGGCGCAGCGTGTGGTACCATTTCTGGAGGTGGACTTTACACCGCACCGGCGAGTGTACCCTCGCCTGCGACCCTCAGCGTAACCGTGACCAGCGTGGCGGACCCAACCAAATCGGCTTCGGCGAGCGTCACCCTTGTTGCGGCGGCTGCAGTTTTGCTGAGCATTAGCCCGACGAATGCAGCTGTTCCTACTGCCACCACGGACACTTTCACAGCGAGCGTGACAGGCACGACGAATACGGCAGTGGAGTGGAGTTTGACTGGAGCGGGCTGCAGCGGCGCCTCCTGTGGGTCACTCGCAACGAGTTCGATAGCGGCTGTCTATACGGCACCACCGGTGGCACCTGCACCGCCGAGCGTTACTGTGGCTGCAACTAGCATGGCGGAACCGAGCAAAACAGCCTCAGCAAGCGTGACCATTGTTCCCGTTGTTGTGGTCACTGTGACGCCAGCCAGCATCTCGGTGGTGACGGGGGCGACGCAGCAATTAAATGCGTCTGTCGTCGGGAGCTCGAATACCGCTGTGACTTGGAGTGTGCAAGGAGCCGGATGCACCAGCGTGGCTTGTGGGGCAGTCGATGTAACGGGATTGTACACAGCGCCATCGGCGGTTCCGTCACCATCCACGGTTACCGTCACCGCAACCAGTGCAGCGGATCCGTCCAAGACGGGTTCAGCATCCTTGTCTATTTTCAGCGCGACTGCTACGAACACGATTGACGGCCTCACTATTCCTACAGCTCACCCAAGATTGTTCTGGAATCCCTCGCGCATCTCAGCGGCGCAGGCATGGGTGACGAGCTCGAACTATGCAGGTCTCACAACCAGCCCGCGACCGCTCGACGATTACGATGTGGCATTCACCTGTCTTGTGATGAATGTGTCGGCCGCGTGCACGCAGGCTATCAACGACGCTGTATCTTTCACTCCCTCCTCCACCAACGGCGCAGGAACGGGAGACGACAATATGAGGGCCCTCGGCGAGCAGAAGATTTTGATTCGTGACTGGCTTTATCCGGGATGCGGAAAGGCGTCATGCCTTACTTCTGGGCAGATAACGACATTCGACACGAACTGGAGCTTGTGGCAGTCGAATCAGGATGCTCCTACCCAGACATGGGGCAATGTTGGAATGCCTGTAAGTAATTATTTCTGCGGCCAGTTTCGTAACGATCTCGAGTTTGGGATCGCCAGTTATATCGACAACACGAACGCCACCGCAAATTTGAACTACGGCGCGGTGAACCGCTGGAACGATTTGCTTAACTTTGTCTCTCCGACTGGCACAGGAAAAAATGGCACCCTAGGATACGGGCTATACAGTCAAGAAGGCGGTGGCGAGTACGGGCGCTATTGCCTCAACTACTATGCTGTTTCTCTCGCTTCCTCGGCGCTGCTAGGCCGCGATATGTGGACCGAGACGAGGGCTTTCCAATCCGGCGTTTTGCAGACCATCTACAACACGATGCTCGTGCCAACGACGAGCCGCGGTATGTGGGACGGCTTCACATGGGCGGATGACGAGAACTGGGTGAATGGAACGGGTTGCGGATACATAAGCCACAACGGACCCGACGGTCATGGTGGATGCGGCATGTCCAGCCAATACTACGGCGATTTCATGCAAGCGGCTGCAACGGAATACAGCGCGACGAACATCGGCAAGTACGCTCGCCAGTGGATTTCGACGGTGAATCCCGCCATCGGGCCGCTATTCAAGTCTGTCGATCCGGGTGGCACGGCTCTCCCCTTCTCCAATCTTCCTCTCGATTACTACTCATCGGGCGCTCAGTATATGTATCTGCACGACACATGGGCTTCGACAGGCACAACGATGCTTTGGCAGATGGGGTTGAACCGAGGAGGCAATCCTTCGCCTACTCTTTCTATCGGGACTGGCCATTGGCATATCGACGCGGGAACCTTTCAAGCCTCCCGCAAGGGAGTGAATTTAATTCGAGAAACAATGGGGTACTCGGAAACGGTTGCTGGCTACAATAGTGTTGGCACTACCAGCGCAGGTGGAGGATTGGCTCATAATGTCCCGTTGGTCGGAGGTCAGGCTGGAGTGATAGCCCAAGAGACTTCAGACGGCGCCGGCATCGTCAAGCGGTTGGAGTCACAAGCAAACTACGCATTCGCCGCTTCCGACTTGACTCTCACTTATCATAACAATGTGGTTGATTCGGGCAATCCATCCAGAGAGAACTCGTTCGCGGTTTCGGTCGTTCGGGAGTATTACTACTTTAGAGGAATCAACACCCTGGTCATCCTCGACCGGCTCCAGACGGACACGGCTGCGCGCAGCACAACATTTGTAAGCCACTGCGAAACTATTCCCACAGTAGTATCGGCCACCGCGAAATGTATCGACGGGACGCAAGAGGCGCTCTATACGGCTCTGCTTCCTGCCGCGCCAACAATCAACATCGTTGCAGAGAACGCGAACGGGGCTACAGCTGCCGGCTGGCAATATCGCATCGAGGCGAATAACAGCAATCCTGGAAATGTAGTCAGCTACAATATTTACACGATTCAGCTTGGAGACGCGTCTGGATTCAGCGCGCTGACTCCGGCGATTGTCGATTCGATTCCTGGAAGTCCCTCGAGCGGAACATTTACAATCACTCTCGATGCAAACGATAGCCTCGTAATTAACAAGGGCGTCGCGTCGTCGGGCGGGACCATTACAGCGGCTGGCTCGACAAATGCTCTGACCACGGCAGTTCACAGTATGACGATCACCGACAGCGGGCCCGTGTGGCAATGAGCATCCGTCCATTTAACCCTTGCCCGCTCAGCAAGACCGTGTGACAAGCTGAGCCGGAATATCGCTTAGGGACGTTCTAGAAATATCGGGAACATTCAAGTGGATTACGCCGTTCTGAAGAGCCTTCCGGCGCTCAATCCTTGCGGAACTGTAAGCCGGAAATCCTGTATACGACTTCCCTCTTCATCATCAAGCTAAGAATTGGGGCAGAGTAACGATCGACCGGAACCAATCGGTGGTCAGATAAGTTTCCACAGCAACCCGTCGGACATCGTAGTTATTCCAGTTGTCGAATCGCCGAAAACCGCCGTAGTAGCTGAAAGCGTACTGCACTCCGGCCTCGCGCATGCAGTTCTGCGTGACGGAGTTGAAGCTGTCCGGCTTACCCACCGGATAGCTGAAGTACCGCATCGGCTCACGCAGCTCCTCGGCCAGTCTAGTGCCACACCCAAGAATCTCCTCTCTTTGCCTGGCGAGTGGCGCCCGAGCCAAAACCCGGTGAGTCACCGTATGCCCGGCAACCGTCATACCAGACGACCTCATTTCTCGGAGCATGTCCCACGTCATCCATAAGCCGAGGCCCACATCAGTTCGACACCGCCCTGACCCGGAGGCCTTAGCGATGACGTCGAGATACCGACCGGTGGATTCTGCGGGGATCGCCTTGTAAGCCCTCAAGAGTACCCGCACTGCCTCCTCGCGGTCGGGCTCATCAAACGAAATCGGCGCGGGAATCCAGCCGGGAAGTTCAAGGCAGTCCTGCCGACTCGCCCGCACCATCCAGGCAATTTCGTCCCACCACGGCAACCGAGGGGTATCCACAAACCCGGTGGCGATGAAGAACGTCGCTGAAACACCTTCTGCTTTGAGGATTGGGAATGCGATCTCGTAGTTGTCTCGGTACCCGTCATCGAACGTGATTAGAGCGTGGCGGCCCGACCGATTAGCCACGACTCTGGGAATGTCGTCTGGGGTGATCACTTCGAGTTGGGACTTGCAGAAACGGATTTGGTCAGTAAACGCCTCGGCGTCAGCGCTCCAAAGTCCCCGGTCGAATGGTGATTCCTTGCAGCTACCAACCCGGTGATAATTGAGAACGAGCACTCCGGACCACTCAATTGCCCGACCTAGGAGGCCGCGCAGGCCACTCCGGCACAAGAGACGGGTCGCGATGGCTTTCTTCATCAAGTCAACTTCTCCGCATGAGCTGCTGCCCTTTACCGAAGACGCGCACTGCGAGTTGACCCGAGCGGTGGATGGCCGCCCGCAGAGTCGGTCGCCAAATTCTGACGCCGACTAACTGGCTCTCCCGTGTGGCCAGCCGCAGCTTGTAGGACGCCGATCCGCGCAGGAAGTCGTAAGCCGTCACTCCGCGTTCCGTGAGCGCCCGCATCAACAGCAGGTGAGCCAAGTTCCCTGGACTCCGTAAGGGTCCGGCGGTATCCCGTCGCACGCCTGACTGGTAGAAGTCGAATTTCTGACCGGTTACGAAACCATAGAGAACGGCTACCGGTTCCCCAGCAAGAGAAAGCCGGGCGAGAACTGCCCTCCCATGAGGGAGCCACTGCTCGATCAGGTGGCGGTGGAACTCGATGAACCGTGGGGCCGCGAAAACTCCTGGCTTCCGATCCGAGGTCCAGCGATCCTGGTGCAATTTAACAAGGTGGTTAAATACTCCCGCGGCCTGCCCTACACTTGCTAACTCGAAGTAAGCCCCGGCTCGCTCTCCCTCCCGCAGGAGTCGACGGGTTTGCTGGCGTGTATTCGAGGACAGCCGTCCGAGGTAGGCTTCGAACCCGCCCGCCAGGTCCGAAATGGGGCAACATCCCCGCGAGAATGAACGGGCGTCGTGGGGTAGAGTGATGCCCCGCAGCAGTGGGGATTCTTCCATGAGGTCCAGGAATTCCAGATGGTCCCAGTCCATACGATCCACCTCACCCCATATGGCATTTGCGCAGACGGCTTCCTCTCCAGGTAGACAAAGGAGGTTCAGGTAATCTGGGCAAGTTTCCTCATGCTCTTCCTCCCCTGTCGAAATGAACCGAAGGTGACGGGTACCGAGGGAGCCGCCCATTCGACGTCCCACATACAAAGGGATGGCCCCTACGAGCCTCGAACCGCGCCAAACGGTTACCACTCGCAAGCCTGCCTTCCCGTAATGGGTGCCGTACACGCGCCACCAACCACGAAGCCAAACAAAATCAAGGGGAACCGATGAATAAGGGCTCGACGCGTGAAGAATATTCCAATCATCTCGGATCGCGTCCCATTCCCGTTCTTCGCAGATGATTCGGGTTGTTACGTCTTTTGGTATTTCCACCATGTGGGTCTCTTAGTTCAAACGGCTCGAAACAGTGAAGAGGCTGTACGTTCCAGAACGGTCCGCGAACCAAAACAACGCCAGCGGGCGAAGAGAGTCAGGAATGCGACTTGGGCCGCCAGGACAAACCCACCTTTTTCAATTCCTCTTGCCGAGGCCGGGTTGCGCACATCAACATCGATGACAAATTCGATCACGTGCTCCAGGCCGAGAACGTGGCGTATTGCGAGCAGAAGAGCAGGATAAAGCCTTTGTCCCCGGTAATAGTCCAGGGTATGGAAGTTATATAGAAAGGCGCGCCCCGAAGCCTTTGCTAGGCTGATGGGACCGACTGTACGGTCCCGGTAAGTGACCCAGCCAAAACTCACGACACGGCCGTCGAGCAGCCAGCCAAAGAATTCGTCGCCGTGAGCGAGTCGCGGGGCCACAAGGCCGTCCGGTTCTCCCGCTGCTCGCATCGCTTCCTTGGCCAAATCTTGGTCGGCGGCGGAGGCTGCACGCGCAAACCGGGCAAGGGCGCACCCATCGGGGCAAGCGGGACCGAAGTCCTTGCGAGGCGCCCACAAGACCATCACGCGAGTCCGTCTCGCGATCCGCCGAAGCAAACCTCGAAAGATTCGGACGGCCCTCGGAGTTGAGACCTGTCCACTTAATGGCGCCTGGCGAGAAGCAGCACGCGGCAATGCGGAATCCGGATTCATCGGCGAGCCTCTGTAGCTCCAGCTATCGCAGTTTGCAGGCGGTCACTTAGCCGCCAACCTTTGTTGCACAGGTCCAAGACCTCTATGGCTGCGTGTGACGCGCTCGGCCGTCATCGTTTCCTGCAGGCCTGAAGCCACGCCAACGCGCGGTCGCCAGCCAAGCTCATTTTCTGCCCGACTGCAATCAAACTTCATACGAGCGAGCGCTGATTTGACGCGGAAAATGGAAAGAGGGACAGGGCGGCTCAGAATCTTAGACAAGAGTTCGAAACCGAGCGCCAGACTATAGACGACGGCCACCGGCATGTGGATGACTCTTGCCTTTTTTGCGTTCTTGGCGATGTAGTCACGGACAACTTGATTCTGTGTGATTTGGGTTCGATCTACAATGTGGAAGACCCTGCCATCGAATTCACTTGTTTCGGCGGCCCGGGCGATCGCATCAATCACATCTTCTACATAAACTAGCGGTAGTTCGCGGGTGCCATCGCCGAGGATGACAAAGTAACTTCCGATCTTACGGGCAACTTCAGGTGTTAGTAGCGTCATCCCTGGACCAAAAACCCTTCCAGGGCGAAGCAGCACGGCCCGGAGATGCCGATCGCGAACCGCATCGAGCACTATTTTTTCGGCTGCGGTTTTTGATTGCGTATAAGCTCCCCGCTTTGTTGGGGATGGTTCCACCGGCCAATCTTCTGTTATCACGTCGCCGCGCTGCGCAACCGCTGCGTGCAGGCAACTAAGAGAGCTGATGTAGACGAGACGCTGCACATTGTGCCGAAGCACGCTATCAACAATGTTTTGCGTGCCGCACACGGTGCCGCGTTCATAATCGTGCGCGCTACCCTTCATGGCCGCGCCCACGTGGTAGACGATTTCCGCGCCCGCTACGGCTCGGTCAACGGCGGCAGGGTCGCCCAGATCGCCCAGGAAAACTTCGACGTTGCCTTCGTTCATGAACTCCGCCTCCGGCTGGCGTCGAACGAACATGCCAACACGGTTCCCTTCTTGCAACAGCCGTCGCACGAGATGTCGGCCGATAAGGCCATTTGCACCGGTCACCAAAACCTTGGCACGTCCCTCGTTTCGGAATTGCGCCTGAAATTCCATTTTCGCGGCATCGGCTTGCCGAGAGACGCGGTCCGCCCAATAGACTGTGGAGCGCGCCTGTTCGGCTGACACCGGCATGGGTGCGCCCGTTTGTAACGCGCTATAGAACGCAGTTACCAAGGAATGCAGGCCGTCGTACTGGACGATTTTCTTGGCCGCGAAGCGAGCGACGTTTGCTGGAACCTGCGTACAGATGCTGAGCCCCTCGCTCATCGCTTGAAGCGCGCGTGCCGGCGCTTTTGGGAGCGGAAGTTGCGGCGTATGAGTCACCCACATCGCGAAGAGGTTCGCGCGGATCACTCCTTTCGTGCCCTGGACGACAAACCAGTTCTGCAGAGGCCGTACATTCCATGAAATCTGGATGTTCGCTGTGCCGTGTAGGCATTGCGCTGCGACGCGCCATTCGTCAAACAGGAGATTGGAGTCACCTCCGTGCGTACCATAAAAGGCTTTCACGTCTTCCATTGCGCCCAAAAAAGATTCGGCGAGATATAACGCGTGTACGCCCTGATCCAAGAAAGGATAACCGCCGTCTTGATAATGGATTGGCAGCGGCCCTCCGCGGTAAGGAGGATACTCGCTGCTGCGGAAGTAATCGAAGCTAAGCGGAACTCCAATGGCGCCCGAACGGACCAGGTTCAGCGCCTTAGATACGAAACGGTCGTACAGCATGGAATGGTTGACGCAAACGGATTTCTGCGCGGATCCGGCCGCGGCAGAAATGCGGTCGACCTCTTCTGCATTGATCGCAAGCGGTTTTTCTACCAGAACGTGGCAGCCGTTCTTCAGGGCTGCAATCGCCAACGCCGCGTGCGTGTCGGGAGGCGTGAGGATATGAATCACGTCGACTCCGTCGTTCATCATGGCTTCCATCGTCGGGAAGACTTTCGGGATGTGGAATCGAGCGGCCAGACCCGTGGCGCGGGAGCTTACAACGTCCGCGATTCCAGTAATCTGCGCGTTAGGGACTCGCTGAATAGCGCGTGCGTGAAATTCACTTATGTAGCCGGCTCCAACCAATCCGACCCGGAGATTTCTATCTGGAGGCAATCGGGTTCCCTTTCCAATCTATTGTGTGTCGCAATCGAGTTGTTTCATCCGGGCAAAGGGTCTAGCAGAGGTCTCACCGGCGGCTAACTCAACTACGATACGAGCATTCGCGGCCCAAGTATGGCGATGCAAGACAGTGTCTCTTGCCCGAGTACCGAGTTGAGTTCGGAGCGCTGGGTCTTCGATGACGCGCACGAGAGCCTTTTGCAAGGCCGCAAAATCCCCGTGAGGAAACATGACGCCAGTGATGTTGTCATCGACCACGTCACGCATTGGGCCGAGGTCAGGGACTACGCACGGCTTGCCCATGGCCATGAACTCAAACAGGGCAATCGGTGAGCCGAACGCGTTGGAATCCGGGAGCACGCAAATGTCCATCGCGTCGATGTAGGCAGGCACGTCATCGCGCGGAACTGGTCCGGAAAAAATGACGGCACTTTCCATCCCTAAGCGAAATGCAGTGCATTTCAGGTTCTCCATCTCCGGGCCATCGCCCACGAGTAATACTTTTGTTTCTGGATGCAGTTCTCGGATGCTCTTCGCTCTCTCGATCAATACGTCCAGACGATCCCAGCGATAGAACAGTCCCACGTGACCGATGACGATTGAACCTTGCAGAGCCAGGCGCGACCGAAGTGAGTGCTCAGAACTCGGGTTGCGGAATCGATTTGGATCAATTGCATTGGGCAAGACGTGTACCCGCTCACTGCTGGCACCGCGCCGCCGAACTTCGTCCGCTAGGACACGGGACACGCAGAGAACGTGGTTGGCACGCGAGAACACCCATGCGTCGATCCTTCGCGCCAGGCGCTCCATGATCAGGCCGCGGGCTCGCGTGAATCCTGCGAGTTCATTCACTTCGAGCACGACTGGCCGTCTCAGCCATTTCCCCAAAAGCAGGCCCATGAACATGAAGTAGGCGTGTCTTTCATAAAGGACGGCATCCGGCTGACGCCACATGATGGGCAAAAGCCGGAATGGGAGAAACAAGTTGTAGAGAAGTTCGAATACTTCAAAAACGAACTGTGGACACTCGCAGCTAATGTATTTCCAAAGTCGTTGAAGGCCGCGCGCACGATCCTCTTTACGCAAAAACGGCATCATGCCAGCGGACTTGAGCGGATCAACGCCTGGCGGGGAGATGACCGTCACGTCGTGACCATCTGCCTTTAATGCCTCCACCAGGCTACGAATATGCATGGCTTGGGAACTGCGGCCCATGGTGCGATGGTGGTAGATGAATTGCACTGTATGCCTCGGAAGAAAACAGAACTGGCAGCGGCGACTGCGGCGTGCCGGGCGAAAACATTCAATGATCAGCTGGGTGCCAGCTATCGAACAGGTTCTCTTATGACCGGTAGAGCCGGTACAGGATTCTACGCAGAATGGGGCGCTGGAGTGTGAGAGCCGCAACGATTATAAAGCGTCATGTAATCATCGAGCATTCGTTCCGGCCGAAAATATTGCTCGTAACAGAAGCTAGCCAGCTGGCCCATCTTTGGAAGTTCTTGTCTCCGGGCAATCGCGCCGGACAACGCGGACGCCATGCCTTGAGGATCGGACGATGGCACGAGTGTGACTGCGCTCGACAAACGGGCGATTTCGCCCATGCCTCCGACGTCGGTGACCACCGCCGGCAAGCCAACCGACATTGCTTCCAATAGAGATACGGGCAATCCTTCGGTTACGGAAGAGCTAACAAATAAATCAGCCGCCAGCATGAATGGCGAGACATCCGTTTGCTCACCGAAAAAAGTGACGGAGTTGCCCAGCCCGAGCTCCTGCGTGAGCCTTCGGAGACTTAGCTCAAGCGGCCCATCGCCAACTATCCACAGTTGCACGTCGGGATGATGGGAGCGCGTGAGTGCAACCGCCCGCAAAAGCGTGGCATGGTCCTTCAGCGGGGCCAAACGGCCAACATAGAGCAGAGTAAAGCCTTTTTTGGTCCTCGGAATAGCACGAACATCCGGCGGGCAGGCGCCATTATAGATGTGAATGATCTTGTCGCGGGCGGCGAAGGGAGCCGCCCGCAAATTGGTCCGCGTGCCTTCACAGACTCCAACGATCCAATCGCACCAACGTGAAGCGAGCGCAAATTTTAACTCTCGACGAATCTGATAAGGAGGCTTGACCAAACCGTGCCGGGTTACTATGACGGTCTTTACTCCTGCGAGACGAGCGGGAAGAGCGGCGATGATCGCCGCTGTAGCATTGTGGCAATGCACCACGTCGGGGCGAGAGCGCCGAAACGATCTGTACAAACCGCGCACGAGTTGAAGGAATGAAGAAGGATGATGGAGAATAACCTCGAAGCCTTCGGCTTGCAACGCTTCGCCAAGCACGCCAAGCCGATAAAGGCAGTGGACCGAGGCCGTGTGGCCCTTGTCGCGTTGCAACCGACACAGCGTGGCCGTTAGCTTTTCCGCTCCCCCCATTTCCATGCTGTCACCCACGTGCGCGATGTTCAGCGGCGGGGTTCGCTCGGCTTGTGCGCCGGCTACAGACGTGGGACTGAATGCTTCCGCGACGCTACTCATTGGAATGCCACCTTGTTGAATTCATCTTGCAACTTCAACAGCCACGGGTTGCGGAACCAGAAAATCCACCAATCGAATAAGTGACGAACCAACAGGCGTAGGCAGCAAGGCGGAAAGTTGCAGGAGGCGACGGCGATCATCCTTCTGCAGCACCGCAAACATCCGGCTTGTGATCAGGAAAACAATCGCACCGGTTGGTACAGCAACGCTCAACTTCATGAGAGGGCTGAACGGAATCGCCACAATGCCAAGGACGACGATCGCCATGGCAAGAGTTGCGGCAGCAAGCCTGAGCAGAACAGGCCCATCAATTCGAACTGGATAACGGACCAGCACGCGGCCCCAGATAGTCAGTGCGGCAAACGTTTGCGCGACGCCATTTGCCCAGGCTGCGCCGAGTGCTCGGTGACTTGGAATCAACGCGAGATCAAGGAGCACGTTTATCGCCGCTGCCACGCAGCCCCACTTCAGGACAAATCCCAGGTCTTCGGCGGAATACAACAGAGTCTGGGCGGGGGTCAGTATCGCTTTCGGAATGCTGAGAAGCGCCACTACGATGAAAACCGGTATTGCTGGGAGGTATTGCGACCCATACATGACCCGAACAAAGGGAGCGCCGATGCAGGCAAGGCCGATCAGAATCGGAAGAGCTCCCAGCAAGACATAGGTGGATGCCTTCGAGGTCATACTAAAGAGGCGCTCTTTATCGCGCCCGTACTCGGCCATCTGCGTGGCCGATAACGCATTGGCGAATGTCTGGGGCATGCGCATGAGCCGGTCGGCCACACTGAAGCAAACCGAGAAGAAGGCTAGTTGACGAATGTCGGGCTGCAGCAATTTCAAGAAAATGATGTCGGACCGGTCCCAAATTACGATCTGTAAAATCATCAGACCGGTGCTTAGACCGGAGAAGGAAAACATTCGTTTGCGAATTTCTCGCGGCAGCGGGACTTGAGGTACCGATTTCATTGACTCAAGCACCGGAATAGTCTTTACGGCCAACTCCACAGTGCGATAGAGCAAAACACCAGCGGCGATGCCAACCAAGTTCCAGCCAAGGAGGAGACTTAGAGCAACTGCAAGGACATAGACGATCGCCCCGACAAGAGCTCCACGCGTATTGAGCGCGGCATCCTCGGCAGCGCAGTTCGCCTGCGAGGGCACGAACGTAATCATGTTCGGCACCATGCTCAAAACCAACAAAATGGAACAGACTCGATATGCGGGGTCAACGAGAGTGAAAACGGCAACCATGCCGATGGCCGTTAACACGCATGCAATTACCGTCTGGGCCCAGAGGTTGTAAAAGAATACGGCGCGAGCGAGCTCCTTTTGTCCACCGCCGAAGAATTCGCCCATGTACTTAAATGTTGTAAGCGGGATGCCCAGCGATCCTACCGAGCACGTGATGGAGGTCAGCCAAAATATCAGATTGAAGTAGCCAAGCCGCGTCGGCCCGATGGCTCGCGCGATGGCGACCGTCGTCAGCAGAGTGCAAACGAGCGTGATCACCACTTCCAGGCTCATGAAAATAAAATTGCGCCCAATGACCTTGGCATTACTGGGGGCGAGCCTTGGGGCTGGAATGGGTGGCGTCGTCAAACCAATTTCCGGATTGGATAGAAATGTCAAAATACCTGCGAGCTTATAAGAACCGGGGATGAGCTGTTCGGAATAGCCAGAAAACTAGGGAGCCAAACCGAACTGGGAGGCCCGATCAGATCTAAAACTACGGCTCGGTTTTGGCAATCGTCGGTGCGACGAGCGGCTGGCTTACTGCGTCCAGCAGATAACATTTTGGTTGGCCTCCTGTCCATCCTTGACGATCGGGGAGGACGTCAATGGAGATTCTTCAGTCTCGGCAATGAGAAAGTTAAATGGTCTCAACGACTGAAGAAATCTGAGACATTCCACCGGATCGCGCTTGGTGCGCACGGCAACTCGAGGGTTGGCTTCTACTGTTATCACGCATTTTCGAGCCGAGGCGATAGTCTCTGCAGCACCTTCGAGCACCTCTAGTTCGCCTCCTTCCACGTCGAGCTTTATGGCTACGTCGCCGCCTCGCGCGCCAAGACTATCGATGGTGACGACTTCCAGCGGGCCATCGCCAGGAACGAGAAAACGAGCGTAATCTGAGTTGTCATAAGTTGGAACGTCCAGCCGACCGGTGCCCCTGAAGCAACTTACTGCCTTGGTGATCGCATTCGATGAAATCGGCAGTTGGGCCAAATTGCGCCTCATGAAGCCTGCTACGTCTGGGTTGGGCTCGAAGGCAATCACTCGCGTGATGCGGGAAGTTTGTGAACAGACAAGCGCCGAGAACGTCCCAATGTCTGCTCCGCAATCGAATAGGACCACATCAAAGAGCGGTTCAAGCAAGCGGCAAAACGAATGAATCAGCCGCTCTTCATACTCTTCAACATCTCTCTGGTCCCAGCAAGTGTCAGCGCGGAACAGTGGCACACTGAAACTCACGCCACGGCCCAATTGATATTGCGCGACCACATTGAGCATTCCTAATTGCCCGAAGATTCCCACGAGGCGGCTGCCGCCGCGGATCCGCCAACGGGTCATGGTTTTGGCCAATCTCAAGAGCAGCGGAGCGTGATTGACAGTTTTTGGGACCGGAGACATATTCGTGGTTCCCACCGGGGCCTGATCAGATACCACAACACTTGACCGCGAACGAGTGTACGCCTGGGGATAAAGAATTGTTTTCATCAGAAGTACAATGGAGAGAACTTAGATCTTTTCGCGCGACTAAAGCCTAGTGTTGCATGAGCTCGGAAATGGTGACGGCCTTGCGATCCTTGCCCAGCGCGGCTTCGATTACCCGCGGCAGTGCTTTTAACGCCGGCGCGCTAGTGCCGTGATAAAGAATGATATCTCCGGGGGCGAAGTTAGTTCGATCCAACTGCGCTTCCACATCCCCCGAACTGGCTCGGTAGTCCTTTAGATCGACGTTCCACATCACCACTTGATGGCCGGCCGCCCAAGCGGGGATGAGGCTGCGAAGCGACAACTTGCCGTGAGGCGGGCGGAAGAGTTTGCATTTCTGTCCCAGGATACGGTCTAGGACCCATCGGCTCATTTCTATCTCTCGAATGGCGCCAGACCAGGAAAGCCTGTGGAAGTACGGGTGGCTATAGGAATGGCTACCAACTTCGTGCCCTTCTTTCTTCATCCGCAGCACGAGGTCCGGATACTGCTCGGCGGCTCCCCCGACTACAAAGAACGTTGCTCTCACCGCGAAATCTCGAAAGATGTCCAGCATCCGCGGCGTGTGAAGTGGGTCCGGCCCGTCGTCGACAGTGATGGCAATCTGCGGCCGGTCGCGATTTCCGTGTTCAAGTAATTGGCTTTTGGGAACGGCGCTGAAGAGCGCTCTTTTGATCAACGCGTGCCCTTTCGCTGGATGCCCGTTCACCGTTGAAGGAACGTTTTCTCGCCACAAATAGGTGTCGCTATAGTGCTTTGCAATATTTTCTTCGGGGACAAAACTACGAGTCGGATCTCGTTTCGTCTGTTCCGATAGCTGTTGCAATGCAAATTGTAACCCCTCCTTATCCCCGTGTCGGATGAACTTGACTGTTGGCTGGTTGCGGAGGGCTTCTGGAACTCGGACCGCCGTCGTAATGATTGGAATATGCAAAGACATGGCGCGCAGCACTGAGAGAGGGACTCCATCCTGGAGCGAAACCAGCACGTGGCATCCTAGAAGCGAGTCAGGCGTGATCAGTTCATCGGTCACCCACTGAAAGTGCGAAGGTAGTTCCTGGACTGCTGACTCGCTGGCAACACGTTGCGGATCGTGCGAGGCAATGATGACCAGTTTGGTAGATAGGCCAGTCCTAGCCAGATTCGTAAATGCAGCGAGCAAGTGAGCGAAGCTGCCGTTGAAATCTGGCCCGAGGACAGCACCTATCACGAACTCTTCCGAGCTACGTCGTAACTCCACAGTTGAGGGCTCAAGCGGGTTGGTCGTCACGGTAGGCAGACCAGATTTTTTCACTCTACCAGCACCCAATTCTGTTCGGAACGCGACAAACGACCGATGCAAAGCTTCGGCAGTCGGCACCAACTGATTGCAGCCGATGGAAGATGGATTAGGATTGTCGTACCGTCTCCCCACCCGCAGACTTGCCGGCATATCTGGTGTGAGGATTGACGGCAATTTGTCCTTCGATTTGGCTGGTGTGCACCGCGATCAAGGGATCGCGACGTTGCCGGATTGCGTCTATGGCTAAGTACATCTGCCAGGCGGTGACGAAATGAATGGAGCATTCGCGCCGGTTCGCTTCTTCCACCAACAAATTGAATGCCGTTTCCAGCACGTCGCACAATAAAGCAGAGGAGTTCCTTTCTTGGGCGCCATGCGTATATAACTTAATGAAGGTATCGACCCCAATGCGCGGCGCTAACTCCACCCATCGCCCTACACGATAAGGTGTCGCCACGTTTCCGTAGCGAAGTTCACCGGTTTCGAGCCGGGGCAGCCAACGGTCTCTCCAGCGCATCCCCAGTGGCCCTGGAATGATGAGCAGGTCGCCTTCGACGCCACTGCCGGGCGTAACAGCGACGCCATCGTCATACGATTTCGGGCGATGCGGGTCGCCGCTGCAATAATAAATCGTATTTACCAAGCGAGCTTGGGTTGGAGAATCGCCAGACGGCATAGTGAAATCGGAGTAGCAACCAAGGTCTCGTAGCAGGCGGATTTCATCGCTAAGTCCGCACAAGCGGCCATCCGGACGCGAATTGTCCAAGGCCCAGTTGCCGTGGATGAATCCGAACGTCAGCTTCCCGTTGCGTTTGCGCAGCAGACCATGCTCGTAATGCAATACGCTACAAAAACTGCTCACGCGGTCGATAAAGTTCTGGCGACCTTCGCCATCATGGTGAAGATGGACCTCTACATCCGCTAGTCCTTCACGAACCATTTCCGCAAGTGGTTCCATCAGGCTCGAATGATATTCTTCTTCAGGAAAAAAGAAAGTATATCGGGGCGCGTTGCCAACGGAATCCGGTTTGCATCGCTTCGCAATCTCTGGCCATGCAGACCGCCATCGGGCGACGCGAGACTGCGCGGTGCCTAAATCAGCGCGCCGCCACTTAGGCTCGTAATGGTCCGCAATGGTCACCCAAATGCGCTCAAGCGGAGGCGTGGTACGCTGCGTAATCCGACGCAGACGCTGCCTGATATACGAGGGACCCCAGATTTGCGAATTGTGGATTAATCGCATGATCGCGCGGCTAATTT
>Ga0307478_10001043_pt1 | contig 25423 bp, 25 predicted proteins | sample atmos_gasesECM4C_2_FD_203713 | JGI IMG/M metagenome (GOLD analysis project Ga0307478, IMG submission 203713) | Hardwood forest soil microbial communities from Morgan-Monroe State Forest, Indiana, United States - atmos_gasesECM4C_05 | ecosystem: Environmental > Terrestrial > Soil > Temperate...
GGCCTTCGTGTTTTGGCCATTGATTGGCCGTGCCGATGTTCACCGGTTATCCATTCGTCAGCTGTTGACGAAGTATTTTGCAGGCTCACGGAGTGAATTGCTAATGGAACTCTTGAGCGATGAGCGTATCACTCGGGAGGAATTGCGCCAGCTCGAAAGCCTGATCCGAAGTCGACGCCAGGAGCAGACCTAGGCGGAAGCGGGACTTGTATCTATGAACGAGGCAGCGTCTTCATTCGCGAGTGTCTGGTTAACGTACCTGCTTCGGTCGATTGCTGCGTGCGCGATCTTCTGGCTCATCTGTCGATTCGTCCGGGACCCACGTCTCCGCTTCCAGTTGTGCGGAATCTTCCTGGGAGGGATGGTGACGGTCTGGTTCGGTTCGCTGGTGCGGCCAGGTCTGCCCGCACTTTCTGGTTCGGGTACTGCTGCCAGTACGGACGTCACGGGCTCCCATTGGCCGTGGACACTTCATCTCTCTTTGGCCCCTCGTCTTGCGATTGTTCTGTCCCGTGCCTGGTGGGCATATGTGGCGATCCTCGCTCTCCTGTTGTTGCAGTTTTGCACGCGCTTCTGGAAATTGCGGATTTTGTTGGGCGCGTCACAGCCGCCATCGGAGGCGCTTTCGGCGCTGTTCGAATCGGTTCGTTCTGGGACGAGAGCTTCCCAATGCGAACTGCGGCTAGTGCGAGATCTGCGCTCGCCGGCGGCTACTGGTTGGTGGCACCCCAAGGTCCTTCTGCCTCACGACTTTGTGCCTCGGTTGGAGACTCAGCAACTCGTGGACGTTCTTCGACACGAATTCATGCATGTGTGCCGGCGGGATTATCTATGGGACAGGCTGGCCACGCTCGGCTGTTATGTTCTTTTCTTCCATCCCGCAGCGTGGCTCGTGCGCCGGCGTCTGCGGTGGGAACGCGAGTTGGTTTGCGACCAGGGTGTGGTGGAAGGCTCAGATGTGCGTCGGTTCGAATACGCTACCTGCCTCACGACTTTGGCAAGCTGGTGGTGGCTTCCGGAAGAGGAGCATGCGGGTCAGATCGACTTTCTTACCTCGCCGTCCTTGCTGACAGCAAGAGTTCGCGCTCTGGTGTCACCCCGAAGAGGTCAGTATTCCGCCGGCAAGAGAACCGCGCTGGGCATCTTGGCTAGCGCTGCAGTAGCCGTCGCGGTATGGGTGGTACCCGAGGTTGCGGTTACGTCCGGATGGTCGGACCCGGTGGCGCGCGAGGCAGCAAGAATCCAGGAACCTCCAGCCCAACCTCAACCTATTCTGAAGACGGAGCGACGCCGAGTGCCGAAACGTCACAAACCGCTGGTGGATACGGCCATAGCGCCTGACAAATACTCGCGACTCACCCCTGTTGCGGCGATTCCGAGCAGCTATTCGCGATCCATTCCTGCAACGGAGATTCCGACCACCGCGTCGGTACTTCCAAGTCCATATGATGTGCAAAGTCCCCGAAGCTCGCCGCACCATTCCACCCAATGGGGATTCATCCGGAAAGTCGGCACTTGGACAGTACGCACGGCTAAGTTTGGTGTCACCAAGATTGGATCTATTGGCGGAAGTAAGCGCCAAAGCCAGTCTTCGGGAGAGCTGCCTCAGCCCGCGCCGGAGAATTCCATCGACCCGCTCTAACCCCGCGCGGTGCCATTTCGACCTGCCTTGATTCGGAGGACCGCTAGACGAAACGTCCCCGATGCTCATGAGGCATGGGGGACGCTCGTCCGAGTAGCCCTCCCCCAAAACGCTGCTCGCGCCAGCAGCTTCGAAATGGCTAGTCCCGAGGTTGGCGCTCCTTCGACTCCAGAGCACACCATCAAAGCTGCAAGACACTGAAGGTTAGACCGGTAGACCGGTCCCCAGGGTTCGTGAATGCCCGGACAGGGTCCCGGCCCTTGGCACTGGCGTGGGAATCGAATTACACTTTGACAACTCTCATCCATTCGCTTTGGGGCGGAATGTCAAAACCTGAGTTGTGGGGACTCATCGTGCTGGGCGCTGGGGCCGTGGTGGGCCTTGTCTCAGGTGGTCCGGCCGGCCTTGTGCTGGCGGCCGTTTGCTTGGTGGTAGGGCTCGTGTTGTTTGTAGCTTCGGAAGCGATGGGAACGAAGCGCAAGGGAGTCAATCCGAGTACGCCCTCTTCAACCGAACCGACAGCACCTGTTTTGGTCCTGGTGAAGGAGGTGCATGCCCGTCCGCAGCGCGGCAACAAGTTCCAGGAAATCTCCGACCCAGACCAGGCCGACCTTGAGTTTGAGGTGTTCGCAAATTGCTGGCTGGTCAATGCTACCGATGAGCTCTTAGGGATCACAGAGCTTGAGCTCTGTTTAAGAAAGGCGGAAGGTTCGACCATGGTTCTGCAACGCACTCCGGGCGACTTGGCAAACTGGCGCTTAGGCAGGTTAAAGGACGAATTGGATTCGTGGGGAGTCCGGTATCTTCAGGCAGCTCAGGAACAGATCTCGGAGTTGGATTCACGAGCGGCATTGCAAGGCGGTGTTGCTCGCGAAGGCTGGTTGCATTATCAGGTTCAAAACGTAACCCCGACTGAGATCACGAATGGTTCCTTTGAACTTTCCGTGAAAGACTCCCGGGGCCGGACGCACATCGGTTCCGCAAAAGGTCCGCATCAAGTCCCGGGGCGCGTTTGGCCTTTTCGTCCGGAGAGCAGGCGCGTCACAACTGGTGCTGAAGACACGTCCCAAGGCGAAGCTACTTCTCCGCGTACCGCCACTTGAGGACCTGTCTGTGCCGTTCTCGCCAGCCTGAAGCATCTTCCTGACTGTACGGCGAGTGCTCCGAGCACTGTCTGTGACTCATGTTCTGGCGACTAACAAGCCTTTTGACCTAAACAAAGTCTCAATCCAGCACCATCACCACCTACATTGCGAACGATGCTTTCTACTCGATCGAGATTGCGTTTGCGGGCCGGGGGATCAACCGGCATTTGCCTGGGGACGGCGAACGAATCGAAATCCAACCCGAACCGACTCGCACGCCGGCGGCAAATCCCTCAGCTGTCGTGCTAGCTCCGCTTGACAAATCATGTCTTAAGGCGTTAAGAGTAACATCGAGTTTTTGGCAGCTCCGTGACCTTGACCCCCGAACAGGAACAACGCATTCGCGAACTGTTTAAGCTGATCAATGACGAGAAAGATCCGGAACAAGTGCAGGTACTGGCCGGCGAGCTCGGCCGTCTGTTGACGGTACGAGCGCCCCTCCGAAAGCCAAACGACCGACACCTACGCATTATAGAACTGGTGGCCCAGGGACTGAAGAACCGCGAAATCGCCGAGCAGCTTGGAATCAGCACCAAACTCGTCAAAAACTACTTAAGCAACTTCTACAACAAGATTGGAGTTAACAATCGCGTCCAGCTCGCCCTTTGGTACGAGGCGAGGGTGCGTGAAGGAAAACTGCGGTGGCCATGAGCGCGTAGACATGGGATGCGCGGCAGCTGCGCCTACAGAAGCTTGAAAACATGCATCGGTCTGGCGGATCGGCAAGGCGGGTGGACAAGGAAGGACATACATTTGCTCACGCCGGATTCCGTTGTGGGCTTGTTGAGTGCGGCGATGTTCAGTTCTCGGCTGCCCGTGGCTCCCCTTTTGCAACCTCGGGCGGGTGGTGGTCCGCTATTTTGTATCGCCCCCCATAAGGTCTCACGGGTTGTGGCAGGCGGCACACCGGGCATGGGGTAGTGTTGCGAGCGCTGACGCTCCACTTGCCCACGAACTTGCCACCGCCTTTGCATTCTGAGGCCATCGATGTAGATCTTTGTCACACTACCGGCATCGCCCTATAATGCACGTGCTTAGCCGGCTTTCCACCCTTGTTTTTCCTCGGCGATAATTTTGAACCCGACTCCGTATCTGTCCGCGCCTTTGAGCAGTTCAATCCAAGCTAATCGATTGCTGCTACGGACCTACCAGTGGTTCAACAAGAGACGAGCGAGGAAGCTCAGGCATAGGCTCGGAAGCAACCAGGAATGCCAGTCTTTACCTTCGTCACGTACCTTCATTCGCTTGCTCGATCGCACGCTTCCGTTCCCCTAGTCGCCGATCAGTTTGAATCAGAGTAGACAGCTGTACAATGGCTCCAACGTGGCACTACCGAGGTAGTTCGTCTGTTGAACTAGGCTTAGAATCCAATGTCTTTTAAGGGCAGCTTCTGACTAAAAACAAAAAGGGCCAGCTCAAGCCGTGTTGAAACTCCGAGCTTGTCGAAAATGTTACACAAGTGACCCTTCACCTCGTCCTCGCTGATCTTGAAGTGCTGCGCGATTTCCTTGTTCGCTAATCCGGCCACCACTGCGGAGACGATCTCCAGCTCTCTTGGGGTCACTTAAAACCTCTTCCTGTCCACATCCTGGGTCAGATTCAAAAGATAAGCGTGGAGGTTCCCAGTAGTCTTAAAGGGTTAAGATTCGATCGTCAAGTGCAAATAACAGATGTTCGTCAAAGTTTCACGGCCGACAGAGGGGAATATCGGGCGCCGTTCACGCGTCGTCTGCTAATGTAGTTGACGATAGAACGATCGTACTATATAGTACGGTCGTTCTATGAAACCGGCCGTCCTCTACCACACCAATCAGGCCGCGCAAACTCGTCACGAGATTCTGCGAGTAGCAGTCGACATAGCGTCTGCTGAGGGATTGGAAGGCCTTTCCATCGGCCGCCTGGCCTCCGAATTGCAAATGAGCAAGACCGGCATATTTGCTCATTTTGGATCCAAGCAGCAACTGCAACTGGCTGCCGTTGAGACTGCCAAACGAATCTTCTTTGAAGAAGTAGCGCAGCCTTCTTTGCGCAGTCCGCGAGGTCTCCCTCGTCTCAAAGCCATGCTGGAAAATTGGCTAGGCTATGTGGAGAGGATTGTGTTTCGCGGGGGCTGCTTCTTCGCAGCAGCATCCGCCGAGTTCGATAGCCGTCCGGGTGTTGTCCGGGAGCAGATCGCCGAATTAACAAAAGCGTGGATGGTGGCATTGCGGGAACAGATCGAGTTTGCGCAGTCGAAAGCGGAGATTCTGGATTCCACCAAACCGGCACAGCTTGCTTTCGAACTTCACGCCTACGTCCAGGAAGCAAACTGGGCTTTCAAGCTGTTTAATGACAAGTCTGCCTTCCTTCTTGCACGGCGCGCGATAGCGACCCGCATCGGCTCCGCGTCTATCAAACGAATCAGCAAGAAGTCCAAACTATGAGGAGCACAATTATGGATCAAACAGCACAAGAATGTCAGGGACTCTTGAAGAAGGCGCTTACAGGCAATGCAGTGTTTTCCGTTATTTCCGGTGCAGCAATCCTGATTGCGAATCGTTGGCTGGTGAAGTTCTTGGGGCTTCCGGATAAGGTCAGTCTGGCTGTCCTGGGCATTAGTCTGGTCCTTTACGCTGCCCTTCTGTGGCTCAACGCCCGGAAGGCAAAGATAAAAATCACCGGTGCCTGGGTTGCGATCGCCATGGATCTTGTCTGGGTGGCAGGGAGCTATGCATTAGTTGCGGTCGTCCCTTTCAGCGCTGGGGGAAAGTGGGCTGTGGCGTTGGTGGCCGAATTGGTTCTAGCTTTTGCCGTGCTGCAGTGGATGGGGATCCGCAGGGTGCTCAAGAGCGGACGATATGCTTAAACGGTTTGGGCAGCGCGGCGGATGAGTCTCTTGGGCGACCGATTGGTCTGGAGGTGTCTCGTTGAACCAGCACCGATGGAACTGGCACCTGTGGGTGGGATTTGCACTCTGCCTAGTCGGCTTTGCCAGCTTGCCTGTATTGGCCCGGTTCCCGGCAACTCGCGATGTGCCCTGGGTGAACTTTCTGCTTTTTGGAACCGGCCTTGCGTTTCTGTTTGTCGGATTGCGGCGTGCCTTTGGCCAGCCGCAGCAATACAGAGGGAAAATCGCCGGGCCAATATTAGGCACAGTTAGCGTCCTAGCCGCGGCTCTGTTCTGTTTCGTGGTCTTTTATGAGACTCGACAGTTGCCGGCGTCCACCGGGGCGCCGAAGGTTGGGGAGAGGGCTCCCGACTTTGTTCTGCCGGACACGAGCAATCGGCCGGTTTCACTCTCCAGCTTGCTTTCCACACCTTTCGTGAATACACAGATGCCTCCCAAAGGAGTGGTCCTTGTGTTCTATCGGGGCTATTGGTGACCGTTCTGCAACTCCGAGTTACGGGGTATCGAAAAGCACTTGAAGGACTTTGAACAACTCGGCGTGCGGCCGGTGGCAATCAGTGTGGATACGCCTGAAATGTCACGCGATTTGTGCCGGAAAGCGGGATATAAGTTCACGTTTCTTTCCGATCCAAAGGCGGAAGTGATTCGCCGTTATGACTTGCTTCACCCCGGCGCCGGGGTTAAGGGACAAGACATCGCTCGACCGGCCGAGTTCCTCGTGGATTCCTCCGGCGTGATCCGCTGGGCAAATCTAACGGAAGACTATCGCGTGCGGACGCGGCCCGACCAGCTCATCGAGCAAGCCGGGGAACTGAAATAGGGCTGCATGGCACAAGTTCATGTTTGCGTCTCCATGCGTTACATAGACGAGCTTGGTTGACGGGAGGTAGAGGATGGCATCTGCGTCATCTGCAACTGGGATGCTGGCAAGCCGGTGAAGAGACCCCGGATCGAAGACATCCACCGTATTCGCTTCGCTTCGTGTGATGAAGGCAACACCCACCTCCGGCACGAGAGCGACACCGTGCTGCGGCGCCGGCCCCACGCATTTCTGATACGGTACTAGCTCTCAGATGATTGGAGTCGAAAGCGATTTTGAACAAACGCCCCGGATGACTCACTTGTAACAAAGAGGGCCCGATCGTTTAGCGTGAGGTAATCGAGAACTGTAAGCGGACCGCTTCGCGGAAGCTCGATGAAACCTTCGAAAGCCATTATCTTCGATTTGCTTAGCGTCCCCGGATAGATCAGGTATACGTGCACGCTCTCGCAGTTGCCTCGTAGTGATGTAATCACGAGGCTGCTGGCAAAAAATCGAAACGACAACGGCTACGTTTTCGAAATCGCCGGATGTCAAGCGTTAGGTTCCGAGAGGCCAAATTCGACCTACTACCTAACGGCACGTCCTCTGCACTCGGAACAACCAGCTTTCTGTGCTGACCAGTCTGGCGTTGACAAGTCTGATGCCACGGGGTCGGTCGACAAATGCTTGGCAAAGGGAATCCCTCTGTAACTGTCGAAACATCCGATTTCGCTCATTGACCCCAAAAAGGCGAAGTAAAAGCGCACACTTGTACAATGCCCGATTCGAGCAAATTAACTGCTTCTGAGCCCGTGACAAAAAAAGGCTGCAGCCCGACAAAGCGAAAAGGCACTCTTGACTCGGTCAGCAAATCGACCATAGAGTGTCGAGTTGGGAGGACTCCCCCATGACACCGCCTCCCTGCGACAGGCACAAGAACTTGCAGATGGTTCCATTCGGTCGCACAGACATAGACGTGTGCCCGGTTCCCAGTTGCGGTCGTTGCCACGACGACCAGGGTTATTTCGAAGTAGCCGAAGTCCAGCTTGTCCGAGAAGGCAAGGGCGCACCAAACAGGATAGTCGAGGCAAGAGAGAAAATCCTGAAGACAATCCGCGCTAGAGCAGGTGCCTAGGCGCTCTCTCGCCGCTGACGCGACCATTGAATGCAATTGGATTCTGTAGCTGGTGTCAGATCGAGATCACTCTCATTGACACCGTGCAGAGGCGCACAAACGGCGCGAACTTGCGCTATCGCTGTTCTCGCCAGTCATTGACATTTCCAGCGATCGGGAGCGTAAATTCTGAGATCGATGAAATTCACTGACTGAGAAAGAAAAGAGGCTCAATTCGGATTCAATGAACCTAGGCAACAGCGTTTCATATTCTCGAAGTTTCTATCGCCTTGGTGCGGCATTTTGCGTCTATTACGTGGCTGCTCAACTCTTTCAACAAATCACTTTCCATTTTGGAATTAACGATTCGGTTCCACAATTGAACATGGCTGCTCTCCTTCGAGATGGGCATCCGTTCTTGAGCCCTGGCTCTGCGTTTCACCGTTGGGCCGCAGTGGTCTCCTGGCACTCATTGCCCATATCAAAAGGGCAAGCAGCGGAGAAATCGTGACTCCCAGATTCAATTGGAAAACGACTCAGGTTGATACCTGATCTTTAGGTGCGACCCATTCTCGATTGCGCCCAAAACAACTGCGTGGGTCGGCAGATCTTTCGGAGGCGAGTACACGCAATATTAAAAAAGGCCCCCACTTTTTACGGTAGCTTGAGATTGTTCACATCGCCAACCTAGCGAAAAGGAGGGCCTTTATGAGTCAAGAAAAGTATATCGGCATGGACGTATATCAGGCCACCATTTCGGTTGCCGTGATGGATGCTAGTGGCAAGTTGATCATGGAATGCCTGCTGGAGACCAAGACGCTCCACGTCATCGCCTCGAGTGGTTGGCCAAAATCGCTGAACCAGGAGTTCGGGTTCGAGCTGAACGGCTGTATCGGTAATTGGATCTGTTGCAAACCCCTTGCGTTTCGAAGCACGATGCGAGCTACTGGTGGAACAGTCTGGGCTCCGGCGGTGCCAACGGCGGATTAAATCCCCTCTACCAAATCGGTGGTCCGCGCTCGATCCAACTGGCGCTAAAGCTGCAGTTCTGAAGAATCGCAACGTTCCGCGCGAGAGGGATTCGACATATCCGATCGTGGACGCAACGATCCGTCACTTCACTCCCTTCACGCTCTGGTTTTGCAGATCATGGATCGCCGTTGTCAGTTTTCGGAGGGTGCGAGGCTTGATGGTATTTTTTCCGTTCTTAAAGTTTCTGATCGCACACTCGGCAACTCTGGATTTGCGTGAGAGAAGCTTGGTCGAAAACTGCTTGGCTCCTGCTCGAATTTCTTCCAAATATTTCGGGTCCACAATTCTTTCGTATTCCCGAAATGTCTCATTCGTGGAATCTAAAACTCCCGCCTCAGACATCATGGACAAGTCGGGGCCGCTCGCCCAGCGGGTAGATGCCTCTCTGCCTATGTAATGAAACTCACCCGCAACAATGTGCCTTCGCACAAGTAGGCCGATGGTCCTGCTTGTACAAGGGCTGCCGTTGGGCGCGCAAAACTTGCTTTCGGCGCGTGAGAGGAGTCGATCGATCTCATCGCCCACGGTGCTCAGCTCAAGCCAGCTTAAGGACTTCCTCAACTTGGCCAATCTGCTGTCATAGAAGGTCGCGCCCCATAGGCGCTAGCGCCACGGCCGAAGCAAACCTTGGGCATAAGAGTGCCGAGCCTCCGGTTCTTCTTGCGATGTAGAGGACTGGATTTGATGGCAGAGCGCTACCGCTCCCAGGAAGATATCAGAAGCTTCCACTAACCACATCGTTTTCATGCCCACGGTCCCAGGGTCCGCCAGGATCCGATGGCAGGCATGCAAGGGAACAAGACTCGATCCTTTCGTCGCGCTAATTGTAGCCTTCTAAGCCTTGGGTGGCCGAAGGAGTTCTTTTAAAGGCGCGATCGATGCGCCCCCCTAAGCGTTGACCATCGGCACACTAACGTCTTAATCCTCCGTTTGGACTGTGATAACCGTCATGATCGCTAGTTAACGTTGGCTAACGTACGGGCTGGCACGCACCGCTTCCGTGAAAGTCGTACGGAGTCAGCAGTCGCCAGGCAATGCGTTTGACAATCGGATTTTGCGACCCTGATTCCTGCTTTCGTGGCGAAACAGCCACCGCATGGGTAAATGTTGACCACGATCACCATCCCAATTGGGCCATGCGCTCAAGGATAATAGCGCTGTAGCTATTCATGCGCTCGGGTCGTCGCTTCAGGGGAGCCGGCAGGATTGCAGCAAGCCGTGCCGCCTGTTGCCGGCCGATATTCCGAGCTGCGATTTCGTCGTAATAACGACACGTTGACTCTGCCCCAAAAATACCAGGGCCCCATTCAACCACGTTGAGGTAGATCTCCAGGATGCGCCGCTTGCCGAGGACGAATTCGGCCACTGGCACCAGTGTGAACTCCGCTCCCTTGCGCAGGACGGAGCGGCCCGTTCCGAAAAATAGGTTCTTTACAAGTTGCTGCGTAATGGTGGAAGCTCCGCGGGTGCGATCGCCTTCCAAATCGTCTTCGGCAGCGATTTGGATCTGGTGCCAATCGAACCCATGGTGCTGGTAGAAGTGCGCGTCCTCGGCGGCGATCACAGCGTGCTGGAGATCGGGTGAGATTTGGCTGAGCGGAATGAACTTGTACCGTTGGCGGTACGTCGTGTGGTGAATCCACGCTTGCAAGTGGCGCTGGATGTGCACTGCGGTTGTGGGTGGATCGATCCACCGGGCCGCCACAACGATCGACGCAGCAAGCGACCAAAGAAGCACACCGCCCACGACGAGCCATCGAATAAGGGATCGGAAGAAGCCCGTCCGACGGGGCGTCTTGGGCGTGCTCGGAGTTTCAGTCACAGTCCAGAATAATGCCGGGGATGGATTGCCGCTGATTGATGATCTTGCGTCGCGCGACTGTCGAACCCATAAATGGTCGCGGGGCGGGGCGGGCGGAAGTCCGGATGGGCTGCTGCGCATCACGTCGCTCAGTCGATTGAAGAAATTATTGTGCTAATTTTGTGCTGCAGAAGTGCCTTTTGTGCCTTTCCTGCGCTTCTAGCCAGTTGTACTGTCAATAACTTGCCTGTTTTCATAGGTGCGGAGGAGTTCAAATCCACCCCCCGCAACCACTTACCAGTGGTCCAGCCCGGAGACCGAAAACTGAGATCAATGGTGGCTCACAACGGGGATTTTGGGCACTCGGCGCATACCCACCTCCCGGCCCGGACACGATCATAACGAACATCCTGCCCTGAGTCGTCTCGTGCCTCTAGCGATCGCTTTCTCGCAAGGATATGGCTGTTTAGTCTGCGCGATAGTTACACCTCGCTCGGTGTGCCATCGCTGTGCCGAATGCCACGTTCACATGAGCTGCAAGTCCAATAATCTCTACCCGCTGTGCAAATCACTTCCGTGCGGGCTGGTTATCGGCAAGTCATTGATGTACTAGACACTGTAGCGGAGCACGCATTCAGTTCGTCTATCCGGCACACTCAGCACTCTGCAACCGAGGGGAAGACAACAGATCGCAGTCTAGCTGTGTTGACTCCGCCGTGATAAAAACGTGATAGATCCATGGCTCAAACGGATCAGAACGAAGCAAAACCCGTCAGAACCCAATTCCTGGAAAGCGGGCAAAGAATCGAGTAGAGTAGAGAATTTTCAGAACCGATCAGAACCCACCTGGTGATCTTCAAAAACCGGGGGGCAAGACATCATCCTTCCCGCTCAGCGTCTCCGGTAGCTCCCCAATGAGCGTTTGTCCAACAGTCCCGCGCGTGGCGTGCACCCGGGATCATCGGATCATCCTGTGCTCGAGGCACATCAACCACAGTCTTGCCAAAAATGCCCGTTCCAACGGATTCTTTTCCCGTTCCAACAGTTCTCGGCGATGATCTCTTCATCCTCGTCGCATTGCTTGAAAATATACTCATCCGGCAGGCTTAGCTTCCAGCTCATTGGCTGTCGCCGCTGAAACTCCTTCAGCGGCAGGCGGGAAGGGAACAACCATCGGAGAAGGGGCGGAGGAAACCAGCCCATGTCCCCCCATTATAAGGAGAGGTTAAAACTTTGGCCTTCGAGCCTTGGGCATAGCATTGCCACGCGCTCGCTGCTGCTAGTGCGCGGTCTGGGTTTACCGAAGCCGGAGGTGAACCTTGCTTCGTTACTTATTGGATCACAAGAGTCTTCGCCGAAGGCAGGAAGGAAATTAGGACGAGCGTCGCGTCATCGGCAAAGTTGCCTTCGCAAAACTCCGATACGTCCTGCATCAATTTGTGATGCAGCATCGCAGTCTCTCCGCTTGGATCGTCATCAAGTTCCCGTCGCAATCTGTCCTCGCCGTATTCTTCGCCGCGAGGGTTCGTGGCCTCCGTGATTCCATCCGTAAACAGGAGCAGCTTGTTTCCAGGGTCGAGATGCACCGCCACATCCGAATACTTCGCATCGGGGAATATCCCCAAAACGATTCCGCCGTCACTGAGGACCTCCACATCACCTCGGGAGCGCTGTAACAGGGGAAAACAGTGTCCCGCGTTGCTGTACCTCAGGGTCTTGGCGGAGGTGTCAATGACGCAATAGAAGAATGTGACGAATTTATCAGGCGCCAGATTGCTGCACAGCACGCGGTTGAGTTGGGTGCAAATTTCAGAAGGATCCACGGTCTCGGCAGCGAATGCCCTTACGACCGCTTGAACGTTGGCCATGAGAAGCGCGGCCGCGATCCCTTTGCCAACAACGTCGGCAACGCATACAGCCATGCTAGTCTCAGTGAATTTGAGGACGTCAAAATAATCACCTCCCACAAGCCGGGCTGGTTGGTAGCTTCCGACGATTTCTAGATCTGGTAACTGAGGAATCTGCGCAGGAATGAGTCTGGCTTGAATCTCTCTTGCGGTTTCGAGTTCCTTTTCCTGCTGTTCAAGTTGTGAAACCCCAGTTTGCACCGCTGCCTGGAGCACTACATTCTGCGATTCAAGCTTGGATTTCATGCTTGAGTACACCTGATAAAGAACTCCAACAATGAAGGTGACGAGAGTGCCGAGACGGATATCCGCGGTCACATTCGAGGGCGTTCGCATTGCATGTTGCATAAACGACGTGTAAATGATGCCGGTAGCCACGATCACGGTTCCAAGGCTGGCGACCGCAAGAACCAGGAGGCCCACGACCCAATTCAGGGGAAAGGTAAGCCGGGAATAGTATCGCGCCAAGCGCTTCATGATGGGAAACATGAGATTTCCAATGCACAAAGCGAACACTACGTTGGCCCAGAGATGTGTGGATACCTTCAGTACAGACAAGACTGCGAAAACGGCAACGGCAGCGAAAACCAGGACTTGCTGCTGCTGGAAGAAGTCCCGAACGGTACTCCGAGTCATCTTGTAGAGAGGCATTGCAGCCTGTGACGCTGCCGATTGTGAGAAATCACTCTAACATTGGGGAATCTGGGGTGGGCGGAGAAGTTATCTCGCTACCGGAGCTGCTTTCGGAGCAAACAGTCAGCAGCGAATCTAGACCCGCGCCAACGTTCTCCTGTCTGCCCAAACTTCTCACAAGCGAACCACTCGGAAGCGATCCTATGTGGGGATCGAGGGTCGGCTAGGGGGCGCTTTGGGAAAAGCCACATCATGCGGGCGTCGGCGGGGCGCGGGGCGCGGGCTGCTGACGCTTGACAAATACATCGTGTGAGTGTACATGCCATACTTTAAGTTCAGTCTCCAAAACAAATTGCGCTCGGGAAGGGAAAGATATGGCTGGAAACAACGCCTTGGCCCGCCCCGCTTTAGTGTTTCGTTCGCGGTTCTCGAAGTGCTCTCCCAGACAGTTGACGCTGACCCTGACTTTGCTGGGATGCGTGTTCGGCAGCAGTCTCGCTCACGCGCAGGCCACCACATCGGTTCGCGGCACGGTAACGGATCCCAAGGGGAACGCCGTCCTTGGCGCCACAGTTGTGCTCGCGAATCGCGAATCGAAGACCGAGCGCACCGTGGCAACTGGAGATCAGGGACAGTACCAGTTCCTTCTTATCCCTCCTGGAAGCTACATACTGACCGTAAAGGCGACCGGCTTTCGCAGTTATGAACAGAAGGATCTTGCCCTGCTGGTGAATACCCCGGCCACGGCCAACGTTGAGCTCAAAGTTGGCTCGGCGACCGAAGTCGTCACAGTGACGTCCGAGATCCCGGCCATCGACATGGTTGATGCGTCCCTTGGCAATTCCTTTAATGAAACGCAAGTGCGGCAAATTCCTCTCGAGGGCCGGAATGTTCCCGATTTGTTGAGCCTGCAAGCCGGAGTTGCTTACATTGGCAATCGCATCGGTGACAAGGACCAGGACACGCGCAATGGCGCTGTGAATGGAGCGCGAAGCGATCAGAGTAACGTCACACTCGACGACGTCGACGTGAACGATCAATCCAATGGATATGCATTTACGTCGGTGCTTCCCGTGACTCAGGATTCGGTCCAGGAATTCCGGGTGACTACTACGAATTACGGAGCAGACCAGGGACAGGGCTCCGGTGCGCAAGTCGCGCTGGTGACGAAGAGCGGCACCAACGCTTTTCACGGCTCGTTATATGAAAACCTCCGCAACACCATCACCAGCGCTAATGACTATCTCGTCAAGCAGTCGGAGCTGAATATAGGGTTGCCGAATAAGCCTTTGCAGCTGAACCGCAATATTTTTGGCGTGTCGTTTGGCGGGCCCATTCAAAGAGACCGGCTGTATTTCTTCACCAATTACGAGGGAACCCGTGAACGCGAGGAGCAGCGCGCCGAACGCGTGATTCCAACGCAAGCCCTGTGCAAGGGAACCTTTCAATACGTGAATGCGGGCAGTACCTCGATCACGAGCTGGGGAGTCCCGCAGCTTCAGTTGCTTGATCCTAAGGGCATCGGGGTTGATACAGCAATGCTCGACCCGATCAATCACACGGGTTATCTTGACCGGACTTTCTGCACCGGCCAGACGGTGGCCAACGACCTTTCCGCTGGAGACGGCCTCAATTATGCCGGTTACGTTTTCCGAGCCCCGACCAAGCTCGACAACGACGAGTTCATTGCGCGCATCGATTACCATCTCACCGCGGACGGCAAGCACACGCTGTTTTGGCGCGGCAATCTGAACGACTTGCGGAATCCCGGAGCTCCCTTTTTACCGGGCACATACCATACGCTACCTGGCGAATTAAACCCGAGTGCTCCCATGCAAACAACTGCGGACCACAGCAAGGGTTTTGCCCTTGGATACATCGCCGTTCTCAGTCCCACTATGGCCAACTCCTTCCATTGGGGATTCACTCGGCAAAGTTTTGGGATTACAGGCAATACCAACCAGCAGTGGAACGAGTTCCTGGGGTTGGATCAGGGAATCAATTTCAGCCACAATTTCCAGTTGCCGCTGCACAATTTTGTCGATGATTTTTCGTGGACCAAGGGGACACACTCGTTCCAATTTGGAACCTCGATTAAAATCGCTCGAAATTCGCGCACCAGCTATCTGCGCTCCAACACGGTGGCACTTGGGACAACCAATTGGACCTCTCCGATAGGCTTCGCAGGCACGTCAAGCACGCTGGACCCCACCAACATCGGCGCTCACCCCGGGATTAGTGGGCCGGAGCCGCAGACCGCAACGCAGTACGATCGTCCTCTGCTGGCCTTGTATGGAATGATTTCTGATGTGGTCGCCAACTACAACCTGGATCACAGCGGCAACGTGGTGCCGGGATATTCGTGTCCGGGGGGAACTTGCGGTGCGCCGGTCAAGCGAAACTATGGCCTCGATTCGTACGAACTTTACGGCCAGGACGCCTGGCGCATTAAATCAAATCTCACGCTGACTTACGGACTGCGCTGGTCGTTCTTTCCTGCGCCATGGGAGACTAACGGTTTCCAGGCATCTACGATATTCGGACTGGGAACCCAGTTCGCCCAGAACGTGAAGAGCATGAACCAGGGCATTGGCTACGGCGCGATGCCGTCGATTGATTTCGTTCCGAGTGGTCCGGCCAACCACGGTCCGGGGTTCTATCCCCTGGAAAAGACAGATTGGTCACCGCGAATCTCAATCGCCTATTCGCCACGATTCGATTCCGGGTTCTTCAAGAAAATCTTTGGCGAGAACGACAAGACCGTGATCCGCGCCGGCTTCAGCCGGGTCTACGACCGCGCTGGGTTCGCCCTCATCAACAGCTTCGATCAGATCGGCGCCGCCGGTTTTTCAACCACGCTCCAGAACGCTTGCTGCACGTTTGGTGTGACCGGCGCGGAGAACCTGCCTCGAATCACCGGCATCAACCAGATTCCGACACACAATATCGATGGCGCTCTGTTTCTCCAACCGCCGCCGCCGCCGGGCTTCCCCCAAACAGTTACATTTAATTCTCAGGCCAACTTGTGGGGAAACGACAACACGCTGAAGACGCCGCATGCTTATACCGCAGACTTTTCCATCGGACGCGAGCTGCCCCACCGATTCTCATTCCAGGTATCGTATGTGGGCCGTTTCGGCCGCGCTCTGCTCACGCAGCGCGACCTGACTCAGCCGCTGGATATCAAGGACCCAAAGTCGGGAATTGACTACTACACGGCGGCATCGGCACTGTCGAATCTCGCGAGAAAGTTCGCTTTGGCCAATATGAATAATTGCGGACTGGGAGGGCTTCCCAACTTTTACCAAGCCGTAATAACTGCTTCCTCCCCGAGGACTGGACCTTGTGCGGGTCAACCGTCAAATCTCTCCCAAGTGAACGCCGCCACGCTTGGTCCCACCTCGCAGTACTGGATCGACATGCTACCTCCACTCCGCGCCGGGGCCACTCAGTATTCGGATACCTTTGGAACCGGTTACGTGGTGCCCGCCGGAACCAGTCCTCAGGACGGTTTGCTTCAGGAAGTCTTTAACATGTATTACAACCCGGGTCTGTCGGTCATCGGCGACGAGATCGTCGGCCTGGCGGATATTGACAGCTATGGCGGGATCGGCGACAACATCGGTTCCGGATCCTACTTTTTCAACGGCCCTCCAGGTTTGTTGAAAACCGGCTCCGGCCAGTTCCTGAACAACCAGGCTTTTTCCATGTACGGATGGAGTTCGATTGGAAATTCGAGCTACCATGCGCTGCAGACGAGCCTGCGCAAGCAGTTAAGCCACGGAGCTCAATTTGACTTCAACTACACCTATTCGAAGTCCATTGACATCACGTCCGCGGCGTCGCGCGTCGGATTCTCGGTCTATGGCTACCAGAACATCGGCCTGGTCGGAACGCGCGTGGCCAATGCTTTTTCCCCGAACTTGGCCCGCGCAGTTTCCGACTTTGATGCTACCCACCAGTTCAACGCCAACTGGATTGTGGAACTGCCCGTTGGCAAACGTCGCGCCTTGGCCGGCAACGCCAACGGCCTGTTGGACGCTTTCATCGGCGGCTGGCAGACTTCCGGAGTGGCTCGCTGGACCAGCGGATTCCCCTTCAGCGTCGACGGTGGCCAGCGGTGGCCGACGGACTGGTTCCTCACGGCGATCACGCAGATGACCTCGAGACCCAGAACCGGCACTTTCAAGAAAAGTGGGAGCGTCAATATTTTTGCCGATCCTGCCCTTGCGCAGCAGGACTTCACATCACCTCTTCCGGGCGGGGTGGGCTCGCGCAACGTGCTACGTGGGAATGGCTACGCCGAGTTGGACATGAGCCTATATAAGAGCTGGAAGATGCCCTACCGGGAAACGCACAGCGTGCAATTTCGCTGGGATGTGTTTAACGTGCCCAATCTCACGCGCTTCAATGCTCAATCGGTAGGATCGTCGGCTCTTCTGACGTCGCTTACGCAGTCGCCGAACAATTTCGGAGCCTACACGAGTCTGCTGACTCAGCCCCGCGTCATGCAATTCGCGTTGCGGTACGAGTTTTAATCGCGCAGCTCTCCTATCCCCTTGATAACAGTCTGCCAGCCGTTTGCTGCTCGACGATTGGCAGACTGGACTCTTTTTGCTAAAGTTTGGGCACTGGCGATTATTGCGTTCAGAGTTGCCTTTTTCTTATTTCGTAAAGCGTAGATCCCTTGCTTTGGGACGCCTCAGAATTGCGAGTACTCAATGCCACACCTCACCGCCAGTCTCAGCCGGCTCATGGCGTAAACCTGAAAAAAGCACTACGGCCTTCTCGGACGCTGCCGTTGTGGGGAGCAGTTCGTTTTCTTCCAGTTCCGAAGATTGTCCTGTGAATCGTGGCCCTCTGGAAATCCGGACCCGACGCCGAGCATACCTGTTCTTCTCCGCGGTACTTGCGAGCCTCGATATGTCCGTTGCTGGTGATGACCAACTCCAAAATCCGCGCGACGTGCTGCCAGATCAAATCGGCGCGCATCCCCTAAAATATTTCTTGTTGTAGGACATGAAGATATCCGCCTGCGACGCCTGATCGGAATTTGAAACGAGCGCAACAGCTGATATATCGCCCAGGAGTGCGCCCTTGCGGCAGGAATGCATTAAACAGCGCGTCTTTCCCACGCGTCAGAAACCTTCGCAATCCTGAGGATGTAGATCCACGAGAACCGCAGATTTCACACGAAGAATTCCAGCCGTTAGAAAGGTGTAGTCTTCTAATCCCTTCTCGCGTTGGTTTCCACCAGTAGCTCGCGTAGCGTCTTCAGACGCGCCGGTTTTAACAGCTCCAGTTGATTTATAGAGCCGTTCAGCTTGAACCGGAACTCCTGGTTCAGCAATCTGGGCCAACCGCTCGCCGCGATGACGTGGAGCGTAGACGGTGGCGCCAATGCAGGGATTGGCCCAACTGCGATACAGGGCTTTGATCCGATTCATCATCCGTGTGACATCTTTGGTGGGGGTCAGATAGCTGCGCCCCAGCTCTTTCAAGGTTCGAACCCCGTGCTCTCCGTGGTAGGCCGGCTTGAGTTGGTTGGTGCGTAATAACTCCGCCAGTTGGCCCGCGTCGATCCGGTCACTCTTGTTGCCACCCTTCAAAAAGAGCGTTCTTTCGTGGATCGCAGACCGCGAACCAGCTGACGCGGGGTTTCAGGAAGCTGCGCAGGTCACGGTGCGCAGTCAGCTGCAGTGACGCCCAGCATCGACGCAACCAGCATCGCCAGTTCGTGACGAGAAAACGGCTTGGACAGAAACCTTGCGTTCTGGAGCGACGTGGGATCGGGCAATCCGTGCTCCGTGTAACCCGAGACAATGATTACCTTTAACTCAGGAAAGCGATTAAGCAGCTCACCCGCGAGTGTCACGCCGTCCTTCCCGGGGAGCATCAGATCGGTAACTAGGAGTTCCGGTTCATTCTTCCACCCAGTCGATTGGCGAATAGCGTCCTCGGCAGTCTCAGCTTCCAATACAGTCAATCCTGTTTCCCCAAGAAACCTGCGTGTGATTTCTCGGACTGTCGGATCATCTTCCACTAGGAGAACCGTGCCGTTCAAATTGGATGTTTTGACCATTGTGCAAGACGTGGTCGGTTCCCTTCGGCATAGCGGCTGGGCCGTTCTCGGGAGGTATATCTTGAAGATGGTACCCGTGCCCAGTTCACTGTAAACCCAGACATAGCCGCCACTCTGCTTGACTATGCCGTACACGGTTGCCAGTCCGAGACCAGTCCCTTGTCCCTTCGGCTTTGTGGTGAAGAAAGGTTCGAAGATTCGGCCTTGTACATCCGGGCTCATCCCGGTGCCGTTGTCAGCCACGGAGAGGAGCACATAATCACCGCGTTGAACCACCCCATGGGTGCCTCGATATTCGTCAGTGAGCGTGACATTTTCCGTCTCGATTCTGAGCGTTCCACCTCCCCGCATGGCATCGCGTGCATTCACCGCGAGATTGAGAATGCACTGCTGAAGCTGTCCTGGGTCCGCTTCAATTCTCGCCAGATCTTTCTCCAGGCGAGTTACGACATGTACGTTTGCGCCGAGGAGTCGACCAAGCATTAGTAACGTCTCGCTAACGACGGAGTTTAGGTCGAGGACCTGCTTCAGCAAGACTTGGCGACGGCCGAATGCGAGCAGTTGACGAGTCAATCCAGTGGCCGTTTTGCCTGCCTGGCGCGCCACAGCAAGTCGGTTTCGAGCTACCGGATCGGTGCCAATCCTCTCTTCAAGCAATTCGAGGTTCCCGAGGACTACAGCGAGCAAGTTATTGAAGTCATGAGCGATACCGCCCGCTAGTTGGCCGATTGACTCCATCCGTTGAGCTGCATGGAACTGCTCCTCCAGCCCCTGCTCCCGAGTGATGTCGCGCTTTACAGCCACATAGCTAACGATCCGACCTGCCGGGTCGACGACCGGCGATATCGACGCCTCCTCGTGGTAGAGGGTTCCATCTTTTCGCTTGTTTATGAAGCGTCCTCTCCATGTTTCGCCACGAACCAATGTCTGCCATAGCTGCGCATAGAAAATCCCGGTTTGCGCACCGCTCTTGAGGATTCGCGGATTGCGACCTAGGGCCTCCTGACGAGTGTATCCAGTAGTTCGCTCGAACGCAGGGTTTACGTATGTAATTTGGCCGCTCACATCGGTAATCACGATGCTCTCACCAGCCTGCTCAACAGCCATCGCAAGTTGAGGCTGCCTGGCGGCGTGCTCTCTAGTCCCCTCCGTTGTCAGCCGTTTTGCCGATGGTTCTAGTCGATTCATTGCCGACTCCTTTCGCTCACGTAACTCACTTTGTGCCGATAAATGTCTTCGATTTCGACCCTAGTGTTCCTGGGGCGCACTGGTCGGAAACTCCGAGTTCCTTAAGGATCTCGACCAATCTTTGCTGACGGGCTTTCCTGCTAGAAGTCTGAATGAAATCCTGCGAGTCTGGTCTGTGGTAGTCGCGCTCCCAACACAGGATAGCCTTCAACTCTGCGATCAACTCCTCAGTTCGCCTGCACACAGAGGTCCCCCTTTGAGGCGTGCAACTCAACGTATTTGATGTGCACGCTTAGAGCCGGTGACGCGTGCTTCTAACTGGTTGAGTGGAAAGTGGAAAAGAAGGAAGAGTCGCGGGTTCGTGGCCGAAATGTCGGCTCCGCGATGATATTTCGGCGCAAAGGCGGTCCCGAATCCCAGTCGTCGATTCAGGCTGAACCCTTCGAGAGAGATTGAATTCCTACCTTGGTGGCTTAAAGGTCTTAAGCATAGAGCCCCTCAACCTTTGAGTCGACTGCTGCAATGCTCGTCGCGCGACCGCCACGACTCGCGCCGATTTCGGCAATCTCGGCCACGCAGACGTGTCAGGCTCATTAAGCCTGAAATATGCGCAAGGCATCATCATTACGCTTAGTCACCGCTGTAGCACGGCACGCTCCTATTTATACAAGTCATTCGTGTCAGTAACTATAAATGTCGATTACTTACTTTGGTGGGAGTGGTGTGAGCGCCATCACATCTCAGCTGTGAGATCGCTGCCAGACTCAAGTCGTCGTACCGGGCATCCCCTCTCGGACGTGAAGGTGATCATTGCCGGAGGCCGACTATGTTTGGACATAAGAATCTGACTCGTACTAAAGAACGACTCGCAGGGTGCTGGCTTGGCCTCGTATTGCTGGTAGCCCTCCTCTTCATGATGGGCTGTGCAGGCAAGAGCACAAGCTCCTTGGCGAATGGCGCAGGAGGCGGGAGCGGAAGGGAGAACGCGGGCATCGACCCGACAAACGAAGGCTCCGTACAATTGCGTATCGGGGATGATCCGGCGACACCGGACGGTCGCATCATTACCCTGCGACTGGATATCACATCGATGAAGCTGTGGAATTCTTCGACCAGCGACGCTATCGACTTTCTTGGAGACCCGGTAAGCGTAGAGCTCACCCATTCCTCGACAATCACAATACCGATAGGGGAGTCGGGCGCAAATCCAAACACGACTTATGATCGGCTGAATATCAGCTATTCCGGAGCGGCGGTAAGTTACATGGATATGCTTGGAGGGACGATCTACAACCAGGAACTGGGACCGCTTCCTGACCAGACCGTCGATCTCTCGGCGGCTCCGGTCACTCTTGGTTCCGATCCGCTGGTGGTGAATGTAAATGTCAATGTTCCCAGCATTGTCGACCTGCCTCCGCCCGGTCAAATGTTCCTGGGCGTGAATCCGAAAGTTAGGATGGCAAATGGTCTGAAAATCGTGGACTTGCCAGCACAGGCGAGTATTCGAACAAAGACGCACGGGAAGGTGGCGATGCGCCCGATGGCTGTGGGTGCCGTTTTGGGTTCCAATCCGCTGGTCACCGTCTCGCAGTCTGGAATTCAGACCTCTCAAGAGCAACCTGAGAGTGGACAGGTTCAGAATTTCGTCGGAACCGTGACCAACGTCGTTGGCAACGCGATCACGGTTAAGCCCGCAAGCGGCTCACGCTTCAGCTTCCAGACCGACATTGCCACCAATTTCCAAGGGGTCACCTTGGCGACCGCCATGAATGCGAGCGTCGAAGTGGACGGTTCGACGCAGAAGGACGGATCGCTTTACGCCGATGAAGTGGAACTGGTGGATGTTGCGACCGGCGTGGAGTTGCTCGGCATGGCGACCAGCGTGGCGCCCGATCAAACGCTGACCCTCGTCGTGCAAAGCGGTTTCGGAGCGGGCATGGACAACTCGCTGGTCGGTAAGACCGTGAACAATTGGCTTGATCAGTCCGGTTACTCCATCCGCGCGGGCGACATCGATATGACAGGCGTGCCTGGCATATTCGACGGCGAGCACTTCTTCCCCGGCCAACAGCTCGAAGTGGAGTCTGTGGTGAGCCTGCAGCCGGATCCTTATGGTAACGCGGGGCTTACTGTCCCTTTCATGGTCGAACTGGAGCAGCAGACGATTAGCGGAACGGTTGCGAACTACGTGGCGGGGGCACGCCCGGGAACCGGGACCTTTGACCTTCTTCTTCCCCAAGACGGATCCTCGCCGGTGGCCAATCTGAACCCCGGCCTGACCATGGTTCACGTATTCCAACAGAGCACGACTTTCCCCGTTCTCAACTCAATCAATAACAACACCAATGCCCAGGTACGTGGCCTGATGTTGTGCCAGAACGACAATGTCAATCAGACGTGCGCGAGCTTCGTTATGGCGGCGGCGAAGATCACACTCAACAATTGATGTCCCTCCGGGCAGGTCCTCCCCGGTCACCGTTCGCGGCCCGGGGAGGACGCGTGAAGGATCCCGGCAATCTAGAGGCTACGGTCAAGAACAAGCCTACTGACAGGGCGGCAATAATCCGGAAACGACGGCATATGAATGTTGTTCGAATCACTTGAGTTCTCCTTTTCGTCTTCATTTGTCTTCAGCGGGCGATCAGCATGAAGAACGTTCTCATCGGGCTGGGCATCTGTGGAGCAAACTCGCGAAACAAGTTTCCGGCTGCGACGAATCCGAACCGAAGCGAGGCTCTTTGTCCCGCATGAGTGACATCGTTAAAGCCGGCAGGAAGATAGGCATTGCCCACAAATCCGCCGGCAGCGGCTCCTACGAAGTTCGATATTGCCGGCGTAGGATGTCCGGAGTTTGAGCGATCCACGAAGGTAAAGCTGATGGCGTGTATGCTTCTTGCGAAAACGCTGCGGCTGCTGGAAGGGACGTAGCGCGGATCTTCTCGGGTGATCACACCCGTCGCAAATCTCGCAGTCTGAAAGCTGACCCGCTCGGCGATCGCATCTCCATAGTTTCGTCCAAATGCTTCAGCACCCTGCCTCCACTCTGAAGGGTACTGAGTCGCACCTTTGCCAGGAGGATTCGCCATGCGCAAGCCAGCACGGAAGGCGGGTGCGGTTAAGGCGCTGGGATTGAAATACGTCTCGGTCAAGTAGCAGTGGACCTTATCTTCGAAGTTGATCCCCGCCCTTACCGCCGGTGCTCGTGGCGCAACAGGGTCAATCCCCGCGGAAGATGGAGGCGGATCCGCTTCCGTTTGACCGACTGCGGTCGAGTCCCTAGATCCTGCAGAAATGGTCTGGGACGAAGGAGCCTCGGGAAGCGGTTTGTCTGCGTCTTGTCCGGAGGCGATAGCTGGAATGATCAGCAGAGCGAGGACTGAGATGGTAGTTGCGTTTTTCATATGTTCTCCTAGTGGGACAAGATCTGAAGTGCCAATGCAAATGCTTGGTTTCTTCGGTTCCGCACGCGCAGCAGCGTGATCAACACTGACATTGCGAACGGTGCTGCCAGAGAACCTGCGGCAGCGAGGGTCTTCGTGTCCGGATGGATTACGGATTGCCCTCGGAGTGCCTGCCAAGTCAGTATCAGGACCAAGCCCAGGTAGGCCAAGCCAGCCGACCAAACCAGAACAAGCCGATCGCTCGTGTTCAAAAGGGCAACGAGTCCTTTCCGCCTGGTCAGCAGCCAACCGAGGAACGGCAAGACCTGCAGAGCGTGCAAGCCGACGAAGTGGGCAACTCTCAGGTCGCCGCCCACGGTGCTCCATCCCAAGACCGGGAGACCGCGGCCGCCATCCCTGACTCCGACGCTGTGCGCCCCGACAATGTGTGGACCGTATCCAGCGGCGATTCGAGCCGCTTGCTCAGGCCTGGGAGTCACCATGAAGAACGCTGTCGCCATCCCGATCGCCGAGATAAGCAATCCCAGTCGCAAAGACCATGCAAAAGTGCGGTCCGGCATCCGCTGGAGCAGCAACACAATTGCAAGCAGGAGGTTCATCACCCAAACGAGGATGATGAAGGCTCCCATGGTGAACCAAAGTGCGGTATTGAGTGTCGTGGTCTGATTGAAGTGGCTGGTTGTCCCACGTGCTGCCTGCGTGACGATGACTGCCATCTCCACAATCAAGCCGCCGGCGGTGACTTTGGCTACCAGACGGACCAGGCGAGGTCGATTCTCGACAAAGCCGAGCATCCAGACGAAAGTGAAGCAGTAAATACTGACCGAGATGGCAAACTTGGCCGGTTTGAGCCACGCCGGTGCTCCCGTGATTAGGCGCTGGTCTACGAAGATGCCCCATAGGGTGGCGACAAACGTGATCAGCATGGTTATAGCCAGGATGGTCAACGCTGGGTTGGCAGCAAGAGCGCGACACAACAAACGCCACGATCCCCCGCCTTCGGCGCCCCGAGTTTGAACTTGGCCAGCGACTGATTGCATATGCTCACTCCTTTCCCTCTGCACTAAGCAGCGCTGTGGACTGGCTTTTTGGATCGATGTCGGCGATGCCGCCCGTGTGAAGCGAACAACCAGATAAAACAGGAACCCTGCGGGCCCCAACATCAGCGTTAGGAAAAGCACCGGCACCATAAGCCAGGAACCGATCCGACGTTCTTCGCTGTCGAGATAAATCCAACGGCCAACGAACAGGTCAAAGGCGAGAACGTGAACCCACGCGATGGTTGCGCCGGCTGGCGAGCCCAGGAGTGCCTCAACTCCGGGGAGCGCCGGTCGTGAAACGGCAGGCCAAATCGCACCTAGCTGCGGAAGCACGAGGGCGGTATAGAGGATGGCTGGCGCAGCGCTCACCAAGGGTGATCGAATGATCCGCGCCGTCCAACGCCAGCGCGGCAGGAGAATCATCACGGCCCAGATTGGCAGGACCAAGAGATTACTGGCTCGGAAAAGCAAGTCCATATATCCCCCTCACGGACGTTTTGAGGCTCAAATCGAGAGCCAGCAGGTCGGTGCTTTGCGCATGTTGCGCATGTCCACATTTTATGTTTCAGATGTTGCGTATGTCAACATGGTTGCAAAAAAGTCGTTTGCGAAGCTCCAGAGACACAGCAAGGAATGTTGCTCACGTCAACACGAGGTTGTATGCTGCTGACTAGAATGCGCCCACGAAAGCCCTACCACCACGGCCATCTGGAAGAAACCCTTTTGAAAACAGCAATTCAGCTGATCGG
>Ga0307478_10001044_pt1 | contig 25375 bp, 21 predicted proteins | sample atmos_gasesECM4C_2_FD_203713 | JGI IMG/M metagenome (GOLD analysis project Ga0307478, IMG submission 203713) | Hardwood forest soil microbial communities from Morgan-Monroe State Forest, Indiana, United States - atmos_gasesECM4C_05 | ecosystem: Environmental > Terrestrial > Soil > Temperate...
CACCGATCCGATCTGGTGGTTCTATCTGTTCTGGCTTCCGTCATACTTCAGCGCGAAATTCAATCTGAACCTTTCGCATCTCGGGCTGCCACTCATCATTGTTTATAACGTTTCGGCGATTGGCAGTGTCGGCGGAGGCTGGCTGCCCGCGCCCTTCCGCCGGCTCGGACTCTCACCCAACCATGCGCGTCTTGCGGCCATGTTGGTCTGCGCATCTCTGGTTGTTCCCATCTTCACAGCCGCGAGTGTCAAGTCGTTGTGGACCGCCATCGCGCTGATCGGTATCGCGGCCGGCGCGCACCAGGGCTGGTCGGCCAACCTATTTACCACGTCGTCGGATATGTTTCCGCGCAGCGCCGTGGGCGCGGTTGTCGGTATCGGCGGCATGGCGGGATCAATGGGCAGCGCGCTTTTTGCCTTCTTCGCCGGACATATCCTGCAATTGACGCACAGCTATGGGATTCTGTTCGGCATCGCCTCCAGCGCTTATCTGGTGGCTCTGATCGTTCTGTACGTCCTTGCTCCCGAATTAAAGAAAGTGGAATTCGCCGCATGAGCCTCTACTGCGCCACCGGCGGGGTCGAAAGCGACCTGTTTCCGCAATTGCAAGGGCTGCTTGCGGAGAATCTTGCCAAGCTGGGGCAACGAAATCGCGTCCTCATTGTGCCACCCGATCACAGCCGCATACATTCCCGCTCTGGGGATCTTACGCGGTATGCGTGGGAGTATTTCGGCGACCGGCTGCAAGCGGTTCTACCGGCGCTTGGCACGCATGCTGCCATGCGGCCTGAGCAGATCGCGCGAATGTTTCGCGCCATGCCGCAAAAACTCTTTCGCGTCCACAACTGGCGAACCGATGTCGAGACTCTGGGCGAGGTTCCGGCGGAGTTCATCCACGAGCAGTCGGAAGGCAAGCTCAGCTATTCGTGGCCAGCACAGGTGAACCGGCTCGTTGCGCATGGCGGCTTCGATCTGATTCTCTCGATCGGCCAGGTCGTCCCGCACGAAGTTATCGGCATGGCGAATTACAACAAGAACATTCTAGTGGGCACCGGAGGCCGCGAGAGTATAAACCGCAGCCACTATCTCGGCGCGGTTTATGGGATGGAACGTATCATGGGCCGCGCTGACAATCCCGTGCGCAACGTTCTCAATTACGCGGCTGATCGTTTCCTGCGACAGCTGCCCATCGTCTACGTACTCACCGTGGTTGGGCGCACGGCGGACGATGGGCTGGCCGTGCGCGGACTTTTCATCGGCGACGATGCTGAGTGCTTTCACCGCGCTGCCGAGCTGAGCCTGAAAGTGAACTTCGAGACCCTGGACGCGCCCATCCGAAAGGCTGTCGTTTATCTTGATCCGCATGAATTTCACAGCACCTGGCTGGGCAACAAAGCGATCTACCGTACACGCATGGCATTGGCCGACGATGCAGAGTTGGTGGTGCTCGCGCCGGGCGTAAAGGAATTCGGCGAAGACCAGGCGATCGACGCGCTGATCCGCAAGTACGGCTATCGCGGGACGCCTGCCACCCTCAAAGCAGTGGATGCCAATGCGGATCTCGCCAACGATCTGGGCGCGGCTGCTCATCTCATTCACGGCTCCTCTGAAGGTCGCTTCACCATCCGGTGGTGCCCCGGTCAACTGAGCAGAGAAGAGATTGAAGGAGCAGGTTTTGAGTTTGGAGATTTGGAAACCATGCTCACGCGCTACAACCCACAGATGCTTCGCTATGGCAACAACCGCGTTGACGGCGAAGAGGTCTTCTTTATTCCGAACCCCGGGTTAGGACTGTGGGCGTACCGCGGTAAATTGTTGGGGCGAAACCCATGATCGTGATCTTGATGGGGGTGAGCGGTGTCGGCAAGACGACCATCGGCGCGTTGCTCGCTGCGCGCACCGGATGGAAGTTCGAAGACGCCGACGACTATCACTCGGCGGAAAATCGCAAGAAAATGGCGTCAGGTATCCCGCTGACGGATGCCGACCGAGGGCCATGGCTCAACTCTTTGCATGAACGCATGCTCCAATACAGGAAAAACTCTGAGAACGCCATTTTTGCCTGCTCCGCGCTGAAGCGGCAGTATCGCGAAGTGCTGGCCAGCGACTTTGGGAAGAACGAAATCCGATTTGTCTATCTGCATGCGCCCAGCGCTCTGATCAAAGAGCGCATGAACACGCGACAACATCCCTACATGAACCCTGAACTCCTCGATAGCCAGTTGGCGGCGCTAGAAGTACCCCGAGACGCCTGGCCCATCAGTGTTGCCGGAAGCCCGGAGCAAGCCGTCGAAGAAATCCTTGCCCAGCTGCGCGAAGCAGGCTTGCTCACCACCGTAACGGAGAAATCATGACGACTCCTATCTTCAGCCTTGAAGGCAAAACCGCCGTTGTGATCGGTGGTACCTCCGGAATCGGCCGAACCCTGAGCCTCGGTCTTGCAGATGGCGGAGCCAATGTCATCGCCTCTGCCCGCCGCCAGGAGCAGGTCAACGAAACCGCGGCCGAGATCGAACGGCGCGGACGCCAGACCCTGCGCCTCTGCTCGGATGTATGCAAGCGCGCTTCGCTCGAAGAACTGCTGGTGGCCTCGCTCCATCGCTTTGGCAAAGTCGATATCCTGATCAATTGCGCTGGGAAAATTAAGCGCATGCCCACACTCACCATGCCAGAGGAAGCGTGGGCGGAGATCGTGGACACAAACCTCACTGGAACCTTGCGCGCTTGCCAGATTTTCGGCAAGCACATGCTGGAGCGTGGTTACGGCCGTATTGTGAACATTGCATCTCTGAACAGCTTCGTCGCGCTCAACGAAGTAGCCGCCTACGCGGCCAGCAAGGCGGGCGTCGTCTCGCTCACGCGTTCGCTAGCGGTGGAATGGTCAAAGAAGGGCGTTACGGTGAACGCCATCGCGCCCGGTGTCTTCCGAACGGCCCTGAATACCGACCTGCTCGACAATACGCCGCGCGGCCAGGAGTTACTGATGCGAACGCCGATGGGACGTTTCGGCAGGACCGAAGAGCTCGTCGGCGCTGCAATTTATCTCTGCTCCGATGCCGCGTCCTTCGTTACGGGCGAGACTCTGGTAGTCGACGGAGGGTTTTTAGCCAGCGGTGTCAACCAATAAAGAGTCGACGACTGAGATGAGGTAGGGTGCATGAGGTATACACGACGCAGGTTGCTGGCGGGATTAGGGTTGGCAGGACTCGAAGCGGCGATGTCGCCAACCAAGAAAGCCGCAGCGTCCTCACTTATGAAATCATGGGCGCCGGGCGCAGCCAGTTGCCCGTTCCGCCTGGCGGTGATCAATGATGAGATCACGCAGGACTTCGAGAGAGCATGTCAGATCGTTTCAGTCGATTTCGGGCTGCGCTGGATCGAGCTGCGCTCCATGTGGAACAAGAATGTAACCACACTGGACGCGAAGCAGGTTGAAGATGCGCGGAAGATTCTCGCGGAACACAAGCTGCAAGTCACGGACATCGCAAGCCCTCTGTTCAAGACGGACTGGCCTGGGGCTCCGAGATCGTCGCAGAGCGAAACGCGCGACCAATTCCATGCCGATTTTGATGCCACCGGGCAAGATAAGCTGCTCGAGCGGTGTATCTCGCTTTGCAAATCTTTCAATACGGACCGAATTCGCTGTTTCGACTACTGGCGGCTGGATGATCAAAAGCCGTATCGGGCGGCAATCAATGCCAAACTGCAGCAGGCTGCGGAACGCTGCGCCAAAGGCAACATCATTCTCCTGCTCGAAAACGAGATGTCCTGCAACACGGCAACGGGCGAAGAGTCAGCGGCGGTGCTGAAGGCGATTCCAAACAGGAACTTCATGTTGAACTGGGATCCTGGAAATGCGGCGGCACTGGGGAGCACGCCCTACCCGACCGGCTATGAGTTGCTCCCCACAGACCGCATCGGGCATTGTCATTGCAAAGATGTAGTGAGCAAGCCCGATCACAAATACGATTGGGCTCCCGTGGGTGCGGGCATCGTGGATTGGGTTGGGCAACTTCATGCCCTGCGGCGCGATGGCTTCCACTACGGGCTAAGTCTCGAAACCCACTGGCGCGGTGCAGGCACGCCAGAGGCATCCACGCGCGTTAGCATGGATGGACTGAAGAAGACGCTGACAAAGGCTGGAATTTCCTGCTGAGCATTTCCGCCGATCGAGGCTGTTTCTTCAAGAATCGTTTGTCGCTGCCGCAAGAGTCTCGCTAAAAGGAGAATTTATGGTTACGCGACGTGAATTTCTCGACGCCCTCGCCGTAGGGGCAGCCGGGCTGGCAGTAGGATCCACGGCAAAAAGCTACAGCCAGATTCTTGGTTCGAACGACCGGCTCAACTTTGCCGTGATTGGCCTCAATGGCCGCGCCTATGCTCATCTCGCGTCGCTCAAAGCAAACCGCAGCGCTGCTCGCATCTCACACGTTTGCGATGTGGATAGCGTTATTCTGAAAAAGTTCGCCGACCGCACGCAACAGGAGATGGGTGAGGCTCCGGTGGCGGAGAAAGACTTTCGCAGGATTCTCGAAGAGAAAGACGTTGACGCCATCACCATCGCCACTCCCGAGCATTGGCATGCACCGATGGCCATCGCCGGATTGCAGGCGGGGAAGCATGTCTATGTCGAGAAGCCGTGCAGCCACAATCCCGCCGAGGGCGAGATGCTGGTGCAGGCGCAGCAGAAGTATCGCAAGCTCGTGCAGATAGGCACACAGCAGCGCTCCTCGCCCCACACCGTCGAGATCGTCGAAAAGATTCACCAGGGAATTATCGGCAGGCCGTACTTCGCGAAAGCCTGGTATGTCAATACGAGGAAGTCGATTGGCGCCGGTAAAGAGATCCCGGTGCCGCCGCAGCTTGATTGGGACTTGTGGCAAGGGCCTGCTCCGCGCCGTCCGTATAAGGACAATGTGCATCCTTATAACTGGCATTGGTTAAAAATCTATGGCACCGGCGAAACGCTCAATAATGGAACGCACGAGGTCGATGTCTGCCGCTGGGCGCTGGGCGTCGACTATCCGCAGCGGGTTACGTCCTCCGGCGGTAGATACCATTTCAAAGACGACTGGCAATTTTATGACACGCTGGTGACCAGCTTCGAGTACGAAGACAAGATGATTTCCTGGGAGGGCAAGAGCTGCCAGGGAATGAAGTATTACGGACGCGATCGCGGTTCGACCATCATGGGGACTACCGGGACAGTGCTGGTGGATCGCGGTGGCTATGAAATCTATGACCTCAAGGGAAATAAGACGAGCGAATTCAATGCTGGCAAAAGCAGTTCGACCGCTGACCTGATCGGCAGCGATTCCATGACCGACGCTCACTTCGCGAATTTCATCGCCGGAATTCGTAAGGGCGAAAAACTCAACGCTCCCATCGCAGTCGGCAACATCGCCGTCACCATGCTGCAACTCTCCAACGTCGCGTGGGAGGTGAACCGCGAACTGCATCTGGACACGCAGAACGGACGGATCCAGGGCGACCCGAAAGCGATGACGATGTGGGGGCGCGAGTACGAGAAGGGCTGGGCTCCACATGTCTAGCGATTACCCGCTTGTGAAAAACACCCTCTCCCGTCGCGATTTCGTTCGCTCCAGTGCACTCGTTGCGGCAGCGTGCGTTGCACCGAGCGGCGTCCTGGCGCTCGCTCAGGAACGGCCATCCGCTGACGGAGCCTCACCGATTCGCCTGGGCCTGGCCAGCTACACGTTTCGTAACTTCAGCCGCGCGCAGATGCTCGGCTTCATGAAGCAACTCAATGTGTTCGCGTTGAATGCGAAGGACGTCAAAGATCACCTCCCGATGGATGCTCAGGAAGAGGCGCCTGCGCTCGCCGACTACTCCGCGGCGGGCATCAGGCTTCACGCTGCCGGAGCTATCTATTTCACCAAGAATGAAGATGCGGACATACGAACCAAGTTCGAATACTGCAAGCGCGCAGGTATCGCCGTTATCGTGGCTGGAGATCCCGCGCCAGAAACTTTGCCGCGAATGGAGAAGTTCGTAAAGGAGTACGACATCCGCATCGCGATCCACAATCACGGACCCGAGGATAAATTGTGGCGTTCACCGATAGACGTATTGCGGGCTGTGAAGGATATGGATCCGCGCATCGGCTGCTGCATCGATGTCGGGCATACGGTCCGCGCCGGCACCGATGTGGTTCAGGCGATCCACGAAGCAGGTCCGAGGCTATACAACGTACACATGAAGGACCTTACGAATTTCCAGAGCAAGGAGAGTCAGGTCGCCGTGGGAGACGGCATCATGCCAGTGCGGAAGATGTTTGAAGCGCTCATCGCGACAAAGTATCAAGGCTTCGTCGATCTGGAATATGAGGTTCATGCCGACGACCCTATGCCCGGCGCGATCGCCAGCTTCGCTTATATGCGAGGCGTCCTGGCAGGCATGGGATTTGCGAGCAAGCACTGAAGACAAAGTGTCGGGACATTGACGTGGGTTTGAATAGAGTCCTCGGGACAGGGACTAGCTCTGACCTGTCCGTGGGGATTCGACAGGAAAATCAGCAACGCCCGCACCGCCTACTTCGGAAGGCTGGATCTGCATTTTCTGTTTATGCCTCTCGATGGTCTGACTCGCGGCCTCGAGCAGGTTCACGCGCGATATGAAACCAGACACCAGCGCACTTGCAAAAACTCGGCCTCTTGCGGGGGAACAGGCAAAACTCCCTTCAGAACTGCTATGGCGACCTGTGCTTCGGCGTCTTCGCGTTAAGCGTCGAGATCAGGCCCTCTGCTGCGGGAGGGACATGCGTCTCGTGAGCAATGACAATATCCTTCGCTGAGATTTTCTCTCCGTAGATTCTCTTGTTTGCGTCGTTGTCAGGTCGGATGGTCGAGCCCTCCAGCGAAATCCCCGCAAACAAGCCGCGCGCGCGTGAATAGCTCAATATTTCGGCACGCATCGAGACATCAGTTTCTGCCGTCGCGTTACGACCGACTGGTCCTGCTGCTACTGACGCATCTGCCCCGAGCTTCACTTTGCTGCTCAAGATTCCGTTCGCGCCGCGGTCATTCATCACGAGAAGAACGAAGTCAGTCGCTTGCCCGCCGATCTGAAAGCCTACGCTGCCACCCTCAAGGGCCATCATTGAGGGCGCGCCCCAGGAGCCGTTAAAATTTTCGCCCCTGCGGCATGTCATCGCGCCGCGGCCATAACTGCCACCGACCACAAACGCAGCCTTGAGGACTGATGGAAAAACAACCACACAGTCGGCCTTATCGAGGAGATCTTGAGGAATGTCGTCTGGGAGATTCAGAATCTCTGTCAGCACCGCGCCGGCATTCTGGAGACGATCCTCACTTTTTTCTTTGTCGTCTGCCCAACCGTTGGTTGCAAGTAGCGCAATTAAAAGAAACAATGCGCCCACCGCGCATGGAAGACTTTTCTTATTCACGAGGTCTCCTTCTTACGACAGGACTCGCACAAAACAACGACGAGCATTTGTCCTTCGGCAAACTTCCCGAGGCTATTCTGCTGTATTACCGCAAAAGGCGGTATACCTTGAAAAATGTAGTTCTTTTGGAGTTCATCCCGTATCTGTGCTTTAGCGTGCTCCCTAATCCTTGTGATTTGAGATGCGAAATTGTGACGTCCGGCCTATCAGTGTGCTGAGGCAATCTCGGTATCCCAAAGTCAGTCTTCTTGCTGTGGTTGTGACCGACAACTCGAAAGGACTTGACCGCATCCCACATCCTTACATCAGCGGGCGGGAGTGTAGCGGAGCCGCTTAGTTGCGCGTTTCGGCGCTTTTCTGAAGGGAACTCGTCGGCTCATGCGCTCATTAACTATCTTGCTTCTCTTTTTTTTTATTTTCACGGCGACAGGCTTCGTGCAAGTTGCGCCCCAGGCGCCGCAGGTTTCCTACGAGGGGCAAAACGTAAGCGCCATATCCCTGATTGCCAATCCCCATCGCGATCTCGAGCCCTTGCGTGCCTGCGTTACGCTAAGGCCGGGCGATTCCTACTCCGAAGAGAAAATCCGGACGAGCGCAGAGGCGATGGAAAAGGCGGGAGGATTTGCGAAGGTCGAAGTCAGCGTGGTGCCCGATGTCACGGGCCTACACATCAGCTTTCTCCTGGAGCCAGCCTATTATCTCGGAGTCGTAGATTTTTCTGGTGTCGGGAAGTCCTTGTCGTATACGCGCCTCCTTCAGGCAGTCGACCTCCCAGATGAAGATCCTTTCGATCCCTCTCGTCTTCCGACTGCAGAAGAAGGGCTCACCACTTTTTTGCACAAGAATGGCTTTTTCCAAGCGAAGGTGCACACAGACACGAAGATTGACGATGCGCATCAATTGGTGAGTATCAGCGTCGAAGTGGAGATGGGAAAACAAGCACGGATTGGATCCCTTCAGATCCTTGGGCCCGCCGCGGCAGAGCGCGCCAAGCTCCATCGTTCTGTGCAGTCGCTACGCGCACGATTGTCTGGCGGCGTGTTAAAACCGGGAAAGGCTTATGACCAGGAACGAATTAACGCAGCGACAGCCATCCTGAAAAAGGCGTTGGCGAAACAGCATCGCCTGGCGGCCAAGGTCCACGAGAACCCTCCGGAATACCACCCAGAGACTAATCGCGTGGATGTTTCATTCAAAATCGAAATGGGTCCGGTGGTCACGGTTCGAGCCGTGGGGGCTCGACTCTCGCGCATCCCCTTCCTGGGAGGAAGAGAGATGAAGAAACTGGTCCCCGTCTACTCTGAGGGAGGCATTGATCAGGATCTGGTCGACGAAGGGCAGCGGAATCTTACCGACTACTTTCAGAAAAAAGGATTCGCCGATGTCAAAGTGACATCGAGCATTCAGAATCAGCCCGACCAGATTGTTATCGTCTATCAAATCGATCGCGGCCGGAAGCACAAGGTCGAGCGCATTCTTTTCCGCGGCAACTATGCGGTGTCGCAAAAAGAGTTGATGGCTCACGTCGTCGTGAAGAAATCTCATATCTGGACCCACGGGAGTTTCAGCCAGAAGCTTCTGAAACAGAGTAGCGACAACATACAGGCCGTGTACCAGGACCGGGGGTACGAAGATGTCAAAGTCACGGCCCGAGCCGTGGATCGCGAACCACAGATCGACATTTCTTTCGAAATCGCGGAAGGCCCTCAAACCATTGTTGAGGACGTCAAAGTCTCCGGAAACGAAAATATCCCCTACGCGGAGCTTACCGCTCCCAACGGGTTCGAACTACGGTCCGGTGTACCATATTCTCCGCGAAAATTAGCCGAGGACCGGAACCGCATCTCAGCAACTTACCTGAATCGCGGATATCTGAATTCGGAAGTGAAAGCGACCTTGCAGCAGAACGTAAGCGATCCGCACCGTGTGAGTGTCGCTTACGCCATCACTGAGCATCAGTTAGTACGGATCAACCAGGTGGTGTATTTGGGCCAGGCACACACACGATTGCCTCTAATCGCCAGGACAGCCAAGATTTTGCCCGAGACACCGATGCGACGGGTGCAATTGCTCGCAGCCGAGAGCCGACTGTATGACTTAAATATTTTCGACTGGTCCAGCGTTGGTCCGAGCAAGCCGATCACCGATCAGACGGACGAGACTGCGCTGGTCAAAGTGCATGAAGCCAACCGCAATCAGATCGCGTACGGAGTCGGATTCGAGGTCTCGCACCGGGGCGGAAACATCCCGTCGGGAACCGTTGCTGTTCCAGGTGGCGGTGGAACGATTGGCTTGAACGGTCAACAGATCGCGCCGAGTCAATCGACTTTTGCCAGCCCACGCGGCCTGATCGAATACACACGACGCAATCTGCGTGGACTGGGAGAGACGGCGAGCGGTTCCATCCTTCTGTCCCGGCTCGACCAGAAGGTGCTAACAACCTACGGCCAACCTCACTTTATCGGTTCCGACTGGAGTTCGCTGAGCGGTTTTTCCGTCGAACGCAATAGCGAGAATCCCCTGTTCACGGCTGGGCTTGGCGATCTCTCGTTTCAGGTCGAGAGACTCATCAGCCGTAAGACGAACACGCGACTGCAGCTACGCTACGATTTCAATAAGACTGATTTGTCTCATCTGATCGTGCCCGAACTCGTGCTCAACCAGGATCGGCATGTGCTCCTGTCGACCGTATCAGGGACGCTCATCCGCGACACTCGTGACAAGCCCCTCGACGCTCACCGCGGGATGTTCGCTACGGTCAACCTGGGAATTACACCAACAGCCTTCGGTTCAAGCGCCAACTTCGCCAAGCTGTTTGCGCAATATGCCTATTACAAGCCCTTCCACTCAGTGGTTTTGGCCAATAGTATTCGGATAGGGCTTGCGTCTCCTTTTGCCGGCAGCTTCGTGCCGACCAGCCAATTGTTCTTTTCCGGTGGCGGAACTTCTCTGCGCGGCTTTCCCATCGATGAGGCCGGGCCGCAGCGGCTGGTTCCTTTCTGCAACGTGCTGCAAGGGCAGTCGGGATGCGTGAACGTGACCGTGCCCGTGGGAGGAAAGCAACTTTTTATTTTGAATTCAGAGGCGCGTTTTCCCCTGGGCATCATGAAAGCGCTTGGTGGCGTTGTGTTTTATGACGGTGGCAACGTGTACAGTGCGATTAATTTGCGCAACTTCGTTGATAACTATTCGAACACCGTTGGCATCGGATTGCGTTATGCGACTCCGATCGGGCCCATACGGATTGATTTCGGGCGCAATCTGAACCCGGTGCCCGGGATCGGCGCGAATCAGTACTTCATCACGGTCGGGCAGGCCTTTTAGAGGATCGTCTATGAACTGGAAACGGATTGTCAGTTGGACGCTGGCGGGAATCGTAGGCATGATTGTCATAGCTGCCGTTGGAGGATACCTCTATCTCAAGAGCGCAGGTTTTCAGCGCTTGGCGATCAGCAAAATCGAACAGCAAGCGGATGCGGCAACGGGAGCACAAATAAAGATCCGCAGTCTCGATGTCAACTTGTCGACGCTCACCGCGCACCTCTACGACATCACACTACGTGGGACCGAAGGCCCGGATCAACCGCCACTCTTGCACGCCGATAAGCTGACTGTGGGCGTAAAGATACTGTCGGCGCTCAGACGCCAGGTCTCGCTCAGCGAGCTGCTGATTGAGCGCCCTATCGTTCACGTGCAGGTAGATCGGTCCGGCAAGAACAATCTGCCAACGGCACCGCCCAGCCAAAATGCCAGCCATACCAGCGTATTTGATTTAGGCGTTGGGCACGCCGCGATTACTGGCGGCGAAATCGACTACAACGATAAAAAGATTCCCCTCGAGGCTAACCTATACGATTTCGGGACCGACATTCATTTCACCCCAATCGTCCGGCGATACGACGGCACGCTTTCGTACAACAGCGGGCAGGTGCGTTATGGCGAGTACAGCCCCCTTTCGCATAGCTTGAACTTAAAATTCAGCGCTTCCCCGGAACGGTTTGGCCTGGAGTCTGCCCTCTTGAACATCGGGTCTTCCAGATTAGTCCTGCACGCCGCCATTTCAAACTATGCAAATCCAGTTGCGGACGGAGACTACGCGATCGCGGTTCATGCCCAGGATTTCGCCCAGCTATCTCCGGGCAATGTGCCTAGGGGCGACGTTCTTCTTCGCGGGAGGTTGCACTATCAGGAAATGGGGAGCGAGCCCCTGCTGCGAAATGTTACGGTCCACGGAGAGCTTGCGAGCGAGGCCCTGATCGCAGTCGCTTCGGGAACCAGGCTCGAACTGCGCAAGCTCCAAGCGCAATACCAGTTGGCCGGGGGCAGGTTGCAGGTCAAAAATGTAAGTGCGGAGTCCCTGGGTGGACGCATTACAGCGGCCGTTGACATAAAGAACCTGGACGCGACGCCGGACTCTAGAGTTCTCGTAGGACTGCAGAATGTCTCGCTGTGCGCTTTGCAGCAGACTTTACGACGACAAGAACTGAATGCAGCTTCCGTCTCTGGGCAACTGAATGGCAATGCCGAAGCGGAGTGGAAGGGCAGCATTGCCAACCTGCGAGCACAGTCAGACCTGACCGTTCAAGCGCACGCCAGTAGTCGTAGCAATCCATCGGGAAGCGAGGTTCCTGTTGACGGGGCAATTCACGTCAGCTATGACGGCCTGCGGCAAGCCATGGAATTCCACCAAACATCATTGCGGATTCCTTCGGCAACGCTCACCGCTCAGGGAGAAATTAGCAATCGTTCCAATTTACAGGTCCAGTTGGCCGCCAGTGACTTGCATCAACTTGCGGCTTTGGTCGCCGCCTTTGGCCCCAACCCCACCACGCTGCCCGCCCTCTCCGGCTCTGCCATGTTGAATGCCGTCGTACATGGAACCATGAAGAAGCCTACGATCGCGGGAGAACTCAGCGCTCAGGCTCTGCAGGTCCAAGGTAGTGACTGGAGAAGCGTCAAGTTTCAAATCCAGGCAAGCGCATCAGAATTCTCCATTCAGAACGGATCGCTGATCAACGCACATCAAGGGCAGGCCATGTTCAGCGCCAGCGTGGCGTTGCGCAACTGGTCTTATGAGCCAGCCAATGCAGTCAAGGCAAGCCTCAACGTGCAGCAGTTGCGACTGTCAGACTTGCAGCAGTTGGCGGGCCAGCACTATCCGATCTCCGGCGACCTGTCGGCGAAGGTGTCTCTGGAAGGTTCGCAACTCAATCCTATCGGCTCCGGATCGGCGCACATCGCTGGCGCCCGCGCCTATGACGAGGCGATTCAGAATCTTGCTCTGCAATTCCAGGCCGCGAACGGATCAATTTCCTCAACTCTGAATGTGTCTGCCCCAACCGGCACCCTGGATGCGAATCTTTCCTACACACCGAAAACAAAAGCCTACAGAGTGCAGATCGATGCTCCATCGCTGGTTTTGCAGAAACTGCAGGCCGTGCAAACCAAAAATCTCGAAGTTACAGGCACCGTCAGCGCATCGGTGAAGGGGGAAGGCACGCTGGACGATCCTCAGCTGACTGCGATCGTGCAGCTGCCGCAGCTGCAACTACGACAAAATTCGATCGCCGCCCTGAAGGCGGAGGTTCACGTAGCCAACCACGCCGCCGACCTAAACCTTGACTCGAAGGTCTCCGGGGCCGCCGTCCGCGCGCACGGGCGCGTAGCCTTGACCGGTGACTACTACTCTGAAGCAGCTATCGACACTGGCACGGTGCCCCTGGATGTTTTGATGGCTACTTATGCGAAAGGCGCGCCACAGGGCTTTACCGGCCAAACCGAATTTCATGCCACTCTTAAGGGACCACTAAAGGAGACGTCTCAGATCGAAGCGCATCTCACTATTCCGGTCCTCAAGGCCAGCTATCAATCTCTGGAGATTGGACTTGCAGACGCGATCCGCGCGGATTATTCGCAGTCCGTGGTTACCCTGCAACCTGCGGAAATCCGCGGCACTGGCACTTCGCTCAAGATTCAAGGGCGACTACCCATCGGTGGCACAGCCGAACCAACTCTTTCTGCGCAGGGATTGATCGATCTGCGAATCTTGAAGATTGTCGCACCTGACGTGCAAAGCTCGGGGATGATCGCGCTCGACGTTCGCTCCTCGGGTTCGGCAGAGAAACCGGCAGTTCAAGGCAGGGTCCAGCTCAAGGACGTAGCCATGACGACGGCGGATGCACCCATCGGGGTCGAGAAACTCAATGGCGCGCTCGACATCACGAATGATCATCTCCAAGTTTCCAAGATGGCGGGACAGGTTGGGGGCGGGCAGGTCTCGCTGAGCGGATCGATCGCCTACGAACCCAGTTTGCGATTCAATCTTGCCTTGCAGGGAAAATCCGTTCGCTTGCGGTATCCGGAAGGTTTGCGGTCGCTGCTCGATGCAAACCTGGCCTACAGCGGCAGCAAAGAGACGTCGACCCTCAACGGACGCGTCCTGATCGACAGCTTATCGTTTACACCCGATTTTGATTTGGCAAAATTTGGTGATCAGTTCAGCACAGAAACTACAACCCCTTCTCAGCCGGGATTCGCCGATACAGTGAAGCTGGCGATTGGCGTGCAATCTCAAGAGAGTTTGAGCGCCACGAGTTCGCAGGTCAGTATCGCCGGGAGGGTCGCCGTGCAAGTTGGTGGTACGGCCGCCAATCCTGTAATCACCGGCCGGACCAACCTGACGTCCGGCGAGCTGTTTTATAGGAATCTTCGCTACGAGCTGCAAAAAGGTATCATCACCTTCGATGACCCAACCGAGACTCACCCGGTGATGAACGTATCGGTGACGACGACGGTCGAGCAATACAATCTCACCCTCAGTATGCGTGGGCCTCTGGACAAGCTGACGACCTCGTACGTTTCCGATCCGGCACTGGCGACGGCAGACATCATCAATCTCATTGCTCGGGGAAAGACCACGCAGGAATCAGCAGCCACCAGTCAGAGCACAGATTCCATGATTGCCTCGCAAGCCGTGAGTCAGCTGAGCAGCGGTGTGCAGAAACTCGCGGGAATCTCCAGCCTGCAGATTGACCCGACGATTGGCGGAAACAATCAGAACCCATCAGCCCGCGTCGCGATCCAACAGCGTGTAACCAAGAGTCTGCTCTTTACGTTCTCCACCGATGTCTCTCAACCAGGAAGTGAAATCGTGCAGGGCGAGTATCAGCTGAACAAACGCTGGTCTGTGAGCATGGCCCGGGATCAGCTAGGCGGGGTTTCCGTAGACGGCAAGTATCGTAAGAGTTTCTAAGAAGCACGAAGGCGCCTCAATGCCTAAGCAGTTCGACGAACACCGTCGGATCTCTCGAAGGCTGCCCGTCCCCGTCCGCGAATTCTTCCGCATCGGCGCCATTCAGCCGACTGCGTCTACCCCGTCTTCAACGCTCGCTTTTGGTCAAGGCTGGCAGTGGTCGGAACAGAATTCGCAGGCTGAGCAGATAATCAACTTGTTCCAAGAAGCCCGCAATGGGCTCGGACTTGGACAGGAAGCAATCGGCAGTCTCAAGAACTTCCTCTGGAAGGCACTCATCGCCTGACAGCAGCATGACGGGCACATCCGGCTTGGACTCCTTCATGCGCGCCGCAACTACACCGCCATCCATTTCTGGCATGTGGTAGTCGAGGACCACCAAGTCCACTGAATTGGCCATAAAGGCTTCCATCGCTTGCTTGCCGTTCATTGCTGTTAGAGCCCGATATCCGTTCACTTCAAGCAACATCTTCCGGCCTTCGAGGATGCTCGAAGTGTCGTCGACACAGAGAACCACCGGTTTCAGACTCATTGGAATCCTCCACTTAGTCTTTCGTCGATTTGTTTGACGAGGCGCGAAGATTTCGCTGCCTGAACAAGCCACGCTCTGCTCAGGCAGCTATTCCAAAGTGGCAATCCGAGCTGGCCAGGAGGGACCTGATTTCGTTCACCGAGGCAATCTTGAGTACCCGAATCGAACTGACGAGTTGCAACCTGTCACGCACGGACTCTGTAGGATTGAACAGCTTGAGCTGAATGTCATGGTCACCAGCCCATTTGTGCAAAAACATCAACACGCCTAGACCACCTCCTTCTATCGCGCTTACTCTGGAGAGATCAAGGACGATGATTCGTGGGTCTACAAGGCAGAGGACTGCTTTACGCAGCTTGAAAGCGGCTTCGCTCCGTACGATTCTGCCTTTGCATTCGACTATCGCAAGCTCGCCTATTCTCGTAATGCTCAAGTCCAACATTGAGAATCCTCACGCCCATGCTTTACCTTCGACAGCACGAACGATGCCAACGGTTTCGAGCCAGTCTTTATGATAGTAAGCGACCGGAATTGAGTCGCATGGGGAGAACTTTCGGGAGGCGGCTGGGAAAATCTGCGCTACGGCAATCGCTGTACCTGCGGAAAGAAGGGTGGGTCGCTCCGGAGGACGAGAAATCGGTCTGGGACCTGGAAGCGTTTGCCTCCCGGCTTCGCGAGCGTAGTGCTCTCATTTCTGCAACTTAATGACAGCCATAGTTATTGGCGGCAACGCCAGACGGAGCGCATCCTTTCTCATGGAGTGTGGGCTGGCCCGCGTGCGGATTTTGCATGCAAGCCTCAAGCGGCGAAATCAATTCTTGTGATCGGAGGGGGCTCGTGCTTCTCTTCGATCTTGCCCTTGCTGCTGATCTTCGCCAGTTCGCAGTTGAGTTCCGCTCCGACCAACATGGCAAAACCTGTCCAATAGAGCCACGTCATCAGGGCAATGCCCGCACCGAGCGCTCCGTAAGTTTTGTTAAAGTTTGCGAAATGACGAAAATAGAGACCGAGAAGATACGAGAGCACAAGCCAACAGGCCACGGCAAGGATCGCGCCCGGCAGTGTGGCCAAGAAACGCTGCTTAACATTCGGAGCCAGAAAGTACAAAGCTTCCACGGCGAGGATTGTGAACCCTATCGCAATGGACCAATGAATGTACGGCCACAGCAAAACAAATAAATAGGAGAGGTGAACCCGACCGGCGAGCCATTCTCCGAATCTGGGCCCGAGAATCATCACGGACAGTGCTACGAGCATCAGAGCCCCGGTCAGCAGCGCTAGGCCCACCGCCAAGGGCCGTGTTTTCCAGAACGGCCGATCGTCTTCGACATCGTACGCAATATTCAAGGCCTCGATAGCCGCCGCGAATCCGCCCGATGCCGTCCAAAGCGTGCCCAGAATACCGAAGGAAAGGAACGTTCCTCTGTTAGGTGTGATCACATCAGATAAAACTCTACGGGCCAGCCCTATGCTGTCCGGAGGTAAGAACCGCGCCATCATACTCATCGCCTGGTCGAACAGATTGTGAACGGGCAAGTACGCCACAATGGCCGATAAAACGATGAGGGATGGAAAGAGCGAGAGAACGAAGTAGTACGACAGGGCGGCAGCCATCTGCAGAGTGTGGTTTCGAAGCACGTCTCCGTAGGTCCCGGCCAACGCATGCTTGATCGGATCCCTCAACATGGATTTTGACCAGCTGACTCAAGTCAGATGCGCAATACGGAGGCAACTGTTGACTCCTGAAATTCGCAGTCCGTGAGAGGGGTGCTCCGTTCTGTAGGTGATGATGTGATCGATCACAACCTATCCCAACAGGATGCCTTCTAAATAGTGGTTTCTCAACACTAAAGAACCCCGCCGCGAGGTCTGATGACATCGCGTAAGAAGACTGTTTCGGGAGAGGCCAGATGCCTGAGAATAAAATCTCGGAACCAGAATTTGCCTTCGCCGCGCAGAGAGCGTTGCACCTTCGAGTGTTGGGCATCGTCCTCGCCGGCGGTAAAGGAACTCGGCTCTTTCCCCTCACCCGGGAACGCGCCAAGCCAGCGGTTCCATTCGGAGGCAAGTACCGGATCATCGATTTTGTCCTCAGCAATTTCATCAACTCCGGAATCCATTCGATCTACGTGCTCACCCAGTTTCGCAGCCAGTCGCTGCTCCAGCATTTGAGTGAGGGATGGCAGTTCGGCGGGCTGCTGAAGAGCCACTTCATCATCAACGTGCCAGCACAGATGCGTTCGCAGAACGAATCCTGGTACCAGGGAACGGCCGACGCCATCTTTCAGAACATGAATCTCATCGAGCAATCCGACCCGCACCTGGTTGCCATCTTCGGAGCCGACCACATCTATCGTATGAATATCGCCAGCATGATCGATTTCCACCGGAACAAGCATGCAGAAGTGACCGTCGCCGCAATCCCTGTTCCTCGCGAGCAGGCTCGCGAATTCGGTGTGATCGAGGCCAACGGCGAAGGACGCATCATGGCCTTTCACGAAAAGAAGGTGGAGGCTCCGACCATTCCCGGCGACCCCAGCCGCGTCTACGCATCCATGGGCAACTACATCTTCTCCACCCCTACTCTTCTCGGCCTGCTCCAGGACGACGCCAAACAGCCCGGCAGCCATCACGACTTCGGCATGGACATTCTTCCCAAGCTTGCCAACAAGGTTCCCATCTATGCTTACAATTTCGAGGCCAACCGCATCCCCGGCGAGCCGGAAGACTCCGTGCCTTATTGGCGAGATGTCGGAACCATCGAGGCCTATTACGAAGCCAACATGGATCTGAACCACGTCAAGCCCGAGCTCAACCTTTACAATCGCGAGTGGCCTGTCCGCAGCACCAGCTATCCCGATCCGCCCGCCAAATTTGTCTTCGATGAAGCGAAGCGCCGCGGCGAGGCGCTCGACAGTATAGTTTCTGGCGGCTGCATCCTTTCCGGCGGACTCGTCCGCAAGTCTGTTCTCGGCTCCGGCGTGCGCGTCCACACCGGCGCGCTGGTGGAAGGCTGCGTCATCATGGACAACTGCGACATTGGGCGCCACGCCAAAGTGCGCCGCGCCATCCTCGATAAGAATGTACGTGTTCCAGAAAGAGCCACGGTCGGCTACGATCTCGATGCCGACCGCGCCCGCGGATGGCACGTGACCAAGTCCGGCATTGTCGTCATTGGCCGGGAACACAGCCTGGTGCCACTAGCCGCGATGGTCGCCTGAGCTATATTGATCCGGAGGAAAAAACCTTGCACCCCTTGCAGAAGCCCTTCGGGACGAAAGTGTAACCCATGTCTCCGGAACGCACACTTGAAAGATTGGTCGGGGAGAGAGGATTTGAACCTCCGACCCCCTGGTCCCGAACCAGATTCCGCCACCTGTTGAACTCTATTGAATTCTGTAGGCGGCAAGCGATTGGTGTTGAAGGTTTTGCGGCGACCGCCTTATTACTTGTTGACCTCTGTTGAGCTTCGGTGCTTCGACCGCTACAAAATCGTCTACAGTCCAAAGCCGCTCGCGACGAGCCGCGATCTGACTTGCTCAACAACCGCCCGAGACTCAGAACCTCTAACTCCAGAAAGTGTTGACCTAACGGGAATGGATTGACCTGCCCCCTGCTTTCGTTCACGTAAGAATAGGACGGAATCTTTAGTTATCGGTCCCCTTGTTCTGTAACAGTTCCATCGTCAACATTCCGTTGCCAGCGCTCGAACTTAAAATGACGTAATTGATGGTCAGAAGAACCGAAGGCTCTTCATGCTCTCCGCAATGGCTTTCAGTTGTTCGGGAGAATTTGCGCGAAAGGCAAATGCCACGAGCTTGCCCCCGCGTATGGTAGTCCAGACCACGGCGGCCTTTTTCATCCCACCCTCTTCCTTTTCGAATACAGATACGGTAAAAGACTTTCCCGAGAGCATGACGGGCTTGGGTAGCGCGGGCGCTTCAGAAAAGCCCATGACCCACGCGCTCAGTTTGGCCTCGGCGGCGGTATCATCCAAGTCAGAGAATGCCTTGCGAGGATAGGTTTCAATGGTCAGCGCACGCCAACTCAAAGCTTCCTGGTCAGGCCCCGACCACATTGCGAGCAGCATACCGAGGGAGTTGCCGGAATGCGAAGCCGCCGCGCGGGCTCGGATGTCCGCCTTGGCGCTCTCAGTCACCTCCCGCATCTCGCTTGGCGGCAGGTAGCGAAATGCAAGGGCCGCGTTCGAGTAACCGGCATCAGCAGGGGTCTGGTATTGCTGATCTTGAGCCGTGGCTGCGGCACACGAGACAAGCGCCAATAGAATGCCGCCGCACGCTATTCTCATATTCGAGCCTTACGGACGAGCTTCAACCGCGTCCCGCATTGTCCCCACCATATCGTTCGAGAGAGACGCTCAGGAGCAAAGCTGTGAAGCAATCTTGATCGCATCCTTAAGATTACCCGTTTACCACAGACGCTTAAGCTTTCCCTGTCGCCACTGATCGAGATTCATCCATGCCGTCATGCCGAGCGCTTTTGGTTCTTTGGCGAGGAGTTCGAGCACTGGCTCGGCCTGATCCGGGGCGAAAAACAGGGCAGGCGTGGCCGAGTCGAGCCGAACCCAAGGATCGGTTGACTTTAGAAGCGATAGCAAAAGGCTGATAGCGGATGGCACACGACTTGCCAACTCACGACGTATCGCAATTTCCTCGGCGAATAGGTCATTCGCTGACTGCGAATCGTTGTTCCAAAGAGCACGCCCTCTAGCAATCGCAACTTGTTCATATCTGGCTACGAGCTCTTCATTAGATGGCGTTTTCATTTCGTTCGCGGCGATTGTCATCCCCAACAGAGGAAGAGTCCGCAACTCAAACACCCGTTGCGAGAATTTATTTAGTGTGACATGCACTCGTTTCTCAAGAGTCGGGTCTACGACCTTTCACTGAAACTTCAACCCACCCTTTCGCCACTGTTCGAGTGTCATTCTAGCTACTACTTTCAGGACGCGACGCTCACTTTGCACCAGCTTCTCGAGCACCGTTTCGGCCTGATGCGACGCGAAAAATAAAGCGGGTATAGCCGAGTCGCACCGAACCCATGGGTCGTCTGAATTCAGGAGGACCAGCAAGCCACGAATAGCCGATGGCTCACGTCTTCTCAGCTCCTCACGTATGATTGTCTCCTCATCGAACGCATTGTTAGCCGAACGCGAATCGCCAGCATTCAACGCGCGCCCTCGCGCACGCGAAACCTGTTCGTACCGATCAATGAGTTCGCCATTTGATGCATTCTTCATTTCATCTTTCGTCACGGTATTACTCCAAAATCCTGTAGAGCCTGCAACCCGAACTGACGCTGTGCCTCGAAGGACTGCGATGCGAGCCACTCGCGAACAATCATCCCGTCTGTACGTGTTCCAGAAAGAGCCACGGTCGGCTACGATCTCGATGCCGACCGCGCCCGCGGATGGCACGTGACCAAGTCCGGCATTGTCGTCATTGGCCGGGAACACAGCCTGGTGCCACTAGCCGCGATGGTCGCCTGAGCTATATTGATCCGGAGGAAAAAACCTTGCACCCCTTGCAGAAGCCCTTCGGGACGAAAGTGTAACCCATGTCTCCGGAACGCACACTTGAAAGATTGGTCGGGGAGAGAGGATTTGAACCTCCGACCCCCTGGTCCCGAACCAGGTGCTCTACCAGGCTGAGCCACTCCCCGACGGCGCTGCGAGCGATAACAAGGGAAGCCATCCGCCCGCAAACTCTTACTTTTCGATAGGCAGCTAGGATTATAACATCGCGGCGTTGCATCGCCCTCGCCACCTTGCCCGATACATCTTTCGCGCTACACTGAAGTCGCAAGTGAATCGAGCCCATCATGGGATCGACGCAATCTGTGGACCGACGCAATCTGTCTGACTCAATCTGATCGAATTCAGCTTGGTTGAACGCAATATGATCGTTCTCTCCGCCAACCGCCTCTACACTCCGCAGGAAGAAATACACAACCCGCTCGTCTTTATTGAGGACGGCCTCATCTCAGAAGTTTCCTCGCGAGCCCGCCGGGAAATCCCGAAGAATGCCACTGAGATCGATCTGGCCCGTGATTTTGCCGACGCCATTCTCGCGCCCGGTTTCGTCGACGTTCATATGCATGGCGGGGCGGGACTCGATGTCATGCGCGCCTCGGCTGCGGATCTTCCGCAGCTCAACAAGTTTCTAACCAGGCATGGCGTCACCGGCTACTTCCCCACCACCGTCGCGGCGCCGCTCGATCAAACTTGTGCGGCTCTTGGACGGTTGGCGGATTCCATCGAGGCGGTTCAAGGCTCCCATGTCAGCACTGGCGACGTGCAGGCTCTTCCGCTCGGCATTCATCTGGAGGGTCCGTTTCTCAGTCACAAGCGCCGCGGCGTGCATCCGCCGGAAAACCTTATGGAGCCGACGCCGGAAATCTTCGAGCGTCTTTGGCAGGCGGCTCGCGGGCAAGTCCGAATGATGACCATCGCACCCGAACTTCCCGGAGCACTCGATGTGATCGCGGAGGCCGTGCGCCGCAAAGTGTGTGTAAGTATTGGTCATTCGGATGCAACGTTGGACGCTGCCCGCGACGGCGTCCGCGCCGGCGCCCGCCACGCGACTCACACTTTCAATGCCATGCGTCCGCTCGACCATCGCGATCCCGGCATCCTCGGTGAAGTGTTGACTCATCGGCACATCACCGCCGACATTATCGCGGATGGAATCCACGTCGCGCCCGAGGTCATTCAGCTTTTCCTGAACGCAAAGGGCAAAAACGGCTCTGTCCTGATCACCGATGCAACTGCCGCGACTGGTATGCCGGACGGTACCTACCAACTCGGCCCCATCCAAGTAACGGTTAAGGACGGCAAATGCACCATGGATGGAAAGCTCGCGGGCAGTGTCCTCACCATGGACCGCGCCGTCCGCAACATCACTCAATTCGCTGGCTGGAGCCTTCAGGATGCAGTGCGCGCCGCGACCTTGAATCCGGCGCAGGCTGTGGGTTTGAAGCAATGCGGAGTCATTGCTCAGGGCGTCGAAGCAAACCTGATCCTGCTGGGGCCGGCAGGGGAAGTCATCAAGAGCATGGTTCGCGGCTGCGGATTCTGACGCCGGCAGAGATGTTCGCTGACGTCTCCGCTGCCTGAAAGAACAAACGTAGCTAAGTCTCTACAGAAGGATTAAGGGAGCAATAGGCTGGACTAGTTCGGTTTGCGTTCTTTCGATTCCACCAGATAACGCAACAGAAGCGCCTCATCCGATCGCGTGAGTTGATCGAGGAAAGAAGTATCCACCTTGCCGTCTTCGATGGTCTTCGACGCATTCGATTGCCGGAGTTTGTCGCCCAGCTCGGGTTCGTTGCTCATCACCTGGGTGTAGAACCACAGGAAGTGCCGCATCTGGTCGAGCGACTTGCACAGAACCTGAATCGCTTCAGTTTCGGGAAGCGCGCTCAAAGCCTCCATCAACTCAGGATCGCTGGGCGCCTGCATGGCAGCGCAATTCAACTCTCGCTGAATCGCGCGCAGGTCTTCGGTAACTCGCACCATCCGCGTGTGTAGGTCGTCCATCTGCGTATCGTTCCCCATGGGCTAGCGCAAGTATCGGCGTTTAGCGTGCCCTTCAACATCTCATCGGCGACGGCAAGCGGATAGATGTCCCACGATCATGCGCTTTCGTAATTCAAGGGATTACTTTGGTCTGGAGAGTAACCATCAGCATCGCGTGGCGCTAAACCCCGCCACTGGCAAGGCTTTCCGCATGCAGTCGAATCAGGCGGTGACGTTGACAAGCCTTTCCAACACGCAGGTTCTTCGGCGCACCAACAGTGCAGTCGACATTCGTTCCAAAGTCACCTCCGCGAATCCTCTAAAGGGGTTTCTGAGTGTACCTGTGTGTTCTTCGTGGTTAATCGCTCTTCGCTGTCGCCAATTTCGTGATCTGTGATACAAACACGCGGTAATGGAATCGCCCTCGTCAAGCCTGCGCAACCACGATCTCGTCCGCGCCATCGGCCGCTGGAGCCTGGTCGCGCTGATGGTGAACTCCATCATTGGCAGCGGCGTGTTTGGATTGCCGTCCACCGTGGCGGCCCTGGTCGGCAACTTCAGTCCTTACGCCGTACTTGCGGCCGGCGCCGGCATGAGCGTAATCATCGCTTGCTTCGCCGAGGTCGCTTCGCGCTTTCAGGAGGCTGGCGGTCCTTACCTGTACGCCCGCGTCGCCTTCGGACGCTTCATGGGCATTCAAACCGCATGGATGCTCTGGCTCGGACAAGTTGCCGCGCCCGCTGCGAATGCCAACCTGTTTGTGATTTACCTTGGCGAGTTCTTCCCACACGCCAAAGATCCGCTGCCTCGCGCTCTCATTCTCACGGCGCTGGTCGGCCTTCTGACTCTCATTAACATCCGCGGCGTTCGCGCCGGAGCGCAGGTGAGCAATGTGTTCACCGCTGCCAAACTCGTCCCGCTCTTGGCTGTGATCGTTCTAGGTCTGGTCGCACTTCAGCACCACCACTGGACCATCGCGAGTGCACCCATCTCGTCACCCAACGCCACTCAATGGCTGAAAGCCATGCTGCTCCTGGTCTTCGCCTATGGGGGATTCGAGACCGCTCTGGCGCCTATGAGCGAAGCGAAAAATCCCCGCCGCGACGCCCCCTTCGCCCTCTTCACTGCTCTGCTGGTGTGCACCGTGATCTACGCCCTCGTCCAGTGGGTGGTCGTGGGAGTCCTGCCCGACGCCGCTCACAGCCAGCGCCCCCTGGCCGACGTGGCGCGGTTCGCGGCTGGTCCCGTAGGCGCCGCGCTGGTGGCCGTCGGCGCGCTGATTTCTTTCTACGGATATCTCAGCGCAAAAATTCTCGCCATGCCCCGCGTCCCCTTCGCCCTCGCCGAGCAAGGAGACTTCCCCCAAGCCTTCGCCGCCGTCCATCGCCGCTTTCATACGCCGTATGTCTCGATTCTCGTGTTCGCGGCCATGATCTGGGGACTAGCGCTGATCGGCGATTTCAAATGGAATGTAACCCTCTCTGCCGTAGCCCGCCTCCTTTACTATGGCGTAGGTTGCGCAGCCTTACCCATACTGCGGCGGAAGCAGCCGGAAGGCGCAGGAGCGATGTTCAACCTGCCCGCGGGAAATTTCTTCGCGGTGTTGGGCGTGGTTCTATGCGCAATCCTGGTAACGCGCGTGGATTTCGGCCAGTCGCTGATCTTGGTCGCGACCATCGCGCTAGCGTTCGTGAACTGGGCCGTGGTGGCCCGCGGAGGCACCGCCGGTTGATCGCGACGGATAGAAGTCGCAACCACGAACGTGCGTCAGGGCTGCCAGTCCAGCGCATAAATCTCTGGGCTGCCAATGTCGCGCGTCACCAGCAGCGAATCATTCGGCCCCAACCCGCCCCACTCTCCGTTCGGCCCCCAGAGTCTATGAATATCTTTCAAGCTGGCAAGACGCTCCAGTTGGCGATCCGAAATCCGCACCCGGAAGAACGCCGGATCTTCGGTAAGAGTGGAATCGAAATACAGGTACTGTCCGTCGTGTGACCAACTGGGGAAGCCGATGCCCGCGCGCGCCAGCACCGTCCACCGTTGATTCGTACGATCAAATAGCATCAGCGCTTGAGAATCCGTCGTGATCGCTGCAATGTAACGCCCGTCGGGAGACCAGCGCGGCGAAAACAGGTTTTCTGCTCCCGGAACGGGCACTGTTTTCGCGGTTTGCAGGTCTAGAATGCTGATTCGGCCGCTCGTGCCTCACAGGTCGTTCATTGCCAGCACGATCGACTTCCCGTCCGGCGACCACCCCGGATCGAAACCGGCTGTCGCGCCCGGGATCAACTCTCGCGAACCATGTCCACTCGCGGCAGCCAGGTACGCCCGCCAATCGGTGTTCAGCGTTCTCGCCATAAACACAATCTGGCTTCCATCAGGAGACCATCGCGGCAGCGCCGCTTCCATGACGCTCGGATCACTTAGCCGGATCCGCTCGCTGCCATCGATTCTGCTCGTCCATAGCGCTCCATCGGGAACGGAAACGTAAGCCATGCGCTGTCCATCCCCGAAGAATGCCAAATCCGTCACCGATGCCCCTTCGAGATACGGAACGAATGATCGCCCGTCGTAACGAAGGACTTCGGAACGGGCCTGACCGCCCATGGCAAAGATTCTCTTGCCGTC
>Ga0307478_10001047_pt1 | contig 25342 bp, 16 predicted proteins | sample atmos_gasesECM4C_2_FD_203713 | JGI IMG/M metagenome (GOLD analysis project Ga0307478, IMG submission 203713) | Hardwood forest soil microbial communities from Morgan-Monroe State Forest, Indiana, United States - atmos_gasesECM4C_05 | ecosystem: Environmental > Terrestrial > Soil > Temperate...
AGTGTTGGTTGAGCTACTCACACAGGCAATGTGCAGGTTGTGGGCCGCAATCGCCTGCTTGGTTTTCTCGATGTGCTCGGGCGCGAAAGCCGGATGCGAGGGAAGATCGAGATTGCCCTGTAAACCGCGCAGTTCAACTGCCGCAAATCCGTTTGCCGCCGCAAAATCAAGGATTTTGCTCAAATCCCAAGTAGGACAACCGAGAGTCGAGAAGGCAATGGGAAGCTGCCGCGTCGGCGACTCCCACGCGAATGCCGAGCAAACCGCGCCGGTCGTGAGAGCACCGAGAAAACTGCGTCGTGTGGTTTTCATATCTGGCAATCCCGGTTCCAGGCAAACATCGATTTGCTCCTACTCCTTCTCGGATAGCTTCTTGGGTTGAATTCTCCAGTAAGCCTGATGGCCAATGTAGTCATCGTCGGCGAGGTTGGCAATAATCAGCCGCCGCAATTCCAGCGGATCGATCTCTCCCTGCCGTTTGTAGACCACTTGCCCGTCAGGCCGAATCAGCATGGTGTAGGGCACCGCCGCGTTCCACTCGGAATCGAAGGCAGCCATGAGCCCGTAGATGTCGCTCGAGCCCAGCAGAAGGTTACGGCTGGTTGCGTGTTGTTTCTGAAGAGCGGAAAGAACCCCGGGTTGTTCATCGGGGTAATTGATGCTGATGGTCACCAGATCAAAAGCGCGGTGGCCGTACATGCGGTACATGGTTTCCAGATCAGGCAATTCTTTGAAGCATGGACCGCACCAGGTCGCCCAGAAATTCACCAGCATCAGTTTTCCCGTCTGGTTCTTGCGCAATGTTTTTAAGTCTTCTGCGCTGGCAGGCTGAATTCTTACCGGCTGACTTTCGATCTCCGTGAGTTCCTGCTTGCGTCCTTCCTCTTTGTACATCCACTTCGTGGAACACCCGACGGAAGGAGTCTTCGCGACCGGCACCGGCTTGTTCGCAAGGAGGGCGTCAATCGCATTGCGCGCATCTTTGACGTTCACCAAAGGTTCCCGAGGATTGTTATCGACGCGGCCTTCGTAGCGCAGCTTTCTCTCCGCATCGAAGATAAACAGATGCGGCGTCGCGCTGGGCCCATAGGCGCGGGAAATCTTCTGGGTGTCACCATCGTAAAGGTACGGAAAATTGAAATGGCGATAGGCCGCGCGGATTTTCATTTCTTCGAAAGAGTCGCCTACGTCGGTGTAACCCATTTCATCGAGCCGTACCGCGTTGGGATTGTTGGGCTCTATCGCGACTAGGGCAACCCCTCGATCCCGATAATCGCCGGCCAACTGTTGGATGCGAGTTTCGTAGAGTTGCGCCGTGGGACAGTGGTTGCACGTAAACGCCACCACCAATACCTTGCTAGCAGCGTAATCCTTCAAACAGTGGGTCTGGCCATCAATTCCAGGAAGGCAAAAATCAGGAGCGGATGATCCGATTGCGAGTGTCGGCGGACCGCCTTCATCGCAGACGGCGAAGGAAGCGCAGAGCAGCAACATCAGCAAGACCACGAATATGAAACGGCACTGCATGCTCGGTGACTCCCTGTTGACTTACCGCCTCATCCAGTATTGAATCGTTTTATTATCCCATTATAATTACATGCGGAAGAGAACTCCCGGGAGTATCGCCCAGATCGCTGGCAGCCTCGCGTTGTTCCTTTGGCTATTTGGACTCAACTGTCCATCTTTATTCGGCCAAACCGGTTCCAAGACTCCTTCCGCCAAAGTTGGAGTTGTGTCCGTCGATGGAAACCCTGGGCACATCCTGAATTCGTTCGACCCTGATCGGTCCCTGGGTAGTTCGATTGACGTGTTGTCGCACGCGGACATCGACAAGGTTTACACCCCACATATTATTCAAGAAGCGCTCTCGGCAGGATGGGGTCCGATCACCTATCGCAACAACACTGAACTTCGCATGGCCGCCTGGCACTGGACGGAGAACGGAACCTGGAGCGATCCCGTCCACCAGAGCGGGTATTTTACCGGCAGCAGCGAGTTGAAGGAACCGCTGCGCTACATCCTCGCGTACGCGTTGCCCCATCGCGGTTTGTCGACCAGCGGGGACCGGCCTGTACAGGGTCCAAATCTGACGTACTGGAAAAGTAATCCCTACCTGACCAGCAAATTCACCGGCGAAAGCGATGCTTTGCATCCGCAATGGGTCGTGACGGACCTGCATTCTCCGAAATCGGTGAACGCGATTCGCATTGCGTGGGCCAGTCCTTTTGCGAAGGTCTACCAGGTCGAATATTGGATCGGCAAAGACGCCCTGGATTTCGATCATGGACCTGATGGTGCATGGAAGGTCTTCCCTTCCGGAGCAATCAAGGACTCTGCCGGTGGGACCGTAACCCTCAACCTTGCGCCGCAACCGGTAACGACGCAGTTCTTGCGGGTCCTGATGACGGAATCTTCAAACACCTGCGATCTTCACGGCTCGGATGATGTTCGCAACTGTGTCGGCTACGCCATTCAGGACATGCAGGCGGGCGTGCTCAGTCTGGACGGTGCCTTCACCGATGCTACCGACGGCAGCACTCCCGAAACCGCACCCACGTTTGCCTCTTCATCCATTGATCCATGGCATTCGGCGGCGGACGTCAACGAAACCGGCAAGTATCAGCACAGCGGGTTCGATCTTTTCTTTACCAGCGGGCTGACCAACAATCTTCCGGCCATGATTCCAGTCACGATGCTCTACGGCATACCTGAAGATTCAGCCGCGCAGATCGCCTACCTCGAAAAGCGGGGATATCCGATCGCCTATATCGAGATGGGCGAAGAACCCGATGGCAAGCACGCGATGCCAGAAGATTATGGCGCCTTGTACATTCAGTGGGCGACGGCACTCCACAAGGTGGATCCCAAACTGAAGCTCGGGGGTCCCATTTTTGAGGGCGTGAACGAAGACATTCACGTCTGGCCCGACGTTCGCGGCCGCACGTCGTGGATGGGGCGTTTTGTCGCCTATCTGAAGGCACACGGGCATCTCTCAGACCTGGCCTTCGTTTCCTTCGAGCACTATCCTTTCGAACATCCTTGCAGCATCACATGGAAGAACCTGTACGACGAACCGGAATTGATGAAGCACATCCTGCGCGTGTGGCGGGACGATGGGGTTCCGGAAAGCGTTCCTCTCATGGTCACCGAAAGCCACCTGGCCGCGAATCTCACTGGACCGATGAGCACGATTTTCGCGGGGCTCTGGCTGGCGGACAATGTGGGCTCGTTCTTCGAAGGAGGGGGCGCGGCTTTCTATCACTCTCCCATCCAACCTCAACCTGTGCAGGACAGTTGCCTGGGATGGGCGAGCTGGTCGAACTTCGTCGCCGATAAGGACTACAACATTACGGGCTACACTTCCCTGTACTTCGCAGCTCGCCTGATCAACTTCGAATGGGTGCAGCATCGTTCCGGCATGCACCAGATGTTCCCGGCGACAGTGAACGTCAAAGATGACGACGGCAACGCGCTCGTGACTACGTATGCCGTCCGGCGTCCAGATGGAAACTGGGCGCTGATGCTGGTGAATCGCGACGAATTGAACCCGCATTCGATCCGCGTGGCTTTCGAAGACTCCGATAAACGCAAAGGATTCTTCTCCGGACCTGTTGCCGTGACCACATTCGGCAGCGAGCAATATGAGTGGAAGAACGACGGTCCGAACAGTCACGCAGATCCGGACGGACCAATCGCCGGATTTCACGTCAATGCGAACGCTTCCACAATTTTCACGTTGCCAAAGGCGTCGGTCACTGTGTTGCGCGGCCATGTGGAAGGCCTGGCCAGGTAGGCGACATTCTTGCGGCTCACGATCCAGCTTGTTACGCGAGCCCCGCTGTTTTGGAGGACAACAGTTGATGAAATTAGTCCGCACGTTCTTGTTTCTGTTGAGCGCTCTTCCCTTTGTCTCTATTCCCAGGCCCCTGCAAGCGGCCGATCACCCAGACCGGCAGGTGGCGATCACCATCGACGATCTTCCCGCGGGCGCCTCCAACACGATGTCTGCTGCCGAGATCACAGACATGACGACGAAGCTGCTTACGACGCTGCGCGACCAGAAGGTCCCCGCCGTCGGCTTCGTGAACGAGAAGAAGGTCTACAAGCTCGGCGAGGTCGATCAACGCATCGCGGCTCTCCGCATGTGGCTGGACTACGGGTTCGAACTTGGCAATCACACCTTCAGCCACCCTTCGCTCAATCAGATTTCGTTAAGAGCTTGGGAGGATGACGTGATTCACGGCGAGAACGTCATTGGTCTGCTGCTCACTGAGCACCACATGCAGCTTCGCTACTTTCGGCATCCGTTCCTGGACGTTGGCCGCGATCTCGAAACCCGGCGGCAGGCGGAGCAATTTCTGGTGCAGCGCGGCTACCGGATCGCCCCAGTCACTCTCGATGCCTGGGACTGGATGTACGCCCCGGTTTACGACGATGCCAAGAAGCGCGGAGATGCGAAGCTGCAAGACGAGCTCGTTAAGAGCTATCTCTCCTACAGTGACTCCGTCTTTGCGTACGCGGAGCAACTGTCAAAGCAAATCATGGGTTACGAGCCAAAGCAAATTCTGCTGCTGCACGGAAATCAACTGGAGGCCGATCACATCGGCGAGTTGCTGGATGTGTTCCGAAAACGCGGCTATCGCTTCGTGACGCTCGCCGATGCCCTCGCAGATGAAGCCTACAGCCTGCCGGATACCTATGTTGGAGAAGAAGGAACGGGCTGGCTGGAACACTGGGCCATCACCATGGGCAAGCCTCCGCAGGGAGCGCCGGTGTTTCCCCAGTGGGTGATCGATCGCGCCAAAGTGCTGCATCAACCTCAACCCTAGTTTGCGCCTCAGGGCTTTTTTTCGTCGCGGGCAGAGACGGCAAGCAGGTACCACGATGCATGAGGAAGCCACTGCTCCTGCCATCGCCAATCATTGTCGGCGCCTGTCTGCTTGTATGTGAGGTTATAGTCGATATCTTCTTCATCGCGAAAGCCACTGGTGATCCCGTTCGAAATGCCGCCGGGCGCATTCGTGAATTCCCAGGAATCGAAGAACATGTATTGCGGATTGTTTCGCCCGATACCGTTCATCATTGAAGAATCGAACGGATTCAGCCCGAGGATCCAGTTGAGCTGATTCGCTGCGAAGGCGCGCAGCTTATTTTGGAAATCGGGGTCATCGGGGAGTTGCTTCGCCACCAAGTTCGCTGCCGCGGCCAGCGAGGCCAGCCGCGCGTTCTCTCCCTGCCACCAGGGAGCCGCATCGCTGTTGTGCGGAAAGAAGAAACTCGTGTGCCGCTTCCCGATCTTATCCTGCACAAGCTGCCGAGCGTAGCCAAACGGGTTGGCGACTTCATTCGTCAACGCCAATTGCGAGCTGAGTGATTTCCTGACCGTCGCGAGAATCTCTGCCTTCGTTTTTGAGCTGGCAATCTCGGAGTAGTAAAGCAGACTGACTACCGGAAATCCCGCATCGGAAGCGTGAAAGAACGGCCGATCCTCGCTGTCAGCGCGCCAGTAATCGTGGTAAGGCCCCCTCGAAATCAGCCTCGATAGCAAGCTCTTGGCGCGCCGATCGGCAGCCTCTCTGTAAACTTCTTTCTTCGTGGCTTTATAAAGTTCGGTCGCGGCAGTCAGGGCGCAATAATCGTCGACGATGTTCTCCTTGCCGTCATTGGTCATGCGCAGGTTGTTGGTCTCCAGGTAGCGGAAGCCGTCCTCTGCGGCCTTGAGGTAGTCGGCACTCTTGAATTCACCTGAGAATGGGAAGGTGCTGGCGATTGCCAGCGCGGCAATAGCAACCCCTCCGCCGGAGCGATAGCTCACTTCGTACTCGCGGTCGTTGTTGGCTTGCTGGACCATATCCGCGGGAGGCTTGTCGGCGGACTGAAAGATGCCGAACTGCTTCATCTCGCCCGCTACTTTGCGACCCTCGGGACGCTGGTCGACTCCGCCGGTTGTGATGGAGCGGTAAAACGATCCCACCGGATTCTTCACGCGGACGAGATAATCCGCACCAAACATTGCTTCATCGAGCAGGCGGTCTTTGTAGCGCACGGTCTCTGGAATATTGCGCTGGTTCAGTTGTTCATAGCTCTTGAACAGCGAGTACACGGTGAACGGGATCTGCTGCGGATTGAAGTAGGTTGAGAACGAAAGGTGCGACAGGTGCTTGCCATAGTCTCCGGTGGCGTCCCACCAGCCGCCGTGCGCGTCCAGCCTGCCCTTCCTGGGGCCGTCGAAGGAAAGATGACGGTCGGCCTGATCCATGAGCCCTGAGCTGCGTTCTTCCTTAAAGTAATAGATGGCATCGGACAACGTATTACGCTCTAAAATAAGGCTCTGGACTCGAAACGGAAAGGAGCGGACCGCCCCCTTTTTTCCGGCACAATCGAAGTAGTACTCGCCTTCTGAGGTGACGGAATCGAAGTCGAGCGTCCAGAAATGCCAGTCTCTCCATTTCTGCACGGGCCCTGCGGCTCTCGGCGCAACTGTAAGAACAGCTTGATCCCCTGCGTAGGTTTTGAGCGTGCATGAGGAGAATTCATCGTCGGCTGTGCCGAGAATGACGGCATGTTTCGGACCTGCGGTTTCGTAACCGAGGTGGTTGGTCAGAACCTTTGACTCGCTAGCGTCGCCAAGAGCACTGGAAAGGCACAGCAAGCACATCAGAGAAAACGCTGCAGCGTGTGGGCGCACGGGGACCTCCCTCCCAACGTCGATTCGCGGAAGTTTTCGAGCTGTCATCAGAAAAGACAATGCGGTGACGAATCGGAAGAGACTCGCCACCGCATTGATCATCGAGATGGATAAGCTAGAAAAGGAATTTGGCTCCAATCTGCATGATGCGCGGCGCGCGCGCGTTGTTGACCATACCGAAATCATTGGCGTTGATCTCGCCGGTCGGATTGATGAATTGGGCATGGTTGAACAGGTTGAAAGCTTCAAATCGGAGCTGAAGTTCCTTGGATTCGGTAATCTTGGTTGATTTAGCAAGGGCCATATCGAAGTTGTTCAGGCCAGGACCATGGAAGAAACGCCGCCTGGAGTTCCCCAGGAAGCCAACCTGTTCGGGAGTAAATACTCCAGTCCCATCGATGGCATTGTTGAAGTAGGGCAAGCGATGCCGCGGATTCCGATCGATGAACAGATGGGCACCGGGAGTGTAGTTGGGCACATCCAGCGGAACGGCATTCGCCCCGATCAGGGAATTGTCATCGTTCTCAGTTAAGGTGATTGGCAGTCCGGTGGCAAAGTTGGTAATGCCGGAAAGGCTCCAACCACCAGCCACTTTTCTCGCCCATCCCGGTCCGACCAGCTTGTCGAATGGCAGGAGCCAGTTGTAGCTAAAGACAAAGTTGTGCATCACGTCGAAATTACAGAGCGCCATGCTCAAGCGCGGGTCAAACGGATTGGTCGAGTCCTGCAGGCCAGATGCGTTGTCCATGCACTTGCTGTAGGTGTATCCGGCGAGCAGGCTCAGGGAACCGCTCTGATGGCTGGCGCTCAGTTGCAGCGAGTTGTATCGCGAATTGGCGACGGTTGAGACAAAGGGGTTGGTATCGAAGAGCGGGCCAAGCGGCCGGACGGAAGCAACGGGCCCAGACGAGGTCTGCCATGGCGTGCTGATTCCGATCGACTGCCCGTTTTGCACGACCACAGTAAAAGGAGGCGTTTCGCTGAACGGTCCGCAGGTCGGGTCGCCAGGAGCAGTGCTGTTCATCACAGCCAGACAGGCAGCCGGATTGGCGGGGTTGGCCTCAACCGAGGTCACAAGCCGATGCCCCTGATTGCCAACATAGGCGGCAGTGATCACGGTGTTGGTACCGACCTGCCGTTGAATAGAAAATTCGTAATGCTCCGAATAGGGCAGCTTGTTGCGGTGATCGAAGGAGAAATCATAGGAAAGCGGCTCGACCTGCGCCCACGGGAATGTGGTGTCCGGATTCGAGGGCGAAACATTGAGCGGCGGAAATGGGAATGGGAATCGCTGGCCAACGTTCTGATTTGTCGAGCGAGTGAGAAATGGCGCTTCCATTAGCGGCGGGGCTGCGCTGCCGTAGTACAAACCGTATGGCGGGTCGCCGACTTCAAGGAACTGCGAAAGATCTTCGACGGAGGTGTAGTAGAGACCAGCACCTACTCGGATGCTCGTACGACCCGCTCCGCCGAACAGTTTGCCGAGCACTCCCGAAGACGAGTTCGGAGAATAGGCCAATCCGAGGCGAGGCGAGAAGTTATGCCACTGGGTGGGCCCGAGGGTTCGGGGCACGCCGGGATCGCCTGCAACCACGTAACCCAATGGAGCTCCGGGGAATTTCACCGACTGTTTGCCGGGGATAATGGTCTCGGTTTTGTTTTGCGTGTCGTACCAGGGCATGCTGGCTTCCCAGCGCAGACCGTAGTTGAAAACCAAATTTGAGGTGACGCGCCAACTGTCCTGGGCGTAGAGGGAGTAATACTTGCTGCGGGAATCGAGCAGTTGCGGGCTGGCCTGGGTCAGACTATCGGGAGCCCCGATGAGAAAGTCCGCGAAGTCAATGCCGGTTTCGGCGCCTGAGAAATTGTATTGACCATTTTCCGCGGCCAGGTTTCGTTCATTAATCTGATCGTAGTGAAAAGAACCGCCAAAACGAATCGAGTGTGTCCCCATCACCTTGGAGAAATTGTCGAGCACCTGGAAGGAATTGTTGTACTGCCGTGTGCTGACCTGGGGAACCCCGATCTGGAAAGAGTTGAAAACCATGTACGGCACACCTTCGAGCTTGGGCTCGATGGGACTGATGCCGCCCGCGGCGCCCCATGGCGTCACGAAGCCCATGTTGCTGAGGCTAAAGTTCGAACCGACACCACCAGTCGGTGTAGCCAGCACCAGCGCATTCCGCACGTAGCTGAAACGAAGTTCATTGACCGAGAACGCGCCGAAGTTCTTGGTATTACCCAGATTGATCATTTGCGCGCGACCCGCCGTGACTGCGCTGTAGGCAAAATTCGCCGCCGGCACGTTAGCCCCACCATTGGGAAATGGAGAGTTCAGCAGGTAATCGTCGGCAAAGTAGTAGCCAAAGAGCGATCCGAAACGAGTGTTCTGGTCGATGCGGATGCCGCCCTTATCGTCTCGGAGTTTTTGGGCGTATGCGGAAGTTACAAACAAGTTGTCGGGTGAACTCGTTTGAGGAAAGAGTCCGAGGCTTAGCATCTTGGTTGCGACCGGGGACCACGCGTTTTGAGGAATCGAAGCGTTAGGGAAAACGCACTGCGTTTGATCAGCGCAACCAGGAAAATAGTAAGGCTCGCCGTCCGTGATCGTTCCTGCGGGCAGCCCCATCCGGGTATTGAGAATGTCGGCAAAGCCCTGACCGTTGACACCGAAAGGATTTCCGTTGGAATCCGCAAATGATCCCACTGAATCTGTGAAATCTCCTCCAAAATTCGCGATTGAGGGCAGTGTCGCAGTTTGGGTGGGCGCCTGCGTCTGCCGGGTGCCTTGATAGTCGATGAAGAAAAAGGTTTTGTTCTTGATGAGCGGGCCTCCAAAAGTCCCACCAAACTGATTCTGGCGGAACACCGGAGTAGGGTCACCGGGGTTGGAGAAATAATTCTTGGCATCCAGCGAGGTATTGCGCAGAAATTCGAACCCGCTGCCGTGGAAGTTGTTCGAGCCGGATTTCGTGACCACGTTGATCTGACCGCCACTGTAGTTTCCATATTCGGCGTCGAAGTTATTGGTGATGATGCGGAATTCGGCAATCGAATCCAGGTTTGGAATGATGGCAGCGCCATTGGTTTTGCCTTCCTCCACGTTGGATCCGTTCACCATGAACCCGTTGGCGGCCTCCCGCTGCCCGTTCACCGACTGACTTCCGGAATTTAACCCTCCATCCACGGGACGGTCATTGATGCCAGCCATACCGGTGCCGGTCGTATCGGCCGAGGTGTAAGGAGATACGCCAGGTTGCAGGGCCAGCAGGTCGGTAAAAGCTCGCCCGTTCAGAGGAACCGCGGTCATGGTCTTCCCACTGATAACCTCGCCCATCTGCGTGCTTTCCGTTTCCACGTGAACTGTATCCGTGCTCACCTCAATCTTCTCGCTCGCGGTGCCGACCGTGAGCGTGGCATCGGCCCGAAGGGCCGAGTTGGCGTCAATCACTAACCCAGTCTGGCGGAAGGTCTTGAATCCGACCTGGGTGATTTCGATGTCGTACTTGCCAACCGGCAACGATGGAAAGCTGTAGAAACCCTTGGCGTCGGTGGTCACGGTTGTCCGGACACCGGTCTGCGTGTCGATCGCCACCACTTGGGCATTAGCAATTACGGCACCGCTGGAATCTGTGACCACTCCCGAAACGCTGCCGGTAATACTCGCCCAGGCAAAAATGGACACAAACATCAGGAAAGCCAAGATTGTGAAGCGAATATGGAGAGAAGCACGCATGCCAGACCTCCGCCAGAAACGATTCAATACCCGATGCCGAGACATTGTAAGCCCGAATCCGTTCTAGCGACAGTGACAATCTGGATTTAAATCGACCTGAATTTACAACCTTGGGACCGATTCGTCCCAGGGAGACCCGGGGAACTCTGCAGCGACACTGGATTGGGTATCCCCCAATGCATCTCTCGTGCATTCGATCGCGGCGGAGGCGCTCGCCTAGGCCTGAACCAACTCATCGACCAGGTTGCCGGCGGCATCAAGCAACTGGACCCGAAGAGCCAGGTCTCCGGCCGCGTGGGTGGAACAACTCAGGCAAGGATCATACGCGCGCACGACCGCCGAAACGCGGTTGAGCATGCCTTCTTCGAGCTTCGCGCCGTTGACATAGTGCTCCGCGACCTGCTGAATGCTCCGGCCGATGGCCAGATTGTTGTGGCCGGTCGCGACCAGCAGGTTGGCCCACACTATGGCGCCCTCTTCGTTGACCTTATAGTGGTGAATGAGGATACCGCGCGGCGCCTCGATCATGCCGACACCCTCGAGCGAGTTCACGTCGGCCTTGGCGCGAACATGCTTCTCCAGGATGTCCGGGTTGGTGAGGAGAGTTTCGATTCGCTCCAGTGCATATACGATTTCAATCAGCCGGGCATAGTGATACAGGAACGCACTATGCGCCGGGAAGCCGAAACGTGCTCGAAACGCCTGCAGTTCCTTGTCTGCGGCGGGAGTCCCGCACTGGTCCGCGACGTTGATGCGTGCAAGCGGGCCAACCCGGTAGACACCATGCGGAAAGCCCTTCGGCTTAAAGTATGGAGCTTTGAGATAGGACTCGCGCAGGCTCGCCTCGCCGATCCATTTCGTGTAATCATCCGCCGCAATATTGTCTTGCAGGATCGCGCCTTTCTCATCGCGGAAACGCAGCGCCCCCTCGTACAGTTGGAGATTTCCACGGCGATCTGCCAGTCCCGCGTACATGGTGGGCACGGAACCGAAGTAGTCGATTTCTCCCTTGTAGTCGTCGATTGCCGCCTGGAAGAACCGGAAGGTCCGCTGCGCAATCGCCTTGGCGGCAGGCAACTCCGCGAGCACGCGGTCTCGGATGGAACTCGCCAGCGGTGAAGCGACGCCCCCGGCCACCACCCAACCAGGATGCACCCGCTCCTGCGCCAGGCCCTCCACCAACTGGAGCCCGAACTTCCGCAATTCGATCCCATCCCGCGCCACTTCCGGATGCTTCGCGATCACTCCCAGCACGTTGCGGGTGGCGGGCTCGGAATCCATGCCAAGCAGAAAATCCGGAGCCGACAAATAGAAGAAGCTCAACGCATGCGATTGCACAAACTGGGCGCAATGCAAAAGCTCACGCAGCCGGATCGCAGCCGGCGGGACTTTCACCGCCATAATGGCTTCACACGCTTTCGCGGAAGCGAGCAGGTGGCTCACCGGGCAAATACCGCAGATGCGGGCGGTGATTCCGGGCATCTCGTAATACGGACGTCCCTCGGTGAACTTCTCAAAGCCGCGCACCTGCGTGACTTGAAATTCGGTGCCGGATACGTGACCCTGATCATCCAGTTGGATGGAGATCCTGGCATGTCCTTCAATGCGGGTCACCGGGTCGATCGTGATGCGCTTCATTTGCGCTCCTTACCCGAACTTCACACTGAGACTTTCAGATTTTTTCCCTTCCAGCAGATCCTGCAACACAGCCGTTATGGTCTTTGCTGGAGGAGGACAGCCGGGCAGAAATAAATCGACTTTCACGAATTCGCGCAGAGGACGTGCCTGCTTCAACAACGGCGGCACGCGGTCCGCAGGGATGACTTTGCCTTCATCCGCTCCTTCCATATAAATCGCCTGCAGCAGTCTGTTCACAGGAATCGAATTCCGCATGGCCGGAACGTTGCCGGTCACCGCGCAATCTCCCAGCGACACCAGCAACAGGGTTCGTTGGCGGATCTTCTGTAGCTTGTTGACGTCATCCTGCGAACTGACCGCCCCTTCCACCAATGTGACATCCACGCCTTCGGGAAATTCCTGTGCATCCACCAGGGGGCCGTATACGATGTCGACCTTGCGCGCGAGAGCAATAATGGCGGTGTCCATGTCGAGCAGAGACATGTGGCAGCCCGAGCACCCATCCAGCCAGACGGTAGCCAGCTTCAGCTTCTTCACGCAGCTCCTCCCTTCCGATGCACCAGGGAGCTGATGTTGTCGCGGTCTTTGGTCATCTCTTCTACGCCTCGACCCTTTTCCACCAGCGCTCCGGTCGGACACGCTTGCACGCATTTTCCACAACTGGTGCAACTGCGCGCCTCACCCCATTTCTGATTCAGATCACTCACGATTCGCGCGTGCACACCTCGCGAGGTGAGCTCCCAGACATGTGCGCCTTCAAGTTCGGCACAGACACGCACGCAACGGGTGCAGAGAATGCACCGGTTGTGATCGAGCACGTAGCGAGGATGGGATAAATCGAGCGCCAGCCTGGGGTAGTTATAGGCAAAGCGCACCGTGTTGACGCCGAGCGCGGTCGCCATCGATTGCAGCTCGCAATGCCCGTTCGATACGCACACGGAGCAGATGTGATTGCGCTCGACCAGAAGCAGCTCAATCGCGATACGCCGGTAGCGGGCCAGCTTCAACGAATTGGTCGTCACCGACATGCCATCCTGAATGGGAGTGGTGCAGGCAGGCAGCAGTTTGTCGGTCCCGGACACCTCCACCACACAGATACGGCAGGCTCCCACAGGCGTGAGGCCTTCGAGATCACAAAGTCTGGGAATGTGCTTGCTGTTCGATTTCGCCGCTTGCAGGATGGTCTGCCCCTCAGTGGCGCTGATGAGCGCGCCATCGATGCGGATGGATACTTTCTTTGGCGGCAACGTACCCTCCTTGTCCTAACCCACGTTTGCGGCTTTGACGTCGCAACGAAGGCAGCGACAGGCCTCGTCCAGAACCTCATCCTGGGTCAGACCGGCGACCACCTCTTCCTGCGACCGAGAGCTCGCGCCCGGCGACAGCGGATGCCCGTGATGACGGCGATTCGGGCTGGGTTCATCCGGGGGCGCCTGGTCATATTCGAAACTGCGGAAGAGCTTTTCCCAACGGTCCGCTTCCATCAGTTGCAGGTCAATATTGCGCGCCGCCTGCTTGCCGTAGGCCATTGCATTCGAGACGTTCGAGGCGCCGGTGATCACATCTCCGCCTGCGTAGAATCGCGGCCGGCTGGTCTCCAGCGTGAAGCGATTCACTTCGATCGTCCCGCTCTCTTTCAGGCTCAGGCCCGAGGCGCGCACGAAATCCATGTCGACGCTCTCGCCTACAGCGAAGATGACCGAGTCGCACTCGTAGCGTTGAATCTGGTCGGTCAGAATAGGCTTGCGCCGTCCGGAAGGGTCATACTCGCCCAGTCGAGTTCTCACGACTTCGATCGACTTCACATTCCCTTTTGCGTCGCCCAGGACGCGGTGAGGCGCGGTCAGGAAAATGAATTTCGCGCCTTCCTCCCGGGCTGCGTTGGTTTCTTCTTCGATGGCGGGCATATCTTTCCGTTCACGCCGGTAGAAGACGATCACCTCGGCGCCCTTGCGCAGGGCCGTCCGGGCAGAATCGATAGCCGCATTGCCTCCGCCGATCACCGCAACCTTTCGGCCGATGGGTAAATCCTCGCCGCGTGCCACCGCTTCCAAAAATACCAGCGCCGGATAGACACCTTTCAGCTCTGTCCCCGGCTGATAGACCCAGGACTCTTTCCAGGTTCCGATCGAAAGAAAAACGATGTCGTAGTGGTCGTCAAGATCGTTCAGCGGAACATCCGTTCCAACTCGCGTGTTGAAGATAAACTTCACGCCTAACCGTTCGATCAGGTCGATTTCACGCCGCAGTGCGGTTTTCGGGAGGCGGTACTCGGGCAAAGCGAAGCGCAGCATTCCGCCGGCTTCCGCCTTGCTGTCGTAGACGGTGACATCGTGGCCGAGCAGGGCAAGATAGAACGCCGCAGTCAGCCCGGCGGGTCCCGCACCCGCGATGGCAGTCTTGCGCCCCGTGGGTTCGAGCTTGCGCGCACATATCCGTTGCGCCATGCCGTCGAAGCGATCCGAAAGCAGGATCGCATCCGCGATGAAGCGGTGCACTTCCCGCATGTTGACCGACTCGTCCACCGTTTGCCTTCGGCACCGGCGATCGCAAGGGTGCTGGCACACTCGACCCGTGGAAGACGGGAGCGGATTGTCCATAACGACCGACTCAAATGCCTCCTCCAGGCGATGCTCCTTATACAGTTGCAGAAAGCGCGGGATGTTCATGTGCAGCGGGCAGCTGTTCTCACACGGTGAAAGGGCCAATTCCTCGCACACGCCCGCGGAGCAGCGGCGCGACACAATGTGATCCTCGAATTCGCCGCGGAAATGCCGCAGGGTGGTCAGGACAGGGTTCGGAGCCGTCTGACCCAGGCCGCATAGCGAGCATTCGCGAATGTAGTGGCTGAGTTCGTCGAGCAGCTCGAGATGGCGGCTGGTGCCGGCGCCTTCCGTCACCCGATTCAGAATGCGCAGGCATTTGTTCAGACCTACTCGGCAGGGAATGCATTTTCCGCAGGATTCAGAATTCGTGAACTCGATGAAGTACCGCGCCACATCCACCATGCAATTGTCTTCATCCATCACCACCATGCCACCCGAGCCCATGATCGAGCCGAGCTGGGTCAGGCTTTCATAGTCCACCGGCGTCTCGAACATTTCATGCGGAATGCATCCTCCGGAGGGGCCGCCGGTCTGCACCGCTTTGACTTGACGTCCGTCAACAGCACCCGCGCCGATATCGTAGATAAAGGTCTTGAGAGGCGTGCCGAGCGGCATCTCAACCAGACCCGTGTTTTTCACTTTGCCGACGAGAGAAAAGACCTTGGTGCCAGAGCTCTTCGGACTTCCGGTTTCGCTGAACCAGGCCGGTCCCCGCATCACGATGGGGGCGATGTTGTACCAGGTCTCGACATTATTAATGTTGGTCGGCTTTCCCCAGAGTCCTTTTTGCGCCGGATACGGCGGCCGGGGCCGCGGCCGTCCCGCTTCCCCTTCCAGCGAAGCAATCAGCGCCGTTTCCTCTCCGCATACAAATGCCCCTGCGCCTTCGACCAACTCGAGATCAAACTTGAATCCTCGTCCCAGGATGTTCTCGCCGAGCATGCCGTACTCGCGTGCCTGTTCGATCGCACGATTCAACCGATGGACGGCAAGCGGATATTCCGCGCGCACGTAGATGATGCCTTCGGCAGCGCCCATGACGTAACCGCCGATGATCATGCCTTCGAGCAGAGAGTGCGGGTCGCTTTCGATCTCGTTGCGGTTCATGTACGCGCCCGGATCACCTTCATCGGCATTGCAGATGATGAACTTTCGATCAGACTTCGCCTTCGCCAGAAATTCCCACTTGTTTCCGGTGAGATATCCGGCGCCGCCGCGCCCGCGCAGTTTGGCCGCCTTGATCTGCTCGATGACGCTCTCGGGGCGAGACTCGATCAGCACCTTGTAGAGCGCCTGGTATCCTCCGAGGCCGATGTACTCCTCGATATCATCGGGATTGATAAAACCACAATTGCGCAGGACAAGCTTCTTCTGCCCTTTGAAAAACGGCACTTCGTTCCACAACGGGATCTCCGGATAGCCGTGCCCATATTTCACGCTGCCGGTGATGTGATCCCATTCCTCGACCTTGCAGTAGATGCAGTCGGGGGTGAGGCTCCCCGTGGAAATGTCCTGCAGGATGCGCGCTGCATCGTTCGCCTGCACCCGACGCAAAATGGCGAGTGGATTTCCCGGTAGCCGGACATTCACCAGAGGTTCCTGAAAACACGCCCCAAAGCATCCCACCGCGGTGAGGAAAACCTCGGTGCCGCTTCTCTCGATAGCGTCCGCGAACGCGTGGTAGACACCTTCCGCGCCATTGCCTCGGCCGCAGGTGCCCATTCCGATGCCGATGCGGGGAACCGGGGGGAGGAGTTTCGCAAGCCCGGCTTCGCGAATCGCGTTAAAGGCTCCGATGTCCTCGATGCGAGGCATCATTCACTCTCCCGCTCAAGCGTCTGGATTTCTCGTTGCAGGGTGCGTTCGTTGACGTGACCGCAAATCCGCTGATTCACTTCCACAACGGGAGCCAGGGCGCACTGTCCAAAGCAAGCGACCGTGCGTACCGTGAACTTCTGGTCCGGAGTCGTCAGCAGCACTTTATCGGCGTCGCTGGCCTCACTGGAGTCATCCAGGCCAAGCCCCAGCTCGAGACGCGCGCTTTGCAGCAGGTTGCGTGAACCCCGCGTGTGGCAGGCCGTGCCGCGACAAATGCAGATGGTGTTGTCTCCCTGGGGCTGGAGGTTGAACAGCGCGTAGAACGTGGCCACGCTGTAAATTCGAGAAAGGGGCGTCTCGGTTTTGGCGGCGATATACCTCAGCGTATCTTGGGGAAGATATTTGTGTGGGTTGTGATTCTGCACCGATTCCAGGATGCCGAGCAAAGCCCCGGGGCGTCCGCTGCGCTGGGCAATCACCTGGTCGATGAATGCCTGTTCGGCCGCGGTAATGCGTCCGTCATGCGTTGCAAGCATGGCGCTCCTTTCTGCGAGGTGAGCACCTTGCCTCTCCTCAATCTAGTTTGTGGCTAACCCCCTCACAAGCATGACGAGCACGTTTCGGAGTGACGGCAATCACCTGTTCCATGGTCAACGGAATGGGCTGCAGAAACGGTACTTAGCCGCTACTCCGTAATCGGCCGGCCGATGCCGGCACGCGTCGGGATCATGGGTGGCGACGGCTCGAGGTTTGCGGTCTGGGAACGAGGCGATTATGATTTTTCGCGAACGTGGAGGACTTATGCGCTGGTTGAAGAAGACTCGAGGATTTGCGGCGCTGCTGATCATTATTGTCGGCTCTCTCTCAGCCCAGGAAAAATTCACGACCCCACTGATTCCCCGGGAAGTGTTGTTCGGAAATCCCGAGCGCGCCGACCCCCAGATTTCCCCGGACGGCACTCAACTTGGATATCTCGCGCCGGTGAACGGTGTGCTGAATGTCTGGGTTCGTACCCTGGGCAAGACGGATGATCGCGCCATTACGGACGACAAGCACCGCGGCATCCGCAACTTCCTGTGGCAATACGACAACAAGCACATCCTTTACCTGCAGGACGTTGGCGGAGATGAGAACTGGCGTCTCTACCAGACCGACATCGCTTCGAAACAGACAAAGGATCTGACACCTTTCGACAAAGTTCGCGTCGACATAGTGGCTTACGAATGGAAGTTCCCCGACACCATCCTGGTGCAAATGAATAAGCGTGACCCAAAATTGTTCGATGTCCACCGCATCGACCTGAACACTGGAAAGATCGACTTCGATACCGAGAATCCGGGAGATGTGCAGGGCTGGCAGGCCGACAACGCGCTCCAGATTCGCGCCGCCCAGGCACAGACCGACAACGGTGGAACCATCGTGCGTGTGCGCAACGACAGCAAGTCGCCTTGGCGCGAACTGATCAAGTGGGGTCCGGACGAGACTTTCGGCAATATCGACGGCTTTTCACCCGACAACCAGTCGCTCTGGGTAACTACAAGCCTGGGTGTAAACGCTGCCCGTTTGCTCGAAATCGAAATGGCGACGGGCAAACAGAAGGTCGTCACCGAAGATCCGCAGTTCGACGTCTCGGGAACCATCCACAATCCCAAGTCCAATGCCTTGGAAGCGGTCCGCTACACAAAGCAGCGCAGAGAATATGTGTTCGTTGACCCGGAGGTGAAGACCGATTTCGACGTGCTTCATCAGGTCCGCGATGGCGATATTGCCGATCTTTCACAAAGCCTCGACGACAAGAAGTGGATCGTCGGCTACAACAGCGATGACGCGCCCGAGTACTGGTATCTTTTTGATCGCCCCAGCAAGAAAGCCACTCTGCTGTTCAGCAATCGCCCTCAGTTTGAGAAATATGCTTTGTCGAAGATGAAGCCCATAGAGTTCACTGCCCGGGATGGCATGAAACTGTACGGCTATTTGACCACCCCTGCGGGCATGGAACCAAAACATCTGCCGATGGTGCTTTTCGTACACGGAGGGCCATGGGGTCGCGACGAGTGGGGCTTCAATCGCTATCCACAATGGCTGGCCAATCGAGGCTACGCGGTTTTGCAAATCAATTTCCGCGGCTCTACTGGATATGGCAAGAAATACGTAAATGCCGGCGATCGCCAATGGGCCGGCGCGATGCACACCGACCTGCTGGATGGCAAAGACTGGGCGGTTAAAGAAGGAGTCGCCGACCCGACCAAGGTTTGCATCATGGGCGGCAGCTACGGCGGCTACGCGACGCTCGCCGGAGTTGCATTCTCCCCGGACGCATTCGCCTGCGGCGTGGACATCGTCGGACCATCGAACCTCAACACGCTGCTGAAAACAATCCCACCCTATTGGTCGACGATCCTCACCGTTTTTCACAAACGGATGGGCGATTCGGAACAGGTGCTGAATGATCAATCTCCGCTGTTCAAGGCCGACCAGATTAAATCGCCGCTTCTCATTGGCCAGGGCGCAAACGATCCCCGTGTGAACAAAGCGGAAAGCGACCAGATCGTCGCTGCCATGCGGAAGAACAATAAGCCGGTGGAGTATTACGTTTTTCCCGACGAAGGACACGGGTTCGCCCGGCCGGTCAACAACATGGCCTTTAATGCCGTTTCTGAAGAATTTCTTGCCAAATACCTGGGAGGAAGGTTCGAACCGGCGACGCCCGACGAAGGCAAGCTACTGTCCAGCATCAAGCATTGATCGGCCGCGTAGACTCACATTTTCGTGCAATCGTTTGCCGCGGCAACTCGAAAGATTCGCCGACTCAAAAATTCGCCACGGTCAACGATGTGTTCAACGGGTTGAGAACCTGAAAATGGTCGTGGTCGAATAGGTCTGGCTCGGCTTCAACTCGGTGGACGGAAACGCCGGATGGTTGGGCGAATCGGGAAAGTGCTGCGTTTCAAGACAGAATCCGTAGCGGTAGTTGTATACTTTCCCACCCTTGCCCCGAATCGTTCCATCCAGAAAATTTCCGCTGTAAAACTGCACACCCGGTTCCGTGGTCAGCACCTGGAGAACCCGCCCGCTCGTCGGTTCGTAGGCCTCCGCCGCCAATTCAGGCGTACCCTTCGGATGAGCGTTGAGAACAAAGTTATGGTCGTACCCTTTACCAAGTTTGAGCTGCGGATCATCCTGGTTGATGCGTGCGCCGATTGCGGTGGCTTGCGTGAAGTCGAAAGGCGTTCCCTTCACCGGGCGAAGCTCGCCAGTTGGAATCAGCGTGGCATCCACGGCCGTGATGCGGTCGCCGAGAATCTTCAGCTGGTGGTTGAGAATGTCACCATTCCCCTGCCCCGCCAAGTTGAAGTAAGAATGATTGGTCAGGTTGACGACAGTGTCTTTGTCGGTAGTGGCAGAATACGCGATGGTCAACTCATTTTGTTCCCGGCTCAGTGTATAGATCACCTTGACCTCGAGGTTTCCGGGAAACCCTTCCTCGAGGTCGGGGCTTCGATAAGTCAGCTCGAGTGCTTGCCCCTTGCCGGTTGAAACGTCCCTGGCACTCCATAGCCGCTTGTTGAAAGCCTCTGGTCCGCCGTGAAGGGTGTTGTCGCCATCGTTTTTCGGCAACGTATAAGTTTTCCCGTCCAAAGTGAACTTTCCATGCGCGATGCGGTTGCCATATCGACCGATGATGGCGCCGAAAAAAGCTTTGTTCAGGAGATAGCCGTCAAGAGCGTCATAGCCGAGCACAACATCGTCAATCTTGCCCTTGCGATCCGGAACCTTGAGCGCGACGATGATTCCACCAAAATTCGTGATCGCGACCTCCATTCCCTTCTGGTTGGTCAGGGTGTAAAGATCGACTGCCCGCCCGTCGTTTGTTTTGCCGAATGGCTGTTTCCGCATAGTTGGTTTTGCCTCTGCTGTAGCACGACATGTCCACACCGAAGTTCCAAGAAGTAGCAGTGCAATCGCCAGAACACGTTCGTTCACAATTCCCTCCGAAAGCTGATTCAGTGGCAGAACATCATTCTGCAGAACGCTTTTCAAATGCGCGCAAAGCGCTGTACGTAGGCCATCAGGCTGCGTTCGCTCCTTCGTGCCAATACATGTCCCAACCGAGATAGCATGTCGTTGCTTCGTGTACCGCGGCCGCCACCGTGGAAAGATTTGCGGCCACATGGTGCTCGAAACCATTGGCGCAGATGTAATGCAGCAACTTCTGCATCTGCGGGATTTCCACCACGCCGGCGCCGCCGAAGGTATTCAGGGGGTCATCCGTAAATTTCCCTTCGCCTACATACCCGCGCATCCTTCCGGCGGTATCGTCGGTGGAGAAGCGGGCGAAGCTCATCTTCTCCGGCTTGATCAGCCCGACACACGTGCCGTAGGTGTTTTCCTTGCCCACCGTGCCCGCAATGATTTCCTGGAAATCCATTTTGACCGAGCGGAAGAAATGCTTGGGCAGGTTCGAACAATGGAAGCACACGGCCTTGTTGGGATCGGACCCGTAATTGTTGTTCCAATCGAGCAGCGCGGACGGAGTTCCCGAGGCCAAACGCAGCGCATGCATGCCCAGCACACCGCAGATATCGACCTCGCATGCGCTGGAGAGCAAACTATCGCTCATCATGCTCATCACCGTGCAAGGAACGACACCCAGGTTCTCTTCGATTGAAGTCCAGCACTGCACCGCGCTGATGGAGACCTCGGTGTCGGCCATCCACTTGTCCACGACCGCGCCCAGTTTCGCCATCTTTAGTAAAGCTCCTTCCGGCACGGAACTGGCGTCCACGTATTTCTTGATCGCCGAGAGCTTGCCCTGGGCAGCCTCGTCGCTATCCTTCATTCGATCGATCCGGCCGAGTACCTCCGACAGATCCAGCGTCTCGATGGAAATGCCCTGCGATTCGAGAATCTTCTCGCTGTAACGCACAGTGTTGAACGCGGTCGGGCGAGCCCCGATCGAACCCACGCGAAGGTTCCGGAAGCCATTGACCACCCGGCAGGTCGCAGCAAACCACTCGAGGTCGCTCGCGAACTCCGCGGAGTCCGGCGCTTCGGTATGTAGAGTAGTAATGGAATACGGGATGCCATACTGCCGAAGGTTGTTGCAAGCCGACATCTTGCCGCAAAAACTGTCGCGGCGAAAGGCGATGGTCATTTTCCCGGGCTCATCGGGAGTTGCCTGGACGAGCACTGGGACGTTCAGATCTGCAAGCCTCAACGTATCCGCGATCGCGCGCTCCTCCCCGAAATTGGGCAAAGTCACGATGACGCCATCAATTCGATCCCGGTTTTGCTTGAACAGGTCGGCGCAGCGCCGGGACTCCTCTCGGGTTTCGACGGCCCCGTACTTGCTCTGCTCCGGAGTAAGAGCCACCACATCCATTCCTGCCCCATGAAGCACGCGCAGCATTTCCTCACGGCCGCTTTTTGCCAGATGGTCGGGGAAAAAACCACGGTTGCCTACAATCAGGCCCATCGTCATCTTCTTTGCATCTGCCATAACGCCTTCCAAACCTTCTTGCCCTGTCCCTGCGGTTTACGTGCTCTTCCCTGGCCGGAAAAGGATGCAGTATACCGTGCCCAAAACCAGCAGCAGGGCGCCCCACCACACCGGCGCATGCAGTTCCGCCTCCACCGTTCCCGGCGGATGCGACCACTCCGTGAATCCGCTTACGACAATGAGCAAGCCGTAGACGACGAACAGAACGCCCACGAAGAACCAGACCGGAATGATGTCGTGCTTTTCGCTCACCCGAACTCACCAGAAGATAATTTGCAGGATCGCAAATATTGCCAGCGCGACCGCTCCCCAAAACGCGGGCCGGTGCAGCAGACTCGTGTGTTGTTCCTGCGCCACATCCGTGAGGGAATAAACCAGCCCTCGCAGTTCCTCATCCGGCTTCGGCCGGGTCACAAGCGTCACAAGCAGCGTGACCACTACGCAGGTCACGCACGACCACAGCGCCTGGTACATCGCTTGCGCCAGCCCCTTCGCATAGGGGGAAAGAGCGAACACACTCACCCAACGTTGATCCAATTTCATCAGTGTGAACATGCCCACGGACGAAACAACGCCCGCCAGCAATCCCCAAAAACCGGCCGCGCGCGTAACACGCTTCCACAACATGCCGAGCAGAACCGTGCCAAACAGCGGCGCAATGAAGAACCCGAACAGCGCCTGCACGTAATCCATCATGCTCGCGAACCGCATGACCAGATATGCGGTTCCAATGCTGATGAACAACCCGATAATCGTGCACCAGCGCCCCATCGAAACGTAGTGCTGGTCCGGCGCATCCTTGCGCAAGAACGGCCGGTACAGATCGTAGGTCCACACCGTGGCGAACGCGCTGACATTGCCGGCCATCCCCGCCATGAAGCCAGCCACCAGCGCGGTAATGCCAAGCCCCAGCAAACCCGGGCCGCAATAGCGCGCCAGCATTAGCGGCAACACGTCATCAAATTTGTATTGACCCGCAACCGCTTGGCTCGCCGGAACCAGGTGCATCGGCAGCACGGCTCGCCCCAGCAGCCCCGGAACGATCACGATCAGAGGCACCGCCATTTTGAAAAATGAACCGATGATGGGCGCCATCTTTGCCGAGCGGACATCTTTCGCCGACAGTACTCTCTGCACCACCAGAAAATCCGTGGTCCAGTATCCCATCGCCTGCACGGCTCCAAGTCCAAACACGATCCCGGTCCAATGGATCCCCATGGGATTTGCCGAGAAAGAGTGCATCGGCGACCATAAGTGGGTGAAGTCCTGTCCAGGAAAATTCTGGTGGATGCGGGCCACCATTCCGCTCCATCCTCCGGTTTCAATCAGCCCGAGAATCGGAATCAACAACGCCCCAAACCAGATCAGAAAAAACTGCAGAACTTCGTTGAAGATCGCAGAAAATAGTCCGCCCGCCGCCACATAAAGCCCCACTGTCAATGATGATGTAATCAGGCTGAAATGAAGGTTCCAGCCCAGCACCACTTCCATGACCACCGCCATGGCGTACATGTTCACGCCCGACATCAGGATGGTCATGACCGCGAACGTGGCTGCGCTCAGCGCGCTGGCTTCCGGGCCGTAGCGCAGTTGCAGATATCCCGGAACAGAGTGGGTTTTGGAGATGTAATAGAACGGCATCATCACGATACCGAGGAACACCATGGCCGGGATGGCGCCAATCCAGTACCAGTGCGAGGCCATAATGCCGTACTGGTAGGCATTGCCCGCCCAACCCAGCAATTCGAGCGAGCCCAGGTTCGCCGACACGAATGCCAGCCCTGCCACCCATGCCGTCATTTCCCGGCCTGCCAGGAAAAAATCCTCGCCAGTGTTGGCGAAACGTTTCAGATAAAAACCGATGCCCAGCACCAGGGCAAAATAGAAGACCAGGATCGCCAGATCAACGCCCGACAAATGAACGAGACGATCGGTCGCAAGCACTGCCAAAGCTGGCGTCATTTACTTTCCTTACGTTGCCAGTACGCCTTGGGACCCATGCTTTCTCAGGTAATGCTTATCATGCGGGGTGCGGCCCAGCGGCTCGGCACCGTCGTGAATCCAGAGTGTGAAGTACGCCATGCGCGCCACCGCCTCGAGAATCACGGCATTGTGGGCGACGACCGCGGCATCTTCTCCCCAGCAAAAGGGAACCGTAGTTGGCCACCAGCACAGCCGGTATGGCGGTATAGTCTATCGTCTGGAAGGTTCGCACGATAGCGTGGCTGGCGTTGAGGCGAATCCGACTGGTGTGGGATTTGGAGTAAGCATTTACAACCTGCTCGAATTCGCCGAAAGCACATGCCTGAAATGAGTCCCTCGGCGTAGCGCCGGGGTTGGATACTGAGCTAAGGCTGCACGATTACCTTTCCCGTCATCTTCGGGTGCATGCGGCAGAAAAAGGGATACTCTCCCGGTTCGGAAAACTTGAATTCGAACTTTTCGTCGGTATCGAGTGCCGCCGATTTGAATTTGCCCTCTGAACTGTCCACCGTGTGCGGAATATCATCCTTATTGATCCAGGTCACTTGTGTGCCTACCTTGACCGTGATAACCACCGGATTGAAGGCAAAATTGTCGATTTTTACCTCCATTCCTGAGGCCCCTCCGGCCGCGTTCGATGTGCTGGCAACAGCTCGCGCCGCGTAGCCAGCCACGGCGCAAAACATTATCATCGATATGACACCGGCAAACAGCAACGCACTTGTCCTGACTCCAAACCTCTTGCTTGTTGCGATCGTTTTCATCCTTCACCTCACTTGCGCATTGAGCGCTGAAAAACTTTGATCTCCCGGATCCCCGGGGGCTTCCCGCGACTCGCTCCTCTTCAGCTCCCACTCTTGCCAGAAGCCGCAGAGCTGGAGCCATCCAAGGGCGAGTCGATTACGGCGAGACTCTTTCCGCTCACCATGTAGTTCACATCCGTGATTCCCAGTACTTTTTGCAATTGCTCGGCTGGCACCTTCATCGGTCCGGCAGAGGGAGCCGTTCCCGGTGCAGGTTGAGGGAAAGCTGTCGACATCGCAGTGTGGAACGAAACCTTACCTTCGATCTTTTGCATGATCTGGTGAATGTGGCCGTTTAGCACAGTTACGGAGCCAAAACGTTTGGTATAAGACAAGGCTTGTTCACTGTCATCGGTTCCCCAACCCCAATCTGGATAGATAGTCCACAGTGGAATATGCGCATAGAGCACAATCGGGGTGCTGGCGGAGCGACCCTTGAGATCGTCCTCGAACCACTCCAGTTGTTCGTTGCCGAGCGACCCCATGCCTCCGGCTTTCAAATTTGCGACATTCACCAGGCCAACAAAGTGCACACCCTTGTGATCGAAGCTCGACCACCCACTGCCTTTT
>Ga0307478_10001048_pt1 | contig 25318 bp, 20 predicted proteins | sample atmos_gasesECM4C_2_FD_203713 | JGI IMG/M metagenome (GOLD analysis project Ga0307478, IMG submission 203713) | Hardwood forest soil microbial communities from Morgan-Monroe State Forest, Indiana, United States - atmos_gasesECM4C_05 | ecosystem: Environmental > Terrestrial > Soil > Temperate...
ATTCCAGGTGCCGAATGCGGCGCGGCTGTAGAAGACCCAGCCCACCAACACGAGTCCAGTGAGCCCGAGCGCTATTAGTGCGGCCAGCGTGCCCAGCCTCAGGACGCGTCTCACGGCCCAGAGTAAACGGCCGCTGGAGCGCCGAGGTTTCGGCCTCGGCGAGAGTGGTTAGACCTTTGTAAGTTGCTGCAGCCCCGAACTTACAATTAAGACGTGCCAAAGTTCTCGTTTACGGCTGGCTTTTCCCCAGCGGGTGGCCAGCCGGAGGCCATCCGGAAGCTTGCCGAAGGGGTCGATAGGGGCCAGAAACATCAGGTCCTGCAGGGCGTGACCGGCTCCGGTAAGACGATGGTCGTCGCCCAGATGATCCAGGAGATCCAGCGGCCGACGCTCGTGATGTCGCCGAACAAGACCCTTGCGGCCCAGCTTTGCAGCGAATTCCGGGCGTTCTTCCCGCAGAATGCCGTCGAGTACTTCGTCAGCTACTACGACTACTACCAGCCGGAGGCGTACATCCCCCGGAGCGACACCTACATCGAGAAGGACTCGTCCCGAAATGACGAGATCGACCGGCTGCGCCAGTCAGCGACGCGGGCTTTGCTAACCCGGCCTGACGTCATCGTCGTGGCCAGCGTGTCCTGTATCTACGGCGTCGGTTCGCCCGAGGACTACCTCGGCGAGTCGGTCGAGATCCATGCGGGGGAGGCGTTTCGTCGCGACATCTTCTTACGGAAGCTCACCAACCTGCAGTACGAGCGCAACGACGTCGACTTCGGACGGTCGCGCTTTCGGGTGCGGGGCGACACCGTCGACGTCCAGCCCTCGTACGACCAGATCGCGACCCGGATCCAGTTCAACGGCGACGAGGTGGAACGCATCGTCCAGCTCGATCCGCTGACGGGTGAGATCATCGGCGAGGTCGAGGCGTTCCAGGTCTTCCCGGCCACGCATTACGTGACGCCCCGAGAGAAACTGCTGCGGGCTCTCGACGCCATTAGCGACGAACTCGAGGAGCGGGTCGCCTGGTTCGAGAGCCAGGGCAAGTTGCTCGAAGCCCAGCGGCTCCGGCAGCGAACCATGTTCGATCTGGAGATGATGCGGGAGACGGGCAGCTGCGCCGGGATCGAGAACTACTCCCGACACCTCACCGGCCGGCGTCCCGGCCAGGAGCCGTACACCCTGATGGACTTTCTTCCCAAGGACACCCTGATCGTCGTCGACGAGTCGCACGTCGGGGTCCCGCAGATTGGCGGCATGTACGGCGGCGACCGGTCGCGCAAGATCCCCCTGGTCGACTACGGCTTCCGGCTGCCGTCGGCCCTCGACAACCGACCGCTGACGTTTGCCGAATGGGAGCGCAAGGTACAACAGGTGGTCTACGTCTCCGCCACCCCCGGTCCGTACGAGGAAGAGCGCTCGCAGCAAACGATCGAGGTCGTCATCCGGCCCACGGGTCTCGTCGACCCGACGGTCGAGGTGCGCCGGACCACCGGTCAGATCGACGATCTACTCGGCGAGATCCACAAGCGGGTCGACAAGAAGCAGCGAACGCTGATCACCGTGTTGACGAAGAAGATGGCCGAAGACATGACGGACTACCTGCGCGAGATGGGCATCAAGGTGAACTACCTGCACTCCGACGTCGATACGCTCGAGCGGGTCGAGATTCTGCGTGACCTGCGGCTGGGCGTCTATGACGTGCTGGTCGGCATCAACTTGCTCCGGGAAGGCCTCGATCTGCCGGAGGTCGCGTTGATCGCGATCCTCGATGCCGACAAAGAGAGCTACATGCGCGACGCGCGCTCGCTGATCCAGACGATCGGGCGGGCAGCGCGCAACGTCGAAGGGCACGTCATCCTGTACGCGGACGGCGTCAGCGGCTCGATGCAGCGGGCCATGGACGAGACGGAGCGCCGCCGCAATATCCAGATCGCCTACAACGAGGAGCACGGCATCACCCCGGCGACCATCATCAAGGCCGTCTACAACCTCGAGCGGCAGCAATCGAAAGCGATCGAGGACACGATCGCGACGCTGGCGTCCGGCTTGCCACCGGACGAGATCGAGCGCCTGATCAAGGATCTCGAGCGTCAGATGAAGAAGGCGGCGCGCGACCTGCAGTTCGAACGCGCCGCCGAGCTACGCGATCGGCTGGTGGCGTTGCGCCGCGATGCGATGGAGTATCGAGACTCGTTACCCCCGGCGGCCGCCGCGGAGTCGGGGCAGTGGCACAAGCCGAAGACCAGTCGCATGAGGGCGAAAGTGCGTGGGTAAAGCCCCCACCCCGACCCTCCCCCAGAAGGGGAGGGAGCAGAAGCCAGGGCAGCACACCGAGATCGTCATTCGGGGTGCACGCGAGCACAACTTGAAAGACATCGATCTGACGATCCCCAGGGATAAGCTCGTCGTCTTCACCGGGCTGTCGGGGTCGGGAAAGTCATCACTCGCCTTCGACACCATCTACGCGGAAGGGCAGCGTCGCTACGTCGAGTCGCTCTCGTCCTATGCGCGCCAGTTCCTCGGTCAGATGGACAAACCAGATGTCGACCAGATCGACGGACTGTCACCTGCGATCTCGATCGACCAAAAGGGGACGAGCCATAACCCGCGGTCGACGGTCGGCACCGTCACGGAGATCTATGACTACATGCGACTGATGTGGGCCCGCATCGGCCACCCGCATTGCCCGATCAGCGGCCACGAGATCACGCGGCAGACCACGGAGCAGATCGCCGACAAAGTCATGGAGCTACCCGCAGGGAGCCGGGTGATGATCCTGGCGCCCGTCGTCCGGGACCGGAAGGGCGAGCACCACGACGTGCTCTCCGAAGCGCGCAAATCCGGTTTTGTCCGGGCCCGCGTCGACGGCAACCTGTACGAGCTGACCGAGCGGATCACGCTCGACAAGAACAAGAAGCACAACGTCGAGATCGTCGTCGACCGGCTGGTCATCGACAAGCAGGGCATCAGCCGGCTGCGGGAATCGGTCGAGACCGCCGCCAAGATGGCGTCGGGCCTGGTGCTGGTCGTGCCGACGGACGGCAAGGGTCAGGAGCTGCTCTTCAGCCAGAATTTCGCCTGTCCCTACGACGGCTTCTCGATGGAAGAGCCCGCGCCGCGCAACTTTTCGTTCAACAACCCGCACGGCGCCTGCCCGGCGTGCACCGGGCTGGGCAGCAAGCTCGAGATCGATCCCGACCTGGTCATCCCGGACAAGAACCGGCCACTGAGCGAGGGTGCGATCCGCAGCCTGGGCCGCTCGTCGTACTTCTACAACGACCTGGTCGAGGCGGTGGCCCGCCGCTACAAGATCCCGATGGACAAGCCGTTCGGCAAGCTCACCGTGAAAGAGCGGCAGATCATCCTCTACGGCAACGACGGCGATCCTCTCCGGGTCAAGTACGAGACGAGCGAGGGACAGCGGCGCTGGTACGAGACCTCGTACGAGGGCATCATTCCCAATCTCGAGCGGCGTCATCGGGAGACGGAGTCGGAGTTCATCCGCGCGGAGATCGAGCGGCTGATGACGCCGCGGCCGTGCCCCGTCTGCAAAGGAAAGCGGCTCAAGCCGGAATTCCTGGCGGTGACGGTGGCCGATCGCTCGATCATGGACGTCTGCGACCTCTCGATCACGGCCGCCCAGAACTGGTTTGCCAAGCTTCAGCTCTCGGAGCGTGAGCTCCTGATCGCTCGCGCCATCCTCAAGGAGATCCGCGAGCGGCTGCAGTTCCTCGTCGACGTCGGCCTCGATTACCTGAGCCTGGCTCGCGCGGCCGACTCGCTCTCGGGCGGGGAGGCACAGCGCATCCGGCTCGCCACCCAGATCGGTTCCAAACTGATGGGCGTGCTCTACATCCTGGATGAGCCGTCGATCGGCCTGCACCAGCGCGACAATCGAAAGCTGATCAGCACGCTCCTGACGCTTCGAGACATCGGCAACACGGTCGTCGTCATCGAGCACGACGAGGAGACGATGCGGACGGCGGACTTCATCGTCGATATCGGGCCGGGCGCCGGCGAGCACGGGGGGAGGATCGTGGCGACCGGCACCTTCGATGACATCCTGAAATCACCGGAGTCGATCACGGGCGCCTTCCTGCGCGGCGAGCGTTCGATCCCATTGCCGACGCGGCGCCGCAAGGGCAACGGACAGATGATCGTCGTCCGAGGGGCGACCGAAAACAACCTGAATAACATCGACGTGTATTTCCCGCTGGGCAAATTGGTCTGCGTCTCTGGCGTCAGCGGCTCGGGCAAGAGCACGCTCGTCAGCGACATTCTGTATCGACGAATGGCGCAGCACTTCTATCGCGCCAAGGACCGCCCCGGCACCGCCCGCGAGGTCTCCGGCCTCGGCTTCATCGACAAGGTGATCAACGTCGACCAGTCCCCGATCGGTCGGACCCCGCGATCGAACCCCGCCACCTATACGGGCGTCTTCACCTACATCCGCGAGCTGTTCTCCGAGATGCCCGAGGCGCGGGTGCGCGGTTACAAGCCGGGCCGGTTCAGTTTCAACGTCAAGGGCGGGCGCTGCGAGAACTGCGAGGGCGACGGCATCATCAAGATCGAGATGCACTTCCTGCCGGACGTCTACGTACCCTGCGAGGTCTGCAAGGGCAAGCGCTACAACCAGGAGGCGCTCGAGGTCACCTACCGCGGCAAGACGATCGCCGACGTGCTCGACATGAGCGTCGAGGAGGCGACCGAGTTCTTCGACCGCATCCCGAAGATCAAGCGCAAGCTGCAGACGCTGTGCGAAGTGGGTCTTGGCTATATCCGCCTGGGGCAACCCGCCACCCAGCTGTCCGGTGGCGAGGCGCAGCGCGTCAAGCTCACGGAAGAGCTCAGCCGGCGTGACACCGGGAAGACCTTCTATATCCTCGACGAGCCGACCACCGGCCTGCACTTCGCCGACATCGAGCGGCTGCTCAACGTGCTCCATCGCCTCGTCGATGCCGGCAACACCGTGGTCGTCATCGAGCACAACCTCGACGTGCTGAAGACCGCCGATCACATCATCGACCTCGGGCCGGAAGGCGGGGACAAGGGTGGCGAAGTCGTCGCCGCCGGTACGCCGGAGGAGATCGTTCGCAACCGGCGGTCGTACACCGGCCAGTACCTCAAGCGCGTCCTCGACCCGGAGCTCGCGATAGCCTAAGGACGTGGCGACCGCGACCCAGAAGGCGGCTCCGATCACGGAGCGGCCGGAATATCTTCGAGAGCGACTCAAGGCGCTGCCGGAGACGCCGGGCGTCTACCTGATGCGCGATGCCCAGGGTCGGGTGATCTACGCCGGCAAGGCCCTCAGCCTGCGCAACCGGGTGCCCAACTATTTCCAGGCCGGGAGCGTCCTACCCGAGCACATCGCCGCCATGGTGGAGCGGGTCTACGAGTTCGAAGTGATCACCACGGCCACCGAGAAAGAGGCGTTGGTGCTCGAACAGACCATGATCAAGCGCCACCGTCCGCGCTTCAACATCCGGCTACGCGACGACAAGAACTATCTCTATATCAAGCTGCCGCTCAGCGAAGACTTCCCGCGCATCACGTTGGTACGCCGTCCCGGGACCGACGGGGCACGCTACTGGGGCCCGTACACGCACGCGATCGCACTGCGCACGACGCTCAAAACGGTCCGGCGTGTCATCCCCTACCGGAGTTGCAAAGACTCGGAGTTCGCACTCGGACGCCCCTGCTTTTACTTTCATCTGAATCTCTGCTCGGCGCCGTGCGCGGGCTTCATCAATCGCGAGGACTACCACGAGCAACTCAACCAGGTGGCGAGTTTCCTCGATGGCCGCTCGGACCATGTCGCGAAGCGACTCAAGGAGCAGATGCAGGCGGCGGCCGACAAGCTGGAGTACGAGGCCGCCGCTCGCTATCGGGACCGCCTCGACGCCATGGAGCGAATGGCGGAGCGCCAAAAGGTGCTGGCGATGGGCCGCTATGACCAGGATCTCTTCGGCCTCGCCCGCGCGGACGGGCAGGGGTCGGTCCGCGTGTTCAGCGTGCGCGAGGGGAGGCTGTCCGGCTCAGAGAATTTCGAGCTCGTCGGCCTCGACAAAGACCAGACGGATGCCGACATCCTGAATGCCTTTGTCAGCCAGTACTACGTCAACGCCACCCACATTCCGAAAGAGGTCTTCGTCCCGGCCGCGCTGCCGGATCGCGAGCTGATCGAGCAGTGGCTGACCGAGCGCCGCGGGAGCAACGTCACCGTGCGGGTTCCACAGCGAGGCAAGCAGCGAGAACTGCTGCTGCAGGCCGCCGCCAACGCGCAGGAGACGATGCGTCAGCTTCGCATCAAGCTGGACTACGATGCCGACCGGACCGCCTCCCTGCTCAACGACCTGCAGACGAGGCTGGCGCTCCCGAGCCTTCCGATTCGGATCGAGTGCTATGACATTTCGAACATCCAGGGCAAGTACCCGGTCGGCTCGATGGTCGTCTTCGAGGACGGCCGGCCCAAGCCGGCGCATTACCGCCATTTCCGGATCAAGACCGTCCAGGGCGCGAACGACTTCGCCATGCTGCAGGAGGTGCTGCGGCGGCGCTTTAGCCGGCACGCCCGCTCCGAGGAGGGGATGCCGGAAGAGCCCAGTTTCAGCCGCCTGCCGGATCTCGTCCTGATCGACGGCGGCAAGGGCCAGCTGTCGGCCGCCCGCGAGGTGATGGAGGCGATGGGGCTTGGCTCAGTGTCGACCTTCGGTCTGGCCAAGGAGCAGGAGGAGCTGTTCCAACCCGGCCAGAGCGAGCCGATCCGTCTGCCAATCGATTCGGAGGCGCTCTTCCTGGTGCAGCGCGTCCGCGACGAGGCGCATCGCTTCGCCATTACGTTTCACCGGGTGGTCCGAAAGAAGGATGCCTTTGTCTCCGTGCTGGACGGCATCACCGGGTTGGGACCGGTCCGGCGGCGGGCGCTGATGCGCCAGTTCGGCAGCATCGACAACATCCGCAACGCGACCGTCGACGAGCTGATGGCGGTGAAAGGGATCACCCGGACGGTTGCGGTCGCCATCAAGGAGATGCTCTGAGATAATCCGGCCTGTGGATCGGGCGGTCCGCCGTTGCTCGTTTTGTGGCAAGGCCCAGGGTGAGGTGCGGCTGGTGGCCGGCCCAAAGGACGTCTATATCTGCAACCTGTGCGTCGCCCTGTGCACCGAGATCCTGGCCCATGATGCCCAACCGAGCGATCCGGAGCAGCCTCAGCCGCCTGGACAGCGGTCAGGCTGGGGTCCCTTGGTGGTGACGGAAGTCACTTCCGGCTAGGCCCCCACCGGGCCCCCGCGGGGCCAAAAATGGCCGAGGTGCCAGCCCCGCCACCACCCGCCGTTATAGGGGCGTGCCGGACTCGCCGAACCTGTCCAGCGCGCTCGGCGAAACGGTCGACCACGGTCGGCAGTTCCTGGCGCGCGTCGAATCCCTCGCCGAGTCCCTGTCGGCCGAACTGGCCAGCCACGAAGAGGCGGCGCGCCGATGGGCCGGCGAGCGCCAGGCCATCAACGCCGAGGCAGAGAAACTGCGCGCCCAGGTCGAGTCCCTGAACGCGACCCTGGCCGACGTCCGCAAGACCGTCCATCGTGTCGAGCAGGAGCGTGACCAGGTCACCACCGATCGTGACCAGGCGCGGCAAGCGGTCGGGGCCGCCGAGCGCGAGCTGGGCGGCGTGCGGGATCGCTTGACCGCGGCCGAACAGGAGGCCACGAGGCGCCAGGCCGAGCTCGCCGGCGTCACCGCGGATGTGACGCGGCTGCGCGAGCAACTCGTTGTCGTGACCAGGGATCGAGATACCCTCCAGGCCGACCAGATCCAATGGGGCCTCGACCGCGAGCAACTCATAGCCGAGCAGACGCGCGTGAAGGAGCGCCTGGCCGACGTCGACCAGGAGTTGATCGCGCGGCGGGCCGAGTACCAGTCGCTGGTCGAGCGCCACGCCGAGCTCACCGAGCAGTCGAACAAGCTGGCGACCGATTGGGTGACCCGCCGGACCGCGCTGGCGGCCGAGATCCACGCCCAGAACGAAGAAATGGAACAGGTTCGCAAGCTGCTCCAGGACAGCCAGGAGCGGGAGCGGCGCGTGGTCGGCCTGCCGCAGGCGACATCGTCGTCGGCGTCGGGGGCCCCCAGCGCCGAACAGAGTCACCTCATCAACTCGCGGCTCAACGCGCTGGTCGGCTTCTCGAGCGTGCTGCTCGACGAGCGGGCCCACCCGCTCACCATCGAGGAGCGGCGGGAGTACCTCAAGTACCTGCACGACAGTGCCCTCAAGCTGACCGAGGCGGTTCGCGTCTTGACCGGCGCCCACGCCTCTGCCACCGACGCCGCTCCGGTGGTCGCCAGCGAGCGCCGTCCGCCCGACATCCTGGTGGCGGACCACGACGCAGGTTCACGTCAGCGGATCGAGCCGTTCCTCAAGCGCGCCGGCTACGAGGTCATCTATGTCGACAACGGTCCGCGCGCGCTGGAGAAGGCGTCGCACCTTCAGCCGCTCGCCATTCTCATCGACGGACAGCTACCGCCCAGTGGCGCGCCGGCCCTCGTTCGCGAGCTTCGCAAGGATCCGAGAACCCGAGACATCCCGCTGGTGCTGCTCGTGGCGCCCGACGCGCCGGCGGTGACGATCGCTGATTGCGAGGTCCTGGTGAAGCCAGTCGATCGCCAGCAGCTGGTTCAACTCATGGTGCGCTTCGACCTGATGGCGGACGGCAAGGTGGCCAAAAAGATGCCCGCCAACCTGCTGGTGATCGACGACGATGCCCAGGCGGTCAGCCTGGTCAAAGCCATCCTCAAGCCCTACAACGTTCGGGTCAGCTCGGTCGATAACGCTCGCGCGGGGATCGAACAGGCGCTCCGCAACAAGCCCGACCTGGTCATTCTCGACCTCGTGATGCCGGGGGTCGATGGCTTCGAAGTGATCGCCGCGTTGCGGCGCGACAAGGACATGAGCCGGGTGCCGATCCTGGTGCATACGGCAAAGACCCTGACGCCCGAGGACCGGCAGCGGCTCGAGGGCAAAGTCGAGTCGATCGTGGAGAAAGCGGAATTCCAGCCCGAGCGTTTCCTGGAACTCCTACTGAAGCGCGGCGAGCGCCGCAAGCGCGCCGCTTAGCCCGGGACTTCCTCGGCGGTTGGTCGGGCTTCCGCCGGTTGCACCTCGGGACGGTCCGCCTGGCGTTCCGTGCGCAGCAGGTACGCGATCACCGGGAGTGTCAGCGCGATCACGACGAGTGACGTCACTTGCGCCTGCTTGAGCCCACCGAGGATGACGATGTTGTCCCGGAGAAAGAAGATGAAGAACTGGCTGACTGAGTAGAGGACGATGTAGATCATGGCCAGCATGCCGGCGGGATGGATGCGGGTGCGCAGATTCCAGAGCAGGACGAACAGCGCCAGGCTGATGAGGAGCTCGTACAGGCTGGCCGGCTGGACCGGGACGTTGGGCGGCCCGAAGGTGTTGGGGTTGGTGTATTCGAACCCCCAGCCGTTGGTTTTGTAGCCAACGATGTCGCCGTTGATGATATTGCCGACGCGGCCAAACGCCTGACCGATCGTCATCCCGATCGCCCCGACATCCAGCAAGTTCCAGAACGGGATGTGCCAGCGCCATGAGGAGATCGCCACCGCGACCGCACCGCCGGCCATCGCCCCGAAGAAGGCCATCCCTCCCTGCCATACCGCGATGATCTCGGTCGGGTGGTGCCAGTAGAAGCTGGGATTGTTCTGCACGACGTAATAGAGGCGTCCGCCGACTATCCCGAGGACGGCGGCCACCAGGGCGACGTTCATCAGCTGGTCTCGGCTGATGCCCCGGCGCGTCGCCTCACGCAGGCCGACCTGGATGCCCACGTAGAGGCCAATCGCGATCATGATCCCGTACCAGTGGATCTTGAGACCCCCGATTGTGACGAGGACGGGATCGATCCCGATCTTGATCAGCACCGCCCCAGTTTACGAGGTCAGGGTTGCGGGATTTCCCGAGGGTAATCTGACGTCATGCCGGTCCGGGCGTCCTTCACCGATGAGGTCAAGTCGGAGCTCGCCAATGTCCAGCCGGCGCGCCCGTGCTGCCAGGAAGCCGAGCTCGCTGCGATTGCGGAGGCGCTGGTCGGACCGAGCGACAGCACCCCGGTGACGCTGCGCATCCCCCGCAACGCGGTGGCCCGAAAGGTCGTCCACCTCGCCAAGGTTGCCGGCGGCCGGGTCGAGACGGTGCGCAAGGGCGCGACCGAGAAGCGGCCGAGTTACCGGTTGCGCCTGACTCTACCGGTGGGACGTGGTTCCGATGACACCTGCTGCGCTCGCGCCATCCTGCGAGGGGCTTTTCTCGCTCGCGGGCTGATGGGCAACCCGGCCGACGCCTATCACCTGGAGTTCGCGCTGCCCGAAGCAAGCGGGGCGCTCGTGACCGCGGCCGCGGCCCGCACCGGCATCCCCTTGAAGCGCACCACGCGTCGCGGCCGGACGGTCTATTACCTGAAAGGTGCGGAGCCGATTTCCCGCCTGCTTGGGCTGATGGGGGCCAACCGCGCGGTGATGCGCTTCGAGAACGATCGAATCCTGCGCGACATGCGCAGCCAGGCGAACCGGCGGGCCAACGGCGAGACTGCCAACCTCGACAAGCGGTTGCGAGCGGCGCTGCAGCAGCGCGAAGCCGTTCGCAAGCTGAAGGCACGCGATGCGCGACTGCACGCGCTCGCGCCCGCGCTCCGCGAGATCGCGGAGCTCCGCTGGGCCCATCCGCGGGCCGGACTGAAAGAGCTCGCCGAGCTGGCGCAGGTCAGCAAGTCCGCGGTCGCGAATCGGCTGCGACGATTGGTGGTGCAGGCGAATCGAAATGGTCTAATAGTTTGACAAGGAGGAGGGCGTCATGCCGGTAAAGGTTGGTATCAATGGGTTTGGCCGCATCGGACGCAACGTTTATCGCGCCGCCCAGGGCCGGCGTGACCTCGAGATTGTCGCCGTCAACGACATCACCGATCCACCGACGCTTGCGCACCTCCTGAAGTACGACTCGATCCTCGGCACGTACGCCGGTGCCGTACGCGCCGATGGCGACGCGCTCGATGTCGACGGCACCCGCGTCAAGGTTTTTGCCGAGAGGGATCCAGGCAACCTCCCCTGGAAGGACATGGGCATCGAGATCGTCATCGAATCGACGGGCCTCTTCACCGATGCCACCAAGGCCAAGGCCCACATCGATAAGGGTGGAGCGAAAAAAGTGATCATCTCGGCGCCAGCGAAGAACGAGGACATCACGATCGTGCTGGGCGTCAATGGCGACCGGTACGACCCACGTCAGCATCACATCGTCAGCAATGCCTCGTGCACGACCAACTGCCTGGCCCCGGTGGCGAAGGTCATCCACGACAGCTTCGGCATCGAAGCGGGGCTGATGACCACGATCCACTCGTACACGAGCGATCAGCGACTGCTCGATGCGCCGCACAAGGACCTTCGGCGTGCGCGCGCCGCGGCCCTATCGCTAATCCCAACCAGCACCGGGGCGGCGACGGCGATGGCGCTCGTGATGCCGGAGCTGAAGGGAAAGTTCCATGGGATCTCCCTTCGGGTTCCAACGCCCGATGTCTCGCTGGTCGACCTGGCCGTGACGACCCGTGATGCGGTGTCGGCCGAGACCATTAACGAGGTGCTCCGGGAGGCGGCCGCCAGCGACCTCAAGGGAATCCTGGCCGTCACCGAGGAGGAACTCGTCTCCAGCGACTTCAAAGGCAATCCCTACTCGGCGATCGTCGATGCGCCGCTCACGATGGTGGTCGGTGACCGTCATGGCAAGGTCTTTGCCTGGTACGACAACGAGTGGGGATATTCGTGCCGGGTGGTCGACCTCACCGTGTTCATGGGCGACCGGCTGAACTGAGCACGGACGCAACCATCGGCGGCGCGCTGCACAAAGCCACCATCCAGGATGTCGATGTCGCCGGCAAGCGCGTCCTGGTGCGGGTCGACTTCAACGTCCCGATGGAGGCGGGCCGGATCGTCGACGACAGTCGAATCCGTGCGGCGCTTCCGACCATCGCGGACCTGGTCGGCCGAAACGCCCGGGTCATCCTCATGACGCACCTGGGCCGTCCCGACGGCCAGGTCGATGAAGCCTTTCGAACCTGGCCGCTGGCCGAGCGCCTGAGCCAGTTGATCCAGCGCCCAGTACGCCATCTCGATGACTCCATCGGTCTAGCGGTGCAGTCCGCCGTCGATGCCATGCGCGACGGCGACATCGTGATGCTGGAGAACGTCCGCTTCCAGGCGGGCGAGACGAAAAACGACCCGGCCTTCGCCCAGCAGCTCGCTGCCCTGGGCGACCTCTACGTCAACGACGCCTTCGGCACCGCGCACCGCGCCCACGCCTCCACCGCCGGTGTCGCGCAACACCTGCCGGCCGTCGCCGGCCTGCTGATGGAGCGCGAGATCAAGACGCTGGGACGGATCATGGTCGACCCCCCGCATCCGTTCGTCGCCATCATCGGCGGCTCCAAGATCTCGACCAAGATCGGCGTGGTGCGCAGCCTGCTGCAGCGGGTTGATCGTCTGTGTATCGGCGGCGCCATGGCGTGCACCTTCTTCAAGGCCAAAGGGCTCGAGATGGGCCGCTCGCTGGTCGAGGACGACCAGCTCGACGTCGCCCGCTCGCTGCTCGCGTCGGCGGGACAGGGCGGGGGCACGCTGGTGCTGCCGCTCGACGCGGTGATTGCGGCCGAGGCCAGGCCGGGCGTGAAGGTCGAAACCGTTGCCATCGACGCGGTACCCGCCGACATGAAGGTCCTCGACGTCGGCCCGATGACGGTCGAGCGGTTCCTGCAAACCTGCGATGGCGCGCATGCCATCGTATGGAACGGACCGCTCGGCGTCTACGAGGTCCCGCCCTTCGACCGGGGAACCGATGCGCTGGCCGAGGGCCTCGCCGGTAGCGACGCCGAAACCATCATCGGCGGTGGCGACCTGGTCGCCGCCCTGCAGAAGCAGCACCTCGCCGACCGGATGTCCTTCGTATCGACCGGAGGCGGGGCGACCCTCGAGTTCCTCGAAGGCAAGATCCTGCCGGGAATCGCGGCGCTGCGTGACAAGAACGATGCGTAGGCCGCTGATCGCCGGCAACTGGAAGATGCACTTCACCGTTCCCGAGGGACTGGAGTACGCGCTGCAGCTCCGGCGTGATCTCGACGCCTTTGCGCCGCTCGTCGACCTCGTGATCCTGCCTCCGGCGCTGATGCTCTGGGAGATCGGGAACGCGCTCCGCGGCTGCCCGATCGAGGTCGGCGCGCAGAATGCCTCGTGGGAAGACCAGGGACCATACACCGGCGAGATTTCGCCCAGGATGCTGGCCGGCTGGTGCCAGTACCTGCTGATCGGCCACTCGGAGCGGCGCCAGCTCTTCAATGAGACGGACGAACAGCTCAACCGCAAGCTTCAGGCGGCGTTCCGCAACAACCTGAGCGTCATCCTGGCCGTGGGGGAGACACTCGAGGAGCACGATCTCGGGCGGACCGAGGAGGTGATCACCCGCCAGCTCAATGCCGCGCTCTACGGCATCGACGTACAGCGTGCCTCCGATCTGACGATGGCCTACGAGCCAGTGTGGGCCATCGGCACCGGGCGCGCGGCCACGCCCGAGTACGCCAACGAGACGATGGGCCTGATCCGCTCGCTGCTCGAGGGCACATTCGGCCAGCTGGCTTCCCCGATCCGGATCCTTTACGGCGGCAGCGTCAACGCGGCGAACGCGCGGAGCCTGATGGAGAAGCCGCAGATCGACGGCGCACTCGTCGGCGGCGCCAGCCTGAAGGCCGCCGATTTCACCGCGATCGTTCGCGCGACGGCCGAGGTGGTCCAGTCGGCGCGAGCGTGAACCGAGCGCCGACGCGCCTCCTTGTGCTGGTGATCATCGACGGCTGGGGATACCGCACCGACCGCGTCGGGAACGCGATCGCGGCGGCCAAGACACCCAACTGGGACGCGTTGTGGCAGCGGTGGCCGCATACGACGCTGGCCGCCGCCGGGCTCCCGGTCGGCCTGCCCGAGGGTCAGCAGGGGAACTCCGAGGTCGGTCACCTCAACATTGGCGCCGGCCGCATCGTGTTCCAGGACCTCACCCGCATCAACCGTGCCATCGAGGACCACAGTTTCTTCGCCAACCCGGTGCTGAGCGCCGCCATGCGGTCGGCCGCCGACGGCCACGCGTTGCACCTGATGGGTCTGGTCTCCCCGGGCGGCGTCCACAGCTCGACGCAACATCTATATGCGTTGCTCGAGATGGCGCATTCGCTGGCGCTGCCCCACGTCTTTCTCCATGCCTTCACCGACGGCCGAGACGAACCGCCGACCAGCGCCGCCGGCTACATGGCCGAGCTCGTCGAGCGCATCCGTACCATCGGCACCGGCCGCATTGCCTCGGTTAGCGGCCGCTACTACGCGATGGACCGCGACAAGCGGTGGGACCGCACCGAGCGCGCCTATCGAACCGTGGTCGAGGGCAAGGGTCCGACCGCGTCCGACCCGGTCGCGTTCATCCAGCAGAGTTATCGGGACGGCATCACCGACGAATTCCTGGTGCCAACCCGGATCGTGCCGCCGGGTGAGTCAGCCCCGCCGCCGATCGGCGACGGGGACAGCGTGATCTTCTTCAACTTCCGTCCCGACCGGGCCCGCCAGTTGACCCATGCCATCCTGGACGAGACCTGGGACCATTTCGAGCGCCGGCAGCGACTCCAGCTCGCGCATTTCGTGACCTTCACCGAGTATGAGAAAGGACTTCCCGCCGATGTCGCCTTTCCCGACGAGCCGCTGCCCGGGGTGCTGGCCGAGGTGGTGGCCAACGCCGGCTGGCAGCAGTTCCACACCGCCGAAACCGAAAAGTATGCGCACGTCACCTATTTCCTCAATGGCGGGCGCGAGGTTCCGTTCCCCGGCGAGGATCGACTGCTCGTTCCCTCGCCCCGGGTGCCAACCTACGACACGCACCCCGAGATGAGCGCTCGCGCCGTCACCGATGAGCTTCTCGACCACGTGCGCAGCGGCCGGTACCGCTTCATCGTCGTGAACTTCGCGAATCCCGACATGGTGGGGCACACCGGCGTCCTCCCGGCGACGGTCAAGGCGGTCGAGGTCGTCGACGCCATGCTCGGCCGGATCGCGGACGCGGTGCTTCGAGTCCACGGCATCCTGGCGATCACGGCCGATCATGGCAACGCCGAACTGAAAGTTGATCCAACCGGTGCGCCACTGACCGCCCACACCGCGAGCCCGGTCCCCTTCATCCTGGCCGGCGATGAACGCGTCAAGGCCCTTCGGGACGGCGGCAAGCTGGGGGACGTCGCGCCGACCCTGTTACGGGTGGTCGGGTTGACGCCGTCCGTCGACATGACGGGCGACGACCTCACGGTGCTGACAGCACCCAGTCCTGCTCGAGCCGGCTGAGGAAGACGCGTGCCAGCGTGGCGTCGCTCACCAGGAGGTCGAGCTCGTGGTTGCGTGTGAATCCGGAGCGCGACCAGTTGCAACTGCCGAACAGCACGGTCTGCCGGTCGAAGATCCCGAGCTTGGCGTGCAGCAACTCGTCGCCCGCCTGGCGATAGGAGCGCACCAGGGCTCCGGCCGATTCGAGGGTCGCCATCGAGGCGGCGTTCTGCGGTTGGGTTGGGTCGAGAACCGCGCGAACCTTGACCCCTCGACGCGCCGCAGATGCCAGCGCGTCGAGCACGAGGGGGTCGCTGAGCACGAACATCGCGACATCGATCGAGTGCTGGGCGGCGCCGATGGCGGCCAGCGCCGCCGCCCGAATCCCCTCACCCGGGTGGGTCACCAGCACCTGAACCTGCCGGTCGGGCGCCGGCGGGGGTAGCGCCGACGCCTGGCCGGCGATGGCAAGATCCTGCCGGAAGACCCGCTCGAGATTGTCGACGACCGGTCCGACCGCGAGCACGTCGACGTCGTGGTTCAGGCTCGAATGCGTGCCCCAATTGATCCCGCCGACGATCGCCTCGATGCCGTCGACGATCAGGAGCTTCACGTGGTCGATAGAAAACCGCTCCAGCGGATACGCGACGACACGGATGCCGCCCTGTTCGAGCTCGGCCCAGATGGGCCGGCTGCTGCGCTCCGAAGGGTCCTCGATCGCGGTCACCGCCACGCCGCGGTCGTGGGCGTCGAGCAGCAGCGCCGCCAGGTCGGGGCGCTGGAACTCGTAGAGCTCGAGATCGATCGAATGATTCGCGTGGCGTAGCTCGGCCGTGATCGCCGAAAAGGCAGTTGGCCCGTCGGGTAACGGCACCAGCCGATCGGCGCCGCTGACGATCGGCGCCGCTGGGATGGCGGGGATGGGAAGGGCGAGCGTGGCGGCGGACGGGGTACGGCCCGGGGCACAGGAGGCGGCCAGCAGCGCCAGGAGGAGGAGGGGCAACCGGAGGCGGTGGACCGGGCCGTACACGCCCGGATACTACTACTAATTTGTGTATATGTCAACGCGATAAGAGACAGTCCGTTCGGCCGATGGCGCGGCGAATTGGCGGTATAATTCAGCGGCCCTAAATACGATGAAAGCCTTTCTCGGGATCGTCGAACTCGCGCTCGCGCTGCTGGTCATGCTCGGCGTGCTGCTGCAGACGCCCAAGGCAAGCGGGCTCGGTGGCACCATCGGAGGCGGCGGAGATTCTGGCGGCGGCTACCGCACCAAGCGCGGGCTGGAGAAGAACCTCTTCTATGCCACGATCGGACTGGTCGTCCTCTTCGTGGTGGTTTCCGTCGTCTACATCCGGGTTTGATCCGGCGCGGGCTGCTCGCCACCGCGGTGGGCGTGCCGCTCCTCGCGCTGGTGACCGTCCTCGTCCTGGTCTTTCGTGGCGTCATCCTGGCGCCCGCAGCCCCGCGCAGTGGGGGCACCTTTGTCGAAGGCGTGGTTGGCCAGCTCGGCTCGCTCAACCCGCTCTACGGGGCAGCCACGGCGGGGTCCAACGATCTCGACGCGCTCCTCTTCGAGCCGCTCGTGCGGGTCCTGCCGACCGGCAGTGTCCAGGGCCGGCTCGCATCGCACTGGGACGTGAGCCCGGATGGGCGGACCTACACCTTTACCATCCGTCCGGATGCACGCTGGTCAGATGGAACCGCGGCCACCGCGGATGACGTCGTCTTCACCGTCCGGACCGTCCAGGACCCGACGTTTCCCGGTACCGTGCTCAACCAGAGCTGGAAGGACATCATCGCGACCGCGATCGATTCGAATCACGTTCGCTTTGCGCTACCTGGACACAATGCCGGGTTCCTCGCCAACCTGGAGCTGCTCGACATCCTGCCCTCGCACCTGCTGGCGGGAAAGACGATGGGCGAGCTGGCCTCCGCCTCGCCCAACCTCAACCCGGTCGGTACCGGTCCCTTCCGGCTGACGGCCAACCTCGGGGATCGGATCGAGCTGGAACGTAACCCTTTCGCCTGGCGCCGACCGTGGCTCGACACCATGACGATCCGAAGCTTTCCCTCGCAGGCGGCCGCGCTCGACGCCCTCGACCGCGGGCAGATCGACGGGCTCGCCAATCTCACGCCCTCCGGCGCCGCCCAGGAGCAGGCCAACAAGCAGGTCATGGTGCTCAGCGCCTCGACCTATCAATATGCGGAGCTGCTCCTCAACCTGAAGAGCGATGAGCCCTACTTCCAGGACGTCAACGTTCGCCAGGCGATCGCGAGAGCCATCGACCGGGCCGGCATCATCCGCGACGTACTCGGCGGGCAGGCGGTGCCGGACGACGGGCCGATTCCGCGCTCGATCACATGGGCCTACGACAGCGCCACCCAGCAGCCGGCCTACGATCCCATCGCTGCCGGCAAGCAGCTCGATGCCGCCGGATGGGTGCTCGTCAACGGCATCCGTACCAAGGGCACGGTGACCCTCAGCTTCGGGCTCACGGTCTCGAGCGACGTGCCGCCGTACGAGCGCGTCGCCGCCATGGTGGCCGACCAGCTGGCCCAGGTCGGCATCGTGGCCGAAGTACGGCCGGTGACCACCGCGTCGCTGATCCACGACTACCTCAACCCGCGGACGTTTGACATGACGCTCACCGCCTTCGACAACGGGCCCGACCCCGATGTCTACACCTTCTGGCACTCGTCCCAGTCGCACCCGGGCGGGTTCAACTTTTCCGGTATGAAAAAGAATGTCTTCATCGACAGCGACCTCGAGGGAGGCCGCGCCACGCTCGACCTGACGGCGCGGGCCAAGGCCTACATGACGTTCCAGGAGGACTTCGCGAAGGAAACGCCGGCGATCTTTCTCTATAGCCCGCGCTACGTGATGGCGATCAGCCGCCGCTTCCATGGGGTCCACATCGACTCGGCGGTCGAGTCGGAGGAGCGCTACGCCTACGTCAGCGACTGGTACTACGAAGTCGGGCGTTAACCTGAGAGTTGGAGTGCGGCTGAAAGGACTTGAACCTTCAAGAGCTTGCGCTCACCAGGCCCTGAACCTGGCGTGTTTACCGATTTCACCACAGCCGCGTCGAACTACAGATTTTGCCATAGCCGGCCATGGCGCGCGCGCTCGCTGAGCTGACCGCGGCGGAGCTGGGGATCTTCCGCCGGCGGCTCAACACACCGCCGAAGATCCAGCGGTTCCTGGACGACATCCGGTACAACACCGAGGTGGACGGGGAGACCTTCCGGTCGCCGCGGCGGGTCCTTGCGGATCGGACCGCGAATTGCATCGAAGGCGCCGTGCTGGCGGCCGCGGCGCTTCGGGTTCAGGGGGACCCGCCGCTGATCATGGATTTGACGGCGGTTCGCGACGAGGATCACGTGATCGCCGTGTTTCGAAGGGGCTTCCTGTGGGGTGGCATCGGCACCAGCAAATTCACCGGGCTGCGCTATCGGGAGCCGGTCTACCGGACGCTGCGCGAGCTGGCGATGTCCTACTTCGAGCAGTACTTCAATCTGGTGGGGGAGCGCACCCTGCGCGGCTACGGCCGGCCGGTCAACCTGGCCCGCTTCGACGCGATGAAGTGGATGACCAGCGCGGAGGACCTGTGGCCGATCGCCGAGCACCTCGAACGGATCCCGCACATCTCGCTGGTGCCGCCTGCCGCCGCCCGCCGCCTGACGCCCCTCGGTCCCCGGTTGCGGGCGGCCGGCCTGCTCGACCACCCCATGGCCGGCCCACGGCGACGTGATTGACATAATCGGTAACACTTGTTAAATTAGCGAAACTATCATTGAAGTGGCACGGCACATCGGGCCGTGCGGGGCATTCGCTGCGGAGGAAGGGAATGAGGAAAGGCGCAACGGAACCGGATATCCCACTGGAAGCCGTCCAATCGCTTTTGACGCGTGTCATCTGGCAAGCGGTCGCCGATCTGAGCGTCGAGGCTTACGAGCCGGAAGCGCAGCGTTTCTTTGCCGGCCAGACTTTCGTCGAGTACTGCGACATCCTCGGCTGGAACGTCCGCCGTGCCCGCGACAGCCTCGGGAAGTTCCTGGACAGCGGCTCGCGGATCTCGGGCAACCACCTGCTGACGGGGCCCGACCACTCGGCCACCTCGGCGCTCGCGATCTAGCCCGACCGTTTGGCCGGCACCAAAAGCTGGTCGGCCAAACCGCTAGACTGGAGCGGAACTGTCCATGAACCTCCTCCTCGTCGAGGACGAGCGAAAGCTCTCGACGCTGCTCAAGCAGCTCCTGGAGGATGAACGCTATGCCGTCGACATCGCGTCGGACGGCGAGCGAGCCCAGGAGCTTGCCGAGACGGCTCGCTATGACGCGATCATTCTCGACTTGATGATCCCCAAAAAGGACGGCATGGAGGTCTGCCGCTGGTTGCGCCAGAACCGGATCCAGACGCCGGTCATCATGCTGACGGCGCGCAGCCAGATCCACGATCGGGTTGCGGGTCTCGATGCCGGCGCCGATGACTACCTGCCGAAGCCCTTCGCGTTCGAAGAGCTGCTGGCGCGACTTCGGGCCTTGATGCGACGCGAACAGAAGAATGGGCATGCCAACCGCTTGCAGGTCGCCGACCTCGTCCTCGACTTGAAGACGCACCAGGTCCGTCGAGGCGACGCTCCGATCGAGCTGACCGCCCGCGAGTTCGCCCTGCTGGAGTTTCTGATGCGCCATCCCAACCAGGTCCTGACACAAGCGCAGATCGCGGAGCGCGTCTGGGACTACAACTTCGAAGGCACCACCAATCGCGTCGCCGTGTACATCTCCTACCTGCGCGACAAGATCGACGAGGGCCGCTCCCCGAAGCTCATCCAGACGGTGTATGGGGTCGGGTACCGGCTGTCGGGATGATGTTCCGGGGCGCGCTGGTGCGCCTCGCTGCGCAGTACTTCGTGCTGCTCGTTCTGATCCTGGGTTTCTTCGACTTGCTCGTCTACGTCACCGTTTCTCAGTCGCTGCAGACGAAGGCCGATAACGACCTGAAGCACGCGGTCATCCAGGCCGCCAAAATGGTCGTCGCGACGGATACGGTCTCCGTCAACGCGCAGGGCCTCCTCGACCCGAGCATTGCTGACACCTTCGTTCGGGTGCTGGACGTCAAGGGCCAGGAAGTCAGCCAGCCGCAGCCTGCGCTCAAAAAGCTCTTCAACAGCGCGAGCCCAACCGACCCGATCGCCGCCGTCAAGGCGGGCCAATCCGCGGAAATGCGAGTTTGGAACGGGACAGTTCTGTATATCGTGCAGACCAGAGCCATCCTCAACCCGAAGTCGAAAAAGGTCGTTGGTGTCATGCAGGTGGCGCAGCCGATCTCCTGGGTCGGGGACGCGCTGTCAGGCCTCGTGCGGCAACTGGTGCTGGCCTCGGCGATCGCGATCCTGCTCGGCGCGCTCGCGTCGCTGCTGATGGCGACCCGCTCGTTGCAGCCGATCAGCCGGGCCTTCCAGCGCCAGCGTGAGTTCGTGGCCGATGCCTCGCACGAGTTGCGCACGCCGCTGACCCTGATCCGAACCAACGTGGAGGCCTGGTTGCGACGCTCGAACGGCCAGACGCGAACTTACGCGCAGAGCATCGTCGAAGAGGTTGAACAGCTGAACCGCATCGTCGGCGATTTGACGACCCTCGCGCTGGCCGATGCCAGGCAACTCCGCCTCAATCCCAAGCCGGTCGAGCTCAACGAGGTCGTCAGGGGCTTGATCGCACAGGCCACGCCGCTGGCCGATGAACGAGGGGTGCAGCTTCGCCCTGATTTGAATGGCGGAGTGCGTGTCGATGCCGACCTGGTCCGCGTCCGCCAGCTGCTGCTGATCCTGATCGACAACGCCCTCTCGCACACGCCTGCCGGCGGCGAGGTATCGGTGGGGGTGGCCCGCGAGAACGGCCGCGCGCAGGTCAGGGTCACGGACACTGGGGAGGGGATCCCGACGAGCGATCTCCCGCACATCTTCGAACGCTTCTACCGTGCGGACAAGGCGCGCACCCGCGAGAACGGCGGCAGCGGTCTCGGCCTGGCGATCGCCAAGTGGATCGTCGAGGCACACAAGGGCGACATCGCGGTGACGAGCACCGAAGGCCGGGGGACCGAAGTCGCCGTCAGTCTCCCCGCGATCGACTGACGAACCCGAACGATTTGCTACGGTAGCGTGCGGATGGGTCGCTCGAAGATCACGGTCGTCGGCGCCGGCAACGTCGGCGCCACCCTGGCACAACGCCTCGCGGAGCGCGGCTACGCGGACATCGTGCTGGTCGACATCGCGGAAGGCCTGCCGCAGGGCAAGGCGCTCGACATGCTGGAGGCGGGGCCCATCGTCGGCTATGACTCCAGGATCACGGGCACCAACGGCTACGAAGCGACGGCGGGCTCGACGCTCTGCGTGATTACCTCGGGCGTGCCGCGCAAGCCGGGCATGTCACGCGACGACCTGGTGAAGACCAACATGAACATCGTCCGTGGCGTCACGCAGGAGTTGGTGCGCCGATCCCCGGACGCCATCCTGATCGTGGTGAGCAATCCACTCGACGCGATGGCGCAACTGGCGCATGACGTCAGCAAGTTTCCACGCGAGCGCGTCGTCGGCATGGCGGGGGTGCTCGACACGGCGCGTTTTCGCACCTTCATCGCCCAGGAACTCGATGCCTCAGTGCGCGACGTGCAGGCCTACGTGCTGGGTGGACACGGCGACACCATGGTCCCGCTGGCCCGCATGTGCACCGTGGCCGGCGTTCCGATCAGCCAGCTGATCAAGCCGGATCGCATCGACGCCATCGTCAAGCGCACTCGGGACGGCGGCGCCGAGATCGTGAACCTCCTGAAGACCGGGAGCGCCTACTATGCGCCTTCCGCCGCGGTGGCCGAGATGGTCGATGCGATCATGTTCGACCGCAAGCAGATCCTGCCGTGTGCCGTCCGGCTGGAAGGCGAGTACGGGATTCGTGGCCTCTTCGTCGGCGTACCGGTCAAGCTGGGGGCGGGCGGCGCTGAGGAGATCATCGAGCTCGAATTGCTGAGCGACGAGCGCGCCGCCCTGCAACGGTCCGCGGATTCCGTCAAGGAGCTCGTCGGGGTCATGGGCCTTTAGTCCCCGGAGCCAGTCACGGTATCCTTGAGCCGGTGACCATCGAGATCCGAAGCGGGTATATCCCGGCGTCGAAGCGTCTGATCGACCGACCGACCGGCGAAGAGTTGCGAGCGCTGACCGCCAAGATGCCGAACGCGCAGCGCACCATTTACGACAACTACAACGTCCATGCGCGGGTCGTTTCGCGCAGCACCGCGAGCACCTACATCGTCACCGACCGCCCGCAGGAGCACACGGCCCAAACCGTGAGCCGCGAAGAGGGGCGCAAGTGGGCAAAGATTCAGGACGACTATATCCGTGGCCAGGAGATGGTGGTCGTGGACGGCTATATCGGCAACGAGGCAACGTTCCAGACCCCCGCTCGCCTCATCATCGAGGCGCGCAATGCCAACGTCGCCGGCATGCAGCATCACCTCTATTACCCGATCGACGGCAGTCGCGTGCAGCCCGAGATCACCATCATCGACACCCCCAACCTGACGGCGCCGGGCTACCCGAGCGACCGCGCGATTCTCGTCGACCTCGAGGCGGGCATCACCCGCGTGATCAACTCCGACTATTTCGGCGAGTCGAAGAAGGGCGGGCTTCGGATGTGGAACAAGAAGGTCTACGACGCCGGCGGCCTCGCCCTGCACGCCGGTTGCAAGGTGGTGCCCGTCGGCACCCAGCAGCGCGTGTTCTTGATCGTCGGACTCAGCGGCACCGGCAAGACGACCACGACCTTCACCCGGCAGAACAACTCGAAGCCCGTCCAGGACGACTTCGTCGCCCTCATGCCGCAGGGACGCATTTACGGCACCGAAAACGGTTGCTTCGCCAAGACCTTCGGCCTCGACCCAAAACACGAGCCGACGATTTACGGTGCGGTGACCAAGCCGGACGCCTACCTCGAAAACGTCTCGCAGAAGGAAGACGGCGGACCGGTGGACTTTTTCGACACGAGCTACACGCAGAACGGGCGCGCCACGTTTGTGCTGTCGGCGCTGGGCTGGGTTGAAGATGCCCGCAACATCGGACCGGCGGACGTGCTGCTGATTCTCAATCGCAACGACAACATCATTCCGGGCGTCGCCAGGCTCGACTCCGCGCACGCGGCCGCCTATTTCATGCTCGGGGAGACGAAAGGCACCTCGGCCGGTGGCAAGGAGGAGATGGGGAAGGCGCTCCGAGTCCCCGGGACCAATCCGTTCTTCCCGCTCCGGCACGAGCAGCAGGGCAACCGCTTCCTGGAGCTGCACCGCTCGCGTCCCTTCGAGGTCTACCTGATGAACACCGGGAGTGTCGGCGGCGCCGACGGGGCGGACGGCAGCAAGAAACTCACCATCGAGTACTCGAGCGCGATCGTCAAGGCGATCGCCGAAGGCACGATCGCCTGGACGAGCGATCCCGACTTCGGCTACGAGGTGGCGGAAGGCGTTCCGGGCGTTGACGACATCGAGGTGCTACAGCCCCGCCGCCTGTACCAGCGGACGGGGAGGAGCGACGAGTACCGAGCCTGGGTGCAGCGGCTCAAGCTGGAGCGGGCCGCGGAATTCAAGAAGTATCCCGGCCTCGACCCGGAGATCGTCGCCTCCGTCGACTAACCCGCTTCGGTCTCCCCGATGCGACGTCCGTAGTAGTAGGCCACGATGATGGCGAGCAGCACGAGGATCGCCAGGGGAAGCGTGAATGGACCGATGGCGCCCGCCACCCGCTCGTAGTTCTGGCCCAGCTTGAAGCCGGCAAACGCGAGCGCCAGGTTCCACGGAATGGCCCCGGCGACGGTCGCCAGCGTGAAGGGGACGACCGTGATGCGCGAGAGGCCCGCCGGAAACGAGATGTAGGTGCGGATGACCGGCAGCAGGCGACCGAGGAAGACCGCAAACAGCCCCCATCGCTCGAAGAATCGGTTCGCGAGCCGCAGGTGACCGGCGGTCAGGCCGATGCGCCGGCCCGGGCCGAGGATCAGCGCTTCGCCGTAACGCCGGACGAGCAGGTAGGCGATCAGGGAGCCGAGCAGGTTGCCCGCGCTGGCGGCGATGACGACGCCGATGAAGGAGAGCTTGCCTTGCGAGGCCAGCGCGCCGCCGAGTGGCACGATGATTTCGCTCGAGATCGGGATCCCCGCGCTTTCAGCGGCCATCGTCAGGAAGATGGCGATGAGACCGCCCGCGGTGATGATCTGGATGAGCTGATGGGACATCCGGCGAAGCCTAGCAGCTACCCTGAAGCGGACGTGCCGACCCGAAGCCCACTCGACGTCGCCGATGGCGCGCTCGGCCAGCTGGTCGAGGAGCTGACCGTTTCACACCACCGGCGGCGGCTCAAGCGGGTCGGGTGGATGCCGGCCATCGATGCGCCACCCGGCGGATGGGCCAGGGGCGATCCGCCGCCGCGCGCGGCCAACGCGGTCGAGGTGTTGATCGATGGGGCCGAGACGCTCGCCGCGATGGCATCCGCGATTGCGGACGCCCGATCGCATGTCCACGTGACCGGCTGGCACATCACGCCGGATTTTGCGCTGACGCGCGACGAAACGCCGACGATCCTCCAGAAGCTGCTCGCCAGCGTCGCGACTCGGATCCCGGTGCGGGTCTTGGTCTGGGCCGGTGCGCCCCTCCCGATCCTGCACCCCTGGCGGGGCGATGTGCGAAAAGTTCGCGACCAACTCCTGACCGACAGCCGTGTGCAGTGCCTGCTGGATGCCCGGGAGCGGCCGATGCACTGCCACCACGAGAAGACGATCGTGATCGATGATCGGATTGCTTTTGTCGGCGGCATCGACCTGACGAATTTCAACGGCGACCGCTGGGATGCCCAGAAAC
>Ga0307478_10001049_pt1 | contig 25294 bp, 16 predicted proteins | sample atmos_gasesECM4C_2_FD_203713 | JGI IMG/M metagenome (GOLD analysis project Ga0307478, IMG submission 203713) | Hardwood forest soil microbial communities from Morgan-Monroe State Forest, Indiana, United States - atmos_gasesECM4C_05 | ecosystem: Environmental > Terrestrial > Soil > Temperate...
ATTCCGGGATGGGCGCTTATTCCGCAATTCAAAGAAATTACATTCCATTCAAGTTTGTATTCGGCGGATACGCTTCGTTTGTGAAGCCCATCGGTTCCGCGATTCCGCGAGCCGAACGGGCCCAGTCCTATGCCGATCTCAAGAGCGTGCGCTTGTTCCGCCACCATCCGGGAATCTATTACGTGGGAAGGGTGCATGAGCTGGTAGACGCGCGAGTTGCGGCAGTGGGTTTGGAGATTGGATTCACGGATTTTGTGGTCCATCATTTTGGGAATTTGTGTTCCGCGGAGGAGTGCCATCGGAAGGATGAGTTGTACCGGAGACTGGGCTGGCTCAAAGTAAAAGATGTTCCTAACGATCCACAGGCTTGGGTCGAGTTGGGTCTTCAGGAGTTCGAGCAGTTTAAGAACTACTCCGTCGCCGTCGAGTGCTTCAGGAAGGCATTCGCTCTTAACATCTCGTCCACCATTGCTTATCTTTCGCTGGCTACTCTTTACGTTGAAATTCACGATGATGTCCGCGCTCTCGAACTGCTTTCAAGCGTGCCCATGAAAGGACGAGCCGAAGGCGAAAAGGAACAGGTCTGCGGTGACGCGCTTTATAATCTCGGGCGCTTGAAAGAAGCTAGAGCCGCCTATCTGCGCGCCTTGCGCACCCTGCCGGAGGACGCTCGCGTCGGCAGCAAGTTGGGTTTGACAGAGGTTCGCCTGGGTTTGAAAAAAAATGGTCTTGCCCGGCTTGCGAAGGCTCTGAAGGACGCTCCAGTGTTCGAGATGGAAGACCGGCAAATGAAGGCGTATATCGTCGCCAACAGGAGACCGCAGGCGGCCGAAGCGGCGGAACGAATGGCACACGCGTGGCCAACTCCCACAACGATTCTGCGAGCCGCCAGCGTTCGCGCTGAGATGAGGGAGTGGGACACTGTTCAAGGTATCGTCGTTGAGGGCTTGCGATTATTTCCTGACGATCAAGAGTTGCTTCAGGCAAAAGCGGAATTGGATCAGGGAAAAACTGGACCAAAAGTCTTTTCCAGCGGAAAAGGAGGCTCTCAGCAGAACGATCAGCGCACCACAGATCGTTCCGCTACAGATCATTCCACCACCGATCAGTGCACCACAGGTCTTTCTGAGGAAACGACTTTATCATCGCGTCTGTAACCTCGGGCTTCCTGAGCTGCCAGACGCGAAAGGACTGAAGCCCAGCTCTCTTCGATCGAGCACGGAGGGTGCAAGGGCTCAATGCGAAGCAGCGGCAGGCTGGAGCTCGCCAACAAGTCGACGGCTCTAGGGCTGCCGGTGAGTTTCAAATGGCGATGAAGAATGCGCCGCAGCCATTGCTCTTCCTGCGCCGCTAGCGTGGAATATTGCACGGAATCCCGATTCAACTGATAGCGGCTCATTTTAGCATCGCCGCTAGCGTCGATGTCGTCGCACATGAGGTAGGCCAGGCCACCGGTCATTCCCGCACCAAGATTAACGCCCGCCGGTCCGAGAATAAGAACGATGCCGGCAGTCATGTATTCGCATCCGTGGCGGCCTACGCCCTCTACCACCGCCAGAGCTCCGCTGTTGCGAACGGCAAAGCGCTCGCCCGCGCGGCCAGCTACAAAAAGTTCGCCGGAGGTTGCGCCGTAGAGCACCGTGTTTCCCACCAAAACGTCGCCACGCTCGGAGGCTTCAGCCTTTGCGGTGATGGCAATGCTGCCGCCGCACAGACCTTTGCCAACATAGTCGTTGGCTTCGCCGGTAAGGCGGAAGTTCGCGCCGGAAATCAGAAACGCGCCAAAGCTTTGTCCGGCGACGCCCTCGAATTCGCAGTCGACGCCGCTTATCTCGAGATTTGAAGCTCCAAACGAAGGGCCGATGCGCCGAAGAATTTCGCCACTCAGGTGCGCTCCCACCCCGCGATCCTCATTGGTAATCGCAAAATTGTAAGAGCGCATGGAGAGAGATTCCAGGTCGCCGACCACGCGATTCAGCTCGATGTGGAGCGCGCTGCTATCCTCATGCGGGCAGAAGAATTGGTCCGGAGGATTGAGAATCGGTTGCAAAAGGCCAGTCACGCTCGCTTCCGCAGCGGGTGTGCGAGGTTGCAGGCGGTCGACCGCGCCCTGAATTTCATCGATTGATTTCGCGCCCATCTTCCCTAGCAAATCACGAACCTCGGTGGCAAGGGCACGGAAGAAGGTTTCCACCATCTCCGGATTTCCGGTGAAGCGAGCACGCAGCTTTTCATCCTGCGTCGCGATGCCGACGGGACAAGTATTGAGGTGGCATTGGCGCGCCATGACGCAACCGATCGCGAGCAAGGCGGAGGTGCCAAAGCCGAACTCCTCTGCGCCCAGCAGGGCCGCGATCACAACATCGCGGGCAAACTTGAGGCCGCCATCTACTCGCAATCGAATGCGTGCTCTCATCCCCGCGCGCACCAGCGACGTGTGCGTGTCACGCAGTCCGATTTCCCAAGGCAAGCCAGTATTCTTGATCGACGTGAGCGGGGATGCTCCTGTGCCACCATCGTGGCCGGCGATGGTAATCACGTCCGCACCGGCCTTGGCCACGCCTGTTGCAATCACGCCGACTCCGGAGCTCGAGACCAGCTTGACGCCGATGCGCGCGTTCGGATTCACCGCCCGCAGATCGTAAATTAATTGCGCCAGGTCTTCGATGCTGTAGATGTCATGATGCGGAGGCGGGGAAATGAGCGAAGTCCCGGGGATAGCGTGCCGCAGGCGTGCGATGTAACCAGTAACTTTCGTCGAGGGCAACTGTCCACCCTCACCGGGTTTTGAGCCTTGTGCCATCTTGATTTCGATTTCGTCCGCGTGCACGAGATACTCCGCAGTCACGCCGAAGCGCGCGGAAGCCACTTGCTTCACGCGGTTGTTCGCCTCGGGCCGCTCGTAATAGATACTGGGATCCTCGCCGCCTTCTCCAGTATTGCTGCGCCCGCCGAGCCGGTTCATGGCGATCGCGAGAGTCTGATGAGCTTCGGGGGAAATCGCGCCCAGTGACATTGCCTGAGTGCTGAAGCGGCTCAGCAGCGAGGCTTCGCTCTCCACGTCGTCCAGAGAGAGTGAAGGAAATGCCGCCTGCCCGGTGCGAATTTCAAGCAAATCCCGCACCGCAACCGTTTTTCTCTCACCTGAAAGTACGGTCAAAGCCGCGCGATTTTCTTCCGTCGGCGACTTAATGTAGCGATGCATTCGCCGCACGAATTCCGGCGAGTTTGCGTGCTGCTCGCCGTTGCGCCGGAAGCGATACAAACCAGCATCGTGGAACTCTGCGGCCGGAGAGCCAAAGCCGGCCGTGTGGCGGGAGACGCAATCTTGCAACAAATCGTCGAGGCTCTTACCGTTGAGCGTGTGCCCGGCGTCCGCAAAGAATTCCTGACAGACTGCGCGATCAAGGCCGACGGTTTCAAATAACTGACTGTTACGGTAACTGCTAATGGTCGAGATGCCCATGCGGGCCAGCACTTTGCGCAAACCTTTTTCGAGAGCGGCGCGGTAACGCGCGGGCCCATTGGGATGACCCTTAGGATGGTCGTCTCCATCCGCACGCAACGCGAGACTCATCGCGAGATGCGGATGCACTGCACTTGCTCCCGCTGCCACCAGCAGAGCAAGGTGATGGGTATCGCTGACTTGTCCAGTCTCCACAATCAGCGGGATACTCCACGCACCGGCTTCGATCATCACTTGCCAAACGACCGAAACCGCGATCAGTGCGGGCAGAGCGGCGCGCTTTTCATTCAAGCCATTATCGCCGCCGGAGCACCTGTCGGTGAGAACAATCGCACCAGCGTTGGAAATGGCGTCTCGAACTTCTTTTCGGATCGAAGCCAAAGCGGCACGTCCAGCTGTAACGCCGCCCGCGGCCTCAAAGCTGAAATCAATTACATGAACCGGCGACAGCGCCTCGGCGATCGATTTCATTTGTCCGGCGCCAATTAGGGGAGAGCTAAGCCTTGCGCTCTTACCCAGGTACACGTCGAGCGACATTACGTGGCTCTCGCGCAAGGGATCGATCGGCGGGTTGGTTACTTGCGCAAAACGCTGCTTGCAGAAATCCCACAGCGGACGCGGCAGGCTCGACAGAAACGCCGGAGGGGCGTCGTCCCCCATGCTCCAGAGCGGTTCCTGCCCGCTCTCCACGAGCGGTTGAAACAACATGCGGTACTGATCCTCCGTCCAGCCCAGCGCCGCCATTAAACGAGTGGAGTCGAGGTCGCTATGTGCCGCTTTGTGCTCCGCAGGAATCAGCTTTGCCGAAGCCGCGGGCTGGCGCTCATCCGGGCGCACCTTATCCGAGTGCACCAGCCCGCCAACTTCGTTCGGCCGGAAAAAAGTTCCGCTTGCCGGGTCGGCAATCAGCATCTCGCCGGGACCAAGCCGCTGGCGTTCGACTACCTGTTTGTCGCTAAGATCGGTGATGCCAACTTCCGATCCGACGATCAGCAACCCATCGGCCGTCAGCGTGTAACGCAGCGGACGCAGGCCATTGCGGTCGAGCTTCGCTCCGACGACTTCGCCGTCGGTAAAGATCAATGCCGCCGGTCCGTCCCAGGGTTCTTGCTCGGGAGCGCCGCTGGCAAGGAACTCGCGCAGCGCAGGATCGATGTGCTCGTCGTGCTCCCATGCCGGTGGCACCAGCCGCAACATCGACTCGGGCGTGCTCACTCCGCAGCGTACGTGCGCCTCCAACGCGTTATCGATACTGGCCGAGTCGCTCATTCCCGGCTGCAGCAGTTGCACTTTGTCCGAGAGATTCAGCTTGCGGCGGATACTCTCCGACCGCGCATGAAACCATCGTCGATTGCTGCTGATGGTGTTGATCTCGCCGTTGTGCGCCACGAATCGAAAGGGCTGCGCCAACGACCAACTTGGTTGCGTGTTGGTGGAATAGCGCTGATGGAACAGTACGAACGCACTCTCGAACGTAGGATTTTTCAGGTCGCGATAGAAGTGAGGTAACTGTTCTGGAGTTAGCAGCCCTTTGTAAACGATAGTTCTCGCCGACAGAGAGCAGTAATAGACGGCGTTGGAAGCTGCCTCAAGCTCCTGCCGCAAGCGGAATAGCTGTAACTCAAAGCTAGAACATGAAAGCTCGGATGACTTAGTGCGGGAAGACTCTTCGCGAACTCCTATGTAGCATTGCCGTACAACGGGCAGGGAATCGTTCGAGCGTGGTCCCAGGATCGACTTATCGGTCGGGACTACACGCCATCCCAGGAAGGAAAGATCGTACTTCGTGACCGCGGAGCGAATCGCCGCAACTGCTTGCTCCTCGTGGCCACGCTGAAGAAACACCATGCCCACGCCGAATCTTTCGGGCAACTCAATGCCGTCAGCGCGGGCCATCTTGCGGAAGAAAGTCTTGGGAAGCCCGACCAGCAAACCTGCGCCGTCTCCGCTGCGGCCATCGGCGTCCACACCGCCGCGATGAGCCAGGCGCGCAAGCGCTACCAGGCCGCGCTCAACGAGTTCATGCGACGCAGGTCCGCCCAGTTGCGTAATAAAGCCTACGCCGCAGGCGTCATGGTCTGTCGCGAAGGTGTGGCGATTCTTTCCCACACTAATTGTCTAACCTGAAATTCTTCGCATGTACAATCGTCAATTTCGATCTGTCACATGGATTTTTCTGCACGTACAAAAGACCGATTTTCGGGCCCTCATCGTGATTTCTTGTATTCTTACAAGTTGAAGTTTTCCTTCCTGTAAGATGGGGAGAATCGGACCCCATCACCGCTCGAATGGTCACTCTTCCCGACATCCAGTCCGCCTTGGTACGAATTCGGCCCTCGATCCATATCTCTCCATGCACCCGTTCTGAAACGTTCTCCGATCTCACCGGGAATTCCGTTTATCTGAAGCTGGAGAATCGACAGAGAACTGGCGCGTATAAAGAACGCGGCGCGTTGAACAAACTATTAAGTCTCTCGCCAGATGAGCGATCTCATGGAGTGATTGCGGCCTCGGCTGGCAATCACGCACAGGCCGTCGCCTACCACGCGGCGAACCTGGGGATCCGCGCGAGAATTGTTATGCCGCTGTCTACGCCGTTGATTAAGGTGTCGGCAACGCGCGGCTATGGCGCCGAAGTTGTGCTTCATGGAGCGAATTACGATGAAGCGTTCGGCGAAGCGTTACGTCTCGCCGACCAGGATCACCTCACGTTTGTCCATGCCTTCGACGACGACGCGGTGATCGCCGGGCAGGGAACTCTGGGACTTGAGTTGCTTGAGCAGCATCCCGATCTTGAGGCTGTAATTGTGCCCATCGGCGGCGGAGGTTTGATCAGTGGCATCGCCTGCGCGCTGAAGGAAACTAATCCGCGCATTCAGATCTTCGGGGTACAACCCGCACGCTTGCTTTCGTTGCGTGCCGCGCTCATAACGGGCAAACCGGTCACCGTTCCGTCGGCGGTCACGATTGCCGACGGAATCGCGGTACGACGCACGGGCGAGCGAACGCTGCCCCTGATTCAAAAATATGTCGACGACGTGGTTATGGTGGAAGAAGAGGAGATCGCAAACGCTGTTCTTCTGTTGCTGGAGCGCGAAAAAATTCTGGCGGAGGGCGCCGGTGCGGCGGCGCTGGCGGCTTTGATTAATCGCAAAATTCCGGCGCTTCAAGAATCGTGCACGGAAGCGTCAAACGGAAGCTTAGCGAATCCGGGCTCGCCCAACGCGAAGAAATCGGGTAAGAAAATCGCCGTTATCGTGAGCGGCGGAAATATCGACGTGACCTTGCTCGCGCGCATCATCGAGCGCGGCTTGGTGAAAGACGGCCGTCTGGTTCGTCTGCGCGTTCACCTTCCCGATTATCCAGGAGCCCTGCACAGCGTCACCGGAATTCTCGCCCAACACCGCGCCAACATCGTCGAGACTTCCTACGACCGTGCCTACCGCAATGTGAATCTCGGCGATACCGCGATCGACATCACTATGGAGACTCGCGGGCCTGACCACATCGCGGAGTTGATCGCCGCCTTAGCCGCCGGCGGCTACACCCACGAACGAATCCTGTAAGCCTGACCACTATGTACTCTCTGCGATCCCAGGCTAGGGATGAGGATTGCTCGCCGGCGAAGCTTCGCCCTGGCTGTGCTTTTTAGACAAGTGCCGATGAACATCGGGCCAGAATTCTTTGACTACCAAAGTCAAAGTATCGTAGCCCAGCTGTGTACCCCACACTTTGGCGGTATTGGGTAGAGTCCGATCGGAATCATTGTGAACGTACACCACCATGTTCGTCGTTGGATCGTAACGTCTAGTGATGAAGGCTCGCGGATGATAGGTGTTGGTGGAGATAGCGGCCGACAGCATTCCGCCCACAATCTCCGAGTAGTTAAATTGCTCGCGCCCGGAATCGGTTCTCGTCACAAAGCTGCGACCGATGGCGTAATAAGTCCGATGCGTGAAGCTGCCTTTGCCCAACTGAAAGTACCGCGGATCCTGGTGCAGAATCGAGGGAAAAACCGCGCCCACCATGAAATTCTCGACAGTCCCGTCAGCAAAGGCCGCGCCGAAGCGTTTCGCATAGCCCTCTGCGCCTTGACCGTAACCCGGTTCGCTGTTTTCGGCTTGGCTGATGCCGGAGAGAAACCCGTACCAGGGAATCTGAATGTAGTCGAACGAACCCCGAAAAACGACTTTGAACTTCTCTCCGGTGGTAAGAGGCGGCACTTGGCCGGCGCCTTCCAGGGTCAGAAAGTTGGGAAGGGCATAGAACAAGCGGTCTTTCGACGTCCCCGAAGCAGTCGCGTTGCCGCTCTGATCTTTATCATTTTTCTCTTTATCATCTATGTCTGCCGCCGGCGGTTTGCCCGAAGTTTCATTTTGAGGAGCCGATTGAGGGACCGAATTCCTAGGAGTCGAGGGCGAAGTCTGCTGCGCCGCGGACTGTAAAGAAAAAGAAAGAAGTAAATTAACTAGAAGAACAACAAACGGACGAACCCCGGACTTTATAGGCAAGCATTTCTCCCCGCAAACAATCTCACCGCACTCTTAGAGATACTTCGATTCTACCAGTCAGATGCACTCCGCCCGGTTCACAAGGGTGGTTTTACATTGATTTACAAATGGCCCCGCCGGATTCAGAACTTAAGAAAGAAAAAGCGGCCGAAACACGGCCGCTTCGCTCCGAAGACAGGTTCCATCAGAAGTGGAAACCGATTTCCGCAGTCAGCGAGCGTGGCGTCACATAGTGCGTCCCGCTGAAGGTGGACAGGAAGTTATACAGGGCGTATTTGTTTGTTACGTTGATGGCAGTCAGTTGCAGGCTGACTTTGTATTTATCGCCATGAAACACGTTGTCATGCCCGATGGCGATATCGAAAAGACTTCGAGCCGCAATGCGGGGGGGATTTTTATCGTCGTTTTCCGTGTTTGGCTTGGGCACATTCAATAGAGTAGACCCATAAAGCGCCAGCGGGCAGGGGTTGGGCAACGCAACTGTAGGAGTGGCTCGCTGGGAGCCGCAAAACAGTCCAGATTCGAATTCCTGATCGGCAGTTAGTGGAATCCCAAACGAGTCCGTCAGCGCAACCGCTGGCGGCCCGCCCGGCAACCCGTTTGTTGTGGTGGTCTGAGCGCAGTTACCGCCGAAGCAAGGAGTCTGACCCGCTACCAGGCCGCTGTCATAGCGCCAGTTGAAGCCGAACCAGGGTCCTAGCTTCCATGGCTGGTACTGCGTGTGCGCCGTCATGTTGAATTTCTCGTCGTGATCGATCCGGAATGGCGTGGAAGTGCTTGAACTTACTGCCACAGCAGGCACTGCTCCCGCGCCCCCAATCTGAGGTGTGAAGAAGCGCGCCGCCACACTGGAGAAGACTGCCAGCGCCGAGAATCCGCGGTAGTTCGGCACGCTCACGCGACCGGCGTATCCCGGAATTTTCGAGCGGTCCCACTCAATGGGAAACGTGATCGGAGTGTTCCCCAGAATACTGAAGTCATATGCATTGTGCGTGTACTTCCAGATGTATTCGCCCGAGAACACAAGGTAGCGTCCGAAAGCTTGCTGGATTCCGGCGTGGAATTCATTGCGCCACCCCGGAGCAAACGGCGTTATTCCTGACACGGTACAGCCAAGCAGCGGATTCAAAACTTCGTTGCCGCATCCGATGCTCGAGAGCACCAAGTTTTCATTGAAGGGAGTCTCTAGCACTCGCGCATACGATACGCGAAGAACTGTGTTCGTCTTTTTGATCTTGTAGGCAACACCGACACGCGGTTCCGCTTCCTTGTGCGTCGTCAGACCATTATAGAAGTCGCCGCGCAAGCCCAGATTCAACGACCAATTCCCCTTGGTGATGTTATCGCGCACATATAAAGCAAGTTCTTTCACGTCGGTGTGGCCGTTGAACGTGTACAAGCCACCTCCAGTTGTCAGATCGTAAGGTGGCAGCACGGCGCACGGATCGGGAGGAGGATTTCCGTTCGGACAGCCGAAGGTGACCGGAAGCAACGTGGGATCGACAATGCCAAGGGTATCCTGCTCATCGAGGAACGTCTGCTGATAGACCGCTCCCACTTTCAGGTTGTGAATCCCTTTGACGTACGAAATGTCAGACCGCAACCCAGCGTTGGTCAGCTTCCGATTTTGCCCCACTGTTTCCCTTTGCAGGTTCGTCGGGCCCAGATCGGCGAAAGGATTGCCGCTGGGGTAGTAGTTGTATTGGTCGCGCCGAACAAAGGCGCCCAAAGTGAATACCGAGCTGGAATTTAACAAACGTGTCCACGATGGCGCGATATTGAAGGTTTTGATTTGCGAGCGCTGATCCGCCGGTCCGACGACCCTTCCGTTAGGATCGAGGCCTCCGTTGCAAACCACGACGCAATTCCAGGCCGTCGCATCCTGGGTATCGAACGTATTCGGCGTCTGAAACCAGGAGCGGGTATAGCCGAAGTTCAAGTGAATCGAATCAGTGGTCGTAAGCTGATAGTCCACGCGGTCGAACAGATTCTCTTCGTTGCCCTTGTCGTGCATAACGGCAAATTCCGGCGGATCGAGGAATCGTCCGCTGTTCAATCCGCTTACCGAGATGAAATTCCCCCAGTTCTGGCCGCCATAGCCGAGATCAAGCGTCGCATTGGAAGTCCCAAACGATCCGTAGGAAGTTGTGACACTGCCATGTGGCGTCGTTTGTCCCTGCCCCGATCGTGTGGTTACATTAATGACGATGCTCGTCTTATCCCCGTATTCAGCGGGCGGCGCTCCGGAGATAACTTCCATCGACTGGATTGAATCGAGTGGAATTTGATTAGAGAACACCTTGCTTTGCTGATCCGTAATCGGCTGGCCGTCAACCGAAAACGAATTTTCTGCGTGATCACCCAGCCCATGGAAAAGTCCGTTCGAGTCAGCTGATATGCCTGGCGTAGCGAGGGTGACGAGCGAGCTTACCGATGAGGATTGGCTTTCCAGCGGCAGCTTGGCGAATAAGTTCTTATCTACGTCAGTGTGGAAGGTGGGATCATTTTCAATGAGGTCACCGCCCTCCGCCTCCACTGTTACCTGCGTGGTCGATCCCGAAACCTTCAGCGTGATAGGGACGTTAACCGGAACTGAAGAGCGAGGCTCCACGTCCTGTATGAAAGAAGAGAAGCCCTCAGCCTTCACCGTCAGGTGGTAGGGATTGAAGGGGACGTTGGTGAAGGCAAATTTTCCCGCGGCATCCGTAGTGGTGGATTGATCGAAGCCGCTCACGGGGTTGCGAATCTCGACGGCAGCGTGAGGAACAACCGCGCCCGTGGTGTCAACTACGGTGCCGGTGATCGAACCCGAGTTTCCAACCGACTGGGCTCCCGATATGGTGGTGAGGAAGGTGACGGCGAAAATGGCGATTAGCCGCCATCTGAATGAAGTAGGCATTAGTCCTCCTGAGAGAAATGTAGAAATAGGGATCGGCCGGCGTGCGCGCCGGAACTTTGATACTTTGGGAATCCCTAGACGGTAGGAGGACCACGAATGCCCAATTCAAAAACACCGAGCTGGGCCTTCGCGATGATTTTTTCTTCATGCAGCAAGCCGACCGCGGCAAAGATCGGTCGCGCCTGATTAGAACTGGCTACCGGGCTGGCGCTGTGCGCCACCACGCAGATGGAGCAGGAGGTGGATTCAGTTTTGTTCGGATGGTTGTGGGTAGACTCAGCCACCGCCGCCCACAGCATCAGGGACAGGCAGAGCCACGCCAACCATCGAGTACGAAACCCCATACGTTCCTGCATTGGGCTAGACCACTAGATTCTTCTCAGCTTATAACGGTTGCTCCCCACAAGCAACACCGGCAAGTTACCATGGGGATGGGTTGACCTAGGCCAGCCGCTCCCGGCACACTGTCTCCCCAGCAGACATAACACTCAATTACGAGGGATTTATGACAGAACCAACTTACGAAGAACTCAAAGCCCGGCTGTTGCAGTTGGAGAAAGAGGTTGAGACCAAGAAACGCAGTGGCGAGATGACCTTCAAGATTGGTGAAAAAGGTGGAGTCAGCGTCTATGGACTTGGCCGCTTTCCTGTGACACTTTATTACGAGCAATGGAACCGGCTGCTCGGCGCCGCCGACGACATCAAGAAGTTCTTGGAAGAAAACAAATCAAAACTGAAACTGAAGGAACAAGGCTAAGGTGGACCTCAGACCTAGGACCTAGGACCTCAGCACCGGAACTTGCTGCCGGCTGACACCTCGGTGAAGTGCGAGGTCCAGGGTTGTGGGCGGTTTTGAATCCGCCCACCCCTTTAGCTCAGGACCCTTAAGGAGCTTTCTAGCTCTTCTACAACCGTCGCGATTACGCCCGCGATGGAGGCTGCCTAACCGATCACGTTTGGACGCTGGAAGAATTGATCCGTGTACTAGAAGAGAGAGGCGAAGGCGGCGTGAAATTTCTATTGATAGGTTGTTTATGTTTCTCGACCGGAAACGCCTTCGCACAGTTAGACGTTAGAGAACCTGTCGCCATTGTCGAACTTGGTGGGTCCACCTCGCAGAGCCTTACGGGCGGCGGAGCGAGTTTCGGCCCTACTGTCGCAGTAGAGGTCACGCCGATTGAGAATTGGTTGGAACTCGAAGCTGGGGTAACGCCGCTTTTCGCCCGTCACTCTACCGAATGGGACACTGACCTGCTATTCAAAAAACCGTGGACACTCTCGAAAAAGGCGGAGTTCATGGCGGGCATTGGCCCCGAGTGGGTTCATGCGACGAAATACGGCGCAACAACCAACTCCGTTAGCGGGGAAGCAGTGCTGGACTTCATGTTTTGGCCCTCAGCAAAGCACAGATTCGGCTGGTACGTCGAACCGGGTTACGAATACAACTTTGGACGAGGACATGAACAATCTCTCGGCATCAGCGGTGGGCTACTGATCGCAATCCCGTGAGAAAATTCAAAATAGCCCACTACCAAGGCCGAAGTCCGAGGTCTGCTTTGTCCCTTGCGCTATAATAAAAAAACTGTGCCGAAATACTCCATCGTCGTCCCTTTACACAACGAGCAGGAGAACGTTACCGACCTCTATGATCGCCTGAAGGCGGTGATGGAGACGGCCGGTGAGACGTTTGAAATCGTGCTGGTCGATGATGGATCGAGTGACCACACTTTTGCTATGCTGCGCGAGATCGCGGCCGTAGACAGCCGCGTCACGGTGGTTAAGCTGCGGCGCAACTTCGGACAGACTGCCGGCTTAGCCGCTGGTTTCGATCACGCCCGGGGCGAATACATCATCGCGATGGATGGCGATCTGCAACACGATCCCGCCGACATTCCGATGTTCCTGGAAAAAATTGCGGCTGGTTATGACATTGTCAGCGGCTGGCGCAAGGTTCGCATCGATAACTTCTGGATGCGCCGCATTCCCTCTCGCGTCGCGAACTGGCTGATGGCGAAACTGAGCGGCGTCGATATTCACGACTTCGGCACTACTTTTAAAGCATATCGCCGCGAGATTCTCGAGCAGGTGCCGCTCTATGGCGAACTGCACCGCTTCATTCCGGCGCTCGCGTCGTGGTATGGCGCGTCGATTTGCGAAGTGCCCATCCGCAACGTAAACAGGGAGCGCGGCGCGTCGCACTATGGCATCTCGCGCACCTTCCGGGTTTTCTTCGATCTCATCACGATCCGCTTTCTGCTTCGCTACCTCTCGCGTCCACTACACTTCTTCGGAACATTCGGACTGCTCAGCATGCTCGGTGGCAGCGGTATCGTAGCCTGGCTCGGCGTGGAAAAGTTCCTGCGCCAGGTTCCGGTCATGGCCTCTCACGGGCCGCTGATGATGCTGGCTCTTGGCCTTCTACTTGGCGGGTTGAACCTGCTGGCCATCGGACTGCTTGGAGAGATGCAGGTCCGCCATTATCACGAACCCCGCCACCGCGCTCCTTACTCTGTCGATCGTGTTCTGCGTTCGCAGAACGAAGAGCACAGCGTCTCGGAGTAAGCCGGGCCCGTCTGTACAGATACGCGATCCCGATGGCAAAATTAGCCGACGCTTTCCGTCACAAGGGGTGCGCGTTATGAGATCAGTTCTGATCCTCACTACGCTTGTCATCGCCACGCTGTGCGCCTTCTATGTTGTGTGGATGAATCGGGCATCCGAGAAGATCATCACAGCTGTCATCCCGATCTCCATCGCCGCCCTAGTGGGCGTCTTCATGACAGTGTTCGTCTTTGGCGGAGAGCGGGCAGAGACAATCGAGTTTCCAACAACGCTCATCTATCGCGCCTTAGACAACCTGCCCGTAATAATGCCGTTTCGCCCCCCGGGCCAAACGCTCTTCCTAGTTCCGGAGCTTCAGCAGTCCAGTCCGGAGATGTTAAAAGACGACGCAAACGGAATGATCCTCTACCATCACTTTCTTCAGCGGTCGATAATAGAGAGCCTCGCACTTAGGTACGGACATTCGTGGGAGACCAAAATACTCCGATTCGAGACCAGCACAGGGGGCAGGCAGACGTGGGGCCCCTCGGAGAATTCTGCCGGTCCGGAAAAGACGATTCCGTGGTCGGAGATCGAACAGGACCTCGGCGATAACAGATTCGCGCATGTGCACACGCTGTTTAACAATGGCCTAGTCGTCCCGCCCGATACGACTCTGGAGATACAAGCGCCCTGGACGGACCCGAGGGTCGGTCAGACGTCCTCGATCGCCCTAGACAATCCGTTCTTACGCATTACGATACAGACCCGCGTCAGTGACTGGGGCGTTCTTTTTGGCGGTTATCGGTTGATGCTCGGAGAGTCGAACGACCCGAGTACTGACCTTAGGCAGGCCAGCTTCGTGATCACCATCAAGAAGGAGTTTAAACACTTGCGAACGGGCCACCCCGATATGCCGCGATACAAGGCTTGGGCGCAACAGATAGCAGAGGAGTTGCAGGCCGATTATGACGAGCAGCGCATTTGGGCCAAAGCCAAAGAGGACTATCTCTTTTCCAAACAACTACCAACGGCTGAGGTCCCGAAGATAACGGTTCCACAGGTGCCGATTACCAATGTCAAGTAGAAAGCGCGTAGCGCCTCCATAGCGAAGAGCGCAGCGTTCTGGAGCAATTGGTGCGACGAGAAGTATTACAGCCGATCTCCCGCGCCGGACCCGAGGGGCCTTCGTCGGGTCAGTCTGGGGTGGTGCGCGGCGGTTCCTGGGCCGTCAGTGCGGACAATATCCGGGTATCGTTTCGCGGAAGAGACGAACCGTCTGGCGCGTACTACACCAGATGGTTTCCGTTGCGCGCGACACCGCGCTCCCTATTCTGTCGATCGCGTTCTTCGCTCGCAAAACGAAGAACATAGCATCTCGGAGTAGCACCGCTGTTACCAAACCCGACACACATCTGCCGCGGGCTTCACCATGGGTTGCCCAGGTTTGCAGTTGAATGCCTCGGCGAACTCTGGCATGTTCACGACAACCCCGTTGATACGGTAGCGTGCTGGGGAGTGCGGGTCGGTCATAGCCCGTACCCGCATGTCTTCAGGGCGCTCGTTTGCGCAGTCCCACTGCGCGTATCCGACGAAGAAGCGCTGTTCAGGGGTGAGGCCGTCGACGGGCTGAAGATTCTTCTCTTTGGCTGCATCCTTCCATGCCATAAAAGCGAGAATCTCGCCTCCCAGGTCGGCGACGTTTTCACCCAGCGTCAGCTTGCCGTTGACGTGCACATCTTCCACTGAAACGTAGGATGAGTATTGATCGTCGACGCACTTGGTGCGCGCATCGAACTTCTCGCGATCTTCTTTGGTCCACCAATCCTTCAGATTTCCTTTGGCGTCGAACTGGCTGCCCTCATCATCGAAGCCGTGCGTCAGTTCGTGGCCAATCGTCCCGCCGGTGTCGCCGTAGTTGGGGGCATCGTCCATCTTTGGGTCGTAGAGCGGAGGCTGCAGCACACCAGCGGGAAAGTTGATGTCGTTCATCTGATCGTTGTAGTAAGCGTCAACGGTGGGAGCCGAAATGTCCCACTCGCCGTGGTCGACAGGTTTGCCGATCTTGTTGATGTTGCGTTGATTCTCGAATTCATGTGTACGCTCCACATTTCCAGCAAAATCATCACGTGCGATCTTGACTGGGCTATAGTCACGCCACTTGTCGGGATAGCCAATCTTGTTACGAATGCCTGCCAGCTTGGTCAAGGCCTGCTGCTTGGTCTCCGGGCTCATCCAGTCGAGTGCCCGGATGCGCTGGCCCATGGCGTCCTCAATGCGCTGCACCATCTCGACCGTGCTCTGCTTGAGTTCTGGCGAAAAAACCTTCGCCACGTACACCTGGCCAAGAGCCTCGCTCAGATCGGAATCGACATACTGCACACAGCGCTTCCAGCGCGGCTGCATCTCTTTCGCGCCCCGCAAATACTTGCGGTAAAACTGGAAATTCTCTTCTACAAACGGCGCCGCGAGGTACGGAGATAAACTATCGGCGATGTGGAATCGCAGATAGGTCTTCCAACTGTCGATCGATTCTGACGACAGAAGCGTGTTGAGTTCCTTGATGAACTCGGGAGCATCCACGTTGAGAATCGTAAACTCCGGATACTGCATCTCGCGATAGTAGGTGGCCCAGTCGAAGTTGGGCGCGAGCTGGGCGAGCTCCGCAATCTTCATTTTGTGGACCAGCTTGTGCGGATCGCGGCGTTCCACGCGGGTGAGAGAAGCCTTAGCGAGGGCCGTTTCTAGGCGCATCACGATCTCGGCGTTCTTCCCGGCAGTGGCCGGCGTGTCGCCGATCAGCTCGAAGACCTTTTGAATGTGCTGTACGTAGCGTTGTCGCGTTTCTTTCGACTTTGCGTCATCTTTGGTGTAGTAATCGCGGTCGGGCATGCTGAGGCCGCCTTGGTCCACATCGGCGATCACATGTTCGGAGTCGTCCGGATCTTGCGTAGAGCCTGCAGCAAAAAGCATCGAACGGCCTGAGTGGACCCGTTGCAGGTGCGCCACCACGAGTGTGATCTCTTTCGCCGACCTGATTTGAGCAAGGGAATCGAGTTCCGGCTGAATTGCCGAGAGCCCGCGCTTTTCGACTGCGCCTTCATCCATGCACGCGGCGTAGAAATCGCCGATCTTCTGGGTCACGGCATCGCGTTGATCGGCCGGCTGCGCGGCCTGCTCCAACATGCCACGCAGGAAGATCAAATTGTCCTGATAGAGCTTGCCGTAAACCGACCACGAAGTCTGATCCGGCGGTATGGGATTCTTCTTCTGCCAGCCGCCGCAGGAATAGTGGTAGAGATCGACGCAAGGGTCAATCGATTTGTCCATCGAAGAAACATCGAGACTGGGGCTGTAAGGCAGCGCCGCATCAGAAGATTGTTGCGCAGGCGTACCTTGCGCGTTCGCCAGCGATATAACTGCCATAACAAACCATAGGCACAAACGGTTCTCAAGCATATTCACCTTTGACGGAGATGGACGGAAAGCGTTACCGCAAACGGGCCATCGTTGCCTGCTTGCAATCGGGATCGAGTAATCTTATTTCATCGCGACATTTCTGGCCCAGCCATTCCAACCGCCCAGTGCTAAACTTGGACCCATCTCATGATCTTGAAACAGTACTACTTGGGTTGCCTGGCCCATGCCTCGTATCTTTTGGGAGACGAGGCCAGTTCGACCGCCATCATCGTCGATCCGCAGCGCGACATTCAGCAATATCTGGCAGACGCGGAAAAGCTAGGGCTACAGATTCGCCATGTCTTTTTGAGCCACTTTCACGCTGACTTTGTCGCCGGTCATCTGGAGTTACGCGACCGATGCGGCGCGACCATCCATTTAGGTTCCCGCGCCCAGGCGGAATATGCTTTTGCCGCCATGAAAGACGGAGACACGCTCGACTTCCCCGGATTGCGTCTGCAGGTGTTAGAGACTCCCGGCCACACGATCGAATCAATCTCGATCTTGGTGTTTGATCTGCAGAAGGATACGGCAAAGCCTTACGCCGTGCTTACGGGCGACACGCTGTTTATCGGGGACGTTGGCCGTCCCGACCTGCGCGCATCGCTGGGGTGGAGTGCGAACGATCTTGGATCCCACTTATACGACTCGTTGCACAACAAACTTCTCAAGCTTCCCGATGAGACCCTCGTCTACCCAGCCCACGGCTCGGGTTCGCTGTGTGGAAAAAATCTTTCTTCTGATACGGTCTCTCCGTTAGGAGTGCAACGGCGAATGAATTACGCGCTGCAGCCGATGACGAAAGACGAATTCATCCGGCTTGTCACCGCGGACCAGCCCGATGCTCCTCCGTACTTCACGTACGACGCTATTCTCAACACTCGCGAGCACGCCTTGCTCGACAGGAATCTCGAAGAGGTGCTCCGCCCGATTGAACTCGATGAAGTCTTACGGATGGGAGATTCGGGCGCTCAGATTCTCGATGTCCGCGATGCTGCCGAATACGCGAAAGGCCATCTCGCGGGCAGCATCAACATCGGACTCGGCGGCCAATACGCTACCTGGGCGGGCACGGTGCTGGACCGGGACAAGCCGATCGTGGTCATCGCTGAACCCGGACGCGAAAAGGAAGCTGCCCTTCGGTTGGGCCGCATCGGCTTCGACCACGTCACTGGCTACATGCAAGGAGGTATGGAAGCCCTCGCGGGCCGGGCCGACCTTGTGTGGCCGACGAAACGCGTCAGCGCCCCCGAAGTCGCAGAAGAACTCGCGAGCTTAGGTCCGCCGCTATTGCTGGATGTGAGAACTCCGCGCGAGTGGGCCGCCAAACACGTCGACGGCAGCGTGAACGTTCCGCTGAACCATCTGCAGGAACGCATCGCCGAAATTCCCCGCGAACGCAGCATCGCGGTCCACTGCGCGGGCGGTTACCGGTCATCGATCGCAGCCAGCATTTTGCAGCGGTATGGAATCACGAATCTCACTGAGATGGCCGGGGGCCTGGCTGCCTGGGAAGCCGCTAAATTGCCGGTGGTCTCGGCGGCTAGCTAACAGAAGTGGCCGGAAGCCGCAGTTCTCGATCGACTGGAATCGGTTTATCACGCCCGCATTCAATAACCCTCAGCGTATAATGTGCCGTCTAGTGTCCGAGGAGTATTGGTCGTCATGGCACAAACCACGCAGCATGAATTGCTACTTGCCCGCCGCATGTCGCGGTTAGGTACCGAGACTGCTTTCGAGGTCCTGAATAAGGCTCGAGCCCTCGAGCGGCAAGGCAAGAGCATCATCCACCTCGAAATTGGCGAGCCGGATTTCGATACTCCCGCTAACGTTGTGGAAGCTGCGGTGGACGCTTTGCACAAAGGTTGGACGCATTATGGCCCTTCAGCAGGCTTGCCTGAGCTTCGCCAAACCATTGCCGATTACGTCAGCCGCACTCGCGGCGTGAAGGTAATGCCGGAAGAGGTGGTTGTTGTGCCCGGTGGTAAACCGATTATTTTCTTTACGATTCTTGCTCTAATTGATGAAGGGGATGAGGTTATTTATCCCAACCCCGGCTTCCCGATCTACGAGTCGATGATTCAGTACGTTGGTGGCAAGGCCGTTCCGATTCACCTGCGAGAAGACCGCGATTTCTCGCTCGACGTGAATGAGCTTGCAGCGCTCATCACCGACCGCACGAAGTTGATCATTCTGAATTCGCCGCAAAATCCCACCGGCGGAGTGATGCCGCGCGGCGATGTTGAGCAGGTGGCCAAAGTCATCGGAGACCGCAACATCCTGGTACTTTCGGACGAAATTTACAGCCGCCTGCTTTTTGAAGGCGAGCATTTCTCCATTATGTCGGTGCCAGGTATGCAGGAGCGCACCATCCTTCTCGACGGTTTTTCAAAAACTTATGCGATGACGGGATGGCGCATGGGTTACGGCGTGATGCGGAGCGACCTTGCTGCCCACATCACTCGCTTGATGACCAATTCCAATTCCTGCACCGCGAGCTTTACCCAGATAGCGGGAATCGAGGCCTTGCGCGGTGACCAAACTTCAGTCGAGCGCATGTGCGCGGAATTTAAGCGCCGCCGCGATGTATTCGTTGCCGGCTTGAACAAGATCAAAGGTTTTTCCTGCCGCATGCCTAAAGGAGCGTTCTACGTCTTTCCTAACATTACGAAGACGGGGTGGAAGTCGAAGCCTCTGGCCGATGCTCTGCTCGAGCAGGCTGGGGTGGCTGCACTCTCTGGCACTTCATTTGGCGCTTTCGGCGAAGGCTATCTACGATTCAGCGTGGCCAACTCACTGGAGAACCTGCAACAGGCGCTCGACCGAATCGACCGGTGGACCAAAGACAATCTCTAGCTTCGCCGTGACCTGCGCGAAGCCCTTTGCACCTGCGCTGTCCTGATTCCCAGTACGGTCCAACGTTTACGAATTACGAATAATCCACAGACGACTCGATTGAGCCTAGCATCCTCGCCATAAAATGGCGCGATTCCGGGATGGCAACATTCAAGTCCCGGCAACGAAAGGATGGGAGTCCCAATGCTATCGAAGAAATTAGGTTGTCTGTTCGCACTAGCCGTATTGCCCGCTCTAGCGCAAGTCCCCAGCGGATCAACATCCCCGCAAACCGAATCCGCAATCATACCCCGGCAGCACGCGCCCAGAAAGGTCTACCCCGGCGCGCCGCCGCGCGTAGTCGACAACGTCACCGTCGAGGAAAGCACCAACTGGAGCGGCTATGCTGTAGAAGGCTCTTCGTTCACCAAGGCATTAGGCTCGTGGACTGTTCCCACAGTCAACTGCTCGAAGACCCCGAACACTTACTCCTCGTTCTGGGTAGGCATCGACGGCTGGACTTCCACCACCGTCGAGCAAACGGGAACCGACTCCGATTGCAATGGCTCAAGCCCCTCCTATTACGCGTGGTACGAGTTTTACCCCGCAGCTTCCGTGCTCATTTCGAGCGTCCCGGTGTCCCCAGGCAATCACATATCAGCATCTGTGACCTGGAACAGTGGCTCTTCGTTCACCGTCACAATCACAAACGAGACCACTGGCCGGTCGTTCAGCAAAACGGGATCGGTCTCTGGAGCGGCGCGGAGTTCGGCGGAATGGATTGCCGAGGCGCCGTGCTGCACCCGCCGTGGCGGCATTCTGCCGCTCGCCGATTTCGGCACAGTTGATTTTGGTCAGGACTACACTGGCGTGAGCAGCACCAACGACGCGACTGACTCTTCCGTGTCGGGGGCAATTGGTGCTTTCGGCAGCAACATCTTCGAATCGATTATGGTCAACGGCAGCACAGGCGCGGATGAAGCCGTCCCGTCGGGTCTGTCGTCAGACGGAACCAGCTTCACTGTGACTTGGGATTCTGAATAATTGAAGTGGGTTAATCGGAGGGCGGCCTGTTTAGTCAGCGCCGCACGATGCAAACGCCCTGTTCAGGCTTCGCCTGGGCGGGGCTTTTGTTTGTCGAGTTAAACATTCGGCGGCAAATTCTGCGGTATTATGCTGCCGTTATGGTGCTTTCTCAAAAAACATCGAAGTCACGCGGGACTCCGCAGCCCAGTCGTCCGCAAATGCCGGGCTACGGCTTGCCGGAAGGTGACAAAGGTTTGCTCCGGTGGAGCTGGGCCCAGCAGCGGCTCAAGAAGTCGCACAACTACTGGATCACCACCGTCAAACCAAACGGTTCTCCTCACAGCATGGTGGTCTGGGGCCTTTGGCAGGACGGACGATTCTTGTTCAGCACTGGCAGCAAATCTCGGAAGGCGCGAAACTTGAACGAGAATAAGAACTGCGTGGTCTGCACCGAACACGCTCACGAAGCGGTCATCATCGAAGGTCTCGCAGAAATAGCCGATGTCTCCGCACGCCGAAAGTTCCTTCCCGTCTACGAGCGCAAATACAAGTTCAGTATGAAGGGGATGAAAGACGACATTTTGTCGATGAAGGAGCCGGTCTTCGCAGTGCGTCCCCGCGTAGTCTTTGGATTATGGGAGAAACATTTCCAGAGTAAGTCGACGCGCTGGAAATTCGAAGTGTGATCGCGAATAGAATGAGGCCGCACTTGCCGCTCCGCGCTTTCCTGGACATACGCAGTTCAGCCCTCCGTCGCGTATGATATTTTCTTGAATCGATACGCTTGGAGCGCGGCGTAGCAATTCCGATTCAGCCGCCTCTGAAAAACTCATGACGAACAAATTTCGCGTTTTTGCTACTTGCGATATTGGAGAAGCCCTCAACCTGCTGAGCCACCGTGGCTACGAAATCGAGGTTTATCCCCAGCCTGAGGCACCGGCGAAGCGACTGATTCTCGAAAAAGTGACGTCAGGCATCGACGGTCTGATTACCACGCTCCGCGATCAGATCGACGCCGAAGTCTTCGAGGCCGGTAAGAAGACTTTGAAGGTCGTTTCACAGTTTGCGGTTGGGTTTGACAATATCAACCGCGCCGACGCAAACCGGTACAAGATTCCTTTCACCAATACGGCAGATGTTCTCACCGAGGCCACGGCGGAGTTCGCCTTCTTCATGCTCGGCATGCTGGCTCGCAAAATGTGGTCGGCAGAGCACCTGACGCGAGACAACCAGTGGGGATACTGGCATCCTTATCTGCCGTTCCTGGGCGATGAAGTGACCGGGAAGGCGATTGCAATCATCGGTACGGGAAGAATCGGGCTGGCCATGATCAAGAAATGTGCCGGCTTCGATATGAACATGTTGTGCTACGATCCGGCGTACGAGAATCACGACTACATCAAAGCGATTCAAGAGAATATGGATTTGCGCCACGCGCGCGGCATCACGAAAGAAAAAAACTGGATTAAGTACGTGAGCTTCGAAGAAGCCCTGCGCCAGGCCGACTTCGTTAGTGTTCATGTGCCTCTGTTGCGGCCAGGCGAAAGCGCGACGCCCACTTATCATCTGTTCAACGAGCAGACTTTGCGGCTCATGAAGCCCACTGCATTTCTGGTGAACGACTCGCGCGGCCCGGTGATCGACGAAATGGCGCTAGCGCGGGCGTTACAGGAAAACTGGATTGCCGGCGCCGCTCTGGATGTTTACGAAAAGGAGCCGTTGCCGGCGGATTCGCCGCTACGCGACCCTGCGATTGCCGACCGTTGCCGCTTGATGCCGCACTTCGCCAGCGCGGCTCGCATCACAAGGCTCTCCAGCGATCCCGAGAAAGGCATGGCTGGGCGCTGTGTGCAAGGGTTGATCGATGTGCTCGAAGGAAATTATGGCGGCGACCTCACCAAGATGCCTTATGTGGTGAACAAAGAAGCCTTTGGAAAGTAACAGAAAGAGCGCAGAGGTTCGATGTTCTCCGACCGCACGAACTGGCAGCTCACACCCAATCGTCTGACCGAGGCGCTCGAACAAGTAAGGTCGAGCGGTGGCCAGGTGCTCGATCTTACAATTTCCAACCCCACGCGCGCAGGGCTGCGTTATGACGACGGGACGATTTTGAAATCGTTATCCTCGCCGCAAGTGTTGGACTACGATCCCCAGCCCAAGGGGTTGCTCAGCGCACGTGCGGCAATCGCAGCGTATTACCAGACCCAACATGGCATTCGCGAGTTCGATTGTGAGCGGTTGATCCTCACTACGAGCACCAGCGAAGGCTATTCTTTCGTGTTCCGCCTTATTTGCAACGCGGGCGATGAGCTGCTGGTTCCGAAGCCAAGCTATCCTTTGTTTGAATTCTTAGCCAACCTGCAGGACGTGAAGCTGGTGCCGTATCCGTTGATCTACGACCACGGCTGGCAGATGGATTTTCCGTCCCTGGAGAAGTTGGTGACGAAGCGTACTCGCGGCGTGGTGGTGGTTCATCCCAATAATCCCACGGGCTCGTATGTGCAAGCGCACGAGTTGGCGGCGCTGAATGCCTTCTGCCACAAGCATGGGCTCGCGATCATTGCGGACGAAGTTTTTCTCGATTATGCGCACGATGGCCGTCCTTGCGCCAGCTTCGTCGCGAATCACGATGTGCTCACTTTTACGTTGAGCGGAGTATCGAAGATTTCGGCGCTGCCTCAAATGAAAGTGGCGTGGATCGCCACCAGCGGCCCGGTGACGGAGGTTGAAGCGGCATTGGCACGTCTGGAAGTGATCGCCGACACTTATCTTTCTATGAATGCGCCCATCCAGTGGGCAACTCCGGTGCTGCTGGACCAGAGGAAAAACATTCAGCGGCAACTGATGGATCGTATGCTCGCTAATCTGGCTGAACTCGACCGCCAGGGTGCGGGACAGACGACTTGTCAACGTTTAAGCGTGGAGGGAGGATGGTACGCCATTTTAAGAGTGCCAGTGACGCAGACCGATGAGGAACTGGCGGTCGATCTACTGAGAAGAAAATCTGTGCTGGTGCATCCCGGGCATTTTTATGATTTTCCCGGTGATGGCTACTTGGTGTTGAGTTTGATTGCGCCTGAGGGAGAATTCGCGGATGGGATGAAGAGGCTGCTGGAAATAGTGGTCAGCTGAACCTGACGAGCCCGAATACCGTTGTTTACCATTATTTCTTTACACTTTCTCCCCGAATCTGAGAAACTCTTCAGTGGAAACCACATCCAAGCTGAACCGGTCTTCGCACAACCAATCCATCATCATCCTCGATTTCGGCGCGCAAACAACGCAGCTCATTGCGCGCCGTATCCGCGAACAGAATGTTTTTTCTGTCGTGCTGCCTTGCACCGCTTCGCTCAGTGAAGTCAAGAGTTATGCGCCTGTGGGGATTGTGCTCTCGGGAGCGCCGTGGTCGGTCTACGACAAAGACGCACCTCCGGCCGATAAGCGTGTGTTTGATCTCGGAGTGCCGGTTCTTGGCATCTGCTACGGATTGCAATTCATGGTGCATACACTCGGCGGCAAAGTGCGTCCGGCGGATAAGCGCGAGTACGGGCATGCGGAAATCGACATTGTTGCCGAGTCGGTGCTGTTTCGCGGCATGGCGAAGCGGCAGGCGGTGTGGATGTCGCACGGCGATGAGGCGCTGGAATTGCCGCCGGGATTCGAACTGACTGCGAAGACTTCGCATGCGGTCGCGGGAATTCAGAATGTGGCGAAGCGATGGTTCGCGGTGCAGTTCCATCCCGAGGTTCACCACACACGGAATGGTACAGAGATCCTGCGTAATTTTGTATTTGAGATCTGTGGCGCAAAGCCGACCTGGACACCGCAGCACTTTATCGATTCGACCATCGAGCAGGTGAGGGAACAGGTGGGCCACGGACTCGCGATCTGCGCGCTTTCGGGCGGGGTTGATTCGTCGGTTGCGGCGGTGCTGGTCGACCGGGCATTGCGGGACGCGAAAGGCCAGTCGCGGCTGACCTGCATCTTTGTAAACAATGGCGTGCTGCGTAAGAACGAGTTTGAGAAAGTGCAGAAGACGCTTCACGGAAAGCTTGGGCTAAAGCTCGATGCTGTCGACGCCACCGAGCGTTTTCTCGGAAAGCTGAAGGGCGTTAGCGATCCTGAGAAGAAACGGAAGATCATCGGCAACGAATTCATCAAGGTGTTCGAGAGGGAAGCGCGACGCATCGAGAAACAGGCAGGCAAGGTGAAGTGGCTGGTGCAGGGCACGCTGTATCCAGACGTGATCGAGTCACGGTCGGTGCGCGGGCCGTCTCAAGTGATCAAGTCGCATCACAACGTGGGCGGGCTGCCAGAAAAGATGAAGCTGAAACTGATCGAACCGCTCAAAGACTTGTTCAAGGACGAGGTTCGCAAGATTGGCCGCGACTTGGGCATGCCGGAAGAAATATTGCAACGGCAGCCGTTCCCCGGGCCCGGATTGGCGGTGCGAGTATTGGGAGAGGTGACGCCTGAGCGGCTGGCGTTGCTGCGCGAGTGCGACGACATTGTGGTCAGCGAGATCAAGAACGCGGGGTTGTACACGAAGGTCTGGCA
>Ga0307478_10001050_pt1 | contig 25273 bp, 25 predicted proteins | sample atmos_gasesECM4C_2_FD_203713 | JGI IMG/M metagenome (GOLD analysis project Ga0307478, IMG submission 203713) | Hardwood forest soil microbial communities from Morgan-Monroe State Forest, Indiana, United States - atmos_gasesECM4C_05 | ecosystem: Environmental > Terrestrial > Soil > Temperate...
AAAATCAGCGTGGTCTTGCAATGGGGCTGGTTGTTTCTGACGGGGCAACGCGGCTCGCGCCTGATCGTGAATTATCAGCAATCTGAACCGGCACAAACAACGCCGCCCCCTCCAGCGACGCCAAATCAGGGAGCTCAGCCCGTGCGTCTCGAAACCACTTTGACTAAGTGACGTGAAAATCCTCGCCGCCGGAATCAGTCACAAGACCGCGCCGGTCGAACTCCGCGAGCTGCTCGCGGTGAAACATGATTTTTCAGCCGTTAAACTGTCGCTAAATGTTTTAGAACGCCGACCGGGCGATCTGTCTGCCCGGCGGATCGTTCCCCAATGAAAGGAATTATTATGATTGCATCTATTAATCCCGCCGCTCTTCCGGCTTTGCGAATTGCCGGAGCGCTGTTTCTCGTCGTTTATTTCCTCATCGGCGCCTACTTCTTCCGGCACCGGCGCCGATTCTTTGGTCGCGACCCGCGCGTTGACAATGACATTCCCGCGGTTCGCCATATCCGCTTCGAAGTGATTTTAATCCCGTGGCTGGGCCTAACCACGTTGCTTGTTGTCTTGTGGTTGAGCCTCTGGTTCGAATGACGCACCTCGCGACGTCGCTTGGAGGTCAAGAATGAAGCACACGGCCGCTTCTCTAATTGCAGGCGCAGCCCTTCGCACGTGCCGTGCGGGTAAGGAATTTGGAAATTTTTCGAGAGATCGGCCTCCGGATGCTTGAGAAGGAGATGTCCAGGTCGCTACGATTGTGAACGACGAAAAGCAGGCGAAACGCCAATGAAGCTGCGCTTTTCAAGCATGATCCTGTTTCTGGCCGTCGCAATCGCAGATGCTAGGAACGATCCCCCGCCCAGTTCTCAGAGACCGTGGGCGCCACCAAGCCTTCCGAATTACGAACGCGACCTGGCCGCGCATCGCTCCAATGCAGCCGAAGACGGGTCGCGCGTTTCGATTAATCCTCGAAAAATCTACACGCTGGCGGAGCTGATCGACATCGCGGAGCGCAACAATCCCGAGACTCGGGTCGCCTGGGAGCGCGCACGACAAGCGGCCGCGGCGGTCGGGTTGAGCGAAAGCACCTATTATCCATTCCTCGCCGCGTCTGCTGCCGCCGGTTACGACCGCGCGTTCATTCCGTTCCCGACCCTGGCGGTGGATCAAGAGAAACTCCCGAGTCTCGGCGCTGTCTCCGTAACCGGTGGCGGTTCGCTGGTCACCGAGGCTCAGGTTTACCGCGGAGAGCTGAGCGCGAAATGGCTGTTGCTCGATTTCGGCGAACGCAGCGCGGTGGTCGCGTCGGCCCGGGAACGACTCATGATCGCCAATGTCGGGTTCAACGCGACGCACCAGAAAATCGTCTTTCAGGTGACGGAATGTTTTTATCAGCTCGGAACCGCACGCCAAAAAGTTCTGGTGGCGCGGAGCGCGCTGGAAGCGGCGCAGACAGTCGAGCAAGCGGTCCAAGCGCGGCTGGACAATCAGCTCGCGACCAGGCCCGAGCTTCTCCAGGCGCAACAGCAAAGCGCACAATCCGCCTTCGAGGTGGAAGCAGCGACCGGCCTGGAGAGCGACGCGCGAGTGGCGTTAGTGGAAAAAATCGGAGTGTTGCCAACCGTACCACTGACCGTAGCCGACCTCGGACAAAGATCGACCTCGGAGCAGACGAACGGTTCGGTCGATGAACTAATCGCGCGCGCCTTGTCGCAACGGCCCGACCTGGTGGCAAAGCTCGCCAACGTGCACGCGAAGCAGAACGAAATTCGACGAGTGCGCGCGGAATATTATCCCAAGGTCGCCGTCGACGCGCACGTGAGCGAGACCGAGCTCGACGTCAGCATCGGCGGTTCGAAATATTTCGGCGATGGCAAGGCGACTTTCGGCGCCTTCCTCACTGTCAACGTGCCGATCTTTGACGGTTTCGGTCGCCGCTACAAAATGGAAATGGTCGAGGCCGAATTGCGCGGCGCCGAGAACGAGCTGGCCGGCGCGCGCGATTCTGCCGTGCGCGAAGTTTGGAAAGCGTACACGGATTTCAAAACCGCGCTCCGCAAACAGGATTCCGCGGCCAAGTTGCTCACCGCATCGCAAAATGCGTTCGACGCCGTGCTGGAATCTTACAAGAACGGGCTCGGCACCTATCCGGAGATCATGAGCGCGCAGCGAAACCTGGCATCCGCGCGAAGTGTGGGCCACGACACGCAGTCCGCAATTTTTACCAGCGCAGCCGCGCTTGCCTTGAGCACCGGCGACCTGGCGCGGCCATCAGCCCGACCGCTCCGGCCTGGAACCGTGAGATCGTCAGAAAAATGAAAACGAACCGGATAGTCGTCAGAGTTGTCGCCGGCGGCGGTTTTCTGCTGTTCGTCCTCCTCCTTTTCATCGCGTCACGGTTCTTTAGTTACCATTCGCCAACGGTCGATATCTTCGGTTCGTATTTCCCGGCGTGGATGGTCTGCATCCTGAGCGGAATTGCGCTGACGCTGATCGCCCATTGGATCGTTCAGCTTTGCGATCTGAGACATTACCTCGGTCCGGCGCCGCTCCTCTATTCATCTCTGATGATTATCTTCGCGTTCGCGACTTGGATTCTGTTTTACCAGAACTAGAATTTATGCCCGCTCAATCGCCTGATCCAGATCTTGTGAAGTCAGCAAATCCGGTGACGCCGAGGGGCGCGACTGAGCCGCACAAATTCTTCCGCAAGATCGTCAGTCTGATCGTCGTCGCAGGCGCGGTGCTGATCACCCTTTACGTCTGGGGAATTATCGAACGACATCCGCGGACCGATGATGCGTTTGCGCGCGCCAATGTGGTGGGCGTTGCGCCGCGGGTGAGTGGTCAAATCCTCAAGCTGAGTGTGCAGGACAACCAGGCGGTGAAGGAAGGCGACGTGCTTTTCGAAATCGATCCGGAGGATTACAGACTCATCCTCGAAAAGGCTAAAGCTGATTTGGCCACTTTGGATCGACAGATTGTACAAGCGCATGACACTTCGCGGCGCCTGGAGCCACTCCTGCCCAATGGATTTACGACCGCTGAGACCGTCGATAAAGCGCGAACCGCAGAGGAGACCCTGCGAGCTCAGCGCGAAGGTGCGCTGGCGACCATCAATCTCGAGGAACTCCACGTCTCCTACTGCAAGGTCGTCGCGCCTTTCTCCGGACGTGTCATCAATCTCAACATTTCGGCCGGCGCTCATGTTACCGCCGGGGTTCCGGTCTTCTCGTTGCTCGACACAAGCAAATGGTACGTCGTCGCAAATTTCCGCGAAGCCGAAATTCGACACATGGCTGCGGGCAGTGAAGCGATTGTCTACCTCTCGTCCGCGCCTAACCAACGCTTCCGTGGAAAAGTGCAGGGAATCGGATGGGCAGTGAAACCCGAAGGCGAGATCGATCTGCCTCCTTCTGGTGTGCCTTACGTGAAACGCGAACTGAACTGGGTCCGGGTCGCACAACGCTTTCCAGTTCGCATCGCAGTCGAAAATCCCGACCCAGATCTTTTCCGCATGGGCGCGTCCGCGGTCGCGATCATCAAAGGTTCGCCGCCAAAATAATTTATGAGCGCGACGTTTATCGAGGCCCGACCGATCGATTCCAATTGGCGCGACTGGTTCAAGAGCGAGCTGGCGCCAACGTCCACGCGAGAAATCAGAACAGCCATCATCGTCGCTGGCGCCGTTTTGTGCGTCATCATTTCGATGGCGCTCCAAGTGCCGGAGCTGGCTACCAGCGCCTATATGTTTTTCTTCGTCTCCAAGGAGACCAAGCCACTCACGACAATTACCGGAGTCGGCGGAATTCTTGTTCTGACCCTCGGCATTGGCGCCACTCTTCTACTTTACCAATTCACTTATGGTCATCCCGAACTGCGCGTTACCGGAATGGCAATCGCGCTGTTCCTTGGAATGTGGTTGTCCCGCGTCCTTGTAATCGGGCCGCTTGGATTTCTTCTTGGCTTTGTTGTCGCTGTCTCGCAATCCGTCGGCGAAGAGATTCCGTCACCTGAACTAGTGGTTCGCGGGCTTCTGTGGCTATGGGTGGCGCTGGCCTACGCCATCGCGCTCACGGTCGTGCTGAACCGGTTGTTTTTGCCGGACACGCCGAAGACCGCTGCACGACCCAAACCAAAGTCCGAGCCGGACGGGCGTAGTTTATTTGTGCCGGACGCATTCACCAATCCCGCGCACGTGCACTTCGCGCTCAAAGTCACGTTCGCCGCGATGTTTTGTTACATCGTTTATGAGGCCGTCGACTGGTCGGGCATCCACACGGCGTTCATCACCTGCGCATTCATTGCGCTCGAGAGCACTGAGGCAACGCTCTACAAAGGAACTCTGCGAATTGTGGGGTGCGTGATTGGCGGAGCGCTCGCGCTTTTCTCCATCGTATTCCTCATGCCACACATGGAAACGATCGCGTCGCTCGTTGTGCTCGTCGCTTGTGCTTCGGCTATTGCAGGCTGGGTCGCGACCGGAAGCGAACGAATCAGTTACGCTGGGCTGCAACTCGCATTCGCATTCTTTTACAGCGTCTTTCAGGGATACGCGCCCGACACAGATCTCGATAATGTCCGCAATCGCGTGGTCGGAATCCTCTTCGGTCTCATCGTTACCGGATTTGTTTTCCAATATATCTGGCCTGAACCCGGTGGAATCGAATCGCAGACCTCACGATGAAATCGGGGAAGAATATCGTCTTTGCGTTGTCGATTTTCGCATCGTGCGGATGTGCGCATCTCGCGACGGTGAAAACGACCGAGCCGCGCGTTCCGACAGTCGCCGCGAGTGATGAGCAACTCAGATCCGCGACGGAATTCCTGACACGCGCGGAACGAGAACAGCCGATGGTTTCGTTAGGCAATGATCTCGAGGCCGCGAAGATCTCACTCAATGTTTTGGAACAGCAACCGAGCGATTCATCGGCACAAAGCATCTACAACTTCTCGGTCGCGCGAGCCGTTGAAAATGTTGAACGCGCGAAGACTCAACCGTGGCAGCATCAGGTCAACATCGTCAGCGATAGGAGCAATTACACCCTGACGACTCCCAAGCCTGTCGATCCGGAGCACGATCCGAGTCGATATGACCTGCTTCCGATCGACACTTTGAAAGTTAGCGGACAGTTTTTCAAAACTCGTTTCTCGGTTTCCGGAATTGGAGCGCCATTGGTTGCCGTCGGTCGCAGCGAAAATCGGCAGTTTCGTGAGCAGTACAAACTCCGCCGCATTTACGCACCGGCCACCGCCATCATTAGATTTTCGGAACAGCGAGCGCGATTAGAGTTCGTCGACCCGTTGAACGTAGAGCGGGTTGCGGTCGGCAGACGAACATTCCCGCTGGCTCTCGATCTTAGGACGTCGACTGCAATGTTGATTGCGCGCGAGCGTCCAGAACGACTCGGCCTTTCGCGCGTGCTGGATCCACAAAAGTTCGCAGACACAACGGGCTTAACTCAACTCCAACCATATGATCCCGCACGCATCCCCGTGGTGTTCGTTCATGGCTTGCAGGAAACCCCGGCGAGCTGGGCGCCTATGGTTAATTCTTTGCGAGACGATCCTTCGATTAGAAAAAACTACCAATTCTGGTTTTACAGTTACCCCAGCGGTTATCCGTATCCGTACTCAGCCGCGCTGTTCCGTCAGGATCTCGATGGAATCGAACGGGCGTTTCCCGACCACAAGCGCGTCGTACTCATTGGCCACAGCATGGGCGGAATGATTTGCCGATTAATGATCACGGACGCGGGCGACAAAATCTGGCGCGATTTTTTTGCAACGTCTCCGGCCAAGACTCCGCTGTCGAGCGACACCCGCAAACTTCTCGAAGAGTCGCTGGTCTTTAATCATCGACCGGAAGTTCAAAGGGTTATATTTATTTCAACCCCGCATCGCGGCAGCAAGATAGCATCCGGCTGGATCGGCCGGATCGGCGCCGCCCTGGTCAGAACTCCGCGGCTGTTCACTTCAGTCTACGCCGCGACCAAACCGCTCTTAATCTCCGATCCTTCTGCGCGAACGCTGAAGCGCATGCCGAACAGCGTCGATACGCTCGAGCCTAGCGACCGGTTTGTGCGAGCGGTCGACAAACTTCCTCTCACGCGCGGCATTCCCTATCACTCGATCATGGGAGACCGCGGGCGGGGCGATACGCCAAATAGTTCGGATGGCGTCGTTCCGTACTGGAGCTCGCACCTCGACGGCGCGGAGTCGGAATTAATCGTGAATTCGGATCACGGTGCGCAAAACAATCAGCAGGCGATCCGGGAAGTTGAACGGATTCTTAAACGAAATCTGGCAACCTCGACCCGAAACTGATGAAGCGAATCCTTGTTATTGTTTTTGTGACGATGTTGACCCAGCTCGGGCGGAGCGCGGAGACGCCGGTTCTGATTGATAGGCCCGCATCCGGAAACGAGCCGACTCAGGTTTCAGTTGGAGTCTGGATCGTCGACATCAGCAGTATCGACAGCGCTCAACAAAACTTCGCCGCCGACATCGCGATTGTGTTGCGCTGGAAGGATGCTCGACTTGCGCACGCGGGAACCGGAGTGGCACACTACGCGCTGGATCAAATCTGGACTCCGCGAGTGACGATCGCGAACGAAACGGGTTCGGTTGTTCGCAAGTTGCCGGAGTCTGCCGAAGTCGAGCCTGATGGAACTGTTCGTTATCGGCAGCGTTATGTCGGATCGTTCACGCAGCCTTTACGGCTCCAATCTTTCCCGTTCGACCGGCAGGCTTTTCGCATTCATCTCGTTGCGATTCGATATCAGCCCAACGAAGTGCGGTTTGAGCCGGATGAGAACTGGATCCATGACGGACTCAAGAAAGCCGCCGGGATGTCGCCATCGCTCACGTTACCGGACTGGGCCGTCGAGAAATGGGACACCAAGGCGAGTGCGTATGCGCTCACGCCCGGTTTGCAGTACTCGGGATACGCTTTCGAATTCACTGCCTCGCGTAACGTCCAGCATTACGTCCTGAAAGTAATTCTCCCTCTCGTTCTGATCGTGATGATGTCATGGTCCGTTTTCTGGACCGATCCGACGAACTCGAACACGCAGTTCAGCATTGCCGTGACTTCAATGCTCACGCTGATCGCATATCGCTTTGCCGTGGACAGCCAGTTGCCCCGCTTGCCTTACATGACACGGCTCGATGTTTTCTTTCTCATCGGCACGCTTCTCGTTTTCTTTTCGTTGATCGAAGTCTTGGTCACGACAATTCTCGATAACAATCAGCAGGCCGCGCGGGCGAAGAAGATTGATCGCTTCTGCCGGCTAATCGTTCCTATAGTTTTCGTTATCGCCTCGATTGGCATCTTCGCCCATCCCCGCGCCTGATGGGCGTGGGTCGTTTTGGTGCCTGGCTTCGTGCAGTGTGAAAAGGTGTCAAATGAAGGGGAAGGGCTCGAACCCTGCAAAAGCGACCGGATTTGACAAGGCTTCGCCCGGCGTTTTGAGCCAAGGTCAAAAAGGTTCCAAATAATCAGCTTCAGTGGCTCCGGCTATCAGAAATTGGTTTCCGAATAAGCGTTTCTAATCGTAAATAGCTCGTCACTCACAACGTAACGCTCCAGAGGTAGGATTCGAACCTACGATCCGCCTGAGGCGGATTAACAGCCGAGGATCTTCTTTAGCCACGCTCTGCCCTGACCGGATTTAAGCGCCCTCTCACGTACGAGAGCGGCCGAGGGCGACGCAGCAATTTCCGAGTGGACAAGTTCCCACGGTCCGCGAAATCGCTTTGTGGTTCTGGTTAGGGTGTGTCTGGGATCGTTGTGCTGGTGGACGCGCTCCGAGAGATTTCGAGTCTGTCCGATATAGAGTTTCCCATCCGGGTTGCGCAGAACGTAAACGTGCCAGCGTGGGGTAGCAGCGGTCATGAATCTGTGGGTTGGCTCCAGAGGTAGGATTCGAACCTACGACCAATCGGTTAACAGCCGACCGCTCTACCACTGAGCTACTCTGGATCGGAATGCGAGTCGATCGACGAGGCGTATATCTTGCCCACGCGCGTTTCGACGGCAAGCAGTGTTTTGGATTTAACAAAGACGGCGGTCACAGACCGCCGCTACAGAAGAGAAATTGGTTGCGGGGGCGGGATTTGAACCCGCGGTCCGGCAGCTGCCGGATTATGAGCCGAGCGTGCGATTTAGGCCCGTGATTGCATAAAACCCCCAGCCACGGCCTTGCCGTTTGAGGCGATTCTCGAGCTTGCGTGCAGCACCCAAAGGCAACAGTTCACTTTCCCAAACCAGACGCCATGGACCTTTCCCTCCGGTCCATTGTGAACCGCCGGCGTTGTGCTGCGCAAGCCGTTTTGCCACATCCTCGGTCACACCGACATAAAATTTTCCCTTGCTGTTCTGAAGGACGTAGACGCGGTAACCGGTCGTCATTCTGAAAGGGAAATTGGTTGCGGGGGCGGGATTTGAACCCGCGGCCTTCAGGTTATGAGCCTGACGAGCTACCAGGCTGCTCCACCCCGCGTCTTGAGCCGTGATTATGCCGCATCGGCCCGTGAACGCAACCGCAAAAACCGCGCAGGACGATTTACTTTCGCGCCGAAACCGAATCGAATCGGGCGGGGTGAAGGCAAAAGCGAAATCGAAAATCCTGATCGGCACGGCAAGCTGGTCGGACCCGGGGTTCGTGGAGCATTGGTATCCGAAGAAGATGCCGGCGGGCGATCGGCTGACGTGGTACGCGCAACATTTCGAGATGGTCGAGGTGAACTCGAGCTTTTACTCTGTGCCGGACGCGCGGCTGGTGGAACGCTGGTGCCGAAGTACTCCGGATGATTTTGTGTTCGATGTGAAGCTCCACCAGTTGCTGTCACGGCATTCGGCGAATCTGAAATTGTTACCGCCCGCGTTGCAAAAGAGGGCGGAGGCCGATGCAAAAGGAAGGGTGAAGCTCACTCCGAAGATCGAGAGCGCGATGATCGAGGAATTTCGCCGGCCGCTGGAAATGTTGCGCGGGGAGGGGAAACTGGGCGCGTTGCTCTTGCAATTGTCGCCGGCTTTTTCGCCGAGAAAACATCAACTGAGCGAGCTGGACGACTTGTTAGGCGCCCTGGCCGATTACCGCCTGGCGATCGAACTGCGGAATCGAAACTGGGCCGAGGGCGAAGAGCTTGAATCGACCCTGGATTTTTTCCGCAAGCATTCCGCCACCCTCGTTTCGGTCGACGCTCCCGCGGAGCGGCATTTCACGATTATGCCGCCGGACCTGGACGCGATCACGAATCCGAAGCTGGCCTATCTTCGCCTGCACGGCCGCAATGCGCACGCCTACACGACGGGCAAGACCGTAGCGGCCCGTTTCAACTACGATTACAGCGATGAAGAGATCGGAGAGATCGCCGATCGCGCGCGCGATCTCGGGAAAGAGGCGGAGGAAGTGCACGTCGTTTTCAATAACAACGCGCTTGATTATGCGCCGCACGCCGCGCTGCGGATGCGGAAGGCGATGGGCCAAATGATTCCGCCCACGCCGGGGCAAACGGAGCTATTTTAAACGATGACCGAACGGCGCGTGGAGGAGAGAAAACCGGGCGGTGTGGCCGAAAATACGGCGGGGATGTGGCGCCGGCTCCGGCGCTGGATGCGCGCGCATCACATGACGTTGATGACGCTACCGGACACGCCGCACTCGATCGCGCTCGGAGCGGCGATCGGAATGTTTTTTGGATTCAGCCCACTGTTAGGCCTGAAAACAATATTGGCTTTCTTCATCACGTGGGCCTTCAAAGCAAACAAAACAGCGGCGGTCATCACCGTTCAATTGCACGACGTTCTCCTGCCGGTGGTGCCCGCCATGTTCTTCTGGCAATACAAACTCGGGATGTGGGCATTGTACCATCGCGTCCCTCAGCGCCCGGGATTTCGCCGCGTGTCGCTCGGCGATTTCATGGAATGGACGACGTTCCTCACTGTCGGCCGGCCGATTTTGGTCGGCTCGCTTTTCTTCGCGATCCCGGCGGCGCTGCTGGTCTATTTCGGACTGCGGGCGGTGTTGATTCGGTCGCGGGCGAAGACCGCGGAGACGACGGTGCTGCAATAACAGCCGGGGATCAGCGACCCGGCTGCAACAATCTGCTTTCGCGGAAGGGGAGAGACTTCTAGGCTGGCGACATGAAGAAGTCCATCGTCGCGGTTCTTGCCCTCGGTTGTCTGCCAGCTTTGCTTCAGGGCAAGACGCTGAAGTTTCCGCAAAAGCATCCGGAATTCAGTGTGACCTTCCCGAACAATTGGAAAGCGGAGATCACGGACGCCGGAATCATCAGCGCTCAACCCAAAGGGGCCGCCTACGCGATCAGCATTTTTCCCGTGCAAGCGAACACCGCCCGCGGGGCGATCGAAGAAACAATGAAGGAAGTCGATAAACGTTTCTCCGACATCAAGGCGAACGATCCGGTGGAATTCAAGAGCGGGAGCGGCGTCACAATGCTCGAGAGCGACATAACGGCGACAGACAAGGAATCGCCCCGGGCCCTGGCGATCGTAGCCTTCAGTTTCGACAAAGAAAATTACTTCGCCCTGTTCCAGGCCGGGACACCGGAGGCGGACAAACAGTACACCGACGCCGTGGTCTCGATTGTAAATTCGATCACATCGCTGAAGAACCAGCGGAGCGACGATGATTAAGTCGGGAAATGGGGCTGGCCGCGAATGGCAGCGCGTACGGGAATCGAACCCGTCTTTCGGCCTTGAGAGGGCCATGTCCTAACCGATAGACGAACGCGCCGTGTCGGCTGCGGCGGAAATCGTAGCGGCAAATCTGCATTCGGCAAGCCACGTCTCGGATTGCTCGGAAAACGCTCTCACTCGTTAGGCACGAGGTGGTCACGGCGTGGCACTCGGACGCGGAGTCGGTGACGGATGAACGTGCGGCTGGTCCAGACTGGCGATCGTGCCATTTTTCTGTTGCTCGAGATAATTCTTCATCTCCGGCGTCGTAGCGAGCGCTTCCATGTGGGCGTAAAAGATTTTGTAGTAGGTCTGCATGAGCTTGCGCTTCTCGAGATCGGTCTTCGCCGTCTGGACAGCCGCTTTCGCCGCGAGTACTTCAGGATTCTGGACGGTCCGATTTTTGAGCTGCCTCCATTCGAGATGCAGCTTCTGTTCCTCGGCGACCTGGCCTAACGAGGAGTGCTGAAAGATGGTGTCGAGCTCGGAAATAGATGGCGCCGTTTTCTTCGGCGTCGCTGAAGTGTTCGGCACCAGGGGCGACGGCTCCACCTCCATCGGAATTTCGGGGATGTTCAGTTGGGGCCGGGCGCTCGGACTGGCCGCCGGCGTTTCGGTGGCCGCGGGCAGTGGCGGTTCCTGCGCGCCGACGACGAAAAGACCCAAGATCAACGTTGCCACTATGGCGGAAAGAAATTTCATGCGACGCCACGAGTGGCGATGGTCGGGGTGACAGGATTTGAACCTGCGACCTCCTGGTCCCAAACCAGGCGCTCTACCAAGCTAAGCTACACCCCGATGTTGTTCGTGATGCTTATCACGCGTCACGCACCCTCGCATGTAAAACTTCCGCGCGTCCTCAGGGTTCCAGGTTCGGCCCGAGCCATTTCTCGATATAATCGACGCTCGCATTCTTCCGCGCGGCGTAATCGCGCACCTGATCGTCGCCAATCTTGCCGACGCCAAAATATTTCGAGTCCGGATGCGAGAAATAAAGACCGCTCACACTCGCGCCCGGATGCATGGCAAACGATTCGGTGAGGACCATGCCCGTCTGTTTTTCGGCGTCGAGCAAATCGAACAGCGTCCGCTTTTCCGTGTGATCCGGGGACGCGGGATATCCCGCCGCCGGCCGGATCCCGCGATACTTTTCGCGAAGCAGCTCGTCCTGCGAAAGTTTTTCGTCGCGGCCAAATCCCCAGGCGATCCGGACTTCGCGATGGAGAAATTCCGCGAACGCTTCCGCGAGCCGATCAGCCAGCGCCTTGGTCAGGATCGCGTTGTAATCGTCATGCTCCGCCGCGAATTTTGCCGCCAGCTCATCCGCCCCGATCCCCGCCGTGACGGCAAAGCCGCCAAGATAGTCGATCGAGTCCGGCGCTATGTAATCCGCCAGGCAATGGTTGAATTGGCCGGACGGCTTCTTCATTTGCTGGCGCAGAAAATGGAAAGTCGTCAGGGGATTGCCGCGCGATTCGTCCGAATAAACCTCGACGTCGTCACCGATAGCCTTTGCCGGCCAGAAAGCAAAAACACCGCGGGCGGTCAGCAATTTTCCCGTGCGAATCTGTTTGAGTAATTGTTGCCCGTCGTCAAACAGCTCGCGGGCTTGCGTCCCTACAACCGGATCGTCGAAGATCGCTGGATAACGTCCGCGTAATTCCCACGTGTGAAAGAACGGCGACCAATCGATGTAAGGGATGAGATCGTCGAGCGAGATGGCGCGCGTCCCGTCCTTTTTGTCATCTTGAGCGGCGCGAAGCGGAGTCGAAAGACCTCTCATTTTATCTTCATGGCGCGCTGTGCCAGGCAAAGTAAGAGATTCCTCGACTGCGCTCGGAATGACAGGAGTTGTTGAATACACCCGCGTGCCCAAAAATTCCGGCTGCGGCGGCGTGTAACTCGCCCAATCAATCACCGTCCGATTCGCGCGCGCTTGCTCCAGCGAAATCAGTTTTTTCTCTTTCGACTTGGCCGCGTGCTCCTCGCGCAGTCGCGCGTAATCCGCCCGCGTTTTTTCATCGAAGTCGCTTTTCAATTCGTCGCTCAGAAGAGTGCTCACCACGCCGACCGCGCGCGATGCATCCAGCACGTGCACAGTGCTCGCGCGGTAATGCTGCGCGATTTTCACCGCGGTATGCGCCCGGCTCGTCGTCGCGCCGCCGATGAGCAATGGCAGCGTGAAACCTTCGCGTTCCATCTCCTGCGCCACATGGACCATTTCATCCAGCGACGGCGTGATCAGTCCGCTTAATCCGATGACGTCCGCTTTCCGCTCCCGCGCCGTGTCCAAAATTTTCGCGGCCGGGACCATCACGCCGAGATCGATCACTTCGTAATTGTTACATTGCAGGACTACGCCCACGATGTTTTTGCCGATGTCGTGCACGTCGCCTTTCACCGTCGCCATCACGATGCGCGCCTGCGGCTTCGCGTCCGCTCGTTTCTCCGCCTCCATGAACGGCAGCAAATACGCGACCGCCTTCTTCATCACGCGCGCGCTCTTCACCACCTGGGGCAAAAACATTTTGCCGGCGCCGAACAAATCACCGACCACACTCATCCCCGCCATGAGCGGCCCTTCGATCACTTCGAGCGGCCGGTTGAATTTCTGGCGCGCTTCTTCCGTATCGGCCTCGATGAAATCGACGATTCCTTTCACGAGCGCGTGGGAGAGCCGTTCTTCCACCGCCGCATGGCGCCACGCCACTTTTTCAAGCGGCGTTTTTTCGGCGCCTTTGACGTTCTCGGCGAATTCGACCAGCCGTTCCGTCGCATCATCGCGCCGATTGAGCAGAACATCTTCTACGCGGACTTTCAGTTCCGGCTCGATCTCTTCGTAAACGGCGAGCTGGCCCGCGTTGACGATCGCCATGTCGAGGCCGGCCTGGATGGCGTGAAACAAAAACGCGGCGTGCATCGCTTCGCGGACCGCGTTGTTGCCGCGAAACGAAAACGAAATGTTGCTCACGCCACCGCTGGTCCGCGCTCCGGGCAGGTTCTCCTTGATCCAGCGCACCGCTTCGATGAAGTCCACCGCGTAGTTGCGATGCTCTTCCAGGCCGGTTGCGACAGTGAGGATGTTTGGATCGAAAATAATGTCGTTAGGCGCGAGGCCGGCCCGCTCGGTCAGCAAGCGATAGGCGCGCGCGCAGACATCGATCCGCCGTTGGTAACTGTCGGCCTGCCCGGTTTCGTCGAACGCCATCACGATGACCGCCGCGCCATAGCGCCGCACGAGCGTCGCCTGCCGCAGAAATTCCTCCTCGCCGTTCTTCAGGCTGATCGAATTCACGACCGCTTTTCCCTGGACGCATTTGAGACCGGCTTCGATCACGCTCCACTTCGAGCTGTCAATCATCATTGGCACCCGCGCGATTTCCGGCTCGCTCCCGACGAGATGAAGGAACTTCGTCATCGACGCTTCCGAATCGATCATTCCTTCGTCCATGTTGACGTCGAGAATGTTGGCGCCGCCGGCTACCTGCTGCCGCGCGACAGCGAGCGCCGCCTCGAAATCGCCCGCCAGGATCAGTTTCGAAAAACGCGGTGAGCCCGTGATGTTGGTCCGTTCGCCCACAACCACGAACCCCATCTCCGGCGTGATGTTGAGCGGCTCCAGCCCCGAAAGTTGTAATGTGGGAGGGGCCTCAGTGCCCCGACTCTGGCCGCCGCGCAGAGGCGCCTCCCACATTTTTCGCGGCGGAAGATCGCGAACTTTCTCGGCGATCAAACGGATATGATCCGGCGTCGTGCCGCAACAGCCGCCGACGATGTTCAGCCAGCCGTTCCGCGCCCATTTCTCGAGCTGTGGTGCGAGGCTTTCCGGCGTCTCGGGAAAACCGGTCGGCGACAACGGATCGGGCAGGCCGGCGTTCGGATAAGCGCTGACGTAATTGCTCGTGCCATGGGCAAGCTCTTCGATGTACGGCTCCATCTCGCCCGGACCGAGAGCACAGTTCAATCCCACAACGAGTGGATCCGCGTGCGCGATTGAAGTGAGAAACGCTTCGACAGTTTGGCCACTCAGGATTCGGCCGGAACGATCGGTTACCGTTCCGGAGATGATCAGGGGAACACGCTTCCCGGATTTTTCGAATAACTCGGTGATGGCAGCGATCGCAGCCTTGGCGTTGAGCGTGTCGAAAATTGTTTCGACAAACAACAGATCGACGCCGCCTTCCAGCAGCGCGGCCGCCTGTTCGCGGTACGCTTTTCGGATTTGATCGAACGTCACGGCGCGAAAACTCGGATCGTTCACATCCGGCGAAAGCGACGCCGTCACCGGGAGCGGGCCTAACGAACCACCAACGAAACGGCGACGTCCGGTCTCGTTCGAAACCATGTCCGCGGCATGACGCGCCACCTGGGCCGCGCTTAGATTGATCTCGGTGACGAGGCCGCAGAGTTCACGATCGTCGACGACGCGCTGGAAAAACTCGGCGTCTTTCCGTCCGCTTTCGGGTTCGCCTTGGAAGAGGAAATCGTGGAGCCCGATCGTCGTGCCGCTGAAGGTATTCGTCTCGATGATGTCGGCGCCGGCTTCGAGATAACGCCGGTGGATTTCATCGATCCGGGCCGGTTTGGTGAGGAGAAGAACCTCGAGGCAGCCCTTGAGGTCTTTTCCTTTCCAATCCTTAAAGCGGTCTCCGCGGTACTCGGCTTCGGTCAGCCTGAGTTGCTGGACCATCGTGCCCATGGCGCCATCGAGCACGACGATGCGCTCGCGCATGAGCGCTTCGAGAGGATGGAGATCGTCGGCCGGCATGTCAGGGGAGAACTAAACCGCAGTTATCGTGCACGGCAAGGAACAAATTGACGCATCATGATGCGTAGATGTGTTCTTTTCCTGATCTTGATCCTAATCCTCGACCAAACCGCCATCGCGATTAACCCGAAGGATTAGGAGCATGATCAAGATCAGGAGCAGGAATTACTGGGAAGCGTTCTCGCGCAATGTCGCCAGGAACGATTCACCCCGGCCCCGCAGCCGCGCTTCCAGTTTCGCCGTGCAATCGCAATCGCAGCAGGCCCACGGCTCGGTTCCATTTTCGTGCCGGCAGTTGCGCCGCGAGTGCGCGTCCTTCACCGCGAGCAGCTCGAAATACTTTTCCCAATACGGCCGTTCTTCCTCCAGCGGCGGATCGCAGAAGCAGGTCTCCACCCAGGTGGCCACGCCAGCCGGGTCCACGCGCGCCTGCCGCATGTCATGCTGGTATTCGTCTCCAGCGATCGAGCCTTTGCCCAGCGTGTCGTTACCAATTGCCGCGAGGAGCGGTTGTTCTTGTCCCGACTTGACGCGGGCTTTGACGAGATAGCGCATGGCGATTGAGAAAACGTAGCGCGGCCAGAAAGAGCTGTCATCCCGAGCCGCGCGAGACGGCGAGGGACCTCAAAGTCGTACGAAAAGCTGCGCGGGGGACGCTTTCGCGAAGTGCGCAGCGATGGCTTCCGAATTTGCGAAGCGTTGCATGGGTGATCCTTGACCGCTTGGGAGGTCCCTCGGCGCGCTGCGCCAGCCTCGGGATGACACGCGTTTTCCGATATTCCAGCTTTCACGGCACGCGCGCGCAAAGCTAGATTCGCCCGATGGAAACGCTCCGCCTCTTCCGATCGCTCACCCGCGAGCAGCGGAACACTTTCCTCGCCTGTTTTCTGGGCTGGGCGCTGGATGCGCTCGACTTTTTTCTCGTCACTTTCGTCCTGAGCCAGATCGCCAGCGACTTTGGGCACAGCATTACGGAAGTGGCGTTTTCGATCACCCTCACGTTGATGATGCGCCCGCTCGGCGCCTTCATCTTCGGTTTGGTAGGCGACAAGTTCGGCCGCCGACTCCCGCTGATGATCGATATCGTCTTTTACTCGGTCATGGAATTGCTGACGGCGTTCGCTCCGAATTTCACCGTCTTCCTGATCCTGCGCGCGCTCTTCGGCGTCGGCATGGGCGGGGAGTGGGGACTAGGCGCGTCCCTCGCGATGGAATCGCTGCCGACGAAGGCGCGAGGATTGTTCTCCGGGATTCTCCAGCAGGGCTACGCCGTTGGTTACCTCCTCGCCGCGCTGGTTTACTGGATGGTGTTCCCGCATTTCGGCTGGCGCGGGCTCTTCATCGCGGGATCGTTGCCGGCGCTGCTGGTGATCTACATCCGCGCCCGCGTGCCCGAATCGCCGGTCTGGCAGCGCGATCGGGCTCGCCAGCGACCGCGGCTGGAGCTTTCCAAGTTCATCCGGGAACACGGCGCTCTGTTTCTTTACGCAGCGCTTCTCATGACGGCGTTCAATTACATGTCCCACGGAACCCAGGATCTTTACCCGACGTATCTCGAGAAACAGCGCGGGTTTGGGGTGAGCGCGAAGTCAATGATCAGCATCGTGTATGCGCTGGGAGCAATTTGTGGCGGAGTCGTGATCGGTTATTTGTCGCAACACTGGGGGCGCCGCCGAGTCATCATTCTCTCCGCGATCGGCGGCATGCTGCTGATCCCGCTCTGGATTTTCTCGCCGACCACGATGCTGCTCATCATCGGTGGATTCCTGATTCAATTCATGGTGCAGGGCGCATGGGGCGTTGTGCCCGTCCATCTCAATGAGCTATCGCCGCCCGACTTTCGCGGGACATTTCCCGGCCTCGCCTATCAACTGGGAAATTTCGCTGCCGCTTACGCTGCGCAACAGCAAGCGTGGCTCGCGGAAAAATTTCGAATGGCGAACGGCGAGCCGAATTACGCGCTGACGATGGCGCTGGTTCAGTCCATCGTTTTCGTGGCGATCATCATCCTCGCGGCGATCGGGCGCGAGAAACGCGGGATCGAATTCTAGCTAGTCGTGCTCGGAGCTTCTCGCGCTGGCATCGGCAGTCGCCGGCGCACGGTAGGTTCCTTTACCGTAACGCTCGTCCACGATCGCCTCGGCGATTTTGTCCGCCAGATTATCGCGGCGACTGGCGCTACGGGCGGCGGCGCCTTCGGTGCGGTTGCTCAGGAATCCGCATTCGACCAACACTGCCGGGTAGATCGCTTTTCGCAGGACGCGAAAGTTCGCCGTCTTCACGCCGCGATTGGAAGCGCCCGGCAACGTCATTAACTGTTGCTGAATCCGATAGGCGAGGGGGCGCGCTACTGAGTTGTGGTAGTAGGTCTCGAACCCGCGAATCCCGCGCCGGCCGGAATCGTTGAAATGGACGCTGACAAAGATCGCGTTCTTTTGGCTGTTTGAGATCGCGGCGCGCTCATCGAGAGGAACGAAGACATCGGTCGAGCGAGTCATCACAACATGGAACTGCGATTCGCGCAATTTAGCGGCGAGTCGCGTCGCAACATCGAGCGTCGCATTTTTTTCCGCGCCTCCATAACGGCGAAACGCGCCGTTGTCCTTCCCGCCGTGGCCGGCATCGACCACGACGGTCGTGAACGTCCGCGTCGTGTCCTTGACGTTCAAGGCCGGGCCGGTGCCGCAACTGGAAAGGAGAATGCATCCACTCCCCACGAGCAGAAGTCTGCCGAAAAGCTTCATGCGCTTCTCATAGCGCAAAGGTCACGCGCTGCCAAAGATTTCTTCCTCCGCGTCCGCCGCACAGAGTGAACCAAGGACAGAATTCAAAAACCGCTTGTATTTTCCACGCCCCAAACTAAAGGCCCTTTAACCGATTTTATGCTCACGCGATTAGCACTTCTTCCGTTACTTTTGGCTCTCAGTTTTTCCGGCTGCAAGAAACCGGCGACCGCGGCCAACAGCTCCCCCGCTCCGAATCAGACATCGGCGAAGGCGCCGACCCCCGGCGCCTCCAGTTCAGCCGCAGCCGCGACTCCGTCCGTTCCTCCGGTCATCTCCAAACCGGCGGTCGATCAAAACGCGCAGCTCGTGATTTTCGGTTACCACCGTTTCGTGAACAACGTGAAACGCCCCGACACCGAGATCACGCCGGCGGCATTTGAAGCGCAAATGCAGGAGCTGAAGAACAAGGGGATCGCGGTAATCCCCATGCAGGATTTCCTCGCCTGGCGACGGGGCGAGAAAGCAATCCCGGCGAAGAGCGCGATCATCACCTTCGACGACGGCTGGAAATCGCAGCACGAAGTCGCCTGGCCGATCATGAAAAAATTCAATTACCCGTTCACGCTCTTCATTTACACGGAAGGAATAAAGCCGGGACACTTCAGCGGCGGCGAATCGATGAGCTGGGAACAGCTCGCGGAAATGCGCGACGCCGGGGTCGATATTCAAGGGCACACCGCGACGCACTCGGATTTGCGCAAGCCTTACGACAAGGTGGCTAAGAAAAAATTGAACCCGCAGGAGTATGAAGAGTGGCTCCAGAAAGAAATCGTCGGTTCCAAGCAGATGATCGAACAGAAACTCGGCGTGAAGGTAAACTGCTTTGCCGTTCCCTACGGATTTCACAACGACCACATTCGAGAAATCGTTTTAAAGGCCGGATACGAAGCGCTTTTCACGGTTTACGGCCAGCCCATCACGATGCACACGCCACTGAATTCCGTCGGCCGTTATTTGATGGAAGCGAACAAACCGAAGACTTTCACGGACGCAGTGGCAGCGATCGCCACGACGGCCAGCGGGCCCTCAGTCGCAGAAGTTTCTTCGTCAAGCCTGCAGACGCAGCCGGCTGATGGCGAGACGATCAAGAGCGCGTTGCCGCTGATCAAGGCGAACATCTCTTCGCTGGGCCCAATCGATCCGGGGACCGTCCCGGAGATGCGAGTCAGCGGGCTGGGGAAAGTCGATTCGAGTTTCGATCCGAAAAGTTCGACGGTGGCTTATCAGGTCACGCAACGACTGAAAGACAAGACCTGCACTGTGATCGTAAGCGCGAAATCCGGCGGCAAGAAAGTCGAGACGCATTGGACGTTCAACATCGATGATGGCGGAGCCAGCGCAGCGCCTCCGGCTCCGATGCCCTCGATCGCGCCTGCGAGCGCGCCGACCGTGGCTCCGTCCGCCGCGAAGCCGAAAAAGAAAAAGAAATAAGCGGCAGCCGGTCGCGTTCATCTCGTCATGTTTTCGCAGCTCGGCGACAAGCTTCAGGACATCTTTAAGGATCTTCGCGGTCATGGGACGATCAGCGAGATCAACATCAATGACGCCCTCCGCCAGGTGCGTCTCGCCTTGCTCGAAGCTGATGTGGATTTCCAGGTCGCGAAGAATTTCATCGCCCGCGTCAAAGAGAAGGCGCTGGGCGAAGAAGTGCTCCGCAGCGTCACGCCCGGCCAGCAGATCGTTAAGATTTTTCACGATGAACTGACGACGCTGCTCGGGGGCGACGCCGCGCCGTTGAATTTGGAAAAGCCGGCCCGCATTTTGATGGTGGGCCTGAACGGCGCCGGCAAGACGACTTCGAGCGCGAAGCTCGCCGGCTTCCTGAAAAAACAGGGCCGCGCGCCGCTACTCATCGCGTGCGATTTGCAGCGGCCGGCCGCGATCGAGCAGCTGGCGACGCTCGGCCGGCAAGTGGACGTGCCGGTCTACACACCGGATCCCCAGGAAAAAAATGTGCGACGCTCCGCCGCCGCAAGTCTCGAATGGGCCGCGCAGCAAACTGGCAACGTCCAGATTTTCGATACTGCGGGACGCCAGGAAATCGACGCGGCGCTCATTCAAGAGATCAAAGAGCTCAAGGAATTCCTGAAGCCGCAGGAAGTCCTCCTCGTCGCGGACGCGGCGACAGGACAACAGGCTGTCAGTGTTGCCACCCATTTTCACGAAGCGCTTGGGATCACCGGGATCGTGCTGACGAAGCTCGATGGGGACGCGCGGGGTGGTGCTGCTCTCTCGATGCGCGAGGTGACGCAGCGCCCGATCAAGTTCGCCGGCGTCGGCGAAAAGCTCGATCAATTCGAACAGTTCGTGCCCGATCGCCTGGCCGGCCGGATTCTCGGGATGGGCGATATCGTTGGCCTCGTCGAGAAAGCGGCGGAAGCGGTCGACGAAGAGGAAGCGGAGCGGTTGCAGCGGAAGCTGAAGAACGCGTCGTTCGACTTCAACGATTTCCTCGCCCAGTTCAAGATGATGAAGAAGATGGGCCCGCTGGAGAATATCCTTGGCATGATCCCGGGGATGAGTAACGTGCAGGGCCTCTCCGTGGACGAGAAGCAGCTCAAGCGGACGGAAGCGATTGTGCTTTCCATGACGCACGAGGAGAGATCGCGGCCCGACATTCTAAATGCGCGGCGCCGTCAACGAATCGCCCGCGGCAGCGGCAGCAGCGTCACCGAAGTGAACGACCTGCTCCAGCGTTTCAATCAGATGCGAAAGATGATGAAGAACGCCGGGAAAATGAAACGAATGATGGCGCAAATGGCGCGAATGAAAAATTAACGATATGGCAGTTTCAATCAGATTACGCAGAGAAGGCGCGCTCAATCGCCCCTACTACAAAGTGGTGGTGGCCGATAGCCGCAGCCCGCGCGATGGAAAATTTATCGAGATTATTGGGACCTACGATCCGAAGAAGACGGGGCATAACAGTACTTTGAAGATGGACCGGATCGAACATTGGATTTCGAAGGGCGCCCAGCCGTCGGATACAGTTCGCAGTTTGATCAAGAAGAACCAGAAACAGGCGAGCGCGCCGGCGGAAACCGCTGCAGTCGCTGAAGCACCGGCAGAAGAGCCAGCCGCCGCGCCCGCGGCGGAGTAACAACGAGGGGCGATTTGGAAATCGCCGCTCCTTGAAATACTTTTCAAGTCGGTGCGCGCAGAGCGTCGCTCCAAGCAAATGAAGCGACTCTCTCTCCTGATCTCTTTGGCCGCGCTCGCCGTTCCTGCTTTCGCTCAAACCGTTTCCGTCAAAGACGGCAACATTCAGTTCACCGACAAAGCTGGAAAGACAATCGCGCTCACTTCGAGCGGCCGCGATTCCGATCCGCTTCTCGCACCCGATGGAAAATGGGTTGTGTTTGTTCGGAAAGTCGATGGCAAGAAAATCCCGACCGGTTCTGACGAAATGGAACCGACGGAGCTCTGGCAGGTCCGCGTTGATGGAAAAGAGCCGTCGTTGCTCCTCCGCTGCCGCGAATCGCAAAAACCAGAGTCGGTGATCGCTGCGTTCGAGACGCTGCAATTCTCCACGAACGGGAAGCTCGTCTACTTTGTGACACCGGCCTGGGCGACCTCGGGCGCTGTGCACGTCGTCGATACCACGAACCGAAAGGAACGATACCTTTTCGCCGGTAACAATCTGAAGGTCGTTCCTTCGGGGGAATATCGCGATTGCCTGCTGGTGCAGCAGCACCGCTATTTTGTCGGCGGCGGTTCCTACGATTGGTTTTGGCTCCTCCGCCCCGATGGCAAGGAAGTCGGCCCGGTGGGTGAGGACACAGAAACTTTCGAGGCGACCTACGGGAAAGAGTAGGTGGCGTGACAAGAACGAAAGCTTCGGGTAGCTTCGGCGTCGTGAAAGAGTTCCTCGAATTCGTCATTCGCCAGCTCGTCGAGTTTCCCGATGAGATGATGCTCTCGGAGATCCCATCGGGAAGGACGACGATCTTTCGGGTGCAACTTCGCCAGAGCGACGTGGGCCGGATCATCGGCCGCAATGGCCAGACGATTAACGCGATCCGCGCCTTGCTGGCCAGTTCGGCCGCGCGTCACGGCCAGCGCGCCACCCTCGAGATCATCGAATAAGATTCATTCGAGATTGGACGTTGGGCGTTCGGCGTTCGACGTTTTCTTCTTCCGAATGCGAATCGATATCCTTACCCTTTTTCCCGAGGTCTCCCGCGCGCCGCTCAATGCGAGCATGATGAAACGCGCCCAGGAAAACGGCGCTCTCGATCTGCGGATCCATAATCTGCGCGATTGGACGACCGACAAACATCACGTCGTGGACGATGCGCCGTTCGGGGGCGGCCAGGGAATGGTGATGAAGCCGGAGCCGATTTTCGCCGCGGTTGAAGATTTGCAATCGAAAATCGGTCCGAGCCGGACTGGCACTCAAAAATCGAAAATCATTCTGATGTCGCCGGCTGGCCGACGGTTTAATCAGGAACTGGCGACCGAGTTTTCGCGCGAATCACACCTCATCGTTATTTGCGGGCACTACGAAGGAGTGGATCACCGTGTGATCGAGCATCTGGTCGATACGGAGATTTCGATCGGCGATTACGTGCTCACGAATGGGGCGATCGCGGCGGTAGTGTTCGTGGATGCGGTCGTGCGGCTGCTGCCAGGTGTTCTCGGCGACGAACAATCGGCGATCGATGACAGTTTCAGTGGCGGTCTATTGGAAGGTCCGCAATTCACACGACCCTCTGATTTCCGCGGATGGAAGGTGCCAGATGTGTTGTTGTCGGGCAATCATGGCGAGATCGCGAAGTGGCGAAAAAAGCAGGCCAGGCAACGAACCGAAAAGAATCGTCCGGATCTGTTAGGCGGATGACCCCTTTTTCTGCTGCAGCTGGATTATTTGCGCCCTAAAATCACGCAGGCGTTGATGCCGCCGAAGCCGAAGGAATTGCTCATCACATAATTCGGTTTCGCGTCGCGCCCGTGATGCGGAATGACATCGAGATCGCAGGCCAGATCGGGATCGTTACGGTTCAAGGTAGGCGGGATCCAATTCTGCTCGATCGCCAGCGCGCAAATCGCCGCTTCGATTGCACCAGTCGCGCCTAACGGATGTCCTGTGTACGCCTTTGTGCCGCTCACCGGCAGTCCCTTTGCGTGATCGCCGAAGACCTGCTTGATCGCCATTGTCTCGGTGCTGTCGTTGAGCTGGGTGGAGCTCGCGTGCGCGTTGATGTAATCGATCTGTTCGGGTGCGATCGCGGCGTCATTGAGCGCGTCTCGCATCGCGCGAATGGAGGCTTCGCCGCTCGGCAAAGGCGACGTCATATGGAAGGCGTCGTTGTTCAGGCTGTAGCCGAGGACCTCGGCGAAAATATGCGCGCCGCGGTTTCGCGCATGTCCCAGTTCTTCGATCACGAGCGAGGTCGCGCCTTCTCCAATGACGAAACCGTCGCGGCGAAGGTCAAAGGGCCGGCACGCCAGCGCCGGATCGCCTGCCCACTGGCTCATGGATTTGATGATGGCGAACGCGCCGAAAGTCAGCGGACTGAGCGGCGCCTCCGCCCCGCCCGCCACGATCACGTCGGCGAAATCGTCTCGGATGTAGCGCAGCGCTTCACCGACCGCGACGGTGCCGCTGGCGCAGCTATTCGAGTTCGTCGTGCCCACGCCGCGAAAGCCGAATTCGATGGCGATGTTCGAATGAGCCGAACCGCCGAAGACCTGGAGCGCCAGCGTTTGGTTTACCCCGCGCGTTCCTTTCTTGAGATAATGGGCGTGCTGATATTCCGCGTTCGCGACGCCGCCAAGCGCCGTCCCGAAACTCACGCCGACGCGATCTTGCGGTTTTTCTCGCGAATACGCAATGCCCGCGTCATCGAGCGCCATCCGGGCGGAGGCGACCGCGAATTGGGCATAGCGATCCAGCCGTTTCAGGCGGTGCGGCGGAAAATGATCTTCCGGGGTCCAATCCGAAATTTCGCCGCCGCAATGGGCGTTGAACTCCGCCGTGTCGAAACTGGAGATCCGTTGAATGCCGCTCTTTTCCGCGCGCAGGCCGCGCCAAAATTTTTCCCGCCCGGTACCGATACAGGTGATCGGGCCGATCCCGGTGATGACTACGCGACGCTTAGGCATGTTGAGTTTCCAAATACGCTTTCATGCACTGAAGGGTCTTGCTCGCGACTGGATGGATGAATCCATGGCCGATAATCGGTTCGACCAGCGGAGCGAGGAGGGGGATTCGAAAGCGAAAATCATGCACTATTTCAACCAGGACCCCGGCGGGAGTTTCCTTGAAGGACCAAACCACATGCATTCCTTTCGTCCAGGCTTTGAGATGATGGAAATGAACTTCGCATTTGTGGCGGTCGATGATTTCCTCCGAGGTCCACGAAATCGGGATACTGGAACGGACTGCCGCCATCACCACCAGATTGCGATCAGGGCCGCGCTCGAGATAACGAATGTAACGGTAATGCGGCAGGATTTTCGGCCACAACTCGAGGTTCGCCGCAGTCTCGAAGATTTTCGCTCTCGGCGCGTTGATGATGATCGAATTGGCGGTATGCATCGGAGGACGGATAGAGCTTATGCGAATCCGCTCCTAAGGCTAGGCTGTGGAGAAAAAGGGGCAACAAACCGAAAAGTAACAATGGCGTTACAAATGAAATCGGCCTGCGAGAAATGCGAGCGCCCGCTCGAGCCTCAAGGCGAAGCTTACATCTGCACGTATGAGTGCACGTTTTGTCCGGAATGTACCGCAGCGATGAAGTCAGTCTGCCCGAACTGCGGCGGCGAACTGGTGCGCCGGCCGCGGCAGAAGGAATTGTAGGGCAAGCGCATCGCTTGCCGGGGACACGAGGGCAGAGTCCGGCAAGCGGTACGCTTGCCCTACAAGATCAAGAGAGGCGGCGATGTTTGATCCGGTAGGTGAGGAAACATTCTTCACCGACGGTTCGCATTTCCGTAAGCGAGCAGCGAAGGGCGCGCGGAAGAAAGTCGGTGCTCAGGCCAGTCAAGGTCGGTGCTTTCGCGCCGCCGAAGAGGAAG